>Ga0172379_10001782_pt1 | contig 41101 bp, 40 predicted proteins | sample GrowelOW334metaG_FD_119756 | JGI IMG/M metagenome (GOLD analysis project Ga0172379, IMG submission 119756) | Groundwater microbial communities from an aquifer near a municipal landfill in Southern Ontario, Canada - Groundwater well OW334 metaG | ecosystem: Environmental > Aquatic > Deep... | reverse complement strand
TTGAATGAAAACGGTGATGTGGCTAGTATTGAAGTTTCCGGAGCGTCAACAGACGCTGGAGACCTAAGTGCCACAAGAGTACTTGGAACAGGTAGATAAACATTTAGTTTAAAAAAGGATTATCCCCCGTCTCGTGACGGGGGATTTTTTGTGTACGTAATAATAATATTACAGGTAAGGAGGCAATAGAGTATTTTAGTTTATCTAGTTGAAAAAATTAAATACTATGAGGTATAGTAAATAATTATGGCTGGACCAAGCCGATTGGCTGAATTAATGGTAAAAGGAGCAACTATTATTGGGCTGGCTACCAACCCGGCGGGACCCCCAATAAGTTCAGCGCAGATTGCCACCGAGGCGGCTAATCCTCCGCAAGCCCACACTTTAGTGGTAGGCCCCCAAAATATTAACAGCGGTTACGATTTATTAGTAAAAGACGAAGGGTGGAAGCCACATGAGGCAACGATTGAAGTGACAGATGAAGACGAGCGTGGGTTTAGTGTGGACGGAGTAAGATATCACATACCTAAAATTAGTTATGGTAAATGGCGGGAGGTGACAGACCAGCAGGCTGAGTATTTAAAAGAGCTTATGAAAAATGCCTTGGTTTTAAAAAAAAGAGTTGACGGATTACCACTACCTGCCGGAAGTACAGTTGGCCTGAGGTTGACTAAGGACGAGGAGAGATTGGTGTCGGACGAAGAAAGGGGGAGAAAAGTAGTTTTTGGTTACGCCCATAAAAGTCCCCATGACATGAATTTTTTTATTAATGTGGACACAGCGGCGCTGTGGGGTATTTCAATGGGAGAAGTGGATGATGCTGATTTACAAAAAAATGCTAAATTAGTGGAAATGGCTCAAGTAGCGTTGGTGGCGCATGAGTTGGCTCATTTAGGTGAAGTTAATGAAGGTGATTATATTGTAAACTTTCATGGAGACCGACCAGGTTTAGCCCAAAGAGGAGTATATGATGAGAGGATGAAGGCTTTGGGGTATCCGGATGTGGGTTGGGTGGCCTTGAATAATTCTTTTGCTTGTGGAGTAAATGGAGAGCTGTGTAAACAACTAGCTAGTGTCAAAAGTGCCGTGTCAGAAACACATGCTAACGAAAGTGGAAGATAAGAATAGGTCTAACTTGAAAAACAATAGATAAAACTACCTTATTAAATTTGCTATATTTTAGTTAGTGATAAGTCAAAACAATAATACAAAAGGAGGAACGACTAAATATTTTGGGTGGATGCTAGGAATTTTTGGGTTGGTGTTGGTAATGTTGGCTCTGAATTATTGGGTAAAAAACCGAGTTTCAACCAACAAAAAAATATTGTTACCTGTAACTGTTGAAAATATTCAAGACAAGGGTTTTATTGAAGCAAAAGGAAGGCAAATTTTAGACTGGATTGATAGCCAAAGGGATGAAAGATGGGCATATCATCAGAGCTCTAGCTGCCCTATTGGTGATAAAGATTGTGTCAACTTTATAAAAGCTGGGGTTAGTGGACATTTGGGACTTATAAATATGTGGGCTAGGTATGAGTGGTACGAGACTTTTAATAACCCTATTGATTTGGAGGTATTTAAAAAAGATTTGAAAATATACTCAGACAGCAATAAATTTTCAGGATCAATACAAAACGATACCTGGAATTGTTATTTGGTGAAAAAGTGGCTGGAAAGTGATGATTTTGATAGTAGAGAAAAGCAAATGCTTGATGAAATTTGTTGGAACAGTAGGTATTTTACTCCAAGCGAGGTCACAGCAAAAACAAGTTATAAACGAGGACCATGGTCGGAGGAAGAAAATGCGTTTTTAAGAGGAGATGAGATTGTTGATTTTAGTTTTCCAGAAAAAATATCTCCAGATGAAGTAAATTTGGAGTTAAATCAACAAGACTTGAACTTGGGTTTTATTTATCCAGATATGTCATCGGATTATTTTGTTCGGTATGAATTGCGGAACAAACCAGAAGATTTAATTAAAGCTAAATATTTTCTAAGTAAATCTTTCAAACTATTTGATAATCCAGAATGGTCGGTTGATTCTGCCGATTTTGATTGCCGGTTAGTTTATTTGTGGGATCAAGCGGTTAGCAAAGGTTGGGTAGAAAATTTGGAAACGTATAAGAACAAATTAATGGATAAAGTGAAAGAAAAAAGCTATTTGGAAAGATGTGGGCTATATCTTTTAGAAAATGAGAATGAGGGGGCAGTTGTAAAGGATAGTGTGATTAAAATAATTCAGGATAAAGTTGATATTTTAAATAAGTTTATTGTGGGGATTAAAACCCCAGGTCAATACAATTTAAGAGATGTGTCGTTGTTGCTAATTCAACTGACAAGGATATATGAAAAGCTTTAAGAGTCTAAACTATATTAAAGTGTCAGTGAGGGTGTTTTTTGGAATTGTATTTGTCTTAGGAATATTCACTACAACATTAAGAGAGGTGAATGCTGCTTGTACTGCTTGCCAAGATTTAGTAAACGGAGTCTGTGTAAACGACAATTCTAATACGTGTACAGGTTGTTACAATGTGATGCCTAATTGTTACGCCACTGGCGGGGGCGCGTATGTAACGGGAAGTTGTTCGGGCACACCACAATGCGTATGTTCTAGTGGTATGTGTGATTTACAGGACGCTAGTTTATGGTGCGGAGGTAATTTTTCTTGTGCCAACGGAGCTACGTCTACACAACCAGCCGGTAATTATTCTTCTTATGAAAGGCATTGTCAAGATTGTGGAAACAGTTCCAAAACTTGTTACCTCCAGACTTCAACTCCGACACCAACCCCAACACCAACTCCAGCTTGTACTGCGGTGGATGGAACTTGGGGGGCGTGGGGAGCGTGTTCGGAAACACTGTGCGGAAGAACGGGTGAACAAGTTAGAACATGTGATGGAGCATCATGTGGTGGATGGTGCCCCCCGGACCCGGAAGATAATATTAGAGATTGTTATACTGGCGATTGTTGTCCACCAGCCCCAAGTTGTAACAGTTGGTCGACTATAAAAATAAACGGGTGTGATTTGGCTAAGTGGAACGCCAGAGACCCTGCCTGTTACACCAAAAGTCTGAGTACAACGCTGACGATTGACGCATCGGGAGCAGATATGATTAGGTTTGCTCAAGTGGGGCCAGCGGCAGATTGCGCCAATATTGCCAGTATTCCTTGGGGCTTTTGGGAAGCAATAAGTGCGACAAAACCGGTAACTTTACCGGCAAATGATGGTCAGAAAAAAATATGTATTCAGCGAAAAGCATCATGCCGGCCAGATGACAGTGAAGACAGTGTGGGTTGTGGAGCAATGATTATTCTTGATACAACTCAACCTCAATGTATTAACTTAACGCCAGCACCTAACCCTGTTCGGTGGAGTAGTGAAGTAGTCGGTACCTTTACCTTTAACGGTAGTTTAAGCGACAACGAGAATTTAGCATCAATTAGTTTGTCTTGTTACGGCAGTGATAATATTTGGCACCCGTTTGGATCAATATCGGCGACTAATGTGGACGAGAAGAATATGTATTTTATTAACTGGACGTCGGTTTTACCGGCTATTTGTCAAACCCGGCTAAGTTCAAGTTCGACAAACATTGCGGCGTCGGCTATAGACCGGGCGGGAAATATTTCGGATGATCCGGTTAACAAAAACTGTCATGCGCCAATTAATTGGGTGAGTGCTGAAAATCCGTCTTGTGCCAACCCAACAATTATTGCCGATGTAAACGGGGTTAACACTAATATCAGTGGCTGGACGGATGTTTACGACGGACTTAACTTGACTTATAACTCAGGGACAATTACCGGAAGCGGGTGGCTGTCAAATATCCGACAATCGTATGTTACTGCCGGGGGAACCCAGAACGTGATTGATTGCACGACTGATGGAGCGGCTAGTTGTAACAAGACAGTTAATATATCAAGTGGTACAACTCTAGCGTATTGGACCCACGTAAAAAAGACTTTTCCGGACCAAAATTATGCTTGTTTAGCCAAACCGGCGTCAAGCTGGAGCCCGGGCGTTCCCAACAATAATCCGGCAACTAGTTGTACTAATAGTTGTGTAAGTAATAACCGGGGTGTTTGCTACCAGCAATATGATTATGAGGAAACCAGACAAGATACAATCAATACTTATTGTAACGCCCAAAGCGTTGTTACCTGCCCGGACTCAACCTATACTTGGAAAAATCCAATGACTTGCCATATTGGTAAAACGCAAAGCGGAACACCGACGACTTGGGGAATGGGACATTTTGATATGGCTAGTAAAAGATGTGTGGCGGATAGTTGTACCTGCGTTTGTTCACCACAGATTCCCATCACCGGACTTAGCTCGCAATGTTTGGCTGACGATCAGATATTTTTAAGTTGGAATGGGGCAACTGGCGCTGAAAAATACAATGTGAGAATTAATCAGGACCCCCTAAGTACTTGGGCTGGCTGTCCGGCGGCGGGGTGCGACCCAAATGACGCCTCAGTGTTGTCGAATACTAACTCAATGACCCGAACTATTACACCAAACACACTTTATGGGTGGAGCGTCCAGGCAGTGAAACCGGGTGAAGTGTACCCCTACTCTTCCCCGCCAAACCCGGCAGATATTACCACCACTACTTACACCTTCAGCTGCGGCAGTTGTCCCCTACCAGGGGCACCCGTGATTAACTCGCCTGTAAGTAGTTGTAGTGCGACCCAACCGTCGAATTACCAAATTACCCAAACTACTAGCGGTTATGCGAGCTGTTTCCCATGGGACGGCTTAGGAGAAATTCGAAACAGCGCCAACTCGGTTATATTTAATTCGCCTAAAACCGCTAATGTGGGGGCAATAACTGCTGCTGGGGACAACCATACTTTTAGTACCTGGTACCAAGGCGGTACTCCAATTGCCGGATTACCAGTGTTGGGGACGGGTGACTATAGCTTTAGGACCCTAAATTATAAAACGGATGGGACAGCGGGGACGGCAGGCTCAGTTAGTTTTGGAGTGGACAAAACAGCGCCTACAGTTCCCCAAAATTTTGTATCGACTGATCCGGCGGCTTGCTTGACTTGGAGTTATAACGCCTCAACGGACAGTGGGTGCGGACTGCTTGCTAACTATGAAGTGGACTGTAGCGACAACACTGGCAAAGTACTGTGCGCCGCCTCGGTGACTACCACTAATTTTTCACTTAATTCAGCGTATTGTACCGGCGGGGCGCCGGTTGAAGAATCGACAGTTACTTGTACGGTTAAAGCGGTGGACGGGGTGGGAAACAAGTCAGCCAATGCTACTGCTAATTGCGTGGTACCCAAAGTAATTACTTGTGAGACCGGGCCGCCGGCGAAAACTACGGTGATATCACCCAAGGGTACTGAGAGCAATCCGATAATTATTACGGACCCAAGCGTTATATTTAGGTGGAACGCCAGTACTGACAGCTTGACTGATAAGTACACTGTTGGCGCTTGGGATAATACGGGCAATCAGGTTGTGGGGGATGACCTGTTTTTGGGGACTAATAGTTTAACCGAGGGCTCAAACATTTTTGAACCAGGAGTGAAGTATCACTGGCAAATTCAAACTAAAAATACGTGCGTGGGAGAAGAGACACTGGGTTGGTCCTTACCCCCAGACGGGGTGGGTTGGTTTATGATTCCAGCTCCGACTCCTACACCGTTGGCATGTTCAATTGGAGTGCCGACCAACACCACCTTGGTGTCACCCTTGGGCGGGCCAACGTCACCGGTACTGATTACCGACCAGGTGATTGATTTTAATTGGGCAAAAAGTGCTGACCCTAAAACCGACGGGTATATTATTGGGACTTGGAACCAAAGTGATGGAGAGCAAATTATTCGGACAGTTGGGGGTGGAGACACTACTAGCTTAAGTGTGCCGACTACGAATTACAATATTGGGACAACCTACCATTGGCAGATTCAGACTTATAACAACTGTAGTGTGGGGACGACGGAAAAATCGGCATTTTCGGCAATGGCGGGTTATTTTATGATTCCGCCAGCAACGGTGGATCCAAACACGGAATACTTGTTTGGCAGGGTTTGGTGGGATAAAAATGGGGATTTTGAAAGACGGGACGTAAGTGAGCCAATGTTGACTGACACGGGGGTTAATAACTTTGTAAATATTAGCGTGTCACATACTTGTGGAGGAATAACGGAGACCATGGGGTCGAGTAGATATAACAGCTGTACCGTAAACGATGGAATTGGTCCTTTCCGAAGCAGTGGACTTAATAAAAGTTGGCTAACTGACAGTTGTACCCTGACGGCCACAATTGACCAAAACAGCAGTCCTGGTTGGTTTTTTCCGGTATACAACATGGCTGTTGTCGGTAAAGGTGATTCAGGAGTGGATTTTAGACTAGAAAACCGGGATATGGATGATAAACCACCAAAGGTTTACGCTGACGCCTGCTTAACGACTTGGAACAATCCAGCCGGGCATATTCGGGGAACATGCTTGACTTGGAACACCCAAGGCAAATGTATTGAAAACCGAATTACTGTTACTGGTATGGCAAGTGACGCGGCTTTAAGCTTTAAGGCCTTAATTCCGGTGAATGTGGCCAACTTACCATTCTTTGACAGTTTGGCGATTAAAAATAGCGAGGGGGTTGTAGTATCGCCAACCACTAATGGCACTGACAACCAAATTTGTGAAGATGCGTTTAGAGAAAGTGATGAGCCAAGAAGAGTTAAGTTTGAGGCGACGGTAGGCCATTATGGAGGTTTTGCTGACATTAGTAAGGTAACAATGAGGTATAACAACACTGATTACCCGATGAGTTACAAAGTAGGCTCGGGAGCGGGAACGATGGCGGTGTGGGAAACTGATCAAACTTTTGACATTGGTAGCGCCATTGATTTGAAGCCAATTAGTGTCATCGTTGAAGATAAAGTATTTCAAAGCAGTGGTTGGCAGGAAGCCGGGCGGAATTTTGAAGTGTGGAATTGTGAGGTTGACATTAGAGGCACATTGTTTGATGGGTCTGACGCACCGTTAGGACAGCTGGTATGCACCAACCGACCGGTTGGATATAATCAGAATTACGCTGGTAATTACGGTTTGAGTTTTGATGTTAACAGTACGACGGTTAGTATGACAGTTAGTACTCCGACGTACACTTCAGGGGGTTCACCTCTAACTTGGGGCGAGTCGTATATACCGACATTTACAGGAGTTAGTGGAAGCGAACCAAAAATGTGTGTGGGAATTAATTCTATATCGAGTATAAACACAGAAACATTAGTGGACCCCTATAATCCTGCCGAAATAGTTGCTGATTTTAGCTCGATTGTTAATCAAAGTTCCTGGTACCAGGTGGAGGGTGGAAACATTCGAGCCGGGATAAGAATTACAAATAAAATTCCGCCCACTTGTTACACTGGCGATACGTGTAGTGCGGCGATGTGTACCAGCAACAGTACCCTTAAACTAGATAACGGAATTGTGGAGGCACCAAGTATAACTAACAACGGCGGGTGTAGTTTGGGAACGTGTAGTTACGGAGAACCGAACAACTGGTACTGGAGTGGAAACCTGACTAATAAGAGTTACGGCTACAGTTATTGGAGCGACAAACTGAGTTCCAAAATCCCGGATTTAACAACGATTGGGTCGGGGACAAGCTGGTCTTTAATTACTTCAACTTTTGGAAGTGGAGGGATTGGGTTAATTAACGGGGACTTGACGATTAATGGTGATAATTCTTTGCCTGTGGGTAAAACATTAATGCTGGTGGTGAGTGGTAAAGTTGAAGTGACTGGCAATGTAACCAACTGGGAAGGAATAGTGGTGGCTGATGGAGATATTGAAGTGAATGGGGTAAATAGTACGCAGTTAGTACTAAGCGGGGTATTTTACTCTGCACAGGAAAGTGTAGTGATTAACCGGACATATAATACTGACCCGGTAACCGGCGACCCGGCGGCTAACAATGAATCCCCTGCCGTGGTAATTAGATTTAAACCAAGTTTGGTTTTGAATTTACCTGCTAGTTTAACTAAAATTATTTCAGGGTTTACCAATAATTAATGAAAAATAAACAAAGGGGCCAAGTATCACTTTTAGTACTGCTTGTAGCAGCGGTGATTACAACGCTGGGATTATCCGTGTCCCAAAAAACGGTATTGGAGACAAAAATTGACACCGATGAGGAGGCTTTAAAGCAGGCGTTTTCGAGCGCTGAGTCGGGAATTGAGTACTATTTGGGAAGCGGAGCCCCGACAACTGATGGCAAGCTAATATACACTAGCCCGGATGGGAAAAGCCAAGCTAAGGTGGAAGTGACAGCTTTGGGGACGAGTAGTGAAATTGACTTTGGTACGCCGGTGCTGGCGGGAGATTATGAGTATTTTTGGATGGCCCCCCACAACGAGGATGGGTCGTTGAATTTGACCTCAGGCAGTTATGGGGGAAGTCAGGTAAAACTGTGTTTGAGTAATACTAGTAGCAGTTTGGCGGAAGTGGTGTTGCTTTATAAACCGCTAGTTGGGGAGACAAGCAGTCTAAGACGGGTAGTTAACTTTAGTAATAGCGCAGTTAATGGAGTAAATGCGACTGGTCAAGTTGACTGTGGGAGCAATTGGACTGGGGTTTTAGTTGACGTTGATACCACTGGAGGAACGAAAATATTGCTATCTGTGTCGCCATTGGGTGCGTCGACTAACATGAAAATTCAAGCTGTTGGGGCTGGTAATGTATTTCCGTCGCAGGGGAGTCAAATAACGGCAGTGGGAGAGGCGGGAAATATAAGTGATGTGGACGGTGACCCGGTACGTAGCAAGGTAGCAGTTCAGGACAGGTATAAATTACTGCCATTTTTGTTAAACCCGGTAAGTGCCGCAGATCAGGTCTTGAGTCCGTAGTCGAGACTGGTTATACTGATTTTATGAGTGATTTTTTTGGAATTGATATTGGAGTGGGGTCTATTAAAATAGTGTCACTAATTAAGGACAAAAATGAAGTTATATTAGACGGAATAGGCGAAGTGAAAACTCCCCGGATTAATTGGCAGGATGAAACGGCGACAAACGACGCTCTAAAACAAATAGGCACAGCTATTAAAGGATTGTTGGCTGATTTGAAAATTAAAGCTAAACAAGCAGTAGTGTCGCTACCGGAAGACAAAGTGGTGTCACGGTTAGTGGAGTTACCGATATTGAAAGAATCTGAAATTACAGACGCACTAAAGTTTGAGGCTGAGACCTTTGTCCCCTACCCGCTGGATCAGGTGTCGATGGATTATGAAGTAGTAAGTCAAGAAGGAGGAAAAATGTCGATTTTTGTAGTAGCGACTAAAAGTGATTTGGTGAAAAAGTACGTAAGTATATTTAAAAGCATAGGAATTGATTTGATGGCGATTGAATCCCCTGCCGTGGCAATTAAGCGGGTGGTTAATTTAAATGTGGACACTAGTGCCATTAGTACCATAGTGGTGGACATGGGGGAGAAGTATTCAGATATGATTGGGATTAAAAACGGTAACGTTTATTTTACCCGGTCGATTGGAGTGGGAGGTGAGTCATTAACCCGGGCAATTTCGGTAAATTTAGGCCTAGATATACCGAGTGCTGAGGAATATAAAAAAGCCTATGGCTTGAATGAAAATGAGCTGGAGGGGAAAATTAAGGGAGCAATTATGCCGGTATTTACCAGCATGGCTGAGGAAATTAGGAAAGCAATGGCACTGTTTAGGGAAGAAGAAAATATGGTGGTTAATTTACTGATTTTAAGCGGGGGTGGAGCTAATTTACCAGGACTAGCCGAAGAGTTAATAAGGGTTTTGGGGGTAGAAGTACAAGTTTTACAACCGCTTTTGAAGGTAAATTGCCAGAAAATTAAATTGCCTTTTGACATTAATACCGAAGGTTGCCGGTTTACTGTAGCCGTAGGGTCGGCACTACGGGATAATTCATGAACTCAAAAATAAATTTACTACCGAATGCGGCGAAGTTTAAGGCCTATAGGCAGTTGATGCGGACGCTTAATAAAAAAATTGTTGAATGGGAAATTGGAGTGGGTGTAGTAGTAATTGTATTAACAATTGCCGTTGGGGTGGGTGTACGAACATGGTCCTCCCGGGTAGAAAAAACCCTTAATCATTGGAAACAGGAATTTACTAATTTGGGACCGGGAGTAGAGGCTAGTCAAAAGATTAAATATCAGGCAAAAATTGTTGGGCGGGTAATGGACGAGAGATTTGAGTATGGTCAGGCGTTTGGGGCTATTGGGAAACTGTTTCCTCCGGAAGTAATTTTGGAAAAATCTGATTTTAAAAATGAGGGTAGCTTTAATGTAACTGGCACTATACCAACTGACATAGGAGTCGACCAGGTGGAGAGTATTATTAGGGATATAAATGAGGGAAAAAATGATTACTTTACCAAAATGGAGCTTAAAAAAATGAACTGGAATATGGAAGGTTGGCAATTTGACGCAATAGTTTACTTAAAAACCTAATGGCACCAAAAATTGAATCGGGACAATTTACCGAAAAATTCAAAATACTTCTGCCAGCAATAGGGTTAGGAACAGTGTTGACACTGGTTGGGTTAAAAATGTTAACCAGTACCATTGGCCAAGCAATGGAATTTAAAAATAATAAGGCTGAGTGGGAACAGCAAGCGCATGAGTTAAACGAAAAAGTAAAATATTTTTCCACGGTTAATCAAGACCGGCTTAAACAAATGGAAAAGGTGTTAAATGAGGCAGTATTTAAACAAGATAAATCATATTACTTGGTAGGAGTAATTCAAAAAATTGCCAGTGAATACGGGTTTGAGGTAGATAGTTTTCAGGCGCAAGTTGGAGAAATTGGGAAAAACCAGGAAGCAAAAAAGGTGGAAAGTGTTAACTTGGGGATTAAAGTAGTAATGTTTGGACCAAAGGATAAGTATTTGGAGCTGGTGACCCGTTTGGAGAGGACTTTGCCGGTGCTGTCGATTAACAATTTTGAAATTAAATCGGCGTCGGACTTGGTGGGCATTGATATGAGCGTGAACGCCTTTTTTATTCCTAAACAGGGTGAGGCCAATGTTAATCAGTTGAGTTTAAGTGATTTACAGATGTCGGAAAAAGAACTTAGCTTGATTGGTGAATTGGAAAAATATCAGAAGTTTGGAGAAGATCAAACGTTGGGGGCAGAAAAGACTTATACACCTTACCAAAAGACAAATCCGTTTATTCCGTAATTTCAACTTCAACAGTTTCAGTAGATTCGGTGTTAGATTCGGCAGTAGCGGTGGGGGCTGGGGTTCCAAAATCAATTTGATATTTGACGGTGGGAAAAGACAAGTTGAGAATGGTACGTACAGCTTTGATGATTTTACCTTCTTTACCAATTAGCTGACCAACACGATCGGAGGGGGCGGAAACAGTGATAAGAAGCAAATTTTGATCGGTGTTAACAAAGGTTAGCTCAGGCTGGGCATCTGGGGCAGAAATGGAGCTGAAAATGTGGCGGACTAAGCTTTCAAATTGGTCCATGTTTATTTTACTTGAGCTATAACTTTGGCGACACCTTCGGTGATTTGGGCACCATTAGTGGTCCATTTTTTGAGCTTATCCGAGTCCAGCTTTATTTCTTTGGTGGCGGGAGTGTAGAAACCAAGGTTATCTAAATAGATACCATTGTGTTTGCTACGATCCTCGGAAACGACAATGCGAAAGCTACGTTGATGTTTTTTCCCTTGGGGGAATAGTTTAATTTTTAGCATAACTTGGGGAATTATACCGTAACAAACTGGATTCTACAATCTATCCGTCTGAGACGGACTTCGCAACGCTACGCAATCTTCAAACTTCAATCTTTATTCTTTCCGTCTGAGATGGACTCCACTTTGTTTCCCATCTATGTTAAGACTGAAATTTGGAGGTCGGGGTTTTACGTGTTAAGCTGAAAGTGAAAAATATGAAAATGGATTTTAGAATTATTGGCATGCTTTTGGTGTTGGTAGTAGTTGTTGGAGCATTGAATTTGTACATTTACCAAATTAAACAAGTGCCGACCGTGACTCCCCTACCCTTGGGGCAAGTTGAAGAAGAAGTAGACTTGGCTTACTTAAAAGATGGCTATATATACGTAGGTGACGGAAAGGGTGAGGATACTCCAATACTTAATTTAGAAAATGAAGAAGGTGGAATACTAGAGAGTCTTTTAATAAAAATTTCACCTGACAAGAAATACTTAGCATATTTGGGGACAAGCGGCGGGCTTGACTCAGCCTTAAAAATATTTGACATTAAAAATAAAACAAAAATATATGAGGAGGTGTATGGATCTTCTGAACTGACGGACTTCGACTGGTCTCCTGATTCAACCCAAATTGTGGTAGCCCTGAATTTAATGAGTAACCAGAATAACTTTGAAAGTGCGATATATTTAGTTAACCTAAACGTTGAAGAAAGAAGTAGTCCTTTGTTTAAACCGGAAAATATTAAGATAAACCGGGTAAGATGGGTTGACAAAAACAGTATTTATTACTCCCGATTAAGCTATGCGCCACAACAGAATTTGGCAGTGGTTGGGTATTATTTTGATAGTAATAGCCGAGTATTAAGAGCCGTAAAAACCACGGGAGAGCCAGGTGGAAACGTTGATGATTATTTGATTGATTTTCGGGCGTCGCCTGATGGAAGGGAGTTATTGGCTTATGTGAAGGTGAAAGATGAAGTAAGAAATTTTGGAGAACCTGACTTTGAACTGGTAACGTTTAATTTGCCCGATTTGGAAATAAAGCCGGGCTTAGTAGATTACGTGCCAGCCAAAGAACTAAATTGGTATAAAAATTACCTGGTAGGAATTGAACAAACTTACGGGTCACCTGACTCGAGTGTGGTGTTGATTAATAGTTTACGAGCAGAAGATAATGTTTCCTTGTTGGACATGGGCCCAAGTGGCACTTTTTGGGGAGTTAAAATAATTGAACAGGAAGGTAGGGATGTGCTGTTAGTTTGGTCGGAGTTTGATGGGCTAGAAACAATTAGGGCTTACGAGTTGGAAGAGCTTATGGAAATGAGACGAAGTGGCAATAACTCTGAGCCTAAGTGGACGCTTGAAAACGCGACAAATATTAGTAGGTAGGACTATTTTTCAAAGACTTTGGTGGCGGCGATGGCGGCGGCTTCTTCGGCTTTTTGTTTGGAATTACCAGTGCCAACAGCAACTGAACGGTCCCCTACCATGACTGAAGCCTCAAAAGTTCGGGCGTGATCGGGGCCGGTTTGGGAGACTATTGTATAGTGGGGGGTAACACCGGTTTGTGACTGGCAGATTTCCTGGAAGTAGCTTTTGGGGTCCTTGATGACTTTGAGCTGGCTAATGGAGTCTAGTGTGGGCAATAAGTGTTTGTTTAAAAATTCAAAAACAGTCGTTATGTTGGAATCGACGTAAATAGCGCCGACAAGTGACTCAAAAGTGTCCGCCATTAGGGAAATGTTGGCCCGACCACCGTGAGCGGCTTCACCCCTGGAAAGAAACAGATAATCTCCTAGTTTTATGGTAAGAGCTACCGCGGCTAAATTTTCCGTACGTACCAGAAGTGAGCGGAGGTTGGTTAGTTGACCTTCGGGGAGAGTAGGATATTGGTGATATAACTGATTTGAGGCCCAAATCTCAACCACGGCGTCTCCTAAAAACTCCAAACGTTCGTTGTTGCCCGAGGTATTTTTGTTTTCGTTAACGTAGGAACGGTGAGTTAGTGCTTGGGTTAATAATTGGGGATTTTTGAAGTTGTAGCCAACTATTAGCTCGAGCGTTTTGAGGTCCAGGGCGGCGAGGGTCATTTCAAAAGAGATCCTAAAACTCCATTAATAAATTCAGAGCTGGATTCGTTGCCAAAATCTTTGGCTAGTTCAACGGCTTCATCAACGGCGACTTTGGGCGGGGTGTCACTAAAATTTATTTCCCAGATGGCCAAACGAAGAATAGCAAGGTCAATTTTACTGATTTGATTTAGCGGCCACTTGGGTGCTTTTTTTTCAATGATGACATCAATTTCGGGAAATTTAACTAAAATTTCGGAGAGTTCGGACTTTTTTTTGGGTTTTATGCCAGAGAGACTATAAGCAAAAAGATCTTGGAGCAAACTTATGCGGTGAAGGTGACGGGGATCTTTGGCTGTTTTCACAAAGTATTACAATTTGAACAACGGTAGCCGGTTTTTTTGGGCTGGCCGCAGTTACGACAGGTAGATACTGAGGATAACTTTTTTGCCGGAGTTCCAGCGCGGCGGCTTCCCTGTCTGCGGGAGCTGGGCCAATGTTTAGGTAGTGCAGTCATGGCCTATTATATCGGTTTAATTAGTGATTGTGTAGTTGACAGTTGGGTTTTGAGCAAGCTGGGTTAAGAGTGGCAGGTTACTAGCAAGTTGGTCAATTATACGTTTGGCCTCTATAAAGGCATCAGGATTGTTGGAAAGAGTGATGAGTGAGGGTAGAAAACCATGTTGAGTAAGGGATAAAAATTGACCAGGGCCACGCACTTTAAGATCGTAGTCGGCAATTTCACGGCCATCCTGGTGATTACAAAAATATTCAAGCCGAGCTAAAGCGGGAGGACTAGCTTTGGGCTCGGAGAGGAAACAGAAACCTCCGCGACTCCCCCGCCCTACCCGTCCGCGAAGCTGGTGAAGTTGGGAAAGGCCAAAGCGGGAGGCTGATTTAATTAACATTATGTTAGCCATAGGTATGTCTACTCCAACTTCAATTATGGGAGTGGCCACAAGAACCAGAGTGTCCCCCAAGAGAAATCGGGCAATTTCGGCCTCAATTACGGCTGGTTTAAGGCCGGAGTGGATGAGGCCGACCGAAAGATGGGGAAAGGTGAACTTTAAGTATTCGTACTCTTGGATAACAGTGGCGACGGGATTTGTAGAGTCGGTGATTTCAATGTGGGGACAGACAATGAAGGCTTGATTGGTGGGAGTAACTTGGTTAACAAGCCAGGGGTAAAATTCTTTTTCTTTTTTGGGTGTGAGGAGGTAGGTTTTGGAGGGTAGCTGGGTAGAGCGGCGGTCGAGGGAGGAGACTGATAGATGCTGAAAATAGGTTAACTGGAGGGAACGGGGAATGGGAGTGGCGGAAACGGTAACCAGGTGAGGTGAAGTATTGGCGGTAGAAAAATAACTGCGCTGAGCGACACCAAAACGGTGTTGTTCGTCAAAGACCACCAGTGCTGGACTTAGGGAGGAGGGTTTTAAAAGCGCCTGGGTACCGATATATATAGTAGGGTTGGAGGAGGGGGAAAGACGGTGGTGGGTAGTGACTAATTGACAATGAACATCGGGGAACAAGGCGTTGAAATTGGCAAAGTGTTGAGCGGCAAGAATTTTGGTGGGGGCGACAATAAAGCTGGTGTGACCATGAAGGTAGAGGTAAAGACAGGACAGGAAGATGACTAAGCTTTTACCCGAGCCAACGTCGCCGGTTAGGAGACGATTAGTAACACATGCCTTGTTTAAATCGGCAATGATAGCAATTAGCGCGTCACTTTGGGACGGTGTAGGCGGGTAGGGTAGGTTAGAAATAAATTGATTTAACTTTTTGGTGATTTTGGCTTGAGGACGGAGGAGGTGGGTGGGGCGGAGGGCGGCTTGGTGGAGCCCTAAAAGATGGTTTTGGGCTAAAAGGGAGAGATGTTCATTTAAAAGTAAACGTTTTTGACCGGTTTGGGCCTCAGTCGCAGAGGTGGGGAAATGGACTAAACGAAGAGCCTGGGGAGTAGAAATTAATTTAAATTTTTTTAAAATGGCGCTTGGTAGCACCTCGGGCACCTCTGTTATTAACGAATCAAAATTTTTTGAAATAAGCTGGCGCGAATGGCCGCTTTTGAAACCCTCGGTTTGAGGATAGATGGGAATGAGGGGGGAAGTAGATGAGGGAAAGATAAGAGGGTTGGTGATTTGAAGCTTATTATTAAAGACAGTGGCAGCACCTCTTATGAGGTAAGTAGTGTTGGGACGGAGTGAATAACGGACATAAGGTTGGTTAAACCAACAGATGTTTACCTTTCCGGTAGGGTCGGTGAAAGTTGAACGCAGAGTCTTGGGGGTGGAAAAAAGACGGCCAAAAGTACCAGTAAGCAAAACAGTGACACCGGGTGTGATTTGGGAAACAGTAATGGGTGAGGAAAGATCGAGATATTTTAGGGGAAGATGGTAGAGAATATCGGTAGGATTTTGGATTTTTAGACGGGCTAGTTTTTGGGCAAATTTGGGCCCGACACCTTTGAGGGTAAGGAGCTTGGAAGGTGTAGTTTGTGCTATCATGTGGTATGAAAATAAAGCAAAAAGAACTTAAAAAGGCTGTACTTATTATAGCGATGTTGGCTCTACTTCTGTCAGGGTTGGTGCCAACCTTTAGTGTTTTGATGGGCCAGTGAAAGTTAATCTAAAAGATAGACTATTTTTGAAGAAAGTAATGCTTGTGGCTTTGGGTGCGGTATTGGTGGGGTATGTAGCGGTGTTAGTTGTGTTTGCCCTATATTCCAAAGATTTACCAACACCGAACCGAGTAGTGCGCCGGGAGGGATTTACTACTAGGATTTACGACCGGAATGAGAAATTGCTTTACGACGTATATAAGGACGCTAAACGTGACCCGGTAACCTGGGAAGAAGTACCTGACTCATTAAAAAAGGCAACGGTAGCAGTAGAAGACAAGGATTTTTATAAGCACCGGGGGTTTGACCCGTTAACACCTTTTAGAATTGTTAAAAATATAATTTTTAACCATAGGCTTATTGGTGGATCGACTTTAACTCAACAATTGGTAAAAAACGTATTATTGACTTCAGAGCGGAGCGTAAACAGGAAAATTAGAGAATTTATTTTGGCAGTTCAAATTGAGGCTAGGTATAGTAAAAATGAAATATTGTTGATGTACTTAAACGAAGCGCCATATGGGGGTACGGCCTGGGGAGTGGGTACGGCCTCGGAACAATACTTTGGTAAACCGGTAACTGAGTTGAATTTAACAGAATCAGCGATTCTTGCAGGAATGCCCCAGAGGCCCAACAGCTACTCACCTTACTCCAAAACTCCCAAGGCTTACGTTAACCGGACGGCGATTGTGCTATCAAGTATGAAAGCTATCAACTACATAACAGAAGAACAGGAAAAAGCGACGCTTGAGGCGGCTAAAAACTATAGTTTTCGACCTAATCGAACGGTTATTACAGCACCACACTTTGTTTTTTGGATTTTAGATGACCTGGAAGAAAGATTTGGAGCAGACACTGTTAACGGAGGCGGGTTGAAAGTTAAAACAACACTTGATGGAGAATGGCAGGCAATTGCTGAAAAGGTAGTAAGTGAGGAAATTGATAAGGCCGAAAAACTTGGTGTAAGTAACGGGGCGGCGGTTGTACTGGACCCGGTGACCGGTGAAGTGAGAGCCATGGTAGGATCTAGGGATTATTTTAGTGACAAGACGGACGGACAGTTTAACGTGGTGACCCAGGGACTGCGCCAACCAGGAAGTGCCATAAAGCCAATAACTTATTTGGCAGCCATAAGAAAAGGATGGAGTGCCGGAAGCTTGATTATGGACACGCCAGTGACTTTTCCTGGGTCGGGCGGACAAAAAGATTATGCTCCAAACAATTACAACGGAAAGTTTAATGGACCAATGACTCTACGCACTGCCTTGGGGAACTCGATTAATACTACAGCTGTAAAAATGTTGGCTAATGTAGGCTTAACAAATATGTTGAAGCTGGCTTACTCCATGGGTATTTCCACATTTGAGCCGAGTCCGGAAAACTTGAAGCGTTTCGGACTGGCGGTAACACTGGGAGGCGCGGAAGTTAAAATGATTGAATTGGCAACGGCCTACAGCTCATTTGCTAACGGAGGAAAAAAAGTGGAAGCGGTGGGTATTTTGAAAGTAACTGACCGCAATGAGAAATTGCTGTATGAATTTAGACCAATACCAGGAAAAGAGGTGATTACTAGCCAGGAGGCTTTTATTATTTCTAATATTTTGTCGGACAATTCGGCCAGAGAAATTACTTTTGGCCAGGTAAACGGATTGATTATTCCCAACCGCCAGGTAGCGGTTAAAACCGGAACAACTAATGACAAAAAAGATAACTGGGCAATTGGTTGGACACCAAACTTATTGGTGGCGGCTTGGGTGGGTAACAATGACAATACTCCGATGTTAAAAGTCGCGTCAGGCGTTAGTGGTGCCACACCGATATGGAAAAGAATAACTACGGAGTTATTGGCCAAACTACCAAAACAGGATTTTCCGATACCGGAGCGAATTGTAGCTGCGGAGGTGGACCGGGTGTCGGGATATCCGGCCCACGACGGCTTTGCTTCCAGAAATGAGTATTTTATTGACGGGACCCAACCTAAAAATGCTGACCCAATTCACATGAAGGCAAAAATTTGCCGGGGCGCTAGCGGTTTGGCAACTCCTCAGGACGTAGCCAACGGCAACTATGATGAGCGGGAATACTTTAAGTTTGTAGAAGAAGATAAAGTGTCAACTGACGGTAAAAACCGATGGCAGGAGGGAATTGACTCGTGGATTAATCAACAGACTGATAAGGATAAATATAACCCACCCAGTAACTATTGCCGCTCGGAGGGTATGGTGGTGACTAGTTTTGAGTACCCCAGCGACCGGTCAACTGTTAGCAACCAGGTTGAGGTGAAAATTAGCACTACCTCGCTTGTAAAAATTACTGAAGTTAAGTTATGGGTGGACGGGGACGAGAAAAAAACTTGGAGTGAGCGACCTTTTGAGATTAAAGTTGACTTGAGCGACGGCCCACATACATTAAAGGCCAAGGCTACAGACAAGGACGGTAATAACAGGGAAGCTGAGATTAAAATTGGGGTAAACACAGCTTGGGATTGGAGCCCATCCCCGACCCCAACCAATACACCAATTCCATCGCCGACCCCGACAGCCCTGCTGCCATCCCCGACCCCGACAACTGTAATAGTAGTACCTACTGTGATACCTACAATAAGTAGTCCGACACCATAAGATTAAGATAGATATACATTTATAGAGTAATATATACCTAAATTAGGGGATATTTTGAAAACTAGGTTCAGTTAGCAGGCGGAAGAGTAGAGTGCTAAGATACTAATCAGTTTGGGTAAGAATATCGTTTATGAACTCGATTTTTTGGGTATAGTAGGCTCGGGTACTTAAACCGTTGCCCGATTCTTTTAACTGACGATAGGCTTCTAGGGCTTCCGGGTGAGTTTTGAGATATGTTTCAAACTTGACCCCATCGGTCCACCCCCGACATTCTTGGTTAATTAAAAAAACGTCAACATTTTTTCCGGAATGATCAGTGTCAAACCTAGCTCTTTCTTGTGGATAACAGCTTTTTGGGGGCCCGAAGGTTTGGGTTAAAAGAACTAATAGTTGATCAAAACGGGCTGGGGGGACAGGTACATAAATATCAATTTCGTCCTGACCGGAAATTCCTAATGCGGTGGCTCCACAGTGTTTAACATTTACATTTTCACCAAGGGTGTCTCTAATTTTATTTTTAACTGCTTCAAAAATTTGGGGGGAACGAGGGTCCCAGGGTATGATTGTTGTATGGTTATCGTCGCTCAAATGGGCCAGCCATTTTTTTTGTTTCGGGCGTAGCATAAACCGATTATACAGAACTTTGAATTCGGTGTATTAGGTTTTGAAGATAAGTGAATAGACCTCGAAATTGAATAATAGTTTGACTTAAATATCGTTTAGGTTGGCTCTATTTCTTAGACGTTTGACGGCATCGTTAAAATCTGTATCTTCTAAAGACAGAAGGCTATCTAAATACACGAGAGTGGGAGAATGATGAGGACCTCGAACTGATATTTGAGCAACTATGACACCAGTAGCTTGGGTAAACATTTCCTTTCGGCGAGGGGTTGACAAGGAATAGTTGGCACCGAAGCCGTATTGTTGAAAGTGTTCTTCAATTTCTAGTCGAGTGAGGACATAGCCGCTTGACAGTGTTTCGGCTAATATTTCGAAAGCTAATTTTTTGTTTGGTTTTTCGGGTGACACTATAGTTATTATAGCATATTATAGGCTGGTTAACTTATCGTATACGTGTCAATATTTTAACAATGTGTAATACTAGTTTATGAATTTACCAAAAAGTTGGACGACAGTGACTCCCCTATCTAAAACCATAGCCATAATCATGTTTGCTTTGCTACCCTTTGGTGGATTTTATTTGGGACTAATGTATGGAAATAAAATGGAAGAGGTTAGTTTGGAAGATGATGTTAAATTTGTATCGAATAAGACGGTGCCAAATACACCTGTTTTACCAAATACGGAGGATGCGGGACAAACAAACACCAGGAGTGATTTGGCGAATATTGTTTCAGACATATTTAATTTGAAAATTACAAATAACCAAAAAAATGGTGAAGTTGACAATTTTGCTAAAGAAATTGATGTATCGGACAATAAAGATAAGTGGAGGCGGATATTTGTTAGTACCTACTCGCTTAGTCAACCTATTACAACTTTCAAGGCAGGTTATGAGGGTATGGAGTGGCAAAGAGATTTAAAAAAGGAAGTTCAAATGTTTAAATCATTAGTTGAAGGCAGCCAGGTGGCGCCGATTTATGACGATATTGGGACAAATAATAAAGCTATGGTTGAGTTAAAGACAATTGGTACCCGCAACTGGGCTGTTTATGACACGTTTTTTAAACCGGGAGGTAACTGGAACAGGCATAACATGACTTATGACTCTAATACTAATCAGCTCATTTATGTGGTATTTGCTTATATGAATTATGGAGAAGAGGTTGGGGTTAGTTCAGACTATGTGAATGATGACAATTATTTTACGAATGTGGTTTACCCGCAGGATGCGCAATTGATTCACACCCAAATTGAGAGTGTGTTGGCGCAGTATTAGGGGGAGGAAGGGAGGTGCGTAGGTGACATGAGTTTGCTGGGGCTGTTAATATATGGGTATGAACAATAATAAATGGAAGTTGACTAGTAAAAAGCCAGTTTTTGAAACTAAATGGCTTACAGTTGAGGAAAGATCGTATTTATTACCGGATGGGCGTGTAGCTGAGGGGTATTACCATTTAACCCGGCCGGATTATGTAATTATATTGGCTGTGGATGATGAAGATCGAATAGTAGTGGAAAAGCAATACCGCAGGGGAGTGGATGATTTTGTTTACGAATTGCCAGCTGGATGGATAAATCCCGATGAAACCCCGGTAGAAGCTGCCATAAGAGAGCTTAAAGAGGAAACTGGCCTGGTGGGCGAAGGGAATAATATGGTAGAAATTTACCCACAACCTGGGTTTTGTTCAATGAAGGCAAATGTGGTGATGCTAAAAATTAAAAATAAGGGAGAGACTAATCAGGATGACGACGAAGATATTATGTTTGAAATGAAGAAAGTTGAGGACGTAAAAAAGATGATTTCAGAGGGAAAAATTAAAGATATGGGAATGTTGGCGGCCTTAACTATTTGGGAAAACGGGCACTGAGATCCTTTGCTCCACTTCCGTCTGAGACGGACACGGCCCGCCTACACTAAAGCTTCGGACGGGCAAAGCAGGATGACAATGAAAAAATTACTGTTGGATTTGGGCCATGACGGCTTTGAAGGCGGCAGGATCGGTGACAATCAAATTAGCCAGGGTTTTGCGGTCCAAAAGAATGTTTTTGTTTTTGGCTAAATTGATGAAGGCTGAATAACGAATGTTGAAAGGAGTTAGAGCAGCGTTGATGCGGACAATCCAGAGGCGACGAAGATCGCGCCTTCTAATGCGGCGACCGTTGTAAGCATATTGACCAGCGTGAAAAACAGCTTCTTTGGCGACTTTATACCGCTTGTGGCGGGTCATCCAAAAACCTTTGGCTTGATCTAGAATTTTTTTGTGGGCTTGGCGCCTAACGGTGCCGGTTTTAACTCTCATGGGGGTTTAGCGTCCTAACAGACGTTTAATTTTTAATGCGAAACGGGCTAGTACGGGTTTTTTGCCTTTTAGACGACGTAATTGTTTTTTACTTTTGTTTGAACGCAAATGACGGTTGAAGGCGGAACGACGGAGTACCTTACCGTTTTTAGTAACTTCGAAACGGTTACTGATTGATTTTCGAATTCTTAATTTTCGAGATGTAGTTTTCATTTTTTCTTTTTGGCTGGAGCAATTGTAAACACCAGCTGTTTACCTATTAATTTGGCTTCCCCTTCGGGATTGCCTAGATCGGCTAGCTGAGAGGTAAAACGCTCGATTAGCTGATATCCAAACTCCTTACGGGTAATTTGGCGACCTTGGAATTTTATACTCAATTTCACTTTATTTCCAGTAGTCAGAAACTCGCGGGTTTTTTTAACCCGAGTGTCGAAATCATTGAGGCTGATAAAGGGGGTCATTTGAACCTCTTTTAGCTCACCGCCCTTAACTCCCCTTTTTTCGGCTTTAAGCTTTTTAGCTTCCTGATAACGGAATTTGGAGAAATCTATGAGTTTGACGACCGGTGGGACGGCCTTGGGGGCAATTTCAACTAGGTCGAGTCCAGTTTCAGCTGCCTGGGCGCGAGCTTCGGCTATGGCCATGACACCAATTTGACGGGCTTCTTCGTCGATTAAGCGGATTTGTGGCGCCAAAATCTGATGATTGATCCGATAATTAATTTTGGGAACATTTAGTTTCCGATAAGTTGCCATGGCTTATTTTATCAGACTTAAACTTTTTGAGGTGATTTGTTTTCCTATGGTATCGATAAAAGTAGTTACCGGCATGGCTCCCAGGTCCTGGCCGTCACGCTGACGGACCGATACTTGGTTGTTTTCGACCTCGCGTCCACCAATGATTAACATGTAGGGAACCTTTTGAAGTTGGGCGTCACGGATTTTGCCCTGCATTTTTTCGGCTCTTAAATCGGCGTTAACCCTTATCCCCTTCTCCTCCAATTGTTTTTTAAGATTGAGAGTAAAGTCGTGTTGGGCGTCGGTAATAGGAATTAAACTGACCTGGACTGGGTTAAGCCAGAGGGGGAAATTTCCTCCAAAATGTTCAAGTAAAATCATTAAAAATCGCTCTGGGGAGCCAACAATGGCCCGATGTAGCATGACGGGACGAGCTTTTTTGCCGGTAGAATCAGTATATTCTAGTCCAAAGCGCTCGGGCATGACATAGTCGATTTGAACAGTAGATAGTTGCCATTCACGACCTAGAGCATCTGTGGCAATTAAGTCCATTTTTGGAGCATAGAAGGCAGCTTCACCAGGTCCATCAAAATAGGGAATATTATTTCGTTCCATGATTTTGACTGCCCAAGCTTCAACTTTGTCCCAAACAGCAGGATCGCCCAGATATTTTTCCGGATGAGCCGGATCGCGGGTTGATAAACGGTATTTATACTCGAGTCCAAAGGTGGCCATGATTTCTTTGGTCATGGAAAGAGCGGTGTCGATTTCAGTGTCTACTTGGTCTTCCCGGCAAAAAATGTGACAGTCATCCTGAGAAAAAGCCCGGACACGAGCCAAGCCATTAAGTTCACCGGGTTTTTCGTCACGATAGAGCATAGCAAAATCGGTAAAACGAAGAGGCAAGTCACGGTAACTGTGCGGTTCGGCGGCAAATATTTGAGTATGCTGAGGGCAGTTCATGGGTTTGAGAAAAAATTCTTCCTCAGAATAATTACTGACAACACGGAACATGCTGTCTTTGTACTTGTCGTAGTGACCGGAAATTTGAAAAAGCTTAGCTTTAGCAATTTGAGGTGTCCAGACTTGAGTGTATCCTTGTGCCAACTGAACAGATTCGACGTAATTGTTTACAGCTAAACGAATAAAAGCGCCTTTGGGCGTATAGAGGGGTAAACCGGAACCAATTAGTTCAGAAAATGTAAACAAACCTAGTTCCCTTCCGAGTTTTCGGTGGTCACGTTCGGCGGCAAGTTTTAGTTTGTTTAAGTAATCATCAAGATTGGCTTGGGAATCAAAAGCCGTGCCGTAGATGCGGGTGAGCATTTTGTTTTTTTCGTTTCCGTGCCAATAGGCTCCGGCAATTGAGAGGAGCTTGAAGGCTTTAATGTCACCCGTTGAGGCAACATGGGGGCCGGCGCATAGGTCGACAAAGGCCGACCCGGTTTTGTAAATGCTGATGACCTCTCCTCGCCCTTCAATCGAGTTTAACCACTCCATTTTGTAAGGGTTTGAGGCAAACAGGGATTTGGCAGAATTTTGGTCAATTTCACTGCGGGTGATGGGCAAGTTAGATTTAATGATTTTGGACATTTCAGCCTCGAGAGCTGGAAAATTTTCCTCGGAAATTTTAAGACCGTTGAGTGGCTCGAAATCAAAGTAAAAGCCCTCATCGGTGGCTGGACCCATGGCCATGTAAAAGGAATCGGGACCATAAAGGTTGATCATGGCCTGAGTTAAGACGTGCTCGGCACTGTGGCGAAGCGGAATTAAAGAAGAATTAGCAGAATTTGAAGACATAGAAAGAAAAATAATTAAAGAGGTTAGACATGCCTGAGGGGAGAGCCCGTGACAGGCCAAGTAGTGGTGGCCGAATTGTTACTGACTAAGTACATGGTGTATTTTAGCAAAAAAAAGAGGGGGAGAGATTGTGACACCCGTTGTTGTGGGTTTTCGTCTGAGCCGGATGCAGCAGAATGACGAACAGAGAGATTTACCGATCTCTTACCGGGATATTTAAAGGATATGTAAACAGTCGCTTATAGTTACCCATGCTAAAAACCTTCCTTGTGATTGCCCTGGTTGTTTTTTTGGGAATACCCACAAAGATGTGGGCTCAAAAGACAACACCTTCTATAACTGCGGAAAGTAAGGCGCCACTAACTTTGAACGTACCTTCAGGAAGAGCAAAGGAATTTGTTAATACCAACTATTATTGGTATGAAAATATGCGTATTGTTTGGGCAAAAAAGCTGGAAATTGCTTCATTAGTAGCCGGATATTGGGGGTTAACTTTGGTGGTAGCAGCCCAGATGGCCCAAATTGTAGACAGTTTGGTAATTCCTCGAAGACAACAAAGATGGTTTAATGTTTTAGCAAAGGCCCAAGAATGAGACTGTGGGGCAACATATTGGGAGGAGGGTTGGTGCTGGCGGCAATAGTACTTTTGGGAATTAGTATTTATAACCAAAAGAAGGCTACCAACGAACAGCATTTTTCTAATTACACCTTATTAATGTCTTCTTGGGACAAATATAAGAGCCAATTTGTGGACACAACGGGCAGAGTGGTAGATCATGGGGCGGAAAGTATTACTACATCGGAGGGGCAAAGTTATGCCCTATTGCGTTCAGTTTGGGCGGACGACAGGACAACTTTTGATAAGGTTTGGCGCTGGACTGTAAACAACTTAAGGCGAGAAGAAGACAATTTGTTTGGTTGGAAATGGGCTGTGGGCCCAGACGGACTGGGAGGATTTGTTGACCAAGGTGGGGGTAATTCAGCCTCAGACGCTGACAATGATATTGCTTACGCGTTGATACTTGCTAGCAGACGGTGGAACGACTCGACTTATTTGACTGAAGCCCAAAAAATAATAAATGACATTTGGGAGAAGGAAACAGTGTCCTACAAAGATAAGCGATACTTGGTGGCCGGCAATTGGGCAATTACTCAAACTGAGGCAGTGATTAACCCGTCATACTTTGTATTTTATGCTTGGAGAGAGTTTGCCAAAATTGATGCGGATCATGACTGGATGAAGCTGGTGGACTCAAGTTATGAAATACTCTCGGCCGCAACTACGAGGTCACTGGATAAAAACGCAAGCGGCGGATTGCCCCCAAATTGGTTCATTTTGAATTTAAAAAACGGAGAGGTATTACCAAGCGAGGAAGATGGAATGAACACTAATTATTCTTATGACGCGGTTCGGGTTCCCTGGAGGGTGTCATATGACTACCAAGCATCGATGGACCCCAGAGCCTATCAATACTTAAGTTTGAACTTTGAGAGTTTAAAAAAATATTATCAAGAATTTGGACACTTGCCATCAGTTTGGGCACATGACGGAAAGCCCATGAGTAAAGTGGAAAATCCGGTGATGTATGCGACCGCCTTAAGTGTATTTGCTCAAACTGATAAAGAAATGGCTAGGCGGTTATATGAGGAGAAAATAATAAATCTGTATGCGCTGGACAGGTCAAACTTTAGGGAAGATTTACCTTATTACGAGCAAAATTGGCTGTGGTTTGGGGTAGCGTTGTTTAATCAAAATTTAGCGTGGAATGAGAATTAAGCATTTGGCAGTGGGGAAAGTGGAAAGAAGCTGGTTGGTGGCGGCGATGGCGGTGAGTCTAATTTACTTTAGCTGGTGGCTTAATTGGGACAACGGAGACAACAAGATAATGTATGGACTTTTGTTTGGGGCGGAAGTTTACCATGTGTTGAGTTCGGTGTTGTTCTGGGCCACCATTTGGCCGCTAGCGAGTGGAAAAAGAAAGCAATTAGTGTTGCGGCGGGCAATGAATTTAGGGCAGCAACCGAGTATTGACGTGTTTATTACTGTGGCCGGAGAGCCGGTAGAGGTGGTGGAAAAAACTGTTCGGGCGGCGCGGGATATGGATTACGGTAACCATAAAGTATTTATTCTGAATGATGGGTATGTAGCCAAAAAAGATAACTGGCAAGATATTAGAGAGATGGCCAGGCGTGAGGGGGTGGGGTGTATTACTAGGCTAATAAGTGGTGGAGCCAAGGCGGGAAATGTAAATAATGGGTTGAGACTAACTAGCGGGGAATACGTGACGATTTTAGACGCGGATATGGTACCCCAAAAAAAATATTTAAAAACACTTTTGTCTTACTTTGACAGACCAAAAGTAGGGTTTGTTCAGAGCCCGCAGTTTTACCAAAATTGGGGGGAAAATGAGGTAACTAAAGGGGCATGGCAACAGCAGGAATTCTTTTTTGGGCCGATTATGGCGGGAAAGGGGGAACTGAATAGTGCTTTTATTTGCGGGACAAATTTTTTGATTAAGAGGCAGGCTTTGGTGGGTGTGGGAGGGTTAAATGAGACAAATATTGCCGAGGATTTTGTGACCTCGGTTAAGGTTCACCAGGCTGGTTGGACTTCCCGCTATACAACAGAGGTGCTGGCCAAAGGACTAGCCCCGGAGGATTTGATGTCGTACTACAAACAGCAATTAAGGTGGGCAAGGGGTAGTTTGGAAGTATTGTTTTCTCAAAATCCCCTATTCCAGATAGGCTTAAGTTGGGGGCAAAAGTGGCAGTATATTTTTTCAGCACTGTACTATTTAAACGGTTTAATAGTGTTGGTTGATATTGTTGTTCCTTTATTTTTCCTGATGACCGGAATTTCACCAGTTAAAACCAGCTCGAGTAATTTTGCATTTTATTTTATTCCCTACATGTTGTTAACTTTTCTGATAATTAACAGTATTTCGAGGGGGAGGTTGACTTTTCGGGCAATTTCATTTTCATACTCATCGTGGTGGCTGCAAATTGTAGCCTTAATTTCGGTGGTAACGGGTAAAAAAATGGCTTTTATGGTGACTCCAAAAACAAAGCAAAATGGTAATTATACGGCTTTGGCATATCCGCATATGGCATATGTGGGATTATCGGCAATTGGCTTTTTGGTGGCAATGTATCGGGAAGGATTGAGCGCGGGAGTAGTGACCAACATGGCTTGGGTAAGTTTTAATATTATTATTTTTGGGCCATTTATTAAAACAGCATTGGGCTTAAATCAAAGAGCGGAAGGGGTTTTGAGAGGGCAGACACCGGCAGTAGCAGAAGTTAAGAATATAAATGGGTAAGCCAACGAGTTTAATGCTACTGATGTTTGGAGCCAGCTTGGTACTGGGGTTTGTTTCGGGGTGGACCATTTTTACTCAGTCGATTCGGCTGGATGAATCTCAATCATTGTGGGCGGCTAGCCATACTTTTGGCGGTGTTTTAAAATTTATTGCCCTAGATGTTCATACTCCGTTGTACCCAATAATGCTGCATTTATGGCTGACAATATTTGGTTACAATATAATTGCCGCACGAATTTTGTCGCTGGTTTTTTTATTGTTTAGTTTGGTAGTGTTGTGGCTGATACTTTCGGAAAATGTTGAGCGGAGACTGATGATTATTAGCTTTGTGGCAGTGACTTTTTCACCTTTTCTGGTTTGGTACGGGAACGAGGCCAGAATGTATACCTTGTTTATGTTTTTTACCTTACTTAACGCTTTGTTTTACTTAAGAATGGTGAGTAATCCAACTGAGGGTTGGCGAAAATGGGGTGGGTGGTATTTGGCTGCTGGGGTGGGAGGGGTGTTTACCCACTATTTTTTTTGGTTGATGCTGGGGATTGAGCTAGCCTACGGGTTATGGCGAGGAATTAGTAAAAAAGTGGACTGGCGTTGGGTGCGGAATTTGGCATTAAGTCAGGCGGGAATGTTGGCCTTGCTTAGTCCATGGATTATTTTTGCTGTAAGGCAGGGTCTTTTTGAGAATATGGCCCCAAGTTTGACCCGTCCTAGCTTGTATGGACTGATGGCCGGCTGGGTGGATTATTTTATTGGTTATCAGTCCACCCAAGTGACAGGGACAGTATTGTCTTTGTGGCCAGTGGCGGTATTGGGAGTGATTTTGTTTTTGACTAGCCGGGTAAAGACAAAGATAAAACACGTTGGGTTTTGGCTAATGTGGGCAATTCTCCCGTGGTTTGTGACTTTTGTGGTGTCTTTTTGGCGGCCGGTATTTTTACCAAGATACCTAGTGTTTACTTTACCTGCCATTTTGGTAATTACCAGCTGGGTGGTAATTGAAGTATTTAGACTCCGGGGGCGGGTATGGGTACTTGCCACAATAATGATTGTAATGTTAGGGCTTTTTTGGCGGGAAAGTAATTCTGAAACGTCTCCGGTGGTAGAAAATTATAACCAAGTCGCGTTAGCGTTAAACAAAGAAGTAAGATTGACTGACAAGGTGGTGGTTAGCTCGCCGTTTACGATAATACCGCTGGAGTATCAGTTTTACCGACCCAACAGAATTGAAACAATACCTGCGTGGAATCGGTATTTTCCCGGACCAATACCGAGTTTTAGTATGGAAAAGCTAGCGTCTCAGGTGGACGATTATAAGAAGACTTATACCCGACTATTTGTATTGTTATCTTACGACCAGGGGTATGAGGCCCAAATACAGGATTATCTGGACCATAATTTGGAGCGCTTGGACCAGAGGGACTACTCGGAGAACATGCGATTACTCGTTTACCGGTTGAGGTATGACATTGACGTTCCCCAGCTGACGGCCAAGAAACCTTAACCCTATCCTTTCCTATTGAGGAAAAAAAGGTGAGAAATATCATAACCGAAAAAGAGCAAAAACGATTACTCAAAAAGTAAATCACTAATTTTGACTTGTTTCAATCTTGCTGATCTGGATGAGCCTTCAAGGATTGATTGTTCGTCAAATAGTTGAGTGATATTAGTAGCAGAAGCTAAAGCTTTGAAGACAGTAATGGCATCTGCTTGTTGGTCAATTTTTGATCCATTTGTATTGTTATACGCTTGAACAAATTGCTTTAGTATAGTATCGTGCTGGCCTAACATTCGTGTGACCATTTGGATAATATGTGGCTCTAAACCATCAGGCAGACTTTTTCCTCTTCCGATTATAAGCGTTAACAAGCGTAACGAATTGCTATCTATTTGCCTAACAATCTCGTCTACGGGTAAAATTAAAACTCGCCCTGTTTCGACTGCTTTCATACTTCCATATCCGACAGATTTTTCATTAAGTATTCCTATTAAATGACGAACGCTATCTGGGTCTAGTTCAATTGCTGAAGCATCCATTACTTCAATAGGATCTTGAGTAATTAGTTTTTCAACAATTTCCCTATCTTGATTTATTGAGATTACACCTTGATCTACAACTACAAATCTGTTTTGTTCGTCAGAATCTAACACAAGCAGATCCATAGCTTGTCTTTTTAATGCTTCTAATACAAGTTCACGGGGGAGGGTATGACCTAGGAGTTGTGCCACTTTGCTCCATAATGGAGGTTCTAATCGATCTTCGGTGCTTGTTACTATTGTCATTGCTTCTTGGTCGGAAAGTGTGGGCATTGAGTTAACAACAACCGGAGCATATCCCATTTGGCATAAAGTACTAATACCACTTAAACCTACATCGCCGTCTTTGCATGCTTCATGTATTGAGTCAAAAATTTGCTTTCTGGCTTTTCTAAAGTGAGCAAATTGTTCGTTTGTTGAAGCGTTGTTAAGCGGAGGAAGTTGTAAATGTAATTCTGCTATTCTAGATAATTTTTCATTCATAGTTACAGATTATTAGTAATATAACTCATATTATATTCCATAAATACTATATGATATAGATAGTACCTTTTTGAAGGAATATGACCCATACTATAATATATGAGGTAAGCTGTAATTAACGGTAAACTTAGCAAAGAAGGAGATTGCCACGGTATGCTCGCGCCAAAGGCGGTCAGGCGCATTGATGATAAATTGTGAGTTTATGGGACTTCCATCACGGGCGGATAAACTCCCCACTGGCCTGACTGAAAACTTTCGGACTGCTCTTACTGATTGTGAGTCTAAGAGGACTCGGACCTCTGACCTCTTCGATGTCAACGAAGCGCTCTAACCAACTGAGCTATAGACTCAAACTACAAACTAAAGGATTATATCAAAGAAGAGTCAAAGGGAGGAGATTCTTCGTCCGAAAGCTTTTGGACTCAGAATGACAAAGTGTAGTCTAATTGGCGGAACGGGCGATGGAGTGTTCGCTACTAAACATATATTGCTGACCGCCTTTTTTCTTGTTTTGAGCGGTACTCCAAAAATAATTCTTTTTCTTTTTCTTTTGACTGAAACTGTCGACCCACATGCTGGCTTGATTAATATCGGTTATTAGGGAGGCGATGAAATTTTTGATGCGGGAAAGGACGCTGACTTGGTACTTATTAACCTCAACAATGGGCTGGGCTAGAAGTTGGGCGGCACTGGAGTTAAGCTGACCTAGAGACATTTTCATGGACTTAATTTCATCTTGTAGGTCCTGGATGATTTTTTTTAGCTCTTCTTTTTCCTGAGATTGAATGACTTGAAGTTCTTGTTCAAGATGATTGGGAGCAAAATATATTTTCTTTTCTGTTGAGGGAGTAGATGTTTTGGAAAATTCAACTCTTTGACCAAGACCTAGAACACCACGTAAGCTGAAAGGTTTAGAATCCGGAGACGCGGGTGGCTTATAAGCTTGATGATCAAATTCGTTACTCAAGCCGAACTTTGCGTTTTTAACTTTGGCCGGATCAGGTTTCGGCCACAAAGCACCTGCCATTGTGGTCTATTTTATCAAGCTTGGGGTATGTTTTCTATAAGAAATTTGACAATTTTATCCTGTAGTAGCAAATGAACAGCCATTTGAGGGTTGGATTTAACTAAATCAGCCGGTAGCTGAACATTTTGTAGATCTTCGGGGGTTAAATTGATTTTATGTTCTTGACCTATAGCATTGAGGGCTAAGTTTAATAACCATTGGCGACGAAGTTGGTCGCCGTACTCTTTTTTCATGGGCTCTGAGTGGGTTGGATCAAGTTTATTATCTTGTTGGTAATGCTCCCATTCATGATCTAAAAGGGGTTGAGGGAAGACTAGAGTTGCATTCTTTTCAATTAGAGCCATGATGGTGTCAACGTTTTTTTGTTGATCTTTATCTTTTTTGAGCTTTTTTATAAGGTCCATGTATTTAGGAGACAAGGCGACTGTGGGCTCAAGGCAACTAGTGATGATGACTTCCCAGGTATCTGCGGTGGGACTGGGAGGTGATTTGAAATCTATAGTAGGAGGAACGATAGGTTTAAGTTCGAATTTGTCGATGAGTTGGCGGTAGATGGCAGTAAGGCCAATATTGATGGTTTCGGAAAAGACAGTTGATTCGTCGTAATTTTGGGCCACCACATTCAGAGGGGCTTTGCCGGGGCGAAAACCAGGTAAATTTAATTCTTTTTGGAGCTTAGATAAGGCTTGTGCTTTAAAGGTATCAATTTCAGATTTGGCGACAGTTCCGGTGAGTTCAAAGGAGCGGTCATCTTTTTGGGTAAGACGGAAGTTATTTTGAGCCATGGGGGTATGATATCATAATTAAATCGTGTTAAAGAAAAAGGATAAAAAGGCACTAAAATCAGCTGGACCGTGGCAAAGTTTATTGGTATTATTGGTACTAATTGCTGGCGGGGGTTTAGTGTGGTGGGAATCTAGCATATTCTTAAATCCTCAAAAAGAAGTCAGGGCGATTTGGGGCGGATGGGAATTACCCGAGCAACTAGAGAATCAAAAGACAACAGTGGCTGAAGGTCAGTCAATTGAAGATATGGGGGGCAGTGAAGTAAAGCTAAAAGATGAAGTGGTAGGGGCGGACGCAAGGGTTGAGATTGTGCGCCGGTATTTGGAAAAATATAACTCCCCTCTTTTACCATATGCCACAAAGATTATAGAATTATCGGACCAGTACGGACTGGATTATTATTGGATTGTAGCAATTGGCCAGCAGGAATCGAACTTGTGTAAAAAAATACCGGAAAACAGCTTTAATTGTTGGGGCTACGGAATTCACGCTCGGGGAACTTTGAGGTTTGAGAATTATGATTTGGCGCTGGCTAGTTACGCTAAATACCTAAAAGAACAGTACTTTGATAAAGGGCTAAATACACCCGAATTAATTATGAAAAAATACTGTCCTAGTTCCAATGGGTCCTGGGCTAGAGGTGTGAGCCAATTTATTGCCGAGTTGAAGGGGGATACGGAAAACCAGACTGAGTAACAGATGTATAGTTGACAGCTGTAGTAGTTGGTGGTATATTTAACCCCAGATCCCGGGGTGGCTCCTCTAAAAGCATGCTCTGGGATTTTTTTTGGCCTAAATGTAAGATATACTGCTTATGATGTGTAGGTTTATCGAGTTTAATATAGAGAGTCGGAAGACCGTTGTGGAAAAACATAATAGGGTTTTGGATGTGCTGGGAAGGCAAAAGTTACGTTTAGTAAATAAGTTAGGGCCAAGGATAGGAATGGGTGGACCAGATGATGATGATTTAAATAGACTTAATTTATGAACAATGGATGAGAGGTCAGAGAGACTGGGTGACAAAATAACCCTAAGAGTTGGACCTCGCAAATGGAGTGTAATCTTGTAGTTAGTTGTTTTGAGGGCGGGTTGGGTTTAAAATAGCGGTCATGGGAATGATATCAACCGCACAATTCAAACGAGGCATTTACGTTATATTTCACGAAGAGCCACACATGGTGGTGGACATTACCTTTGTGTCCCCCGGAAAGGGGTCGGCTTTTTACCGGACAAAACTGAAGAATCTGTTTTCGGGTAGAATTATTGAATATACCTATAAGTCGGGTGAAAAAGTGGAAGAAGTGCTGGTAGAAACCCATGAAGCGGACTACTCTTATTTTGACGGTAGTGCTTATGTGTTTATTGAACCCCGTACTTTTGAACAATACATGGTACCGACTGACGTGATTGGCGAAGATAAGATTTATTTGAAAGAAGGCCGACCGTACAGAATTAAGTTTTATGACGAAAAACCAGTAGGCGTCGTTTTACCCAAAAGTATAACTTGCGTGGTAATGGAAGCTGAAAACTCGGTTAAGGGTGATACTGCAACTAATGCCATGAAACTGGCAGTAGTAGACACTGGGGCTAAGGTCCAGGTTCCCCTATTTGTGAAAATAGGTGATGAAATAAGTATTAGCACCGAAAACGGAGCCTATTTGTCAAGAAAGTAGCTAAAATTTGCCGATTTTCAGATCAATTTCCGGAGGAAGAGCCGGGATGATGACTTCGTTTAGACGGGACTCAATTTGGGTAAAAGAATTTTTAAGTTCGGAAGGTAATTCAATGTTGTTGACAGCGGGGGCGGTTGGTTGAACAAATAAGGTGGGGGTAGGCAAGGTGCGGGGAGAAGTAGATTTGCGAGAGGGAACGATAACACTTAGGATTAATAAAACAAAAACCAAAACTCCAAGACTAATTAAGAGCCGGTATTTGGGGTTTTTAGGTATTTGAATGCCCGACTTGGACTTTGGAAAGGAAACAGGAGGGGAAGTAGAAGCTTCAGGAGTAGTCAGACTAACCGGTTGACGCGGAGTGACTTCTGAGAAAGTTTCTGATGTTTGGATTTCCATTAGCGCCAATTTTTAATGACTATAACTTTAAGATCGGTGGCAATTTGAGCAAGGTAGTTTTTAGCCTTGTTAAGCTCGAGTTTAGCGTCTGGGTAAAAGTTGTAGAAGCGGGTGGGATTATTTTGACGGGTGACAGAGGTGGCGGCGGATTTGGATAGGGATTGGGCTACTAAATCAAACTTGATGGGTAAATCGGAAAACCATTGAATGTCGGAGTTAATTTTCCCGGAGTTTTGAATTTGGTTAGTGAGAGATTGAAGCATGGCCGTGACTTCTGTTCGCTGGTTGATTTCATGCTGGACAAGAGTAGTGTAGAGGAGTTGCTGGACGGTAATGTATTTTTGAGCAAAGTCAGCAGACCAGACAGTAATGTCTGATTCGTTATTTAAGGAAGTGACAATACTATTTTGTTCGTCAAAATAGGCTTCCCACTTGCTTAATTCGATTTGTAAACGCTCAGTTTCCGTGGGAGAACTGCCAGAATGTTTGGCTAGGAGGACTCGGAGGTACATTAGATAAGTTTTAAGAAGGTTGTTGCGGGTGATGAGGACTAAGCGTGTGGCATCGAGACGTTCTTTTTGAGTGGTGATGGTGCGGTATGTGGTGTGAACTTTGCTTTTGGCAACATAGTCCAAATAATCTTTTTGGTATTGGTTTTGCTGAAAACTTAGATCAGTAAAATATTGGGCGACCAAGTCGGGCGTTGGTGTGGGTAATCGGGCAACGGATTCGGTGGGAGCGGGAGCCGAGGCAGTAGCTATGTCTTGGGCGCGGACGGAGAGGGGCAGAAACAGAAAACAGATTAAAAGTATAGCTGGACGCAACATTAATAAAGTGTAGCAAAACTAAGAACTTTGTGTTTATTGGCTACTGTAATTTTTTTTCCCACCCGACAGACCTATTTGTATATTTATGTCTGGTCTTCTTAATTTAAAAGCTTGGATAGCCTCATTCCACGCTTCTTCTTCAAACTTGTCGTTAAGATAATCTTGATGATTTATATAAGAGGAAGTAGGACTAGGTTTGGGAGCACCTTCACGGGCAAACTGTACTTTGTGAGTTCCTTCGTGAGCTCCAATTAAAAAAGCTAGGTCTTCCTCTGAAAGTCCTGTAGTCCATGCTGATCTCATGGTTTCAAGTCCAAATAAAAACATGTCATCTGTTGGGTCATATTCTGCTGTGCGTCCACTATTCTTCATAGTTTTTCCATCAAGGATGTCTTTGGCAAATGTAATGTTAAAAGTTGTCGGATTTCCCATTAGTTTATTCCACACGTTTGCTATTCCAGTTTGAAAACCTATTTTTACTGATGAGGGTGTAGGGTATATTTCTTGAATATTAAACTTATGTTTTAGTTGAGGTTCGTGATCCATAATAAAATAAATAATTATTTATAAAGTGCCGCTGAGAGGACTTGAACCTCCACACCTTGCGGTATACGCTCCTAAAGCGTACGTGTATACCAATTTCACCACAGCGGCTAAAATTATGGCTCGAACCTATTTTACCAATACTTTGGTAAAATATCCCGAGGTCAAGTAATGTCCCCATAGCTCAGTTGGATAGAGCGCTTCCCTTCTAAGGAAGAGGTCGCAGGTCCGATCCCTGCTGGGGATACGTGCTCTTGAATTAAATTGGTCAGAGCAGTCCGGTGGATACCGGATAAATCGCAGGTACGGTGACTGCGGTATGCGCCTATAGCTCAATGGATAGAGTACCAGTCTTCGGAACTGGTGATGAGGGTTCGATTCCCCCTGGGCGTACAGTATAATACCCCCTATGGGTTGCTAGCTCAGTTGGTAGAGCAACCGCCTCTTAAGCGGTCGGTCGCGAGTTCGAGTCTCGCGCAACCCACAAAAAGTGAAATTATGATTTATTGATAGTGAGATTCTTTCCCTGCGGTAACAAGGCCAGAATGACAAAGTTAAAAAGGGAGGAGGGAGCGCCAGTTGAAACGGGTGCGATAAATATGGGCATTGGTTAAAATGGGAGTAAGAGTAAACTGGGGAGTATCCTTCCAAGCCAGGTAAACCGGGGTTTTGGAGTTGACTTTAGTCTCATCCAACTGAAAATTGAATTTAAAGGTAATATCTTCTCCTGGCTCAACCCGGCGGTCGCCAACACAAAGGCGAGAGGTGTTGATTTGGGAACTGACCGGCTCTAAACAAAATTCGGTCTCTCTCCTACCCCAAATAGATTGGCCGGTGTTCTTGACACGGATATTGCTTTGATAGGTAACAGAGGGGAAAACTAAAATGGGTAATACCGGAGGAGAAACTGAGAATCGGGTGATTTGGCGGGGACTATTGGGAGACTTGGGAAAATCCAGAACCGGCTGGTAGGCGACCATTAGCTGACCGTTGGCGCCCAACCAGGAGAAATGATCAAACGGTTCCTGGTAATAATTAAAAATAAAGGGAGTGACCGCCACAACCCGTGTATCTTGTTGCCAGTTAGTAAGAGCGGTAACTAAATTGCGGGCGGCAACTGAAGCGGGATAGTACTTGCGCTCGGATTTAAGCCCTTCACGGTGGGGCCAACCGGTTTCGGTGATGAAAACGGGCAGGGACTTGGCAATTCCTTGAGAGGCTAAATATTCCAGTTCCCAGTGGTAGCCACCGACACTGTGGGCGCCGGTGTCGTAGGGCGAACCAACATAGCCATGATTGGGGTAGGAGTGGGATGAGAGACCATCGAGCAGTTCAAAATAGCGGGGATGGTTTTTGATAAGTTCGTCGTAAACTGATTGGGCGGAAAGATGTTTGGGAAAATTATTGGGGGCGGCCAAATCGAGGGGTGAGGAGAGAACAAAAAAGTTTGGACTGTGTTGCTTAAGTTTGGTGGCAAAATAGATAAAACTTTGAGCAAATGAGGTAACGTCGACTTCCCCACCCCACTCAGCCCCGTGGTTAATTTCGTTGAAAGGGACGACGTGCTGGGGAGTAGTGGGCCAATTGAGGGAATTTAAAAACGAGGCTAAATTATCCAGGTCGGAGAGACTGGGACGTTTCCAATTGGGGCCATCGTTGTAGGTACTGACCCGGACAATGGGAATAATATGCTTTGAGCGACAATCGTTGAAGAAATTTTGCCAGGCAGTGGTATCCAGCTGGTCGAGGCGCAGAGTTATGGTGGCCCAACCCCAGTTGTTACCGGAGGAATTGATGATGGGGGCGGCTAAGTTCAGATCACTTAATTGGGTTAGGTGAAGACCAAAGGGGTTGGCGGCAAAGAGGCGGGTTACGGACAGCACCCAAAATAGAGCCAGAAGAAAAGCAGAGGTGAGAAAAAATGAAGGCTTCATATATAATATACACACTGATTTTACCCTAAAATATGATTAAAGAAGAAATTAATGCCAAAATCGCGGCGGTGGAAAAAGAGATCCACGATACGCCGTATGACAAAAGCAGTCAATTCCACCACGGGGTACTTAAGGCCAAGTTGTCGCGCCTCAGAGACGCTCTTGAAGAGAGGGAAGCCAGGGGAAGCGGAGGAGGAGCGGGGTATGCTATTAAACACTCGGGGGACGCCTCGGTGGTGTTGGTGGGTTTGCCTTCAGTGGGTAAGTCGACTTTACTTAACAAGGTAACAAACGCGGAGTCGAAGGTGGGAAACTATGACTTTACGACGCTTGGGGTGATTCCGGGAATGATGGAATATAAGGGAATACAGATACAGATACTAGATTTACCAGGAATTATTGAGGGGGCCTCGGGAGGAAAGGGGTTTGGGAAAAAAGTACTTTCTGTAATTCGGGCGTCGGATTTGGTGGTATTGATGGCTGACTACAAACGGATGGGCTGGATTGACAAGATAGCTTCTGAAATGGAGAACGCCGGGGTGAGGCTGAATAAGAAACCCCCAAGAATGCACGTGACCCGCTCGGATCGGGGAAACATCCGGATTATTGACGCCTTTGGAGGACTACCGGTGGAAACAATGGAGGAAGTAGCCCGGGAGATGGGGCTGGAGAATGCTTCAATACAACTTTTGGAGCGGATTGAAACAATTGACCGGTTTATTGACGGCTTAAGTAAATCCCGAACCTACATTCCACTAGTTGAGGTAGTGACTAAAATTGACCAGCAGCCGAAGGCAAAGCTGCCCAGGGTAGAGGGGCGGGTGTATATGAGCGCGGTGGAGGGCACGGGAATTGAGGAATTCAAGGAAACGGTGTGGAAAAAATTGTCACTCGTTAGGGTGTACTTGAAACGGGAACGGACAGGTGAGGCAGATAGAGCGGAACCGCTGATTATGAGACAGGGACAAAATTTACGGGATGTACTTCGAAAAATTTCCAATCAGATGAGCGAGGATATAACGCGCGCTTTTGTATGGGGTAAGGGGGCCCGGTTTCCGGGGCAGGAGGTGAGTTTTAGTTACGGGGTGTTTGACGAAATGGAAGTCTGGTTTGGGAGGTAGTTAGGCGGTTTTGGTGTCTTCAATCTTGGTTACCTCAAGGATGTATCCCTTTCGCTTAAAAACAAATTCATCACCATCATAAAGAGGGACGCCTGAAAAATCACCACGGATAGTAAGACCCAAAAAACTTTTTTCACCAATAGTAACTCCATGCTTAGCTCTATATTCTATTACATGTGCTCCCCAAGAGCCCAAATCATATACTCTGTAGCCTCCGGTAAATGATTCTTCAAAAACTTCTCCGTCAGGTTTAGTTAATCTAACTTCCATTGTCATATGTATATTATAGGATGTAAATAAGGAAAAAGCAAGAAAAACCGGAGAGATTAGTTTTTAGGTAAGGTGGGCCATGCCGGTGGGATCTGCCATGACAGCTTCGGGATCTTTCGCCCAGTTTCCAAAGCGACAGTGGGGTAAATTATGACAATCTTGGGATGTACAAGTTAGACTTATAATTGTTACTTCGGATGGGCCCAAATACATTTCGTTTGGAAGCAAAACATCATTATTGGTACAATCACCATTTTCAGAAATGGTGGATTGAGTGCTAAGGGTTAAATTGGCTCGGGTAAAGGTTAATTCACTTAGGTCTCGGTTAGGTCGAGTAAAAAATTCGAAAGGTCGCAAGTAGATTGAGCATTTTCTATCCATGTGATAATTGTAACATAGTAGGATTGAGTTTGAGGTAATAAAAATTTAAATAAGTCGGTGGTGGAGTCGGATTAACCAGTTTTAATCTTATATTCTCGGGTGGCTTGGTTGATGAAATTTGAAGCAGAATTAAAATCTAAACCATTAAATTCATAATTTTCGTCCTGCCCTTTGGTGTAAATATAGAGAGTGCCAAGATTAAATATTCTTTCAAACATATTTTGATTAACCTCAAAAGACTGAAGGTTGATATGAGGAAGGGTGTGTTTTGCTTGGCTTATAAATGAGGAGGAAATTTCCAAGCCGTTTTGATTGAGAATAATGACGGTATTTTTGGTGTAAAAATATTTCTTAATTAGGGAAAAAATATAAATGAGGACCAAAGAGACTAAGTAAATAGTAAACAAAGTTTGGTTATTTTCAATAGTGGGGTTGCGGCCGAATTTTTGGGCAAAGGCGAGGTAAAAAACAAATATAAACGAAGGAATAATGGCTGCGAATATTGACAGGATAAAATTGGAAATGATAGCAAGAAACAGACTTTTTAGTTGGGGACGTAGGGTTAGATTGGTCATTATCATGAGTATAGAATATTTTACAAATTACGGATGAGGCGGGAACGGGCGTTGACGACTGAGGGTGGGACAGGCGACTGGCGCCAGAGTAGAGCCGCTTTGGTACCCGGGCGGGGGGAGAAGCGGAAAGTGTGGATTTTTTTGAAGTTAATTTTTTGGCAAACGGTCAGAGTGTCTTGGAAATCTTGTTCTGTTTCGGAGGGAAAACCGACAATTATATCGGTGCCAAAGGATATATTGACAACTGACGAATTGTACTTGGTGAGAGTTTCGAGAATATGTTTTTGAGTATAGGGACGGCCCATTAACTTTAAAATACGGTCAGACCCGGACTGGAGAGGGACATGAAGAAAGAGGGAGAGACGGGTGGGGAAACGCTCGTAGAGACCGAGGAATTTGTCGTCGAGGCAATTGAGGGCAACGGAGCCGAAGGAGAAAAGGGGTATTTGAGTGTGGGTTAGGAGGGACTCGAGGAGGGTGGAAAATCCGGGGGTGTATTCGAGGAGATTGACGCCGGTAAGGATGAGCTCGGTGTAGCCAGCTTGGTGAGCGGTGTTGGCCGTATGGAGGGCCTCGGAGATGGGGAGGAAGCGGGAGTAAGGGCGACGGGTAGGAACGATACAGTAGGAACAGTGGTGGCGGCAACCGGATTGGACCTTGAGTAGAAAGCGGTGGGAGCGGGAAAACTTGTCGCCCACGTGAGGTGTATAGGAGGCATGGAGGGCGTCGAGAAGGTCTTCTTTTTCGAGGTTAGTGAGATGGAGGAGGTTGGGGTCGGGGTCATTGGTGTGGAGGTGTTGGGTGGGGCTAGCACCGGCGGTGGTATCAGCTCCGGCGCAGCCGGAGCTGATAATAAAGGCATTTGGGTGGAGGGCGCGTAGCCTTCTTAGGCGAGAGAGGGATTCATACTCCCCTTTTTGGGTGATGGCGCAAGTATTGACGAAAATCAGGTCAGGATTTAAGGCTGCTGGGGTCAAGCCGAGGTTGAGGAAATATTGGGAGATGAGGTTGGTTTCGGCGGCGTTGACCCGGCAGCCGAAGTTAACGGTGGAGAAAGTGGACAGAGTGGGTAAGGTGGAGAGAAATTTGTTTAATTTGAGATTGGTGGTGGAAAGTTTGGTGGACTGCGGGGATTGAGTGCTGACATCAATCAAAGGAGTGACTGGGGAGAGTGGAACAGACGATAACTTATTTAATTTGGTCACGAATTTTTTCCATGAGAAGTGAGTAAAAGCGGAGGTTGTGAATGGT
>Ga0172379_10001781_pt1 | contig 41112 bp, 34 predicted proteins | sample GrowelOW334metaG_FD_119756 | JGI IMG/M metagenome (GOLD analysis project Ga0172379, IMG submission 119756) | Groundwater microbial communities from an aquifer near a municipal landfill in Southern Ontario, Canada - Groundwater well OW334 metaG | ecosystem: Environmental > Aquatic > Deep... | reverse complement strand
GGCGAAGGTCAAAGCTGCCGAGATGCAAGCCAAGGGGCAGAAGTTCACCAAGGGGCAGGCGGCCGGCCGCGTGCGGCAGCTCAAGTTGCTCTTTGACGAGGGGCTGTTCACCGACGATTTCTATGGTGCGAAGGTCGCGGAATGCGAATGCGCCGCGCAGTGAGATACAGGTCGTCATCAACTGATTCGGTGGCCGGGACGCGCAGAGCACAGGTATTTCGTGCAGATGGATAACTACTGGAGCAGTTTATGAGCAAAGTTCAATGGCTTGCAGTTTTGGGCGTGGCCGGCATGGTGGCGATGGCACCTTCGGCGCGGGCGCAGCAGCAGATGAGGCCGTATGTTGGTTTTGTGTATCCCGCCGGCGGCCAGCAGGGGACAACGTTTCGGGTCAAGCTGGGCGGACAGGCGATGGACGGCATCACGGGAGCGATTGTCAGCGGCTCCGGCGTTTCAGCCCGGCTTGTAGAGTATCAGAAGAAAATCGGCCCCCAAGACATGCAGTTGTTGAGCCAGCAACTGTCGGAGTTGAGGAAGACGAAGACGAAGGGCGGGTGGAAGAAGAAATCATCGGATGACGAAATGATGATGATGTCCTCGGGGGCGGCGGCAGGGAAATCCTCGGCGGGCGCGAAGGGTGACGCGAAGCAGCAACTCATCGAGAAGATTCAGACCCGGATGCGCGAATACGTGCTGAGGCCTGCGAGCGCTTCGCTGGCCAGCCTTGCTTATCTGGAGGTCACGGTCGCTCCTGATGCGCAGCTCGGCGAGCGGGAGTTGCGGCTGGTGACCCTGCGCGGCGGCGCGTCAAACCCGCTCCCATTCCATGTCGGCGAACTGCCCGAATCCTGCCGGAAGCCGATGGCCACCACCCCCTTTCAAGTGCTCGGCAAGGAGCAACTGGCCCTCCGCAAGCGGCCCGAAAACGAGATTGAGGACCGCATCAGCATCCCCTGCACCGTCAACGGCCAGATCGCTTCCGGCGAAATCAACCGCTATCGGTTCGACGCGCGCAAGGGTCAGCGGTTGGTCATCAGCACACTCGCGCGGCAGTTGATCCCCTATCTCGCCGACGCCGTGCCCGGTTGGTTTCAGCCCGTGCTGGCTCTCTACGATGCGGACGGGAAGGAACTGGCGTATGACGACGACTACCGGTTCAAGCCCGACCCGACGATTGTCTATCGGATTCCCAAGGATGGCGAATATGTGTTCACCATCACTGACGCCATCTACCGTGGCCGCGAAGATTTCGTCTATCGTGTTACCATCGGCGAATTGCCGCTTATCACGAGCATCTTCCCGCTGGGCGGCCGCGTCGGTGAGTCTCATCACATCAAAATGAAAGGCGTCAATCTCGGAAACGCCGAGTTGCAGCAACCGGCCAAGGACGCCGAGCCGGGCATCCAGCAGATCGCTGCCAACAAGGACGGCCTCATCTCCAACCGCGTGCCGTTTGCACTCGACACGTTGCCGGAAGCCCTCGACAAAGAACCCAACAACACCCAGGCGCACGCGCAGAAAGTCACGCTGCCCGTCATCGTCAACGGACGCATTGACAAGGGAGACGACTGGGACGTGTTCCAGTTCGCCGGCAAGGCGGGCGATACGGTGGTTGCGGAAGTCCACGCGCGCCGGCTCGATTCGCCGGTGGACTCCGTGATCAAACTCACCGACGCGAGCGGCAAACTGCTGGCGTTCAGCGATGACCAGGAAGACCTCGGCGCCGGCATCAACACGCATCACGCAGATTCCTATTTCACGGCCAAGCTCCCCGCCAACGGCACCTACTACGTCCACATCGGCGACACGGGGCGTAAAGGCGGCGAGGAATACGGTTACCGCCTGCGCATCAGCGCGCCGCGACCCGATTTTGAGCTGCGCGTTGTCACCAGCAGCGCCAACCTCCGGCAAAAGAACACCACTGCCGTTACCGTCTATGCCATGCGCAAAGATGGCTTCGACGGCTCCATCAACATCAACCTGAAGAATCCTCCGCCCGGATTCAGTGCCTATCCCGTCACCTTGGGCGGCAAACAGAACATCACCCGCTTCAGCTTCAAGGCAAGCTCGGCCACCGACGGCCCCATCAACCTGACCGTCCAGGGCAGTGCGAAGATCGGGGATAAGAGAATCGTCCACACGGCCGTCGCGGCCGAAGACAAGATGCAGGCCTTCTTGTGGCGGCACCTCGTGCCCGCCCAGGACTTCAAGGTGCTTGTTTACGATCCATCCAACCAGCCGCCTTCCAAACGCGAGCCGAAGGAGATTTCGAACGAGGTGATGGCGCAAGCCAAGGCCAAAGCCGCCGAGTTGCAAGCCAAGGGCCAGAAGTTCAGCAAGCGACAGGTGGCCGGCCGTATGCAACAAATCAGGTATCTTTTTGACGAGGGGTTGATCACGGACGATTTCTACGGCGAAAAAATGGCGGAATGCGAAGCCGCCGTGCAGTAAGACGAAATGCGTCGTAGTTGGAGGTTCAAACTGCCTATGAAACAGTTGCCGGTCGTTCTCTTCCTCGGCATCGCGCTCACCCTGACTGCGGGCGCCGCCGAAAACTGGCCTCGCTTCCGCGGCCCGACGGGCACCGGCCATCATGTCGGCGCGGCGCTGCCGACGAAGTGGAGCGCCGAGAACGTCCTCTGGTGCGTCGAGCTGAAAGGCGAGGGTTTCTCTTCGCCCGTCAATTGGGGTGACCGCATCTTCCTCACCGCTGCCACCGACAAAGGCTCCACGCGTCTCGTGATCGCCCTGGACGCGCGCAGCGGCAAACTCCTCTGGGAGAAATCAATCCTCTGCGCCGCGCCCGGCAAGTCGCACAACATGAATGGCTTTGCCACGCCGACCTGCCTCACCGACGGCGAGCGCGTCATCGCCTTCTTCGGACGCGGTGGTATCCATTGCTTTGATCTCAACGGCAAACTGCTCTGGTCACAGTCACTGGGCGAATTCGCCGGCCCTTGGGGCAGCGCCGCCTCGCCGGTCTTTGCTGGCAACCTCGTCATCCAGAACTGCGACGCGCAGGGCGAGTCCTTCATCGCCGCGCTCGACAAGAAGACGGGCAAGATCGTCTGGCGCACGCCGCGCGGTGAGAAACCGATGGGAGGCTGGAGCACGCCGATTGAAATCCAGGCCGGCAAGCGTTCCGAACTTGTCGTCAACAGCGAACAGGGCCTTGACGCTTACAACCCTGCCACCGGCAAGCCGCTCTGGAACTGCCGCGGCTTCAACGGCCGGGGCGAGCCGGTGCCCGAATTCGCCCGCGGGCTGCTCTTCGTCGTCAACGGCAAAGCCGGCGACATCTACGCGGTTCGTCCGGGCGGTTCGGGCAACGTGAGCGAAACCCACCGTGTCTGGCACACACCGCGCCCCAAGGTCCGGGATGTTTCCTCGCCCATTGTCGTCGGCGATTACATGTTCGCCATGGACATGAAGGGCAGCGCCACGACTTACGATTCACGTTCCGGAAAGGTTGTCTGGACGGAAAAGATTCCCGGCGCCTACACCGCTTCACCCGTCGAATCCGGAGGTCTCATCTACATCAACACTGAGTCCGGCGAAACCCTTGTCATCAAGCCCGGCTCCAAACTCGACCTCGTGGCCCGCAATTCCATTGGCGATCGCACCGGCGAGTTGTTTCGCGCCTCGCTTGCTCCCATTGGCGGCCGGATCTATCTACGCTCCAACCGCGCGCTCTATTGCGTGGGCGCGAAGTAGGCGGGCTACTCGCCCATAACCTTGATGATGGCGCGCTTCCGGCGCTGGCCATCAAACTCACAGTAGAACACCTCCTGCCAAGGGCCGAGGTCGAGTTTGCCGTCGGTCACTGGCACAATCACTTGGTGGTGGACGAGGATGTTCTTGAGGTGGCTGTCGCCGTTGGTCTCGCCGGTGCGGTGATGCTCGTAGTCCTCGCGGAACGGCGCGAGCGACTCCAGCCACTTGTCAATGTCCCGCCAGATGCCCGGCTCGTTGTCGTTCACCACCATGCCGGCCGTGATGTGCATCGCCGACACCAGCACCATGCCTTCGCGGATGCCGCTCTTGCGCACGGCAGCCTCCACCTTGTCGGTGATCCGCACGTATTCGCGGTGCTTCTGCGTCTGGAACCAGAGATACTCGGTGTGGAATTTCATAGCGGCGCGCATCATAAGCGGCCCGGCGAAAAAGTCCGCGAATATTTTCTTGAATAAGCCTGAAAACCGAAGTTGAAAGGCATCGTTTTGCGGGAAGGGCTTTGGTTGAGTTGAGTTGCATATCAACAACCCACCTTCAACCCTGCACAAAACGATGCCACGGCTTCTTCGCCCGCTTTTCGGTTCCAAACAAGTCCTTTTGCGATCCACGCCCAAGCCGGTCACGCCCTTCGGCGGCTTGGTCAGTTTCTTGGAGTTCCTCCAACGGCTCGCGCTGCCACAGCAACTGGCCGCCACCCGCGAGAAAAAACTCCTCGCCACGATAGACATGGGCAGCCCGATGAGCACCTCCCCCGTCGCCGCCAACGGCGTCCTCTACGTCGCCACCATGAACCGCCTCTTCGCCGTCCAGAAAACCAAAGCCCCTGTCCGTTGAAAGCCGATGGCCGGCAGCCGACGTTGAAACGCCCGCCTATCATTGGCTTCAGTGATCTTGTTTGACGATATATTTTCCTCTGAAGTGAGATGCAAACGCTTCAAACTTCGGGAGCATCTGGTCAGACGATGAGGCCACCTTCTCAAGGTGCGTGAGCCAGTCCAGAGCCTCGGATACTCGACCCATGCCGGCCAACAGCAAAGGTAACAACCGCATCCGATGAGAAGCGCTAAACGTGGGCCAATCAGAAGCTGAACTGTTTTGTAGAACTGCTGCAATAGCAACTCTGTCGCGTAGTTGCACAAGCGCCGGCAGAGCGAAGCGGACGATGTCCTCGGCTATCTGCTCTGGTCGTGTCTGAGTCGAATAACTCTGAGATGCAATAGTGGAGAGCATCCGGCTCACTCCAGCAACTGCGCCAGCTTCTGGCGGCAGCAACTTTTCGAGGTCAGCATAAAACACCCCCAAGCTAGGGTTGATGACTGCTTTGCCAAAATTCAGGTGTATCCACTCGGAGTTCTGAGAATCAACCTTTCGTTTCCATTCAAAGCTGGATTTCGACCGCTTGAATCCAAGGGGATTCAACACCAGATCAACTGCCCTGAGATAAGAATCGCGCTCTGTAGGATTCATTGCCAAATGAACACTTATGCAGTTCCGTTCCAAAACCTTTAACTGATGGTTGCTTCAGCCTATATGGCCAGACTGTCTGCGAAGTCAAGTTCTAGGATTTCGCTTTCAGCTTCCCCGCAAAGATTGATATTGGTTTCCTTGCCCGTTTGCCTGCTCTGCGGCTCGGCATGGCCACCGAGCAAATGGCGGGCTTGCTTCGTTCTACCGATTCGTTCACGCCCCCGTTCGCTTCCAAAAACCATCCTACGCACCGATTTTAATGTCATCAAAATCCCGCCGTAGTCCTACGGACCGATTTTAACGCCGTTAAAATGCTTCCGTAACCGTCCGGCGCTGCAAAACCCCCGTCAAAATGCGTCCGTAGCGCTACGCCCCCATTTCAACCCCGTCAAAATGCTCCCGTAGTCCTACGCATCCATTTTAACGGCGTTAAAACCCATCCGTAGCGCTACGGCGGCGCAATAACGCGGTAAAAATGCTCGCGTAGGACTACGGCGGGACAAAAACGCCGTTTTTATCGTTCATTCTTGCCGCGCCGGCGGTCCAACCATCATTTTCCACGCTATTTGCGAAAATGACCCGTCTCAAACCCGATGAATCCCACACTAGGAACACCGGGCGACATCAACGCCTCACCGCGGCGGGTTGGCTGAGGGCAGGCGGCTGAGGCCGGGGACCTGATAGTAGCCTTGTGCGCCACCGGTCACGTCAATCCGGTAAATCGGATCTCGCAGCAGCGTCACGCGGCGGTCGGCGGCGGGAAGGGTCGTTGAGTAGATACGCAGTTCGCCGGGGAGGCTGGTGATGATTTCCTCGCGCCAATCGCCGAGGATGTCCGCCACGGCGATGACGTCGCCCTCGATTTTCGGTGAGAGTTCCCCGCCGCCAAACTTCGACAGGCGGCCCTTGATGAGCAAGGCGCGCTGGAGGCTGGCGTCCCAGTAGGCGGCGCGCGGCGCGAGGCCGCCCATGTCGTTGGTAGAGAGCAGTTCGCCCTTGGCGCTGAAGAGCCAGCGCTTGTCCTTGAAGTCGCGCTCGCCGGCGTAGCACTCGACGCCGGGATGGGACGGGTCAATGTCGGCGCAGAGGCCGGAGGAGTGGATGTGGGTCGTCTTCTCGTTCAGGCCCCAGAGGATATTGCCGGTCTTCGCCTCGACCATGCAGACGGTATTGGACCGGCGACCACTCTCGATGCCGTATTCGATCTGCAATCCCGGCAGCGACGGGTCGAGCTGGCCGACGGTGAGGTGGTCGGGATGGCCGAGGCCGGTCGTCCAGAAGCCGACGCCGTTGTCGTCAAGGACCGCCGAGCCGATGATGACCTCGTCGCGCCCGTCGCTGTCCACGTCGGCGGCGCGCAGGCAGTGCGCGCCCTGGCCGCGATACTTGCCGGTCTCCTCGTTTTCCTCCCACGTCCAGAGCTGGCGGAGTTTGCCGCCGTGGAACTCGAAGGCGGCGAGCTTGATGACGTTGTAGGTGCCGCGCTCGACGATGAGGCACGGCGTTTTGCCGTCGAGATAGGCCACGCCGAGCTGGTTGCGGCAGTAGTAATTGTAGTCGGGGAACCGCTCGCGCGACGGCCACGGCACGCGGGCGCGCTCCTTGCCGGTCTGTCCGTCGAGGATGGCGAGCCACTCCGGCCCGCTCTGGACGCGGCCGTCGGCGTCGCGCGGGTCGCCCTCGCCGATCTTCACGGCGACCTCGGCCTTGCCGTCGCCGTCGAAGTCATAGACGAGGTAGGGCGAATACCACATGCCCTGCTCGATGGACCAGCCAAGGTCGTGCCGCCAGAGGAATTTCCCGTCGTGGCGATACGCCTCAAGCTTGAACGTGCCGGGGCTGCGCTTCCAATACTTGATGTAAGGGTCCACGTTCGCGAGCGGCTGCTTGAGGACGAAGTCGAGCCGCCCGTCGCCGTCGAGGTCGGCGATGCCGGCCTTCTGGAACGTGTGGTTGCCGTCGAGCTTGATGCTGATGTAAGGCCGCCCCTCGGCGCACGGCGTGGCGGAGACGCTTGGCGAACTCTTGCCTTCCTTGCTGCTGACGACCGCGCGCACGAAATACTGCTGCTCTCCGGCCGGCGGCTGCTCGTCGGTGAAGTCGGTCGTCTTCGAGATCGGCTCGCGGTTCAGTTTCTCCGGCTTGCCGCTGCCGCTGCGGCGGTAGAGGTTGAACGCCACGCCCTTCGGGTCGCTGTCGAGCAACCGCCAGCCGACATGGATCTTGTTGCCCGCCATCGGCATCGCCACAACGCCGCGGTCGAGTTTCTCGCGCACGCGCGCCTTGGCGAAGCCTTGCACCTTCGGTTTCTCAGCGGCGACGACGACGGAGGCGATGGCGATTGAGAAGAGAACGGTTCGGATCAGTGATTGGTTCATGGTGGTTCTCAGTCGTAACTATTCAGTCGCCGCGGCCCCTCACCCGGCCCTCTCCCCATCGGATGGGGAGAGGGAATCCATTTCCACGGCTTTTCAAGGCGATCTCCAGTCGCGCCGCTGCGCGCGGTTCCTCTCCCTCTCCCCCGGTGCGGGGGAGAGGGTTGGGGTGAGGGAGTGTTCGTATCGCATCGCGGCTTAGCGTTTCGGCGCGCCCGCGGATGGCAAGACGCTCAGCGTAGGCACGCAGTAATAACCTTGGGCGGCCTCGGCGACATCAATCCGGTAAATCGGGTCCTGCATCAGACACGTCCGCCGGTCGGTCGCGGGGAGGGTGGTCGTGTAGATGCGCAGTTCGCCGGGCGCGCTCGTGATGATCTCCTCGCGCCAATCGCCGACGATGTCCGCGATGGCCACGACACGCCCAATGATGTTCGGCGGAATCGTGCCGCCGTCGAACTTGTTGATTTTCGTGCCGCGCACAATCTCGCGCTGAAGGTCGCCGTCCCAATAGGCCGTCAGTCCGAGGCTGCCCAGCCGCTGGTCGGAGATGAGTTCGCCCTTCGCGCTGAAGACCCACGATTTCCGGAACTTCCTGTCCTTATCAAGGTCGTTGGCGTGGCACTCGGCGCCCGGATGCCGCGGGTCAAAGTCCGCGCACACGCCGTCGGAGCCGACGTGAACCGTCGGTTCTTGCAGACCCCAGATCAGCTCGCCTGTTCTGGCATCCACCAGACAAAGGCCGTTCTGCGCATGATGCGGCTCGATGCCATAGAAAATCTCCAAGCCCGGCCGAGCCGGATCAATGTCACCGACAAAACAAAAATCTGGATGACCGAACCCAGTGCTCCAGAGGCCGTGGCCGTCGTCGTCCACGACGGCCGACCCGATGATGATCTCGTCGCGCCCGTCGGCGTCCACGTCGGCGGCGTGCGTGGTGTGTGCGCCCTGGCTGTTGTATTTGCCGCGGCCGATCTCCTCGCGGCTGTCCCACGACCAGAGCTTCCGAAGCGCGCCACGATGAAACTGATACGCGTCGAGCCGGATGGTCGTGTAAGTGCCGCGCTCGACGATGAGGCAGGGCGTTTTGCCGTCGAGGAAGGCAACGCAAAGCTGGTTGCGGCTGGATAAGTTGTAGCTGTATTTCTCGCCGGGAATCTCCCGCGACGGCCACGGGGCGCGCGCACGCTCCTTGCCCGTCCGGCCGTCGAGGATCGAGATCCACTCCCGCCCCTTCTCAACGCGGCCATCCGCCCCGCGCGGGTCGCCCTCGCCGGTCTTGACGGCGACCTCGGCCTTGCCATCCCCGTCGAAATCGAACACAACGTAAGGCGAATACCAGATGCCACGCTCAATGGACCAGCCGAGGTCCTTGCGCCAGAGTTGGCGGCCATCGTGCGAATAAGCGTCGAGCTTGTAAGTGTCCGGGCTGGGTGTCCACCACGGCAGGGCCGGATCAATGTTGTCCTGCGGCTGCTTGAGGACAAAATCATATCGCCCATCGCCATCCAGGTCGCCGATGCCGGCCTTCTGGAACTTCACGCCTTCGTCGAGCTTGATGACAACGCAGGGCTGGGCTTCGGCCGACGCAGTCGCGCGCGCGGCGGGCGACGGCTTCCCCTCGCCATCGCGGGTGACGGCGCGCACGGTGTATTCGCAAGTCACATCGGCCGGAGAAGCTTCATCCATGAAATCCGTCGTCTTGCGGATCGGCTCGGCGTTCAGCTTCTCAGCGGGCTTGCCGCTGCGGGAACGATAGACATTGAATGTGACATCCGGCGGATCGGAAACGAGCAACCGCCAGCCGACATAGATGCGCCGTCCGCCTGCGGGCCGTGCGATCAACCCCCGGTCGAGCGGCTCGCGCACCCGAACCTTCGCAAAACCCTTCACCGACCGCTTCGCGATGCGCGGCGGGATTGGCATGAACTTGATGCAATCGTAGTAGGCCGCGCCGGGCGATGCGGCGTGCGCGTAGCGATCATCCACCCACAAGTCGAACGTGCCGTCCTTGACCTCCACGACGCCGAGGTAACCGTCCGTCTTCTTCTCCCACGTCTTGCCGTCGCGCGAGACGGCCATCGTGCGGCCCATCGTGATTTGGACTTCGTAACGCCCGCGCGGAATGCCCGTGATGTGCGTGTGCAGCGGCGGCGCGCCGTCCTCCGGCGTGGCGCGGTCCTGCTTCACCACCGGCGATTGCAACACCGTGCCGCCGGACCATTTCTGCGCCGCATTCTTGTCGGTGCTCCAGAGGTTCCACGTTGTGGCGGAGTTCTTGTTGGTCTGCCAAGCGCCCTTCGGCTCGGTGTAGTTCTCCACCTCATAAACGAGCGGCATGATTTTGCCGGCAGTCTGGCCACAAACGTGGCAGCCCGGCATCGCAACAACAGAGAGGGCGGCGATCAATAGTGCGCGTGTCATGGTCACTCCTTTGGAACGTCAACCCGGCGCAACAAGGAAACCCCAGCCCGCCGGCCGCCGCAAACTCGCCGACGCCTGCGGTCACTACTTCTTCTTCGCGTCGCGCGCGTCGTCAAGCATCTTCATCCACTTGCCCATATACTGGCCGTGGTCGTGGAACGTGCGGCCGCTGACGAGATTGCCGTCCACGACGCAAGGCTCATTGACAAAAATGCCGCCGCAGACTTCCAGATCGAACTGACACTTCGGGACCGTGGCCATCCGCCGGCCCTTGACGCAGCCAGCGCGGGCGGGAATCTCGACGCCATGGCAGACGGAAGCGATCGGCTTGTTCTTCTCAAAGAAGTAACGCGTGATGCGGATCAGGTCCGGATTGTCGCGGATGTATTCCGGCGCGCGGCCGCCGCTGAAGAAAATGCCGAGATACTGCTCAGGCTTCACATCCTTGAAAGCGATCTTTGCCTCGATGGTATAGCCTTCCCATTCCTTGGTAATGGTCCAGCCGGGCTTGACCTCGTGCATCACCATCTGAAAACGCCGCTTTTCCGGCCCCGCGACCACCGGCTCGTAGCCGCCCTCGATCAACCGGAAATAAGGATAGAGCGTGTCCACCGTCTCCGTCGCGTCACCGACGATGATGAGCACTTTCTCGCGGTTGGTGGCTTGCTGCGGCGTCTCCGCCGAGGCGAGAGGCGCGAGACCCAGCAGGACAAGAACAAGCAAAGCGATTCTGATTTTCATGATGTGTGTTAAATGAATTCCGACATTCAGTTTTTCGGTTGCGTATCAGTCTGCAAACTATCACGCCAACGAATGCCAGCCGACAACAAAAATCCATCGAGCGCTGGAACGAATTCAACCGGTTCGTTTTTGAAACCGCCAACCGCTGTCCGAATGATTTCCCTTTCCGCCGCGAACAACCGGCAGTAGTATCCGGTCGATGTTTGCTTCTGAAAAGTCACCATGACATCAAGCAACCAACCTTCCTCGCCGCAACTGCGGACCGGGACCAACCAGTCACCCGCCATGAATACTAAATCATCGTCCTCTCAACAGCCCTCGCAACCCACGCGCCGCGAATTTCTCCAATGGAGCGGCAAGGCCGTCGCCGCCACCGCGCTCGCCGGGGTTGCCATTCCCCGCGTTCACGCCGCAGGCACCAACGCTATCAAGCTCGCCCTCATCGGTTGCGGCGGACGCGGCAGCGGCGCGGTCGTCAACGCGCTCGAGTCCGCCAACGGCCCCGCCAAGCTCGTGGTGATGGCCGACCTCTTCGAGGACCGGCTGAAGCGCTCGCACAAGGCGCTGCATGACAAGTTCGGCGACAACGTGGATGTGCCGGCCGACCGGCAGTTCATCGGCTTCGACGCCTACAAGAAGGCGATTGACTGTCTGAGGCCGGGCGATGTGGCGATGCTGACCGGCTACGCCGGTTTCCGCCCCGCGCAACTGGAATACGCCGTCGAGAAGGGCGTCAACGTCTTCATGGAGAAATCGTTCGCCTCCGATCCGCCAGGATGCCGGCGCGTGATCGCGGCAGGCGAGGCGGCGGAGAAGAAGGGCCTCAAAATCGCCGCCGGTCTCATGTGCCGCCATTCGCGCAACCGTCAGGAACTCATCAAGCGCATCCGCGAGGGCGAACTGGGGCAGATTCAACTCATCCGCGCCTACCGCATGGAGGGAGGCGGCTGGTTGAAACCGCGGCCCCCGGAGATAAAGGAACTGCACTGGCAGATCAAGAACTTCACGAAGTTCCTCTGGGTCGCCGGCGGCCTCTGGGCCGAGATGGACATCCACCAGATTGACGAGATCTGCTGGATCAAGGGCGAGTATCCGGTGAGCGCGCACGGCATCGGCGGGCGTGCCGCCAACAACAAGGATTGCAGCCAGAACCTTGATTCGTTCTCCATCGAGTGGACGTTTGCCGACGGCACGAAGGCGTATGACGTGGTGCGCTACATCCCGAAGTGCCTCTATGAGTTCGACACCTTCGTCCACGGCACCAAGTGCGCCGCGCAGTTCTCAGGGGCGATCCACGCCGCCACCGTGCACACCTACAAGGACCAGCGTTGCACGCCGGACAACATCGCATGGGAGGCGGAGAAGGAACCGATCACGTCCTGGCAGGCTGAGTGGGACGACTTGTTCGATTCCATTCGCAACAACAAGCCGCACAACGAAGCCAAGCGAGCGGCAATGTCCAACCTCGCCGATGACATGGGCCGTGCCGCCGTCCACATGGGCCGAGTCATCACGTGGGACGAGGTGATGAAATCCGACTTCCAGTTCTGCCCGAACATTGACAAACTCACCGACGACAGCGAACCGCCGGTCAAGGCCGACGCCGAAGGCCGCTATCCCGTGCCGATCCCCGGCCAGTGGACGGAAATCTGAGCCATTGAATCATTGCCGGTGCTGGCGTGCTGGAGCGTTCGGTGTTCGCGACGCCGTTGGGCGGAGAACAACCATGAAACGACCCGCTAAGTTATCGCCGCCGGGTTTGAAACAGTCTTCCCGGCGAGAGTTTCTGTCGTGGAGCAGCAAAGTTGCCGCGACCTCTGCACTTGCAGGCGTGACCCTGCCGCGCGTGCATGCCGCGGAGGACAACACCATCCGTCTCGCGTTGATCGGCTGCGGCGGGCGCGGCAGCGGCGCCGTGGTGGACGCATCGCAATCGCCCTACGGCCCGGTGAAGCTCTACACGATGGCCGACCTGTTCGAGAAGCGGCTCGCGGCTTCTCACAAAGTCCTGAGCCAGAAGCTCGGCGAGCAGGTGGACGTGCCGGCGGACCGGCGGTTCGTGGGGTTTGATGCTTACAAGAAGGCGATTGACCTGCTGCGTCCGGGCGACGTGGCGATGCTCACCGGCTACGCCGGCTGGCGTCCCGTGCAACTGGAATACGCCGTCGCGAAGGGGGTCAACGTCTTCATGGAGAAGTCCTTCGCATGTGATCCGCCCGGCGTGCGACGGATCATCAAGGCCGGCGAGGAAGCCAAAAAGAAGAACCTGAAGATCGCCGCCGGCTTGATGGCCCGCCACGCTCCCAACCGGCAGGAACTCATCAAACGAATTCGTGACGGACAACTCGGCCGGATTCAGTTCATCCGAACTTTCCGCATGCAGCCTTGCGGAATCTTGCCACAGCGGAAGCCGGAGAATAACGACTTGCAGTGGCAGATCAGCCACTTCACGCATTTCCTCTGGGTTTCGGGCGGGCTGTTCGCCGAGATGAACATTCACCAAGTGGACGAGATTTGCTGGATCAAGGATGCCTGGCCGGTTTCCGCGCACGGCGTGGGTGGCAGGATCGCCAACAGCCGCGACTGCGGGCAAAACCTCGACTCCCTTTCCATCGAATGGACCTTCGCCGACGGCACCAAGGCGTATCACGTCACCCGCTGGACTCCAAAGTGCCACAACGATTTTCGGACTTACATTCACGGAACCGACCGTGCGGCCGCGTTCCCTTGGTTGAGCGGCCATCGCGACGACTTGACGCAAATCTACAAGGACCAACGCTGCGCGCCTGACAACATCGCGTGGCAGGCTGACGAAGGATTGTTCACCTATTATCAAGCCGAATGGAACGTCCTGCTCGACGCCATCCACAACAACAAGCCGCATAACGAAGCCAAGCGGGCGGCGATGTCCAACCTCGCCGACATCATGGGCCGCGCCGCCGTCCACATGGGCCGCGTGATCACATGGGACGAGGCGATGAAATCCGACTTCCGGTTCTGCCCGAACATTGACAACCTCACCAACGACAGCGAGCCGCCGATCAAAGCCGACGTCGAAGGCCGCTATCCCATACCAATCCCCGGCCAGTGGACGGAAATCTGATCGCAGCTTGCAAAGCAACAGGTTCGTCACCATCTTTCGCCAGAAAAAACACCACTGCTCGCTTGGTCTGACTAAAAAAAGTCGAGACAGGCGCACAAACATCTGGTGAAGTTGTTTCGTTATGAAAAACCAAGCCAAGAAACAAATTTTGTTTGCTGAGAACCCGATACCCGAACCGTATCGGCAGATCATCCATGCGCACAACTTCACCTGCACATTCTCATGCAAGATTGGGAAACGCTTCACGGTCGGACAGATGGGAATCACCTCGTCCAACCTGGACCCTCGAATCTTCGAGGACGCCGAACAACAAGCGATCGTAAGAGGCGACCCGGAATTGATTATCAAGAGAGGTCCCGCAACCTTTGTGTATCATCTCATAAACAAGACTGCTTCAGCGCGGCTCTACAGGGCCGCCGCTCATTTGGCGGACTTCGCGCAGGGAAGATACTAGTTCACCATCATGTGAAAGCCGGGGCGGGCAATGAGAATGAGAAGGATGCAGGACGACGACCGGATTGTTGTTCCGTATGCGCTGTGAAAATACTTGTTTGAAGCGTGTCCGCTGGCGTAGCGTGCGCGCGGTTCCAACGGAGGAAAAATCTATGATGACAAGGCGAGAGTTTCTGAAGCAAAGTGCCATCGGCGCGGCGACAGTTTGGGCGGCGGGTTGCGCAACTGGTTCGAGCCGCTCGGCGGGAAAGATTCCAATCGGGCTGCAGCTCTACTCGCTCCGCAAGGAGGCTGCAAAGGACCTCGAAGGCGTGATCGCAGCGGTGGGAAAGATGGGCTACAAGGGCGTCGAGTTTGCCGGCTATCACAACCGCGATGCCAAGACGCTGCGGAAGCTTCTCAACGACAACGGTCTCAAGTGCTGCGGCACACACACGGCCTTGCCGACGCTGCTCGGCGACAAGCTTCAGGAGACCATCGAGTTCAACCAGACGCTCGGCAACAAGTTCCTCATCGTGCCCGGCCTGCCGAAGGATCGCACCGCGTCGCGTCAGGCGTGGCTCGACACCGCCAAGCTCTTTAACGAACTCGCCGACAAGGTCGCCCCGCAGGGAATGCGCGTCGGCTACCACAACCACACCATTGAGTTCAAGGCGCTCGACGGCGAACTGCCGTGGGACTCGTTCTTCGGCAACACGAAGAAGGAAGTCATCATGCAGTTCGACACCGGCAACGCAATGCACGGTGGTGGCGACGCGACGGTGTTCCTGAAGAAGTATCCCGGCCGCGCTGTGACGGTCCATTGCAAGCCGTTCTCCCATGCCAAACCCGACGCGCTCATCGGCGAAGACGAACTGCCGTGGAAGGAAATCTTCCGGCTCTGCGAAACCATCGGCAACACCGAGTGGTATATCGTCGAATACGAGCGCCCGAACGTGCCCGCTTTGGAGGCCGTCGAGAAGTGCCTGCAAGCAATGAAACAGATGGGCAAGTGACCGCGCCGCCGCAACGCCATGATTGACTCACTGCAAACCAAATTCGGGATTCCGGGCGCGATCGTCGTCTCGCCGGGCCAGAACAACATGCCGCGCGTGACGCTCACGCATCGCTCCGGCGCCAGCGCGGAGATTTACCTGCACGGTGCGCACGTCACGTCGTGGCGAAACGCGAAAGGCGAGGATCTGTTCTTCCTGAGCCGCTCGTCGAACTGGGCCGCCGACAAGCCGATTCGCGGCGGCATCCCGATCTGCTTCCCGCAGTTCAGCAATCACGGGCCGCTGCCGCTGCACGGCTTTGCGCGCATCAGCGAGTGGACGCTGGCGCAAACCGAGCGACTCGGCTCCGGCGAGGTCGTGGCCGCGCTGCAACTCAGCGATTCCGACGCCACGCAGGCGCTCTGGCCGCACCGGTTCACCATCGAGATGCGCGTGACGCTGGCGGAAGCCGCGCTGACACTGGGCGTGCAGGTGAAGAACAACGGCGACAAGCCATTGGAGTTTGAACTGGCGCTCCACACCTATTTCGGCGTCGGCGAAATCCAGCGCACCGCCGTCTGCGGGCTGGAGGGCGTCACGTTCAGCGATTCGCTGCGGAACAACGTCCATGAGGTGGAGACACGGCAGGAAATCCGCTTCGACCAGGAAACCGACCGCATCTACATCAACACGCCCGACTGCGTGCGCATCCGCGACGAAGCCCGCAACCGCGTCATCGCTATCCAGAAGAGCGGCATGGCCGACGCCGTTGTGTGGAACCCATGGATCGCAAAGTCGCAGCGCATGGTGGATTTCGCCGACGACGAGTATCTGCGCATGGTCTGCGTCGAAACCGGCAACATGGCCAGCCGCGTCAACCTTGCGCCCCACGGCCAGTGGCACGGCTCGACCGTGTTGTCTGTGTTACCCGCCTGACCGCATCAACCCCGCACGGCTTTCGCGTAGCAGTCCAGCATATACTGCCGCGACTTCGCCACCGCCGCCGTCATCTCGTCCGGCTCCAGTTCGCCGTGCATGAACGGGTTCACGTAGCGCGCATAGCCGATCTTCGCCAGCGCCGCGAGCCACGGCGTGAAATCCGTCGGGCCGTGGCCGGGTAACTGCTCGGTGCCCTTGCCGTGCTGCCATGCGTAGAAGAAGAGAAGCTGTTTGCCGCACGCCGCAATAGCGTCCTCCACCGGCATCTTGCCCGCCTGGATGTGATAAGGCGCCAGCGCGATGCCGAGTCGCGGATGGTTATTGAGGTCCGTAAATGCCTTGAGCGAATCAATCGAGTCGAGCAACGCGTGGCCGTGGTTCTCGATGGCCAGATACGAATTGTGTTTCTCAGCCAGATCAGCGTGCGGCTTGAGCGTCTCCAGGAACGCCTTCATCCGCGCCGTCAGCTCCTCCGGTTTGCACGGCTTCTCGCTGCCGCGGATGGCCACGCCGCCGCCCGCCACGCCGAGCATCTCGATATTCTTCGGATAGTCGCCTCTATAGAGTGAGAAGGCACAAAGCTTCAGCTTGTTCTTCGCGAGTAATTTTTTCAGCCCGTCGCCTCCGAGGCGGCCAGCGATGTCATCCAGATGAGTGCACTTGAACAGCGGTCCCCAGATGTCAACCGCCTCGAAGCCGAGCTTCGCGGCGCGCTCGCAGAACTGCTCGATCGGCAGCTTCACGAACATGACCGACGACGTTGAGAGCCGCATCTTCCAACGGGCCTCCGCGGCGCCGGCGAGCGACGCCGCCATGCCAACACCCGCGGCGATGAACTGCCGGCGATTCAGTTTCGTTTCCAGTGAGTGACGGTTTGCTGTCATGGCTTCATTCCTTTCGCACGGCTTCGTCGCGCAGTTTCCTGAACCACGCGTCGAGGACTGTGTTGCTGCGACAGAAAATCACCGAGCCGGCCAACATCCGGTTCACGTCGCCTTGCGCGACCATGATGCGTTTGTCTGGATCGAGCACATCCTCGCTGCGGCGCAGCAACGCAAGCGTCTTCAGTCCGATGAAGATCGGCCAGAGGCACGCCAACCGCAGCCGGCCGCACGAGCGCGGAATCGCCAACGTGTAGCGCCATGCGGCGTCGTAGTGATCGAGCGTCAAGTCGAGGTGGCGGTCGTAAACCGGCCGGAACCGCCCCATCACCTCCGGCGCGAGCAGATCTTCGGGTTTCAGCCCAGCTTCCGCAAGCCGCTGGCGTGGCACGTAGCAGCGGGCAATGCGCAGGTCCTTCGGGATGTCGCGCAAGATGTTGGTGAGCTGAAGGGCTTTGCCGAAACGGATGCCGAGCGCCGTCACCTCTGCGAGATCCCAGCCGCGCAACGCCCGCAGATGCGCGACACACATCTCGGTCCAAAACTTCCCGACGCAGCCAGCGACGGCGTAAGTGTATTCGTCGAGCTGTTGGTCGGTCTCAAACGCGGCAAGTTCCTTCTCACTCTCGCCTGGAAACTGCACGAGATCATTCTCCTGGCCGTGCGTGATGACGCCGAGCAGTTCACCGATGCGTCGCCGGTCATCTTCGGGCAGCAACGCGAGCATGGCGAAACAATCGTCGAGCCTCTCCAGCAACAGCTTCTCCGCCGGCAGACTCTGGTGTTGCGCGAGGTCGGATCGGATGATCGCCATCTCGCTGGCGTCGTAGCGATGCTCGAACTGCTGGCGGAAGCGGACGAGGTGAGCGCGGCGCTTGTCGCGCGGCACGACCTTCGTGTCGGCGATGGTATCGCTGGCGCGCGCCAGCAGGTAACCGAGCGAGATCGCCGGCCGTAGCACCGCCGGCAACACGCGCAGCGTCAGGTAGAACGAGCGCGACACGTCGCGTAGTAGCGGGCCGATGAGTTGATCGCGTTCCTTTTGGGTCACGCGCGGCATCGTAGGCGCGGCCCGCGGCGGGCGCAAGTCTGAGAGAAGCGGTGGAACGGAAACTTAGAGCTTCTCCTCCGTTCGCTGGCTTACTGTTCCGGCGACTTGAGAATCGCCAGCACCTTGAAGCCGCTACCGGTCTTGCGGAACACAAAAATGCGCCGGACCGTCTCGCCGTTGTCGCGCAGGTCCGCCACCACAACGGTGTCGTTGCTCGTCAGCACGTCGTCGGCTTCCGGCGGCAGGCCAGCTTCGCGCGCCGTCGTCTGCACGGCGCTCTCCACGGCGAACGCGTGCGGCTTTTCGACGGCCTTCTGGATGAAATCGGCGAGCGACTGCTCGTCTTCGATCTTCTTGCCTTCGAGGTAAAACGGCACGGTGAACTGCTCCCGCAATTTGGCCGCGTCGTCCTTGTTGAGAAGCGTGATGAGGTTCTCCAGCGCGGCGGTGGCATCGCGCGGCACGGGCACGCCAACGGGCGGCGGCGGAGCCTTGGCCTTGGCCGCGGAACGCTCGCCGCCTTTCCGTCCAGTAAGCGCGAACAAACCCAGCACCAAGCCCAGCACCACCAACACCACAACGGGTCGAGAAATGCGATTCATGTGTTCTCCTGAAGTTCCACTCTAACCATACCGCCGAGCGAGGCAAAGGTTACAAGCTGTCGTCGGCACTTCAGTCTTGAATTGACCCCTCCAGTCGGGGGAAATTCACGCTATGTTCAAGCTACTCATCCTTTCGTGCACCATTGTCAGCCTGTTGACCACCAGCATTCGCGCAGATGACTGGCCACACTGGCGCGGACCGGCGCGCAACGGTCAATCCACCGAAACAGCGTGGCTCGACCAGTGGCCCGCCGACGGGCCGCGCGTCGCGTGGAAGGCCAAGGTCGGCCTCGGCTTCTCGACATTTGTCGTCGCCAAAGGCCGCGTGCTCACCACGGGCCACGCCGACGGCAAGGACACGGTGTTCTGTTTCGACGCCGACAGTGGCAAGTTGCTTTGGAAACATTCCTACGCCGCCGAACTCGGCGACAAATACTTTGAGGGCGGCGCAACCGGCACGCCGACGATTGACGGCGAGCGCGTCTATCAACTCAGCCGGTGGGGCAATCTCTTCTGCCTCGACGCGGCCAGCGGGCGCGTTGCCTGGTCGAAGAACCTCCAGCAAGAAGCCGGCGTGCGCGTTCCCGACTGGGGCTTCAGCGGTGCGCCGCTTGTGCATGGCAATCTGCTCATCCTCAACGTCGGCGATGCCGGCATGGCACTCGACAAGACCAGCGGCAAGATTGTCTGGCAGTCGAAAAACAAGGAAGCTGGTTACTCCACGCCCCTACCGGTGAGCCGCGGCAATGAGACGCTGGTGCTGCTCGGCTCGCGGCAGTCCTACGTGGCCGTGGACGCACTCACCGGCAAGGAAGCCTGGCGTCACCGCTGGCTCACCCAATATGGTGTCAACGCTGCCGACCCGATCGTGCAAGGCGACCTCGTCTTCATCTGCACTGGCTACGGCAAGGGCGCTGCAATGTTGAAAACCGGCGCGGGACAGCCACAGGAACTCTGGAAAACCAAGGTCCTCCGCACGCAGATGAACCCGGCTGTGCTGCTGGACGGCCACCTCTACGGTGTGGACGGCGACTCCACGTCGCCGGCGTCGCTCAAATGCCTCGAATTCGCCACCGGCGCGGAGAAGTGGGAGCACTCCAACGTCGGCTCCGGCGCGCTCATCGCGGCAGGCGGGCGCTTGATCGTGCTGACCGCCACCGGCGAACTGATGGTCGCCCCCGCTTCACCCGCTAGCTTCAAGCCGACGGCGCGCGCGCAAGTGCTTCGCGGCAAATGCTGGACTTCACCCATGCTGGCCAACGGTCGCATCTACTGCCGCAGCGTTCCCGGCGATGTCGTCTGTCTCGACGTGCGCAAGCCATGAAACTCACCCGACGCAGCTTTCTCCGCGCCGCCGCCACCGCGGGTCTCGCAGTGCCGTTCACGACGCGCGGCGCTGACACCGGACGGAAATTCCGCGCCGCGCTCATCGGCGCGGGCTGGTGGGGCAAGAACATCCTCAAGGAAGCGTTGGCGTCGGGCCGCTGCCAGATCACCGCGCTCTGCGATGTGGACGCAATGGGGCTCGAAGTCGCCGCCGAGCAGGTCAACGACTTGAGCGGCAAACAGCCGAAGACCTACAAGGACTTCCGCGAGTTGCTCGACAAGGACCGGCCGGAGATCGTCATCATCGCCACGCCAGACCATTGGCACGCGCTGCAAACCATCGCCGCGCTCAAGGCCGGCGCGCACGTTTTTGTCGAGAAACCCACTGGCCACACCGTCAACGAAAGCCGCGCGATGGTGAAGGTCGCGCGCGACGCCGGCCGCGTGGTGCAGGTCGGCCTCCATCGCCGCGTCGGACCGCATCACGCCAGCGCGATGAAGTTCCTCCGATCAGGCGCCATCGGCGAGATCGGCATGGTGCGTGCGTTTGCCCACAGCGCCGGCGGGCCGGAAAAACCGACGCCGAACAGCGAGTCGCCCGACGGGATGGACTGGGACTTCTGGTGCGGCCCCGCGCCGAAACGACCATTCAATACCAAGCTCCATCCGGGCGGCTGGCGCAACTTCCTCGACTACGCCAACGGCCAGATCGGTGATTGGGGCGTGCATTGGATCGACCAGGTGCTGTGGTGGAACGGCGGCGAATACCCGCGCCGCGTCTTCAGCACCGCCGGCCGCGCCATTCGCGGTCCCGCCGTGCGCAACGACCGCGAGCAGACCACCGACGCTCCCGATCATCAGGTCGCCGTGTTCGAGTTTCCGAAGTTCACCTGCGTCTGGGAGAACCGCCAGTTTGCCGGCAACGAGGCCGAGAAACATCGCATCGGCGCTTACTTCTTCGGTGCGAAAGGCACGCTCCACATCGGCTGGCGCGACGGCTGGACTTTCTACCCGGCAAACAAGAAGGAGAAGCCGCTCCACGAGGATCCGCAGTTGCAGGAACCCGACGGCCACAATCTCAAACTGCTCTGGGCGGATTTCCTCGACGCCATTGAGAAGCCCAGGCCCGCCGCCGGGCGGATCGAGCTGGCGCACCGCTCGTCCGTGTTGCCCATGCTGGCGATGATCTCCTGGCGCACCGGCCGCAGCCTGCAATGGGACGGTGCGAAGGAGGAAATCGTCGGCGACGCGGAAGCGAGCAGGCTGCTCAGCCGACCGTATCGGGCACCGTGGGTTTATCCCGCGGCCTAGCGGGCTTCTTCCAGCGGCACCTGCATGGCGAAGTTCATGACGGGCGTCGTCTCGGCGAAGACGGCGGCAACGGCCTGCACCAGTTCATGGCCGGTCATGCCGTGGACTTCCTTCTCCGGGAACGGATAGAAAATCTGGAAGCCGACCCAGTCGCGCTTGCCAACTTTCTTCAACGCGGTGCGAAGTTGCGCGACCGAGCGGAAGTTCTTCGCGTCAAAGACCTGCATCCGCTCCCAGTCGCCGATCTGCGCAACGAACCCGTCCTTGCGGATCAGCCGCAACAACTCGCGCTCCAGTTTACTGCCCACGCGCAAGCCGGACACGAGGCGATGCCAGTCCCAGTCGGGCTTGAGCACGCAGCCGGGAAACTCCTCCGGCCCGACGGCGGGACCGCGCTCGATTTGCGCGCCGGCCTTGAAGACGCGCTCGTCCTGATCCACGGAGATGAAAAACTTCGCGCAGCTCCAGTTCACGTTATTGCTGACTGGCTTGGCCTCGCGGTTCTTGCGCGGCACCCAACAAATCCATTGCCAGAACACGCCGCGCCCCCAGCGGTCACAGACGAATGGCTGACCGTGGCGCTGTTCGAGGTGATACTTGAAGATTTGCGTGATGCGCTCGTGCGGTTCGAGGTTGCCGACGCGGATGCCATTCTCGAAATCAATCCATTCCGCCCGGAACGCAGCGCCCGTCGGTAACTCGCTTGATCCAGCGCCCGCGCCGCGAGCGAGCGGCAGCCAGTTCTTGATTGAAGTGGATTTCTTCATCGCCATGCGCGCCACCGGCAACAACCATCACCCCGGCAGCATGTCAATGTCGCGGGCGATATCGAGGAACTCGTCCTTGGAAACCTCTTCAAGGGTCTTGCCGCGCTTCTTGAGCTTCTCGTTGAACTTGATCGCCTTCTCGGTCATGTGGTCGTGCGTTTCCTCGCTGCCGCCCAGCAGCACGAAGTTCTCGCCTTGTGTGACCCGCTTATGGTGGTCCTTGTTGTCCAGTCCCAGACCGAGCAGGAGAGCTTTCTTTGTTTTGGCTTTTTTTCGAGGCTTCATCTGTAATGATTGCGGCTGCGGACGAAGATATCCCAAGAATGACGATTGTCGCCGGTCCTTATTTCCGAGGTCTGGCACTGAAGAGAAGCACCCCACCCGCCGCTACCGTCAACAAGCTGATGCCGCAAAGTGCGAGTTTCACGCGGTAATTCGTCCGCGCCAGCAATTGGGTGCTGGTGGCGAAACTCTTCGTGACCCCAAGCGCCTGCTGGTTGTTGCTGGAAATCTTCAGCCAGTTGCTTTCGAGTTGTTGAAGATTCCGCTGGGCCTGCTCCAAATGGTCCGCGCTCTTGAGCGTGGCAAAGGCGGCATAGAGCAACGTCACTGCGCCGACCACGAAACAAACAAAACCCATGACCAGCGGCAGCTTCGACATGGCTGCCGGCGCGTCTGGCAAGGTCTTCATGCTCATGGCCGGCTAGCCTATTCGGGGGCAGGTCGTTTTCAAGGTGATTCTCGGTTACTTCAGATCTATCACGGAGATCGTGTAGAGCTTGCTGGATTTGTGCGGGCCGTAGGTCAGGTTGATGTTTGAGACGTAGAGTTTGCTCCCGCGGCGAATGCACTCGGAGGGCGCGTGGAAACTGCCATCAGCGCCATCGCTTTCATCGTTCTTGGCGACGATGGCAATCTTGCCAGTCGCGGCATCAATTCTGACCACGGCGTTGCCGAGGAAGTCGGCCACCCACACGTTACCATCCGCGTCGCAGTGAAGGCCGTCGGCGCTGAGCATGCCTTGGTCTTTCGCCAGCACTTGTTGCAACTTCACCTTACCGTTTTCGTCGAAGACCACCTTGATCACTTCGCGGTCGCCAAAGTTACAGACATACATGTTGCCGGCAGCGTCAAAATCGAGGCCGTTTGCGCCGACGGGATGATCCTTGTTCTGCGTGGAGAGCTTCACGACCAGATGCGGATCATCGAGGCCGGTCACCTTCACGGGATTCTTCGCGTCCAGTTCGGCAATGGTGAAGCGATAGACGCCGCTAGCCATGGGCGTTCCCTTGTTGAGCGTCGTCTCGCAGACGTAGATGCAATCGCCTTTCGCCGCCACGCCGTTGGACATGTTGAAGCCGACCGCCACCACGTCGCAGCCGGTGGCCTTGCCGTCCTTCATGTTCACGCGCAACAGCCGGGACTTGGCCGGCTCCTTGGTGCAAAACGCCTGACAGTCGGCGACGTAGAGGTTGCCGTCAGAGCCGAACGCAACGCCCAGCGGGCTGGCGAGCTTGGTGTCGGGATGCGGCGGCAGCGTGATGACTTCCTCCAGCTTGTCGTCGGGCGTGATGCGCAGGATTTTCGCCGGATGCTGCTGGAGCACGACGTTGTTCATGGCGAGATAGATGCAGCCGTCCTTGCCAATGGTCATGCCGTCGGGGCTGTTGTATTTCTCCGGCAACATGAAACCGATGCGCGGTTTCAGCAGTCCGGCCGGCGCCGCCGGCTGGCTGTCCTTCCCGCACTCGCAACCGCAGCCGACCATGAACCAGCACAAACCCAGAACCGCCACCATACTCGCCGCTCTTGTCATCGTTCGCATGTGTTTCTCCTTTGGCTGACGGCGAGGCTACCACTTCGCCCAGACGTTCTCCAATGCCTGAATGACTTCCAGATATCTCGCATACTTCGCCGCATACAAATCCTTCATCGCCGGGTCCGGCTCCTGCCGCCGCGCGATGCGGGTCATCGCCGCCACCGCCTGTGGGTAGTTCGCGTAGCAGCCGCTCGCGACCGCCGCCGCGATGGCTGCGCCGAGCGCGCCGAGCTCCGTGCCAGCGGGAATCTCCACCGGAATCTGGAAGCAGTCGGCGAACATCTGCACCCACAACTCGCTTCGCGCCGCGCCGCCGGTGAAACGGATCGCCTCCGGCGGCGGACGAAACTGCAGCAGCCTGCGCACGTGCCAGTGGTGGGCGAAAACGATGCCTTCATAGACCGCGCGCAGCACATGGGCGCGGGTGTGGCGGCCTTCGAGTCCAATCAGGCACGACTTCGCAGCCGGGTGCGCGCTGGAACCGTAGAGGAACGGCAGGAAGACGAGCCGCGAATCGCGCGCGTCTGCCGAGGCGGCCAGTTCGTTGCAAAGGTCATAGACGGACTTACCTTGTGCGGGAAGTTTCTCCGCCTCGGAGCCGAGAAACTCGGCGATGAACCATTCGAGATTGCCGGCGGAGGTCGGGCTGCCTTCCAGCATGAGATGCCAGCCGGGAACGGCGTAGCAGGTCGTCATGAAAAGGTCTTTGTCTATCAGCGGCTCGCGGGCGACGTAGAGGTTGCAGCCCCATGTGCCAGCCACCACCGACATCAGTCGCTCGTCCACCATGCCCGCCGCCAGCCCGCACGCATCAATGTCGAACAACCCGCCCGCCACCGGCGTGCCTGCGGCCAGGCCCGTCTCGGCGGCGGCTTGCGCGGTGACCTTGCCGCAGAGGTCGGCGCTCCCGACCAGCGGCGGCAACAGGCGCTTCATGTCCGCGATGCCAAACAACTCCAGCACGCTGTCGTCGTAGCTGGCGGTGACGACGTTCATCAGGCTCGTGCCGGACATGTCGGTCAGTTCGGCGCAAACCTCGCCTGTGAGCCGGAACCGGATATAGTCCTTGCACATCAGCGCCCAACGCGCGCGGGCGAGCGTCTCCGGCTCGTGGTCGCGCAGCCACGCCAGCAGCGCGTTCGGCTGGCCAGGCCAGAGACATTGCGCCGTCTTTGGCAACGCCCGTTCGCCGACGCCCGCCGCGCGCCAACGGGTGACGTAATCCAGCGCGCGCGAGTCGGTGGAATAGATGCCGTTCCGCACCGGACGGCCATCCGCGCCGATGAGATAGAGACCGTTGCCGTGGCCAGCGCAGGCGACGCAGAGAACATCGTGCGGATTGACGCCGGACTTCGCCAGCACTTCGCGGATTGCTTCGGCGGTGCTGCGCCACAGCGCGTCCGCGTCGCGCTCGGCGTGGCCCGGCTTCGGTTCCAGCGACGGCAGCTTCCGCCCGGCGGCGGCCACCTCGTCACCGTTGAGCGTGAACAACGCGGCCTTGGAGACCGTGCCGCCGTTGTCAATGCCGAGAAGATACTGCGACATGCGAACGCCTACTTCACATCCTTCAGGAAGAAGTCGTTCATCGCCTTGTCGAGATGACGCACGCCGGCGTTGGTGTGGACGTTCGCCACCTCGGTGATAATCGCGCCTTCGGAACCGGCCATCTGCCAGTGGTGCGCGCCGCTGCGGTTGAGCGGGACGAAATCGCCCGGCTTGGCAGCCACTTCATGCTCGACGGTGACTTTGCCGCCGTTGTGGATGGCCGGCACTTTCACCGTCAGGTTCGGATCGCCTTCGCCGACGACGTGCGAAAGGCCGTAGCGCACCAGCCAGCCTTCAAGCTTGGAAGGATTCTCCTTCGCAGCTTGGTGCCAATGCTCCGGCAACATCTGGTTCGGCATCAGGTAGATGTCCATCAACATGTAGCGGTCCTTCTCGTTGTTGACCCACATCACCGCCGCGAGGCCGACCTCGGTGAAATGGCCGAGGCCGTAGTCGGAAACAAAAAGCTTCTCGCGAATGCCGGGATAGACCGGGTAGCCGTGGTGTTTCATCAACGCAATGATGGCGTCCTTACCCTTCTCCACGTCGAACTTGCCGTCGGTGTAGTAGTAGGCGTTGTCCATGTTGATCTTCACGGATTTGTCTCCTTGCGCGTTACCAACGACCGGCAGCGCGACCGCCAGCAACATCATGCCCGCGCAAACCGCGCGGAGGGTTTTGTTCAGCATCGGGTTCATCTTGCTCCTCGTCTTGGTTGGTTGGTTGGCCGTGGATTCTATGTCAGCGGTTCGGTGCCTTCAGCAAGAATCTTCAGATAGCGGTCGTAGGCGTAGAGGCGGCCATACTTGCCCTCGGAAGCCGGGCGGACAATGCCCAGCCGCTCCAAGTGCCCGATGGCGTTGGTAACAGTCGGGTGGGTGAGACCCGTCTCCTTGCTGATTCGCGCGATGGAAGCCAGCGGATCGCGCTGCAAACAAACGTGGACTCGCAACGCGGAATTAGCGGGACGGCGCAACGCCTGAATGCGCTTGCGGTCCTCCTCGAAAAGCTCCAGCAGCGCATGTCCGGTCTTGGCGGCTTGATCGGCGGTTTCTTTGACGCCGGTGAAGAAGAAGCGCAACCATGCTTCCCAGTCGCCCGTGAGGCGGACGTTCTGGAGCAAGTCGTAGTATTGCTGGCGATGCTCCTTGAAGTAGAGGCTGAGGTAAAGCAGCGGCGAACGCAGCGAGTTCTGGGCGCAAAGCAACAGCGTGATCAGCAGGCGTCCCAAGCGTCCGTTGCCGTCGAGAAAAGGATGAATGGTTTCGAACTGGACGTGCGCGAGAGCAGTCTTGACGAGCAAGGGCATTTTGTTCGGCTGGTCATGCAGGAGTTTTTCCAGAGCGCCGAGGCAATCGAGCAGGCAGTCAGGTGGTGGCGGCACATACTGGGCGTTGCCGGGCCGGGTGCCGCCGACCCAATTCTGCGAGCGGCGAAACTCGCCCGGTTCTTTGTCGCTGCCGCGGCCTTTGGCGAGCAGAACGGCGTGAATCTCCTTGAGCAGGCGCAGGGAGACGGGCAGTTCCTTCAGCCGCTGGAGGCCGTGGGTCATGGCGGCAACGTAGTTGGAGACTTCCAGCACGTCGTCGAGCGGCACTCCGGGCGCGGCGGCGCTCTCAAAGAGCAGCAGTTCGGAGAGGGAAGATTGCGTTCCTTCGATCTGCGAGGAAAGCACGGCTTCTTTGCGGATGTAGGAGTAAAGGAATAGACCCGTCTCCGGCAGAATCGCGGCAAGGCCATCGAGGCGGCCCAAAGCCACCGCAGCCTGTGCATGAAGATCGAGCAGTTCCCCATCCCAAACCAGCGGTGGTTCCGGCGGCAGCGGATTGGGCACAAAAGCGCGGCATTCCTCACTAACGGAAGGAACGGGCACGTAATGACCTATGAGACCTCGCTGCATAGCTTTTTAAGATACTTACAATCGGCAGTCTAGATTGAAAGGAAACTGGGTCAACCTTTAATTCTGCCCGCAAATTGAAAGCTTCTAACATTCGACGCTCGCGGCACGCCGCGTCTTGGATCCGCTTCACATTGCGTCGCTTGAGGAAAGCCAAGCGTTGGCGGCAAGTTAATCCGACGGCTGCTTCGGCGGTGACGTTTCAGCAAACACGAATGCCAACGTCCGCTTTTGCTTCCAGCGAAGTTAAACAATCTCTTCCTTCGCCGCGTCCCATCGCACCTGCCGCCGCTTCAGATAAGACTCGATGGACATCAGCGACGTGGCGATCTCCACGAACGCCTCGTCCACGCCGCACTTCGGCGTGCCGCGGCTGCGGACGCAGTTGAAGAAATCCTCCATGTGGTTCGGCTGCTTGGGCGTCTTGCCGCGAATGTAGCCCTTCGGCAGGTCCTTCCGCTCGTTGTGGCCTTCGGGCGTGACGGTGAAGTTGGTCGCGTCGTGCGCGATGCCGTCGAAGCGCAGCAGTGCGTCCTTGCCGCAGAACTCCACCGGCTGGCCGACGCCGGTGTTCATGCTCGCGGTGAACGTGACCGTGCGGCCGAGCTTGATGAACTGATACGTCGCCGCCCACGTGTCGGGCACTTCGCGGTCGTCCTTGAGCAGCGCGTTGAGGCCGGCGCACATGCAGGTGTCGGGAATGCCGTGGCCGAGGATGTATTGGACGAAGTCCATCTCGTGCGAGAGGAGGTCGCCCGCCTGGCCAGTGCCGTAGCGCCAGTAACACCGCCAGTGCCAGAAATGCCGCTCGTTGAACGGTATTTTCGGCGTCTCGCCAAGCCAGAGCTTCCAGTCCACGTCCTTGACGACCTTCGCGGGATCGGGATGCTCCCATTGGTTGTAGTAGCCATACCAGCGCCAGATCGGATGCTGGGCGTCGTTGTTGCCGTAGCGGCCGGTGCGCACGAGCGTGACCGGGCCAAGCGCGCCGGTGGCGATGAGTTCCTTCGCCTGCAACGCGCACGCGCTTTGCCGCGCCTGGTGGCCGAGCTGGAACACGACCTTGCTCTTCTTGAGCGCGGCGCGCATGAGCTTCGCCTCCTTCAGCGTGCGCGAGAAGCCTTTCTCGCAGTAGATGTCTTTGCCGGCCTTCACCGCGTCGAGCACCATCTGGCAATGCCAATGGTCCGGCGCGCCGATGACAACCGCGTCCACGTTCTTGTCGGCGAGCAGCTCGTGGTAGTCCACGTAAGCCTTCACGTCGGGATTCTTGCTGCGCTCGATGCCCTTCTGCCGGTGCGGCCCATACACGTCGCACACCGCCGTCACCTTCACGCCGTCGCAATTGACCGCGCCGTTGATGAGGTCGCCCCCGCGCGTGCCGAGGCCGATGTGACCGACGCCGATGGTTCCGTTCGGCGACTTGGCGCTCAGGATGGCCGGCCCGAAAGCCGAAGCTGCGGCGAGCGCCGTCGCGGTCTTGCCAGTGGTGCTGAGAAATTCCCGTCGAGTGAAGTTGGCTTGGTCGTTCATGTTGGTTTCCATGTTTATTCGCCGCCTGTCTGGGGCGCAGAAAACACTACTTCGCGGCGAAGTGCAAGCCTTCCGAAACCGCGGTGTTACCTCATCGCCAGCCCGCCGCTAACATCCACCGTTGCGCCGGTCATGTAGCTGGCGCGGTCGGAAGCGAGGAAGACGACGACATTCGTCACCTCTTCCAGCTTCGCGATCCGGTGCAGCGGCACGCGGCCTTCGAACTTCTCGCGATCCGCATCAATGAACGGCGCCAGCATCTCCGTATACATGAAGCCGGGCGCGACGCAGTTGACGCAGATGTTCTTCGGCGCCAGTTCGCGCGCCAGCGACACGGTGAACGCCACGATCGCGCCTTTGCTCGCGTCGTAAGGCGCCTTGCCCGACTGCGAACCGCGAAACGCCGCCTGCGAGGAGATGTTGACGATGCGCCCGATGCGGTTCGCCTTCAACAACCGCCGCGCCAGCTCGCGGCTGCACAGGAACGTGCCGGTCATGTTCACCTGAAACGTCCGGTTCCAATCCGCCTCGCTCATCTCGGTGATCGGCCCGACGGGGCACACGGCGGCGTTGTTCACCACCACGTCCACCGGGCCGAGGCTCCGCTCCAGGTCATCGAACATCTGGATGACTTCCGCCTCCTTCGCGATGTCGCCGCGCGCGCCCGCAGCCGCCACGCCGTGCGTCCGCTGGATTTCGGCGACCACCGCGTTGGCTTTTTCGGGATTGCGATGATAATTCACACCCACCTTTGCGCCTTCCGCCGCCAAGCCGAGGCAAATCGCCCTGCCCAGCCCGTGCGAGCCGCCTGTGACCAACACCACCTTGTCTTTGAGTTTCAGGTCCATGAGTCTCTCTCCGTTTACTTGCCGAATGCCTCCACAAACTTCACCAGCGCGCGCACGTCGTGGTAGTTCGCTTTCCAGTTGTGTGCCTTGCTCGTGTTTTTCGGCTGGCCATCCGCCAGCACGCTGTCCACCCAGATACCGTCCTTGGGATCGGTCATGTAGCGCGCGACAAACTCCAACGTCTTCACCAGCGCGGCCTCGTAGGCGGCGTCTCGCTTGTGCCGCAGCGCGTCGGTGAACGCAGCGATCATCTCTGCCTGCACCCACCAAACCTTCGTCGTGTCGAACGGCGCTTCGTTGCCAATACCGCGGTGATAAAGCCCGCCGCGCTCGCGGTCATAGCCGACTTTGAGCGCATGATCCAAATGCGCGTAAAACTGCTTCCACGACGGCTTGCGGCCCATCGCTTCCTCCGCGCGGATCATCAGCCAAGCAAACTCGACGTTGTGACCATAGGACAACCCCGCGCTGCGCGGATCGGTCACGGCCGACCAGTCGGGGTTGCGGTGGAAACACGATTTGCTGGCGTCGAGCGGATAGAAATACTCCATGTTAAGCCGCAGCGATTCCTCCAGCGACTTGCGGACATCTTTGTCGCGCGTGACCTCGTAGAGTTCCGTCAGCGCCTCCATCAAGTGCAGGTGCGTGTTGGCGCTCTTCAATCCCGCTACCTCCACCTCACCCGCTGGATCGCGCAACGCCAGCGGCGTCCAGTCGCGTGTGAAGTGTTCCATCCATCCGCCGGACTTCGGATCGTAGGCGCGTTTCTGCAACGTCCGGTAAAGTTCCATCGCGTGCCGCAGCGGCTCCTTGTCGCCGCTGGCGCGGTGATACTCCACCAGCGCATAGATCACGAACGCTTGGCCATAAACGAACTTGTGCTGTTTCACCGGCTTGCCGGCAAGATCGGTCTTCCAGAAGTAGCCGCCGTGCTCCTTGTCGAGGAAGTGCTCGATGATAAACCGGTATCCCTGCGCTGCCGCCTTCAGGTAATCGCGCCGTGCGTCGCTGAAGCCCTTGCGGTGCGCCAGCGAGAATGTCCAGATCATCCGAGCCTGCGTGACGATGGCCTTCTCCTTCGGCGTGCTGCGGCCTTTCACGAGATCGTCGGAGAGCAGATAGCCGCCGTTGGCCGTGTCCTGCGCCGTGTCGAACCAGTGAGGCAAGATCTTCTCCACGAGCTGCGCTTTGAACTCGCGCGCGCGGTCGTTCAACGGCGCGGCGAGGAGTGCCAACGCCGCCAGCAACCACAAGGCCATGGGAATCATCGCGCGCATCGGCGCCATTCGACCCCGTTCACTCGGCGCTTGCAAGCGCGAAGTCGCCCGGCGCAAACTCGCGCGATGATGACCAAGAGGATTGCTCTCGGACTGCTCTGGTTTGCCACGCTGCCTTCGCCTGCCGCAGACACCAGCTTCACCTTCGAGGATTTGGGCGAACCGGTGCGCGTGCGCGAACTGACGATGCAGCTTGTCACGCGCGAGCCTGAGGGCGGTTTCATGGCGTGGAGCACGTATGGAGCGTCCGACAAGCGCGCGCTGGTCGGCGTGCGGCTCGACAATGGCGAGTTGACTTGGGTTGACCTCACGCGCTTTGGTGGCACGCACATCCAAGTAATCCAGGCGGACGACGGCAACCTCTACGTTTACTGCGGTTCGCCCGGCCATTTCCTGAAGTATGACGTCGCCAAGCGCGAGTTGACGGACCTCGGCGTGCCGGCGAAGCCTGCGAGTTACTGGCTCGGCAACGCCGTCGGGCCGGATGGGAAATTTTACGTCGGCGCGTATCCGCAGGCATGTCTGGTCCGCTGCGATCCGAGCACCGGAAAGGTCGAGAATCTCGGCCGGCTTCCCGATGACCCGAAGCAGTTTTACCTCCTCTATCCTGCCGTCAGCACCGACAACGTCATTTACTGCCCGGTCGGTTTGCATCACCGCGAACTCTGGGCCGTGGACGCCGCCACCGGCACGAAGAAGCAGATTCTGCCGCCGGCGTTGACCAAGGCGCAGGGCGCCCCGCGAGTCTGGCTGGCCGCGGACGGCCGCGTCTATGGAGAGTCGGGCAGCGCGAAGTTCCGTTGCCATCCTGACCGCATCGAGATCAATGAGACGAAACCGCCAGCGCCGCGCAAGCCGCTCGTGGCCGGCGACAAGATCGTCGGCTCCATCAACGCCGCGGGCAAGCTGGCGTTGACCGACGTGAAGACGCGGAAGATCACGCTCCTCCAAACGCGCTACGAAGGCGCGCCGCGCTCAATCTTCAGCGTGAGCTGCGAACGCGACGGCAAAATCTACGGCGGCACTTTTTCCCCGGCCATCACCTTCTGTTATGACACGCGCAGCGGAAAGCTCACCGATCTCGGCCGGCTCTCCACCGCGCCCATTCAGGTCTATGACACGCTCAACCATCCGTCCGGCTTGTTCCTGAGCAGCTACATGCTGGCCAGTGTGGATTTCTTCGACCCGGCGCGGCCGATCAAGAAGCCGGACAACCCGCGGCGCATCGTCACCGTCACAGGCCAGGAGCGGCCAGCCCAACTCACCTGCGGTCCCGATGGCATGATCTACACGGGCACATTCCCCTCCAAGGGCCGGCTCGGCGGCGCGCTCGTGCGGGTCAACCCGAACGACTTCTCCTCCAAAGTCTGGGTCAATGTCATCACCAACCAAAGCATCTTCAGCCTCGCCGCCGTTCCCGAACTGGGCGGCCTCTTTTGCTCGTCATCCATCCGCGGCGGCTCCAGCGCCATCCCGACCGAGAAGGAGGCGTTTGTGTTCCTGTGGGACTGCCAGCGCGAGACGGTCGTGTTCCGCGCGCAGCCCGTCGCCGGCACGACACACTACGGCGCGGTCGTCCGCGCGCGCAACGGCCTGCTCTACGGCATCGCAGGCACGAAATACTACGCCTTCGATCCGGCGCAACGGAAAACCGTCTTCACTGGCGCGCTGCCGGTGAAAAGCCTGCGCTTCCACGAACTGAGCGATGAACCCGCCGGCCCGCGTGGCCTGATCTACGGCGTGGGTGACGATGCGGTGTTCGCGATTGATCCCACCGACCACAGCGCGAAGATTGTCGCGCGTGACGCTTCGCTGAAGCGCGCCTTCGGTTTCTTCGTGACGCAAGATGAGACGCTCTACTACGGCTGCGGTTCGCGGCTGATGCGGTGCAAGCTGCGACGCTAAGTCAAAAACGGGACGGATTGGGGAATCCGTCGCCAACTGCTCGTGCAGGCGCGCTCTCGGATTCGGAATAAACACAGCCGTCATATTGGCACATCTGTTCGTGTTTACTGGACCAATGATAGAACCGAGCAACCTCGTAAGTTCCGCAACCCCAGCGAAAAAGCAAGCCTTTTGCCCTTGCCGCGCCTCCTGTGTTATGCGACAAATCCGCAGTTCATTTACAGGCAGCAGAGTGAAAGCAAACTTTGCCATGCCGCTTCTGGTTGCGGTGTGCTTCGCCGGTTGCAGCGAGCGACAGGAAAAAAGCCTATGGATTTCAGCCCTAACACCATTCTCAAGGTTTCTGTATTGCAGTCAGGTAAGCTTTTGGCGGATGGATCTGAAACTTCATTGGCTGATTTGGACGCACGGATGACACAGATTCAGAGTCGGAATGGTGTTGTCTATTACTACCGCGAGGGCGGGTTGGGTGAGCCGCCGCCGATATGGAAAGATGTCATGGACGTGGTGGCCAAGCATCGTCTTCCGATTAGCATGTCGAGCAAACCGGACTTTTCTGATTTCGTAGACGAGAAAGGAGTTTCGCACCCAAGAAGTGGTGAAAATCCGAAGCCTAAGTCGTCAGACGTGGTTGCACGCCTTTGCCAGCATATCGTTCAGAAGCGCCAGAAGATGATCGTGGATACAAACCAGACAGAGGTCGTTTGGTCAGACGGCGCGATTCTTGAAGTTGGCACAAATTTTCCGGGTGCCTTGCAGGAATTGATTTCTCGACCAACGCATCACCACGACATTCGCTCCTTCGTGAAACAGTTGGAGGCTGGAAGCACCTCTCAATGGAGGGATGCGTCTGTGGCACGCTCTGCGCGTGGCGACAGCTATGCCACCATCCGGTCATCGGATGGTAAGATTAGCGCCTCGGTCGAGTCGCTTTACGTCGAGTATCTTGCTCATCGGTATCCGACCGCCATTATTCGGGTGAGAAGGGAGTCTGAGCCGGTCATTTTTGTGGTGGATGGGAAGATTCGGGCGTCAGTGATGCCCGTAAGATTCTGAAGCTTGAGTATGCTAAGAAGGTGGCCTAACGAAACATGCGCTGCAGCGAACCGCCGCCCCGCCGGGCAGTCGGACGGTTCGGGAGAATTTGCTTGCGACGGTTGCAGCCGCTTGTCGTCGCTGGCGCCGGGTGGCTGATCTGGAACGTTACGGCGTCAAAACCACGCGCAACGCCTCGCCGCTCTCCATCAACGCAAAGGCTCGCTGGATGTCGTCGAGCTTCAGCACGTGGCTGGCGATCTTCTCCACCGGCAGGCTGCCGCCGGCGATCAACTCCACCGCTCGGCGGACGTGGGCGTCGGTCGAGTCACTGGAACCGATGACGCGAAGCTCACCGTAGTGAATCGGGCGGCTGTCCACGTTGAGCATGCTCTTGCCGGCGGGCAGCGAGGCGAACAGGCAAACCGTGCCGCGCTTGCGCACGAACGTCATCGCCTGCTCCTGTGGCTGGGCGGCGGGCGCGGCCACGATGACCACGTCGGCGCCGTAACCGCTGGTTTCGTCCTTGATGATCTTGGCGAGGTCTTCGTTGGCGGGGTTCACGAGCCGGTCGAAGCCGAACGCCTCGGCTTGTTTGAGACGGGCGGGATTGACTTCGCTGAGGATGATCTTCGCCGCGCCATATTCGCGGGCGACGCAGGCGTTGAGGATGCCCATCGGCCCAGCACCGAGCACGGCGACGACATCGCCTTTGGTGGTGCCGCAGTTCTCAGCGGAGTTGACGCAGCAACTCACCGGCTCGGCAAGCGCGGCGTGAATGGCTTTGACGCCGGCGGGGACTTTGACGACATGGCCTTGCTGCAAGCCGCGCGCGGGAATCGTGACAAACTCCGCCATGCCACCGTTGTAGTGGAAGCCCATCGGCCGCAGGTCGGTGCAAAGGTTCCGCCAGCCGCGCCGGCAGTAGAGACACTCGCCGCAGGAGATCGAGGTTGCCATGACGATGCGCTTGCCGACGGCGAAGCCCTGCACATTCGTGCCGACCGTCTCAATGAGGCCGGTGAACTCGTGGCCGATGGTGATCGGCGGCTTCATGCGCGGATTGCCGGACTTGTAGGCTTTCCAGTCCGAGCCGCAGACCGCGCAGGCGTCCACTTTCACGCGGATTTCGTCCGCGCCACACGCGGGCATCGGCACCTGCTCGCAACGCACGTCGAGCGGGCCGTGATAGACGACGGCTTTAATAGTTGCCACTGGCGGCACCTCCATCGAGCACTGCTTCCGTGGAACCAACACCAAGGCGGTTCGCACCTTGTTCCAAGTAGCCGACGGCGGTCTTCCAGTCGCGGATGCCGCCAGAAGGTTTCACGCCAAGCCGGCCGCCGACGGTCTTGAGCATGACGGCGATGATCTCCGGCGTCGCGCTGCCGGGGCCGAAACCGGTGGAGGTCTTCACGAAGTCCGCGCCGGCTTCCTCGGTGATCTGGCAGGCTTTGGCGACTTGGTCGAGTGTGAGGTAGCCGCTTTCCTGGATGACCTTCACCAGCACGCCTTTCGGCTTTGCGACGGCGACGACGGCGGCGATGTCGCGGCGGACATAGTCGTAGTCACCGGCGAGGAACTTGCCGATGTTCATGACCATGTCGAGTTCACGCGCGCCATCCTTGATGGCCAGTTCGGCTTCGAGCGCCTTGACCTCCGGCCGGTGATGGCCGTGGGGGAAGCCGATGACGACAGAGACGAGCACCTTGCTGCCGGCGAGGCATTTCGCGGCGAGCGCCACGTCGCACGGCCGGACGCACATGCTTTTCACGCCGCGCGCGATGCACATCTTGGCGTGCTTCTCGATGTCGGCGTCGGTGAAGTTGGGTTTGAGCACCGCGTGGTCAATGGTCGCGGCGACTTCGGCTGGGGTGAAGGTCTTCATGATTGGAGTAATGGAGTGATGGAGTAATGCAGTGATGGAGTTCGGAGCATTACTCCACAACTCCATTACTCCGCCGTTTCAGTGCATCTCTCTTCCGCCGGTAACATTGATGGCCTGGCCGGTCATGTAGTCGGCACCGCTTGACGACATGAAGAGCGTCACGGCGACGATGTCTTGGATTTGCGCCAGACGCTTGAGCGGAACCTTGGAGGTGAACTGCTTGACGACTTCGTCGCGGCTCTTGCCGAGGTTCTGGATGTAACCGGCGCTGACGTTGGCCCAGACGCCGGTGTTGTCGGTGATCCCGGGACAGAGGCAGTTCACCGTAATGCCGAAGTCGGCCAGCTCGTAGGCCAGCGCCTGCGTGAATCCGATGATGGCGGCCTTCGCAGCGGAATAGGGACTCATGATCGCCGAGCCGGTCTTGCCGCTCTTGGAACTGAAGTTGACGATCTTGCCGAACTTCTTGGCCTTCATCAGCGGCACGACGTGCTTGGTGAAGAAGAATGTGCCTTTGCAGTTCACGCCAAAGACGCGGTCCCACTCGGCTTCGGTGATCTCCTCGACCTTGCCCTGGCCGACAACGCCAGCAACGTTAACCAAAAAGTCCACCGCGCCACCGCCGAACTTGGCTGCGGCGTCCACGACGGCTTTGACTTCGGCTTCCTTGGTGACGTTGGCGGCGAGGCCGGCGGCCTGGGCGCGGTCGGATTTGAGTTCCGCGACGGCGGTGTCAACGCTGGCCTGGGTGATGTCGGTGATGAAGACGCGCGCGCCGCCTTCGGCGAAGCCGCGGGCGATGCTCTTGCCGATGGCACCAGCCGCGCCGGTGATGAGTGCGGTTTTGTTGTCGAAACGAAGGTTCATGGGGGTTGGAGTGTTGGAGCAGTGGAGTGTTGGAGTGCCGGGGATGGGAACCATCACTCCATTACTCCACCACTCCACTACTCCGCTGCGTTTACTTCTTCAGCTTGATGACGGACAGCGTCGCGGGCTGCTGCCACTTGGTGTTCTTGAAGCCGGGGAACGGCCAGTCCATGTTGCTGACGATAATCTCCTTGCCGCGCACGAGCGCCTCGCAGGGCTGATCCATGCCGCCGGTGCGCTTGTCGAGCGTGTCCTCGTTGGAATCGAGCGTCTCGACCTTGCCGGTCTTGCAGTCAATGACCTGCACGGCGTTGGCGGCGGAGTCGGCCATGTAGAGCTTGTTGGTGCGCTTGTCGAGATGCATGCCGTCGCAGTTGATGAGCTTGCCGGTGGCTTCGGCGAAGAGTGTGTTGGAGACGACGTTACCCTTCTTGTCGAAGGTGATCTTGAACATCTGGCCCTCGCCGAACAGGCCGACGTAGAGGTTGCCCTGGTTGTCGAAGTCAATGCCGTCCGCACCGAACGGCCACTGCATCTTCTTGCTCGTAAACGTCGTGATGATGTGCGGATCGTTCTTGAGCGGCGTGGTCAACTCGACGTTCTCTTCGTTGAGCTTGAATCGCAGGACGGCGCTGGGGAACGGATTGGCGCCGGGTTCGAGGACCGAGTCGGTGATGTAGAGATAGCCGCCGCGAATGCAGAGGCCGTTGGCGACGTTGAAGTTCTTCGCCACGAGCACCATTTTCTGCGGCTTGCCGCCCTTCATCACGAGCCGCCAGAGGCGCGACTTCTGGCTGATGTCCTTCCGGATTTGCATGTCGGCGAAGTAGATGTCGCCGCTCGGCGCCTGCACGATGCCCATCGGCGAGATGCGGTCGAGGCCCTGCGGCAGGCCCGGATACGGATTCGGGAACTCGTAGAACTTCTCGGTCTTGGCCTTACCGGCGCTGCCGGTGACGCGCATCAAGAGCGGCGGCTTGGTCTCGTCGTTGAAGTTGGGCACGGAGACGACGATGCTGCCGTCCTTCAAGAGCGCCATGCCGTCGGGCGTGTTGACGTAGTCGGGGAACGCGACGAGCAGCTCGGCTTTCTTCGGTTCGGCGGCGGTGGCGCCCGACAGCGCCGCGACGGTGGCGAGCAGGGCGAGATTGCGGAACAACAGGGTGGTCTTCTTCATTTTTTCTTTGTCTCCTTTGGTTAAGAAATGGGAACAGCCTTTTTACGGGCTGGTCCCGGCAAACTCCAGACTGAAAACAACCGCGTCACAGAGTGACGCGGCTACGTTACTCCAAAATCGCCTGCGCGATCTCGCCGCGCAGTTGCGCTTCGCCCGGCTCCTTCTCGAAGACGCCGTAGAACATTGAGCAGCAATCAATCCAGAGCGTCAGGCGGTGGAAATCCTCCTGAGAAAGCTTCACGTCGTGATGGCCCTTCTCCAACATCTCAATGAGCTTCGAGGCGCGCGCGCCAAACTTGCCGTTGAGCGTGCGGTAGGCGTCGCCGTAGGCGGTGAAGCCGAACTTTACGAGGTTGTTGTAGGAGGCGTAGAACTTGTTCGCGACCGGCTCGGCGGTGAGGGCCGGCGCTTTCTTCGCTTTGTTCTCTTCGTGGCACTTCACGCAGTTGCGGTCGAGGACTGGCTGGACGAGACGCGGGTAGCTGAACGGATGCGAGCCGTCCACGTCGGGCGTCGGCATCGAGGGCGCGCGCCGCAACGCCAGCGGGATCGCCGCCGGCACTTTCGTCGCCTGCGACTTGTGCTCGTGGCAGCCGCCGCAAACTAGCTTCTCGCCGTCGCGGAGGCTGGTGGCTGAGCGCATCGAGGTGATGGCCATGCCGCGTTCGTCGAGCGCCTGGAAGAAAAGCTCGCGGTAGGCGGGAACCTTGAAGTGCGCGCTGCCGTCATCCTCGACCGGCACGGTGCCGAGCACCCAGCGGCACGGCACGATGGAATCGCCCGCCTCGGCGATGCGCTTGCCGGTTTCGTGTGGGCGCATGCCGCCGCTCGGCACAGCGCAGGGCAACAACTGGAAGACGCGGAGCGATTTGATCTTCGTGCCTTCGGCCCAACCCTTCTGGTTGTCATAGACGTTGACGACCGCCATCGTCGCTTCGCCTTTGTCGCGGATGTTGGCGGGGGCCGTTGCTTGCGTGCTCGCGAGAATCGAGGCGGGTGCAGCGGGCTGCGGCGTCGCGCGCAACGGAATCGGGTTCATGCAGCCGATGTCGGGATCGCGGTAGATGAGCTCCTTGTTGCCGAACGCGTCCACGAGGTAAATGCCGTAGTTCTCGCCGGCACGCCGGATGGGCGCGCCGGTCGCTGCGGCGTCATAGACGCAGAGATGGTAGTTCTCGCTGAGCGGCCACGGCGTGCTGTAGGCCTGTCGTCCGCCCTGGCTCTCCGGGAAACCAACCTCCGGCGTGAAGCGCCGCACCGGCCCCATCGCGTCGTCATCCACGACCTGCGGATTGATGATGATCATCGAGCCGTAAGCTTGGCCGTGATGCGGCGCGGCGAGGCCGACGTATTTCGTCGAGCCGGGGATCGGCCGCACGTAAAGCTCCATGTCGGGCCGCGCCTGCCGTGGCGCGTAGTTGCCGTGGAGCGGGCGCGGGTCGCGGCCGTCGAGCGTCACGACCCACGGCATGTGCGCGATGCAACCGTGGCGATCCACGTAATCCCAGCGCGTCCAGACGATGCGGCCGTCGTGGCTGACGCTGGGGTTCCATTCGTTGCTGTCGTGGAAGCTGAGGCAGTTGATGCCGCTGCCGTCGGGGTTCATGTCGTAGAGCGTGTAGAGCGGGCAGGCGCGACCGCAGCGCAGGTAGCCGCCGCGACGCTCGCTGATGAACGCCATCCGCCCGTTCGGCAGCCAGCACGGGTCAAATTCGTTCCACGTGCCGTCAGTGAGCTGCTGGAGGCGCGTGCCGTCCACGTTCACTTTGAAAACGTGATAGCTCCGCTGCGCATCCCAGTGGCCGCGCGCCGGGTCTTCGTGGAAAATCTGATCCTTGCCGCCTTTGCGCTCGACGTAGGCGAACGCGATCTGTTTCCCGTCGGGCGAGAGCGCGGGCGACAGGAACGAGCCGCCCTCGGCGTCCTCGCCGGTGAAAGTCTTCTGGCCGTCGTAGCGGAGGTCGGGCTTCAGCACGCTGCCGCCGCTGAGCTTCTCGCCTTTGAGCCGGCCGGTCTCGCAGACGGAACTGGCGAGCACGTCGTGCACCGCCGGTTTCTCGCTGAACGCGTTCTCCAGCACGTAGAGGCCACCGCCAGGATTCTGGCAGATGCCGTAGAACTGGTCGCACATGTGTTGATAAAAGGTGCGATGGCGCTTGATGAAGACGAGGTCCTTGAAGTTGAGCAGCGGGTTGGCGAACGCGATCTGCCGGCGGAGCTTGCATATCTCGTGGTGGAGCGCGCGTCGCACGGCGATGTCGGTGACGGGCGTGTCGGTCGCGGCCTTTTGCAGCTTCGCCAGCGGCGCGTCGAAGGTGGCGAGCTTCGGCGCGGCTTCCGTCTTCTTCAGGTCAGCCAGCAACACTGCCGTCCGCCGCGCGACGACGTCGGCGGGGTCACGGTCGCTGTCGAGCACGAGCGATGCACTGTTGAACGTCTGCTTGGCGATTTCGTCGGCGGTCGAGCGCTCAGTGGGAACGTAGCGCGTGCCGTTCCAAGCTCTCTCACCGGTGGCTTTGCTGAGCACGACGCGTTGCTTGATGTCGAATTCGAGCGTGGCAAACTGGTGGTCGAGTTCGGCGGCCTGCGTCGCGCGGGCGCGCAACTCATTCCAACGCGCGTCCTCGGCCGGAGCCTTGGTGGCAACGAGCACGGCGAGTTCCTTCTCAAACGCTGCTTTCAGGTCGGCGCTGTCGAGCGATTTCAGCATCGCGGCGCAATCGCGGTGGCGGCAGATCCGGCCGTAGAGTTCGAGCCATCGAGTGTCGCCCGCGCTGGCCTTCGCCACAACGAGCGCGTTGAGTTCCGCCTGCAACGGCGAATCCTGCGGCGTGTCCTTCAACGCGATGGTGAGAATCTCCTGCTCCAGCGCGCCGGTCTCGCGTTTACCGAACCACCCGCCGATGCCGTCGGCGCCGGCGTCGGCGCGCAGCCAGCCGGCTTGCAACGGAAAGTCGCGCACGATGTCCACCCAACACACCGGCAGCGGCGGGGGCGTCGAGAGCACCTTGAAGCGCAGCTTGCCGCCGAGGCGCGCCTTGTCCTCGCCGACGAACGCCTCGAACCGCTCGTATTTGCCGTCGAGCGCAAAGGTCAACTCGCTGTTGGCGTGGACCCAGAAGCCGAACTCGAACTTGCGGTCGGCGACGGTGAGTGGCTTGCCCTGCCAGTT
>Ga0172379_10001780_pt1 | contig 41120 bp, 31 predicted proteins | sample GrowelOW334metaG_FD_119756 | JGI IMG/M metagenome (GOLD analysis project Ga0172379, IMG submission 119756) | Groundwater microbial communities from an aquifer near a municipal landfill in Southern Ontario, Canada - Groundwater well OW334 metaG | ecosystem: Environmental > Aquatic > Deep... | reverse complement strand
TTGTAAAAAAATGTTCTCGTAAAAGAATGATCCTCGTAGAGGATCAATAAAAAGCAGAATGAGGATGAAATACAAAATAATCACTAGGGCGATGTTGGGTTTTAACAACTTGTTAAGCAAGACATTTTAACACAGTTAGGTTTTACTAATAAATTAGGTGTTTTATGAAATACATTCATTTATTAATCCTTTTAATTTTAGGAAATACTTTATCTATTGCACAATATGAAAAGAAAGATTCATTCTGGGGACAAATTGGGTATGGTATTAGTTTCGCAAAATATTCAAATTCTGATGTCGGTTTAAATATTTTAGGATCAATTAATTATGAAACCCAGAATAATAATTTCAGTTTTAGTTATGTGAATTCTGGTGAAATAGCATTGTTTAAGGATCCAGGAGAGTATATAAAATCCTATGAACTTAAATATGGGAGGTCTATAGATTTTTCAATGAGAGGATTGCTTTTCCCTTTCCCATTTTTATTAATCATCAAGAAAGATTTCAATTATTCACTAGTTGGCAAGATTGGAATATCATATAATGAAGGATTAAAAAGGACTACGTTAATTCAAGATGATTTTTTTGACGATTCTTATAATTCTAAAATAGTTAGCGGTTTTGGTTTACCGGTTGGAATCGAAATGAGAGAAGAGATAACGAGATATATCGGCATGGGTTTATCATTTTATACAAATTTTAATAAGGTAAAAAACTATTCCAGTTTTAATTTTAGCCTATATGTTGGGCAATTCTAGAAATAGCAGAACTTATTAATCTGCCGTTGCCAAATAGGCATTCCAAACCTTCGAGGTCAGCGCCCAAGATGAGTTAGACCTTGAAGGTTACGGCAGGCATTTATAAAAATAGGATGAGTTATGAAAAAAATATTTGATAAAATCATATTTACACTGACTTTCTTGAGTGTTTTTATTTTTTATACTTGTAAAGAAAGTAATCCAACAGAAATAAAAAACAATTCACAAGAAGATATAAATACATGGGCAAATGTTACAAATGGTCTCCCACTTGGGGCATATAGAATTGCAAGTATCGGGAGCAAAATTTATGTGTTTGTAAATTATAAACTTTATTCATCAACAAATGATGGAGAGTCATGGAAAAATATAGGAATAGGTTTACCCGACAGCGCTTGGGTTGGTGACATTACCGGATACAACAACTTCATGGCTATAACAACAGAAGGTAAGGGTGTTTTTATTTCCAGTGACTTTGGGGAGACATGGATTAAGCCAACAAGCAGCGGTTTAGGATTAGAGTATATTCATTCAATTACGATGGATTCTACTTTCTTGTATATAGGTGTAGGAGATGATGCGGAAATTTATCGTTCATCCGATTTAGGGAATAGTTGGACATCTTTTAAGAATGGTTTCCCAATAACCACATCTGTGTATTACCCGCGAATTGAATTACTCATAAAAAACAATAATAAACTATTTGCTTGTCCGTTTTTTAGTGGAATTTATTCTTCAAATGACAATGGTAACAACTGGCAATCAATGAATGATGGATTGTCTGATCATTCGTCTTTATGGAGTTTTGCAGTATCCGATTCATTTTATTTTGCAACTGAGGAATCGAATGTGGAGCAAGGCTTATACCGGTATAATTTTTATAGTTCGACTTGGGTAAAAATATCCAACATCACTGATTATATGCGGCATTTTGTTGTAGCGCATGGTAGTACTGTAGTAGCTTCAATAGATTCTGTAATAAAGATTTCATTCGATAACGGGAATACTTGGAATCTTTGCAATAAAGGTTTGGATGATGCAACATACTCGCTATTTTATTATGCGGTTGTTCATGATAATTATGTTTTCGCTGCAAATAATTATAGAGGTATATGGAGATATTTACTTAAGTAAAGAGTCCCGCCAAATATATCAACTTTTGGCTGAGGCGGATAAACAAGAGAAAATATACGCCAGAGGAGTATCCTCCTTTGGCGGAAATTCCGCTAACAATGTGATGTAAATGAATTGCATTGCGAGTGATAAGATCAGAATAAAATATGGAGCGCCTTAGGCGCTCTGATTAGGTAGAGGGTTTGTTTGTACAAATATAACTCCTAACGGAGTTAAGAAAACTTTGTGCTGATAAAGCAGTGTAGATGTGTAATATTTGTAGAAAAAATAAATGAGAAAAACCGATCCTCGTACAGCTTGCCCGGCTCAGACGGGGATCAATAAGAAGAGATAAAGTTTAAGTTAGAATATAATACGAAGGCTGCTATATGTACTAAACAGAATTATGGCAGTATACTTAATAGTTAAGCAAAACCGTAGAAGGTCATATGAAATATCTAGTAATTCTTATATCAAGTTTTCTTTTGTTTTCGTGCTCAAAGAATCCTGTATCCACCAATACGAAAATTGAACCCCGAATAAAACTTTCGTATACGTCGCAGGATAGTTCAGAGGCACGTGATCTAGCTCTTTGGGCTTCCTCTCAATTGGTACCATCTGACTCAGAGGTTGATGAAATGCTCTATAATATAAACCTACTTCGCTATACATATAAAGATTCTTCGATACTTCAAAATGTAATTAAGCAAAGATTCATGTTACCGTGGTCGCCAATAAGAATTGCAATCAAATTTGATTCTGTAACAGCTATTAATGTTCGCAACGGAACGTACAGTGGTTGGTCAGCACTTCCTTCTCAGGCAAAATATGATTCGCTTAAACCTCCAGATGAATTAGGGTGGTCGATCATAAGATATTCTCAACATCGAAATCCATGGCAACTTTGTAAATACTATGCAAGTCTACCAGGTGTTATTTATTGTGAGCCGGATGGAGTAATATTTGCTGATGGGAGTTTTCCGATATATGCATGCATAAAGAATGGACAAATGAATTACATTTTCGTAGAGAAACCTCTGCTTGCGTCCGGAACACAATATTATTTCTATTATCAGGATGGTCAACCGAATTATGCCGGTATATTTTATTACAATCCTGATCCGAAGCCCATTTGGTGGCAAGATGCAAAGGATACTTATGAGGGATTCTATTTTTGGGGTAGAAACAATTAGCCCAAACCTTCGAGGTCAGCGCCCAAGATGAGTTAGACCTCGAAGGTTGCGGCAGGAAGTAGTTAAATAAATAATACGGCAGTTTGGGTTTTTATAATATAAAGGAGATAGTGAAATAAGATGAAGAATTTTAATAGAATGAAGTCATTCGTTTTTACGAGCGTTATTATTGCGCTACTATTATTTCCTGGTTGCAAAGAGAAAGGTAATCCAGCGGGAAATAATACTCAAATATCTTTCCCCGAATTTTTCTTTGAAAAAGGTTCTGATGTAGATTCTTCCTACATCTCATTTAGAGGTGTGAAAAAAAATAGCGATACACTTGAGATTCAAGCCACAAGCTGGGGTGTAATTGAGTACGGATTATTTTTGAGCAAAAAAACTCTTGGTAATGAAATACAATATCAGATGATGGGAGAGTGCGGAACGGTGTCATCAGAAACCTGGACAAAAGTTACATTAAAGGCATGGATTAAAGCAGAAGAAACAACTGCTCTACGGAAACTTAGTTTTACAAATACTAAAGACACCATAGATATTTCAATAAAATGATTAGACGAGTAATAACACATAACCCATTTTGCAGAAGTTAAACGTAAATGGAAAATATTAGGGTTTATACCGATTTTGCAAATAAATATATACTCAAATATATAGTGTTTGTTATAGTAGGTTTATTGGTTACTGCATCAATAATATTTAATGACAACTCTCAAGATGCAAAGTGGTTTTTTATATGTTGGTTAAGCGGGGCAGCATTTATTTTAATAAAAGGTATTATAAGTATAAGTGAATTAATCGTAAGTGGCGAGAAAGTAATAATAAAAAATAAATTAAGTGAGACTGAAGAATTTCTTGTCCAAGATATTTCAGATATTAAATTCAGAAGATATACTTTAACAATTTATACAAAAAGAAAAAAATACGTAGGGTATTTTGAGAAAGAAATTGGCAGAGACATTGTTCAAAAATTATTGAATGTTATAGAAAAGTGAAATAGATAGCGGTGGAAATATGAAACAAGTAATTTGGCAGTGTTGGGTTTTAGCAAAACATGGCGTTAGGTATTTAGAAACAAATACAAATAAAAGGTAGTACTATGAATCTAAAATTCACAAAAACAGAAAAACAATTTTTGGGGAGGTTGGTATTAGCAACGGGTATTGCCTGGCCGGTTGGGATTATTTTAGCGATTGTTTTGTCTTATGCTGTTGTTAACCAATTTTATCCCAAAGAAACTAATCTTATTGTAGGATTATGTCTTGGTGCTCTTGTTGGCTATTCACAGTGGTTTGTCCTGAAGAAATATTTCAAAATAAGTACCTGGTGGATTTGGGCAAGTACTATCGGGATAGGTTTACCATTTGTGGCAGAAGTAAATTACCTAGAATTTAGCGGTAGTGAAAATAGCTTAATTAAAAGTGAGTTTCTTGGGCAGATTATTGTATTAAGTATTGGTGGTTTATTAACCGGATTATTTCAGCTAAAGATTATTAAAGCTCTCTCAAAAAGAAGCATCCGGTGGATTATCATTAGTACTTTAGCTTGGGGAATTAGTTGGGCGGGATTCTTTTTAGGAGGAGTAATTCTTGGTCTTATAATCGGGTTAGCAATGTTACGGTTGTTAGAATTATCAGTACAAGAAGAACCCGTTAAAGTTGGTTAAAGTAAAATTAGGATAAAATTAATCAGGCAGAAATCCAAATGGAAGAAAGTAAATAATTAATAAAGCGGTGTTGGGTTTTAACGGAACACGGCGTAGGATAGATTAAATAAAGGATGGTGATTAAATGAAAACAAAATTATTAGTAATAGTTTTATTTACAGTTCTTGGTTCAACCGTACTTTGGGCACAGAATTACTTTCCATTAGCTGTTGGCAATAAATGGCAATTTAAGGTTACCGACTGGGATCCTTCAGTCCCTTATACAAAAATTGATACAACGACTGTTGAGGTAATAAAAGATACTTTAGCGCCAAACAATATCTCTTATTTTTTACTGAACAACGCTTTCCCCTTAGGTGATTTAGTAAGAAGTGATGCTTTTGGAATTTATTATTACGATGCTTTAGATTCGACAGATTGTTTGGTTTATAATTATAATGCAGAGTTAAGTCAGCAGTATAAAACCGGATATCAAGCCGGAGGCGATTCTGCAATAGTGACACTTGAGCATATAGACTCATTGAACGTATTTATGAAAACAATTAAAATTCTTTCATTTTCTTATAATTCGATGATCGGGCATAGGATTACCTTTGGAAAAAACACCGGGCCAATAACTTATAACACAAGTGGAGATGGTGTATCATCTCGAACCGATTATGAACTAATAGGGTATAAAATTGATGATCAAATTGTTGGAAGTTTAACTGATGTGAAAAATGAAAGTGCTCCATTGGATAAATATTGGCTTGATCAAAATTATCCCAATCCGTTTAATCCGGCTACAACTTTTTCTTTTTCTATCCCGGAAGGGCAAATAGTAGAGCTTACTATTTATAATATACTTGGCACAAAACTAATGACATTATTAAATGAGTATAAGCAATCAGGAAAACATACGTTAGAATTTAATGCTACCGGTCTTCCAAGTGGAGTTTATTTTTACCGGTTAAAAACGGGACAATTTATACAGACAAAAAAATTAGTACTCTTAAAATAAAGAGAACTGATCTTCGTAAAGCTTGCCCGGCTCAGACGGGGATCAATAAAAAGCAGAATGAGGATGAACGAAATGATAATTAATACAGCGGAGTTGGAGTTTAAGAAGATATATTGTTTGACCACAAATAGAAAATAAAGAAAATGCAGATTAAAAATGTTATTGTTTTTTTACTATGGATAATAGTATTCCAAAATATTTGTTTAAGTCAAAACGATACATCCTATGTAAATCAAAATAAATTGATTCAAAAAGCATCTTTTTTTGGATTTCAATTGGAGGCGACGTCTATACTTGTTTCCAGTGAATTAGGTGCATTAATAGATTATGATTTGTACGTTTCACCAAATAATAAATACAGTGTTGGTTTACGTTTCAGTACAGAATATTATGACTATATAAGTTTGGATGTTGGCGGGAATACAGCACCGGGTCCCTTTTGGGATTTAAATATATATGGTCGCCACAGTATTAGAGGAAAATATTTTTGGTTTTCTCCAATACTTGGTTTATCGTTTCATAATTCTATGGAGAAAGGATCTTCCGGTAACACATTTTTAGTAAAATGGGGCTTTGAGGTAAAATATAATCTCTATGGGGAGAATGTTGGCTTGGTATTTAAGTATGCAGGATCATTTAATCGTGAAGCCGGTTATTTGGGAATCGGAATCAGCTATGGATTTTATGACAAATAAAGTGGTATAACTTCTTTAATAAGTAAAGAATCAAGTCATTTTGTGGCAGTAAAACGTAGATGGAAGAAATCAAATAATTAATAAGGCAGTGTTGAGTTTTAACAACCTGAGACGTGAAGCGTGACAAAACGCCGTTAAGCAGTTAGGTAATCAGATATTATGAAAAATTTATTTACAATCTGGATCATTAGTAGCTCATTCATTTTTGCTCAGTCTGATTGCAAAGATTTTAAAACATTATTTAAAACAGTTGATAAAAACTATGCAGAACTGTCGCAACAACCATTTCCAAATTATGTGAAATATACGCTTTCTCAAAAAGATAGCATTAAAGTCAGTCTCTATAATGTTAAAGGAGAAATAGTTTTTCAAGAAAACTATGGGTTATTAGATGCGAATACTTATGTAATAAAATTTTTCAATCCGGAATGCGCTGGAATTTATTTTGCTTCAACAGAAATTGGGAAACAACCAGCATACAAAAAATCAATATTAATAACTTCTGAAGGATATATACCTAATGGAATTGAAATGAAGTTGGCTAATTCATCTGCTATAGTAAACGGTGTGTGGAAGAGAAGTTATTCTGAAAGATTTATTCCTCCCATTAAACCTCAAGCTGAAGGTCATAAAATTGAATATCATTACAAATATGATTTGGCAGTTAGTTTTTCAAAGAATGAGTATAAAATTATTTCGGAAAGAACAGATGAAAAGAATGGCGGTAAAGAGACAAAAGTTTTTGAAGGAAAGTATGCCGTGAATGGTGATACTTTAAAATTATTTGAAGACTCAAAACTAAATAAGATTTTTCACTACAAAGTTGAAAGTGATACTTTGACACTTACATATTTTACACTCATCGATAAGAGAAACGGAATTGCAGTTGTAACAATGGAAAGAAACTTTTTTAATCAAGACATAAAGCTAAATGGCAAATACTATAAGTAAAGTGTCTACGGTAAAGCCTAGTAAACTGATCTTCGTAAAGCTTGTCTGGCACAGACGGGGATCAATAAGAACAGAATGAAGACGAAAATTAAAATAATTAAAACGGCAGTATTAGGTATATCCAACATCGTGTTCAACGCCAAGAGGAAACAACAATGAACATTGGTGCGACAAAAAAAGAAAGAGGATGGTGCAATTATTTGCGGGTCATATTCCTAACGGTTTTCTTGAGTTTTATCGGTTGCACTACAGATGACCTTTATGATACAACCAATAAGAATTATTTCGCTCAGGCGGACGCTTCCGTTTATTTAACTTCATTTCCTTCACCTATTTACCTGGAAGAAGGGAAAAGTATTTATGTTGAAAATGGACAATCGACATTCAGATTTCTTGATGTAAGGGAAGACAATGGATTCAATGCGGCTGTAAGGATTGAGATAATCTACAATTACGGCACAAATAAAATTATTGAGCTTAATACCAACGTAAACCCGCAATTTTATGAATTGGAAAATGATTTTCCATATAATATTCAGCTGAAAGAATTGAATTATGTGAACGGTACTTATCAGATAATGTTTCAATACAATCACTATGCGCATTGGTTACAATAAGAGTATAAAGAAAGGGAGTCATTATGCAGCACAAATTAAATGGAATCTTAGTTCTTCTTTTGTTTTGTTTTTCCTTTAGTGCTTTTGCACAGGTCATTGAAAAACAAAAGGAGAAAATTGAGATAGTCGGGATTCACAGCCGGGAAGGGAAAGAGATTTTAAAGAAAATCCTAGAAGCTGTTAAAGATGAAACTTTTCATATCTGCGCAGCAGATTTCAAGCATGTGTACCATATTCCGGAAGCCTCTGTTAATTCATACGTTACACCTCCAAAGTATGATAGTATGTACACATTTATAAAGTTTGTTGATCCCATTTATAAAGAGAGAATCCATTTCATTGAAAATTTTCCCGATACGTTGGCGGAAGAAAAAGATTGGGAGAAGATATCCCTTCTCTTTTCAGATTATAGTTTTTCAATCGGGTCTATACTTCAAGTACTCGGAGGTGTTAACGCGACTAATTTTGATTCCATCGCAAAGAGTCGTTCGTATTATATGGATACATCGGCATTCAGAATTATTTTTGAAACTGTAACATTATATAATAAAGAGTCCGACAAAGAAAAAGCGATATGGACGCTTGAAAATGACGGCAACTTTACAAACAGAAGAAACGCAGTGTTACTACTTAAAAACTTTATGGATGATGATTTAGCGATGCTCCATATCATTAGAGCAATCAGGCACGATAATGCAAGTGTGTCCGGTATTGCTACGGATTTGATAGGGGAGTATTCACCGTGGAATAACGGACAAAGAGATTGGTCCTTTGCAGCAGAAGAATTACGCTACATTATAGACGGGACAAACTTGTTTGCATTTAATCAAGTTCTGGAAATGCTGACAAGAACAAAAGTTTCTACAAGTCATGCTCCAAAATTGTTAAAAGGGGGAGGAGATTTAATCTTAGATAATCTTAAAGCAGAACATGAGCGGGAGAAAACCATTGCCCATAATTTCCTTGTACAAATTTCGGGAAAAGATTTTGGTTACGATGCCGATAAGTGGCAGGAGTGGATAAAATTGTTGTAAGAATAAACAAGAAAGGTTAAAACATTGAATGAGAAGAACATTTCCTTTCAAATAATTGATTGGAATAAAGTTGAAACAACCGAACACAAAGGAGAGCATGGATCGGCATTTTGGAACACACTCCAGTTGCCCGGTTTACGAATAAGAATTGTTACATACTCAAGCGGCTATTTGGCTGATCATTGGTGCAAGAAGGGGCATATTGTTCATTGTCTTGAAGGAGAACTTATCACCGAACATGAATACGGAGAAAGGTATCTCTTAAAAAAGGGAATGACGTATGTTGTATCGGATAACTTGAGTTCACACCGGTCTCTTGCAGAAGGAGAAGTGAAGCTTTTAATTATTGACGGCGACTTCTTACAACAAAAATGAGATAGATGAATAGCGTTACAAGTTTCTTTCAGGATTTTAAAATAAATAAAGATGGCGTAGTGTTGAGGTTTACCAAATTATTCCGCAACGCGGCACAACACGGCGTAAAGCAAAGAGTTCGTTACTAATAACTAATAGGAGATCAAATGAAACTATTTCGGGATATGATAATCATCATTGCAACTGCAACAACACTTTTCGCACAACCAAGCGAAAATAATAACAGGGAATTGAGCCTTTCGGGAAGTTACCAGAATTATTCAAGCGGGAGTAGTTCAAGTGGTTCGAGTGCAATTCTCCTAAGCCCAAGATTGGGATTCTACGTTCACAAAGGATTAGAACTCGAACCGGAATTATTGTTTATGATGTCCACAGGGTCTGACCTGGTGTATATGCTTAACGGCAATGTCAGCTATAATTTTATCGCTCGTGGGAAAACTGTCCCATTTTTACTAATAGGCTATGGGTTGGCGAATACAGTTCCGTTCTTTAATGTGCCTATGACGCGAACAGATTTTAATGTAGGAGTATTAAACATTGGAATGGGGGTGAAGATATTCTTGAAAGAAGATATTGCTTTACGCATTGAGTATAGATACCAGAAATATTCAGGGCAAGGTGAAACGGTTAGCTATGGTTATTATTCCTATACTCAAAAAGTTGATACCAGGATTAATAGTGTACAGTTTGGTTTCAGCATTTTTTTGTAAGTGAGTGGATTAACTCCCGATTATAGAGAATAGTAATTCCGTAACTTTGGGTGAGTAGATTTTTGATAATTAAACAATTTGTTTTACTTAAGTAAAACGAGAATGGAAATAATGAACAATACGGTAGTGTTTGGTTTTAGTTGATTGTTGCGCAAAGCATGATAACACGCCGTAAGGCAAATTTAAATTATGGAGATAGGTTATGGCAACCAATAGCATGAAAAGACTAATGATAGTAGTTGTGATAGTTATGACTACGTTTATCTCTTGTAAAAAAAACACCCTAACAGCAAACGGAGATTTGGGGAACGAAGTTGTTAAGACAAGCAGAATATATAACACCCAAACTCCTTTGGTATCCGCTTCTGAATGGGGAAGTGTTCAAGGATTATTTCAGAAGAATAATTTATCCTTATCCAATTTGCAGGTTTTTGAACTTCAAACATCAGATGGGTTCCATTATGTAAGATGTCATCAGTTCTTTCAAGGGCTTGAATTATTTACCAACGATGTAGTGTTCGTATTTGATAGGGATGACAACTACAGTTCCCTTGGCGGAGAGTTAATTACAAACATTAGTATTGATGCCATCATCCGAACAACAATGTATGATGCAAGCTCAATGTTCTTCAGAAAAATAGTTCAAGATTATGCTTATCATGATTCGCTCGACTCTTTTCGAGATCGCGGCTTTAAAGCTGAATTAGGAATGTATAATCTGAACGCCGGAATAGGTACTACTCAAAAGCATTTTGTTCCAGCCTGGAAAATAACTACTGCAAACGGGTTGAAGTATCCTCTCGGCTATATCAGAGCCGATTCTTTGCATTTAATTTATTATTTCAATGGAATTATTATTAATTGAAAATTATAAACTGTCTCCATCTTTACGTTGCCGTAGAGGGGCAGATAACAAATTAAGGATGGTGATTAAGAGAGTGAGGAACTATTTGTTGTCCTTTAAAAAAATGAAAAATTTAGAAGGTATATTTGCACCCCGTACAAATGGGGTAAAGCTGCACACAGATACGCCTTCTTAACTAATAAATTCTGTGCAGCAGGAGAAATGGTCACCTGATAAATTAACAAGGAGTTATTTTATGAAAAATTCACTGTACTATTTTTTTGTGATCTGTTGCTTTCTTCCCGGCGTTCTAACCGCGCAAGAGAATGCGCCTTCCATGAACTTTAGTATCTATGGCGGAGCCGCGTTACCACAAGGGGACTTTAGCGGAACTACCGGAGATAAAGCCGGCTACGCAAAGACGGGGTTTTGTGCTATGGTAGAAGGGGCTAAAAGTTTAAATGAGAGTGTTAACTGGGTGTCATCTATTTCATTAGCGCTTAACAGCATGGATGAAACCACGATCGAAAACCAGATGAGCGGACCGTCGGTTAGTGCCGGTAGTTATATAACCACATGGGCTATGACCGGAGTAGGATTTGAAACGGTTGCTTCACCAACAGTTAAAATATATGGGGTGGCACAACTAGGGCTTTTACTTTCGAGCTTTCCGGATGTGACAATATCCTACGGCGGTGTATCAGTAACGCAAACTACTAAGATGGGGACAGCCTTTGCGTTTGGTTTTGGTGCCGGAGTCCTTATCAATAGATTTAATATTGGACTTAGATATTATACCGGCGAACCGGAATATGAGGAATCTGCAAGTTATGGAGGTATAAGCAGTACTGTTAAAGTAAAATTGCCGGCAACCATTTTACAGTTAATGGTTGGGTTCAGTTTATAGTTTATAGTAAGTAGTTATCAGATGCAAGGGGTGGAGAACTAGGAACTGATAACTTCCCTTATGGAAAAATAAGAAAATCGCAGGGCGATTTTCTAAATCGCCGTGCGGTTTACTTAGTCATGTTACGCAAAAAATGTAGATTCTTCTTAATCGTAATCTTGCAGATAATCTTAAGCTACTTTAAATATGCAAAAACGAATAATCTGCCACGACGGATAAGAGTAAGAATAAAATTAGGAAATTCCCTTTCATAATAACTGCCCCCTTTTTCCCTTTGAAAATATTTTTAATCCCAGCGTTAAAGTCTACCGATAAATTAAAAATACCTACCGTTGGTTTACCAACAACCACCGTATACTGGTTAGCTATTGCAGCGGGAGACCACCGTACATAAATTTGATCCAAAATCTAAGAAGACAAAGTGAATACTATTAAAACGGTCATGAAATTATTCTCAAAAAAAGAGACTCCCACTGTCCCTCTTCTAATTATAAAGAAGGTCTCAGGAGATGACAATGTTAAAGAATTCACTTCAATCGAAGAAGCAATCGCCGATTTGGAAAAGGATCCAAATGTTTCTTTGGAGAAGATAGAAAGGCTCAAGTCATCTTTTAAAAAATTAAAAAACCTAGCTTCCATTAAAATCAGGAATGGAGAAATAATAAAATGAAAAAACTTTATATCGTGTTCGGAATTCTTTCTGTGTTGTTATTTACTCCAAACGTATTTGCGCAAGAGGCTGCTGTTATGTGGGTTCTAAATAATACAACACAATTGACTTCTTTGAGTGCCGGTAATGTAACTGGGTCAGCGGAATCTCTTAGTTCAGGTTCCGGACAATTTGGAATGAGTGTTTTTGATTACAGCCAAGACGGTCAAAGGCTCTGGGAGGGGACTGCCGGATGGATTGCAGGAACCGAAGAAGCTACACGCTATATTCAATTTGATGCTTTACCTGTAAGCGGAAACAGTTTTACGGTAAGCAACGTCGCCTTTAATTATGGTGCCGCCGGTATTGATAATAATATCCAATCGAACGCTTATTATTCAACTGATGGTTGGGTAACCAGAACTTTATTAAATTCAAGCCCCTTGATATATCCGGCTTCTACGATGTCGCTGTTTTCTCAAAATGTAAGTGTTACAATTGCAAGTGGTTCAACTTTTTCTTTAAGAATATATCCTTATGCAGTAATAAACAGTTCGCCCATGAGACCGGCATTTGCAGTGCATAATAGTGTCGGTATAAGAGGTACTACTGGAGCAAAAAAGAATTGCGTTATACAAATAACAGATGTAACCAGTAAGTGGGGAAAGTCAGTTGTGTTTACGGCTAAGCTATTTGAACCAGGTATAACGCATGATATAGACCTACCAGACCAAGAACTAAAGTTATTTAAAATCTATACGGGAGATTCTGGAGGAGTTGAAAAAATATACACACTACTCATCGGCTCCGGCACAACTGATGCAAACGGAGTAGCTAGTGTAATGTACACAATACCCAGTGATTCAGTTTCATATAAGTTCGATCCTCAACCCTCTGATTCAGTTTTAAATTCGATCAGAGTAGAGTTTGCCGGTGACGCAAATTATAATGCTCAAAGTGGTATGAGCAAATTGATAATAGTAAAACATGTTACAAGTTTAGTTGTAGCACCAACGACAGCTGTTTTAGGGCAAGAAGTTTTGTTATCAGCAACATTAACAGATAATGACGAAAACGGAAAAGGTGTTTCTAACCAGGAGCTAAAGTTTTATAAAATCTCTCCCGGAACAAGAGAGGGGGATACTGTAGAAACATACATCAACTCAGGCAAAACCGACGCAAACGGATTTGCGAGTTTAATATACTTCGCACCGATGGATTCAGTTACATATTCGATCAAAGTATTATTTGCAGGTGATGCAAATTATAGTGCGCAAAGCGATACGGGAAAATTTACATATACAACTGTGATAAAAAAGAATTGCGTCATTCAAGGAACAGATTTGACCAGTAAGTGGGGAAAGTCAGTTGTGTTGACAGCAAGGCTACAAGAATCTGGCTTGATTCGTAATACAGACTTACCTAACCAAGAAGTAAAGTTTTATAAAATCTCTCCGGGAACAAGAGAGGGAGATACAGTTGAAGCTTATATAAACTTTGGTAAAACAGACGCAAACGGAGTAGCGAGTGTGATGTACACAATACCCAGCGATTCAGTTGCATATAAGTTCGATCCACAACCCTCTGATTCAGTTTTAAATTCGATCAGAGTAGAGTTTGCCGGAGACGCAAATTATAATGCTCAAAGCGGTATTAGCAAATTGATAATAGTAAAACATGTTACAAATTTAGCTGTAGCACCAACAACAGCCGTTTTGGGGCAATCTGTAGTGTTGACAGCAACATTAACTGACAATGATGATAACGGAAAAGGTGTTTTTAACCAGGAGCTAAAGTTTTACAAAATTTCTCCGGGAACAAGAGAAGGTGATACTGCAAAAGTGTATGTCGGCTCAGACTCAACTGACGCAAACGGAGTTGCAATCATATCTTACACTTTACCTCAGGATTCAGTTGCTTCTACACATACAATCACAGCAGTATATACCGGGGATGCAAATTACAGCCCACAAAGTGGTACAGGAACATTGACTTATACACTTACAGGTGTTGAAAATAATCAAGCGAATATTCCAACAAAATTTGCTCTTACGCAGAATTATCCCAATCCATTTAACCCGACATCTACAATTCGATACGATATTCCCAAAACGAGTTTTGTGAAGATTAGTGTGTATGATATTCTAGGAAAAGAGATCAAAGTTTTAGTTAACGAAGAGAAAAATCCGGGTCATCATGAAATAATTTATGATGCAAGAGAATTAGCAAGTGGAATATATTTCTATACAATCAGAACAGCGGAGTTCACTCAAAGCAAAAAAATGATTCTGCTCAAATAAAATATACTAAATGGAAACACCTATTCAATTATACATAGAACGATCATACGATATTGAAAAGCAAGAGAGATAAATATGAAAAAATATTATGAAGTGTCTGAATTTATGACTTCCTCATTATTTAAAATGAAAAAATTAGTTCAGACTAATTGTAAAGCATTATCAATTACAAAATTGAAGAACGGAATAAAATCAATGACCAAGCTAAAATTTGTTATTATATTATTTTTATTCCTCGTTATGTTTGACAGTATCGCAAACGCCCAATGGGTGCCAACAGGCTTAGCTAATGGTACTGTGAATATTGTCTTTAGTAATGGGACTAACCTTTTCGCTGGACTAACAAACGGCGCTCTAATTTCCACAGACAACGGTTCAAGCTGGAATTATACCAGTATCAGCGCTACTTTTTCTGTTTGGTCTTTCGCCGTAAACGGAACAGACATTTTTGCGGGAACTACCGGTGGACTTTTCCGTTCAACCGACAATGGGTTAACATGGAATGCTGTTAATTCCAGTATGCCATTGGTTCAATCTTTCGCAGTTATCGGTACTACTTTTTTTGCGGGAACCGAAGGCGGTGGTGTTTACTTTACTACAGATAACGGAACAAACTGGACTCAAGTAAATACCGGCTTGACTAACCTTCAAGTTCGCGCTCTTATTTCAAGCGGAACAAAACTTTTTGCAGGAACTCTTGACGGAGTTTTCCTCTCCACCGACAATGGATCAAACTGGGCTCAACTAAATACCGGTTTATCAAATCTTGATGTGCGCGGCTTTGCAGTTTTAGGAACAAATATTTTTGCAGGAACAAACGGCGGTATTTTTCGATCTAATATCAACACGATCAATTGGACAAATGTAGCCGGCGGACTCGTTCGTGGTTTTGCCGTTACTTGCGGGACAGACATTTATGCGGGCGGCTGGTATAACGGAGGTGGTGTAATTCATTCAACTGATAATGGAACAAACTGGACGTCTTTCAATACCGGATTAACCACCACTACCGTACCGACTCTTGCTGTTAAAGGAACAGATCTATTTGCCGGAACCTGGAACGGCGGAGTCTTTCGTTCACCGACTAATTGCACAGCCATTGATAGTACAGGCTCTATTTGCGGAATAAAATTTAATGACTTGAATGGTAATGGAATTCAAGACCCTGGCGAACTTGGACTCGCGAATTGGGAAATCAATTTAACTTTTGCTTATGCAACCGGTCCTGTTCACTTAATCGATTCAACAGACGCAAACGGAAATTATTGTTTTAACGATTTGCAGCCTGGTGGAACTTACACCGTTTTTGAAACCAATCAAAGCGGATGGCAGCAAACTTCTCCTCCATCACCTGGAACTTATACAATTCCACTCACATCAGGAGAACACAAAGACTCTGTCAACTTCGGAAACAAGTTGCTTCCTGTAGTCGGCTCAATTTGTGGAATAAAGTTTAGCGACTTGAATGGAAACGGAATACAAGATCCTGGCGAAATGGGTCTCGCAAATTGGATAATTAATCTTAAGTTTCAGAATGCAGCAGGTTTTATCACATTAACAGATACAACAGATGCAAACGGAAATTATTGTTTTAACGATTTGCAGCCTGGCGGAACTTATACCGTTTTTGAAACCAATCAAAGCGGATGGCAGCAAACTTCTCCCCCATCGCCGGGAACTTACACGATTCCACTTGCATCGGGAGAACATAGAGATTCCATTGATTTCGGAAATAGATTCTCCCCAATCGGTAGTATTTGCGATTCACTCCAAGCTACAGTTGCAAAGAGTGATACGGGCGATTGCTGCTGGAGTATAAGCCTCATCCAGCCTTCAAATACAAATGGAATAACCGGAATTCAGTTTTTGCCGTTATCTCCAAACACATTTGCTCTTGGCAGTTCACAACTTGGAAGTAATTATTCAAGTGGATGGTTGTTTGTAACGAACACTACAAATCAATTCACAGTTAGAAGATTAACCGGAAATGTTCCGGCAGGCGCTTTGCCTAATTTCTTTAATTTCTGTATGAATAATTTATCAAGTCCCCAGTTTGTAGTTGTAAACTGGTTGGATGTTGACAATGGAGTCGTTTGTTCAGATACCGTAACGCTGAATTGTGAAATTCCCTGCGTTACCTTTAACAGTGATACCGTTATTTGCAATACTAATGATTACACTCTCCAATATTCTTTTACAAATAATGCAACGTATGCTGTAAATAAAATTGAAGTTATTCAAACTGTTCCAGCAGGCATAACGGTTACACCGTCAACGATGATGATCTCTAATGTTAATCCGGGACAAAGTTCAGGTTTGCTAACTTTCAACATCAGTGGGGCTTTACCGAATACAACCGTTGCGATACATTTCCGGTTTACAAGCGCTGATAGTTGCTGTTTCTGCACCGATGTTTTATATATAACTACACCTTCATGCATGTGCGAAGATATTGGTGCAAATCTTAATCAGGATTTAGGCAACTGTAGAGATACGTTAAATATCTTTAATAATTTTTCCGGGAATTATTTTACACAGATCAATTTAACAGTTTTACCGGCTGGTACAACGTTCAGCAACTGGAACACGAATACTTCCTCAAACTGGTATTCATTAAATACATTCGCCGCTAACACCATTCATCTTGTTAATATTGGAAGTGGATTTATTCCATCAGGGAATTCTAACGGAATTCTCGATTTTGTCTTATCCGGTTACACTACTTCCACGCAGAAAATTGTAGTTGAATGGATTAGAAATGATTCCGTGAAGTGTGTGGATACTTTAATTACTCACTGTGTTCCTCCTCCTCCAACGATGTATTGTACGCAATTGGTAGATGATTCGTTGGTTTGTCTACCAAACGGAACATTCCAATATAAATTTAAAATAAAAAATAACTCGACAGATTCTACGACCGGATTTCAGTTAAATGCAATTTCTCCTTCTTCTATGACCTTCAACCCGAGTAATTTTAGTAATGTTACAATAGGACCATCAATGGTATCTCCAGAACAAACGGTAATCATCAGTGGAATTGGTGCGAATACTCCATTCTGTTTTGACATCGCCCTTTTCAAACACATAATGCAAGGTGATACGCTCTATAGCTGGTGCTGCCATAGCGATACTATTTGTACAACAACTCCAACGTGCGGTAAAGTAGATTCTTCTGAAGCGTGCATAACTTGGGATCTCTTAAACTCTCAGTTAGTAACATCTAGTAATGGAAATATCACCGGAACTTCTGAATCTATCAGTACCGGATCATCCTCACCATTTATGGGAATTCTACCTCCTTACACAAGTAATGGTCAACGACTATTTGTTCTGGGTGGTTGGCCGGTTGGTTCTTTAGACCTTAATCGCTTTATTGAATTCAAAGTTGGTCCAAATTTAGGAAATAGCTTGACGGTCAATAGTGTTTCTTTTAATTTTGGCGACAATCCTCAAACGACCAATTACAACATCATTAATTCTCAAGTATTTTACTCGACGAATAATTTTTCGAACAGCGCCGCATTGGGAGGTACTTTAGCCTACTTAAATACAACGATGTCAGCATTTGCCCTATCGGGTTTAAATATCTTCGTTGGCAACGGACAGACTTTTGCGTTAAGAATCTATCCTTACTCCCCAACCGGAAGTGTCACCGCTACTGTTTCTCTTGCTATACATAATAACGTTGTTATTTGCGGTACAACTTCGCGACTAGTTGGTATTGAGGGACAAAGTAACTTGCCAACCGCATATGCTTTGCAACAGAATTATCCTAATCCGTTCAATCCGTCGTCAACAATCCGGTATGATATACCTAAGACGAGTTTTGTGAAAATTGTTGTGTATAACATTCTCGGGAGAGAGATCAGAGTATTAATGAATGAAGAGAAGAATCCCGGTCACTATGAAATAATTTTTGATGCAACAGATTTAGCAAGCGGAATCTACTATTATACGATCACGACGGGAGATTTTACTCAAAGCAAGAAAATGATTTTACTCAAGTAAAATCGAAAACGTAAATAAACTGTTTAGTAGCACAGAAAATAGTTCTGTGCTACTGACGGGACTATGTTTTAAATTGCTTCACAGGTAGATTTTAAGAAATGATAAGGGGAATAAGTATTTCTCAAGCTTACAAGACAAAGAAGCATATCTTCATAACCAAAACCGTTTTTATCAAGCTATCGTTGGCGCGAATTGCATGAATTTAGTTACGACTTTAGGCTAACCCATCTCAACCGTTCTGATACGTGAACTCAAAAATTTATTCCAACATACCTATCTGCATAATAACTGTATTGTTTGATATAATTGGAATAAGTATTATTATAAAGTGATAAAATTAAATACATGACAACACGCGACTAAAAAAGTACCGAGTAACAAAGTGTTATTATCGATGGTTGCAGCGATGTTTTTCAAATTTTCAAATACAGATTAAATAATCATGTCCACTAAAAGTGAGCTTAAACAGTTAACTGCAATCATCGTTGATGATGAGTTGCATGCAAGGGAAAATCTTAAAAAGATAATTGAGACCTATTGCCCTGAGATGGAAATTCTCGGTGTGGCAGATTCTGTTGTAAACGCTAAGAAACTAGTAAGTGATCATAATCCTGATGTTGTTTTTCTCGATATAAGCATGCCGGTCCTTGACGGATTTGATTTTCTCGATGAGTACGAAGACCGGAATTTTATTGTTGTCTTTGTAACTGCGCATGAGGAATTCGGTATCAAAGCCGTCAAAGCAGGCGCAGCAGATTATCTTCTTAAACCATTAAATATAAAAGAGCTGAAACTTGCAGTAAAAAAACTTTTACTTTTAAAAAATAAAAAAATGGATGTTGAAATTGTTTGTGAAACCGATAAAGTTATCCTTCCCGCATCGCATGGTTTTGATGTATTGATTTTTGACGATATCATCCGTCTTGAAGCCGAAGGATGTTATACTAAAGTGGTTACAACGGATGGAAAGCATTCAATCATATCCCGTACTTTAAAAGATTTTGAAGATACTTTGCCGAAAGAAAAATTTTTCAGAGTGCATAAATCGCATCTTATAAATTTGAAACACATAAAAGACTATTCCAATCTAAGTGGGAACTTTGTTAAAATGACGGACGGCAGCAAAATTGAGATCTCCCGTCGCAAAGTGCCGGAATTTATCCGGAAAGTAAAGACTGCGCTTAATGTTGTCTGATTATGCTTAAAAATTTTTTAATCATTACAATAATCTGTTTTTCGCAAGTAGTCCAGCTTTATTCACAAACGCCCTCCTTTTATCATTACACTTCATCTGATGGACTTGCATCTTCAACCGTATACGATATCATTCAGGATAAAAGCGGATTTATCTGGTTCGGTACTGCAAATGGAATGAGTAAGTTTGACGGAAAACATTTTACAACTTTCAGAACGAATGACGGTCTTAATTCAAATTCGATCATTTCACTATTGGAAGGGAAAAACGGCGAATTGTATATCGGTAATTTTGAAAAAGGGATTAACGTTTTTAGAAATGGCCGGTTCGAAAACTATTGCAGTCAGATTGATGGGAAAAGTTTTGCTCTATCCTATTTGATGTTTGGCTCTTCAGGGAAAAATGGACAAAAAATATTCGCTTATAATCGTTGGGGAAGTATAAATGTAATCAGTGAGAAAAAATCTGGAGAACTACTTACCAAGATTATTAATTCTTTTCCTGTTTTCATAAATAAATTAGAAATATTACCCACTGGTGATGTGGTAGCTTTAACGACAACCGGGTTATTCAAGTTAAAAAATGACGTTCTTTCCAAATTTCACATCAACGGTTTCCCGGATACAAACACTTATTGTCTTACTAACGGTGAAGATGGTAGTTTCTTTATCGGCACAAAAGAGATGATCTACAGGATTAAAGACAATAATGTAATTGAAAGGTATAAGATAAAGGTAGCAGGCAATAATGATATTGTTGCCATTTTAAGGGACAAAAACAATAATATCTGGTTTTCGATTATGAACAGGGGTTTTTATCTGATCCCAAGTGGCTCCGATAAAATAATTAATATCGGAAGTAAAATGGATCTTCAGACAACTCTTGTAAATACTTACTTTGAAGATAATGAAGGGAATATCTGGATAAGCACATTTGGTAAAGGTGTCTATTGTATAAATAATCTTTATCTAAAAAGCTATGATGAGAAAGATGGATTGAGCAGTAATAATGTTTATTCCATTGTGAAAGAAAACTCCGGGAAATTGTTTTTAGGAACGTTTACCGGTGTTAATATTTTGGAAAGCGGAAGATTCGATTACATTAAAAGCTTTATGAATAAAACTCAGACTGATTATATCTACTCAATTACAAATACTAATAATGAGTTTTTTATCTGCAGTGCGTTGGGGAGTAATGAAATGATAAATATTTCTTATGAGGGAATAAAACTGCACCTCTTCGACGGGCTATCTTTCTGTAAATTAAAAAATGGTCTGTTTCTGTTTGGGACAAGGTCAAATGCCATAAAAGTCCAAAGAGAGGTTAATTATAAGAAAAATCGGGCTTATCTATTCTATGTTTTTGGGGATAGTTCTAATGTTAACCGCGTGAACAAAATTTATGAAGATTCAGGAAAGAATGTTTGGGTAGGAACGGGTCAAGGGGTATGCAAAATATCCGGCATATCTAAAAAAAACTATGCTATCAAGAAATATTTCTTCCCGCACAACCCGGTCTTGAACTCCAGAATAAATTCAATTTTTCAAGACAAAGAAAACAATGTCTGGTTTGCAGGAGAAAAAGGAATAGCACGATATAATCTTAAAAATGATTCAGTTACCAATTACACAAGTTTTATGGGGCATGATCTATCTTCCTCAACTTCACTTGTTTCCGATAACAAGAACAGGCTATGGATCGGAAACATGAAAGGACTTTATGTATTTGACGGAAATTCAATTAAACTTCTCAACCGGCAAACCGGTCTTCCATCGAATGAAGTGTTTTCACTTGAATATGACGCCAAGAAAAACTTTCTGTATATCGGAACAAGTAATGGGATATCATTTCTTGACATAAATTTATTCGACAACTATGTTCCTCCTCCACTCAGTGTTAAAGTTATCAACATTAAAGCCGGAGATTCAGTTTATACAAGTTACAACAATTTAGTTTTTGATCCAGGGCAAGAGCATGTTTACATTGATTATAAAGCGTTAAGTTTTTCTTCACCGGGCTCTGTAAAATATAAATATAATTTAAATGGCGAGTGGATGGAAACCGATCATGATTTTCTCGATTTAATCTCTTTAAAGAACGGAACATATAAACTTCAGCTCATGGCTAAATCACAGAATACTGGTTGGAGTAAACCATATTTTCTATACTTCCGTGTTCTCCCCCGGTTTGTGGAAACAATATGGTTTAACCTTTTGATAATATTGATGGTTGTAGGTCTGTCTGTCTCAATAATAATTTGGCGCTTGAAATTGAATAACAAAAAGATCCGCAGAGAATTGGAATTGACGGAAAGGATCAATGAACTTAAACATCAAGCATTATCTGCCATGATGAACCCCCATTTTATTTTTAATTCACTTAATTCGGTGCAGTACCTTATTAACAGTAATCGAAATGAAGAAGCAAATGATTACATCGCGGTGATGGCTAAACTCATCAGGAAAAATCTTGATACTGCCGGGAACGCATTTATCCTTTTATCGGAAGAAATAAAAAGGCTTATCCTTTATCTTGATCTTGAAAAACTCCGATTTCAAGATGGGTTTTCTTATGATATTATCACAGGAATCGATGTTGATGCGAAGGCAATAATGATCCCCAACATGATCATCCAACCGTTTGTTGAAAATACACTTTGGCATGGGATACTGAATTCGGGTATTAAGGGACTGATTACTATTTCATTTTCATTTGAAGATGTTGATATCGAAAGTGTTATCAGCAGATCATTAATAATCAAAGTTACCGATAACGGTATAGGGATAACGGAAGCAAAGAAAAATAAAAAAGAGGATCATACTTCCAAAGGGATACAAATAATTGAGGAGCGCCTTAGATTACTAAGTGCAAAGATGGAACTTCCTAAACCAATTATGTTTGATGATTTAAGCCTACGCAATGACAATTCGCACGGGACAGAGGTAATCATTTCACTTCCGCCACAGCTCTATAAAATTATTACTTCCCTCTAAACTTTTACTAAGTTCTGTTAAAAAGATTAATTTGTATTACTTTTTAAAACAATATTTATTAGACCTGAATCGTTGGCGCAAAAACAGTGAGCAAAAAATGAAATACCTTTTATCCACTCTAGTCATAATCACTCTCTTTTCAAATATCTTCGCTCAAGATGAAACCATTCTTCTTTATCCAGATGGAGTTCCGGGGTTAAAGGGAGTACAAATTCCAGAAGATTCAAAAACTACAGATGGAGTAACAAGGGTTAAGGATATTACGCAACCCACAATGTATTTATATCAGCCAAAAGAAAAAACATCCGACGCAACAGTGATTATTTGTCCCGGTGGCGGGTATAGCATTTTAGCGATTGACCACGAAGGTTACGATATCGCTAAATGGTTTAATGATCGGGGTATGATAGCCTTTGTGCTGAAGTATCGTTTACCACAAGAAAATTTATTTGATAATAAAGAGATCAGACCTCTTCAAGATGCACAGCAAGCTATTAGAATCGTGCGTAAGCATGCTGCAAAATACGGTATCTCACCGGATAAAATCGGCATTATGGGTTTTTCAGCGGGCGGACATTTGGCATCAACTGCTTCAACGCATTTTAAAATTCAAGTTGGCGAAATTACAGATTCAACCGTTAGTGTAAGACCGGATTTCTCTTTTGATCTATCCCGTTATTACGTTTAGTGATTCGTTAACTCATTTGGGTTCAAGAAATAATCTAATTGGCAAAAATCCTCCGCCAGATAAAATAGAACTTTATTCAAACGATAAGCAAGTTTCTGAAGAAACACCTCCTGCATTTTTAATAAGCACGGCCGATGATGGAGTCCCGGCGGAAAATTCCATTTTGTATTTCCTTGCGTGTAAGAAGAATAAAGTTCCAGTTGAGATGCACATCTATGAAAAAGGAGGACATGGCTACGGGCTTAAGAAAAAAGGAAGAGGACCTGTAGAAACCTGGCCGGATCGGATGGAAGATTGGTTAAAGGATAGAAAATTGATGAAGTAAATTATGATTTGTTTTTAGCTGTGATTTTTATTGTTACAAAGGTTACATAATCCTTTAGTGGCGTATCTTCACACCATAGTTTACTTTTCTCAAATAAATGATCAATAATTCCCCGAGGAGATATTTCAGTTACTTCCTTAAAGAATTAGATGATGCGATCCTTTCTGTAAACTTCCTTTTCTCGGTTAAACAATTTGCTTAGTTAGTCGCTAACCATCAAAATGACGTCCCCAGTTTCACTAGTAATTTCTAACATCTCTGAATGCTCAAAGCGGCATTGTCTTTAACACAACTCGTGTAATTATAAAAGCCACTCTTTTCTGTTGAAGATTAATAAAGTGAGTGGGAGAACAGTCCTTAGCAAAAAAAAATCCACTTATTTTATCTCCAAGAATGAAACTTAGTCTCTATGGAAAACGGAATTTATTTTATTTAGTTCTTGACAACAAGCGAAAAATTATTTAAGTTTCTGCCGAGTGTAAACGTTTACATTAATATTTCTAAAAAAGTTTGTACGATTTTATCAAGAAGAAAAGTTAAAGTTTCTTAGTTACTAAATAAATCACAACCAACAAAAAAAGGAGAGTTATATGAAACTCACACTTTACAAGTTCAGTTTCTTCGCGTTCGTCTTACTGCTTTTAACATGCAGTAATTTAAAAGCCCAAACTGCTGACCCGGCAACGTTCTCGGTTTATCCTACCTCAGGTGTAATTACCGTAGACGGAGTTCTTAATGAAGCAGATTGGAGTAAACCTTATCCCTACCTTCTCTTTGGGAAAAATGCAGTTAATTATGATGGTATTGGAAGGACTCCAACCGGTGATGCCGTTGTTAAAGCTCCTTATACCGATTCCTCCATTACTAAAGTTCGTTTCTTGCAAAACGGGTTAGACCTTTATATCTCACTTCAATCAGATGACAAACAAGTTTGTAAATTTGATTGGGAAGGTGACGGTATGTTCATGAAAATTAAAGACGCTGCCGGTGCAGATCAAGAATTCAAATTTTATGTTCGTAAAAATGTTTTAGGAGATTGGGAACTTGGCAATGATGGTGCCCCCGCCGGGTCTTTTGAAGGCATTGGAATTGTCAAAGGTACAATTTACGATTCGGCTTCAGTTGATACCGGTTACACCGCTGAAATGGTAGTTCATTTAGACAAAATTGGCTTTGTGACAGCCCCTTCATTCTTGAATATTAATATCAATATTTTTGATCCTGATAACTTTAGTGTTTCCGGCGACCCATGGGGAGCCAGTGGAAGTTATTTCAAACAATGGTGGGGCAGTGAATGGGGTAATGACAGACAAATTACTCTTAACAACAGTGTAGCCAATGTTGATCCGGCTTCAATAAATGTTTTTCCTACTACAGGTGTAATTACTATAGATGGTGTACTTAATGAAGCGGACTGGAGCAAATCATATCCCTATTTAATGTTTAAGTATGGAGGAGTTGCTACAGGAGATGCAAATTCGCCTACTTTTGGATGGGTTGTAAAAGGTAATTATACAGATCAATCAACCACAAATGTTAGATTCCTTCAGAATGGACTGGATCTTTATGTCTCACTTCAATCAGATGACAAACAAGTTTGTAAATTTGATTGGGAAGGTGACGGTGTGTTCATGAAAATTAAAGACGCTGCCGGTACAGATCAAGAATTCAAATTTTACGTTCGTAAAAATGTATTAGGAGATTGGGAACTAGGTAATGATGGTGCACCAGCCTTATCTTTTGAGGGTAAAGGAGTTGTTAATGGTACAATTTACGATTCAGCTTCAGTTGATAACGGATACATTGCTGAAATGGTAATCCATTTAGATAAACTTGGTTTTTCAACAGCTCCGGCAGCATTAGATTTAATGGTTGTAATTTTTGATCCGGATAATTATAGTGTTTCCGGTGATCCATGGGGAGCGAGCGGCGTTTATTTCAAACAATGGTGGGGTTCTGAATGGGGTCCAACCAACAGACAAATTAAGCTTAACAATGTTGTCCCTGTTGAATTAACTTCATTTAGCGCTAACGCAACACAAAGCGGTGTTGAATTAAAATGGTCTACTGCTACTGAAACCAATAATAAAGGTTTTGAAGTCCAAAAAAGCTCTGATAACAAAACGTTTAGTACACTAGGTTTCGTTGATGGCAAAGGGACATCTACTTCGATACAACAATATCGTTTTGTAGATGCTTCCACAACTTCCGGAAAATATTACTATCGCTTATGTCAGATTGATTTTGGCGGTTCATACAAATATTCCGATATAGTTGAGGTACAAGGGACCACTCCTTCTACATTTGCTTTATCACAGAACTATCCGAATCCTTTTAACCCAACAACCACAATGCAATTTTCTTTAGCAAGCGATGCAAAAGTTGCTATAAAAGTATTTGATATGTTGGGAAGAGAAGTTGCCAATATCGTTGAAGGAAGTTATGCTGCAGGTGTTCACAAAGTAGAATTTAATGCTTCAAAACTTGCAAGTGGATTGTATGTCTATCAGATTAATGCAATTCCAGCTCAGGGCGCTGCTTTCACAGCAAACAAGATCATGACATTATTAAAATAATTCTTCTCTCCTGAATTGTTGTTATAAGCCGGTTAGGGTGAAATTCCTTAACCGGCTTTTTTTGTGTCAATAAATTATTTTGATTCTTGACGGAAATTTGGAAATTGTTATGTCTTCTGATGGTGAAAATTTGTGTTCGTTTCCATTAATAACAATTTTGGTAGGTAGACTTGTTAAAGGTAACTTCTTCAGAACGATACCACCATCAGGTATTTTCATCTTTCCATCAATAAGAATGTCGAATGACTTATCTTTATTTCGTTTGATCGAATAGGAAATTGTTCCGTAATAAGTTTGTAAATTATTGCAACTAATTCCCTCTGTTGATTCAAGCCATTCCGGCAGAATTCCGGCGCCGAGAACAAGTGATTTATTTGACTCATCTTCATAGACAAAGAATGATCGTAATGAAGAAATGAAATCGGAACCAACCCATGTATGCGGCATATCGCCAATGAAGCGGGCTGTTTTCGGATCTTTCCAAACGACTTCCGCCCAATGATTCCATCCTGGAGGACGTTGATCTTTAAAGAAAAAATCAAGCAGAGCACGGGCTCTTTCCGGTTGATTTAAGAAAATAAATGCACCAACTGTTCTTAACTCATATGGAGTATAATTGATCCAGTAAAAAGAAGGATCATCTCTTCGTTTAGTAAAAAAATCAAAATAGTGATTAAAAGTATTATCAAGGAAAGGTTGCGGCAAGTTTCTCTTTTCGTTGCATGGATAGAGAGCGATTGAGGTTGACGTAGCATCAAAATCCCCTAATTCTACACACCCCGGGATGTAGTCAATCATGTGATTTTTTATTGTCAGGTTTAATGAATGATAAAGATTTTTTGAGAATTCATCCCGCAAAGAAATAAATTTTTTCTCGTACTCTTTTTCACCCAGGACAGATGCGATATCCACAGCATCTTTCAAACCTTTGATTGCAAAAAAATCATCCCAGTAAGAATGCATCGGTTTTTCAGAGTAACCTTCATGACTTATCGACTCTGGAAGCAGTCCATAAAATGCTTTTAGCAAGTCAACCGATTTGTAAGTACTCGTTGATCTTTGCTTTGTTAAGTATTCAATATAATCAACTGCACGCACCACGTTCTCAAATTTAGTTCGGAGAAAGCTTGTGTCTTTTGTAAATAAATAATATTGGTTAATCAAATAAATTAATTGTCCGTGGCTGTCGTTTTCCGGAACCGGGTCGGCTCCGCGACGATCAACCACGCACGGAACTTTTCCGTTTGCAAATTGATAAGAGGAATACCAATTAATAAAATCTTTTACTTCTTCTCTTATCCCGAGTTTTAGTAAAGCGGAAGAAGTTAATGAGCCGTCGCGTATCCATGATCGTTCGTAAGAACGTGAGCCTGGCTGTATACCAACGCTATCACGATTTATTAGAATATATGCTAATGTCGTTCGCAGTGTATTTATCCATTTTTGATATTTCGGGGGCAGTTTGATGTCGATGACATTTAATTTTTCCTCCCAAAACTTTTTTACGGTATTCAATTTTGTTTTTATGAATTGATTCCTTCTCAGGTCAGAATTGAAGTGTGGAAGAACCAAATCTGAGTTATAGAATGGAACGATAAAGTAATAAAATTTTACTTCTCCGGGATTCAAAGTATAGTCGTAGGCAAATGCCGCAGAAGCAAGTCCGTGGTTATCTTTTATTTTTGTCGCTTCCGGAAGTTGATTCTGAGAAATAAAATCAACAATATCACCTCTATCAAAATCGATCGCACCGAAATTGTCGGGTTTAAGCAAAGGATAAATCGATTTGTCATTATCAATTACTACCTTATCGTCTTTACAATCAATTGATGCAATTCTTGATACACCGCCCGAATTATTTAGAAATTGGTAAGACGGGTTTACTTGAAATGGACGAACCGCAAAATAGACCCTCCCGCTTTGTTTTAATTTTGAACTATTTTTAAGTTTATAAATTATATTCAAGAATGAACTTCCCGACTTGCCATCTGCAAAAATCTTGGTAGTAAGTTCAAGTTTTTCAGTAGTCCGTTTAACGATCGGGATAGGGAGGTAATCATCTTCAAGCGATTGAGTATTTTTAGCTTCATTCCATGTAAGGAACTCTTTACCGGTATGTATGAACGGTTCAAGTGAAAATGAAGATTTGTTGACTTCAACTTGCCCTTCCTCGTTAATCAAAGTCTCGCTTCTATCTCCATTAACACCCGTAACGGTAAAGTAAGAAGCTTCATCGAGAAAATATTTTGGGAAAAATCCCCTCGGCTTTTCTTTTGCAATTCTATTATAAATGTTATTTCGCGTTGCTGAAAAATCGAGGTTCAAAATTTCGATCTCTTTAATTGCGAATCCATTTCCGTTTCCAGGCTTTTTCAAAATTAATTTTATATAATGTGCCTCTGCTTCAGGCAGAGGAATAAAACTTGTTCCTCCGTTTCCATCTTTCACTTTATAAATCTGCTCCCAGTGGTTTTTGTTTTCGGAAAGAAAGACGGAAAATTCTTTTGGGAACTGATCTTTTCCCCAGTCGATCTTTAAACCGCCGAATTCTCGATCAGAACCTAGATCAATAAGAATCGAATCTTCGTTCTGATGTGATAAAATATACTCGGTATCCAAGTTCTTATCAAATAGATACTCAGGATGTGAATTATGTAGTAATGGTTGGAACAATTCGGGTGTTAAAGTATGTGTGATTTCTGAATCTATTGGTGTAAGCGTGAAACTATCTATAAAAATTGTTCCCTTCCCACCATTCACAGATGAAATCATGAATTCAATTTTATCAATTTTTGATGGTTTGGACTCCGGTGCAGGTCCCCAGGCTTTTGAAATATGTCTTTGCTTAATTTTAATTTTTACCCAATATTTTGGAAATGAGTAATCTCGATAAATTACCCACCAGACACTTGTGCCCGTAGAGTCAAGGAGTTTAAATTCTAGATTGTTGTTCGGAGAAGTTGCTTTTATATAGAACGAAAATTCATAATTAGAAGGAAGCGAAATGGGGAACTCTCCCTGTATTCCGCCATAGCCGGATCCTCCTACAAAGTTATAATCAAGTTTGAGACATTTCCCTGAAACTCCTTGTGCATTGCCAGTTGACACTTCAACTAAATCCGAAGCTATCACTTTCCATTTCTCAGTATTTTCAAAAGTATCTATAGTATTTACGGCCTGCGGGTAAATATTTAGCGCAAGTAAAAAAAAGAGGTAGACGGTAATCCTGGTTTGATTCATGGTCATCCTTCCGATAGTTTTTTTTATTATAATTTGATAAAATCAGATTAATTTGATAAATTTCTTTACATGAAAACGATTACATTAAAATAAATTTAAACTATGACAATTACAATTAAAGAATTAGCGCTGAAGTGCGGAGTATCTACTGCCACGGTAAGTCGTGCGATGAATGACGATCCAAGCGTTAAAAAAGCAACCAAAGATAAGGTTCTTTCATTTGCAAAAAAATTAAACTACAATCCAAATTTGTTGGCGAGAAGTTTCGTAACAAAGAAATCGAATATCATTGGTTTGGTTATGCCTGATATTTATGGTGAGTTTTTTATGGAAGTCATTCATGGGGTTGATGAAGTTTGTTATTTGAATAAATATTATACGATGGTCACAAGTTCTCACGGCAAACGCTCAACAGCAGAAGCGATAGTTGACTTTATGAGTAAAGGAATTGTCGGTGGAATAATTCTGATGACCCCTTCGATAGACGATGAAATAAGAAAAATTCTTCAACTTAATCATCTTCCTATTGTTGTTATTTCGGGGAAAAGAGATTTCGATAGATGCGATTCTATTAGTATCGATAATTATAATGGCGCTTACTATTTAGTTGATTATTTGATCAACACGAAAAAAATTAAAAAGATTGCCCATATCACCGGTCCACTTGATAATAATGATGCTGTACAAAGGCAGCGTGGGTACTTAAACGCCTTGGAAGATAACGGAATTAAGTTAAATAAAAACTGGATCGTTGGAGGAGATTTTACAACCTTCGGTGGACAAGCGGCAAGTAATAAATTACTTAAAATGCAAGACAGACCCGAAGTCATTTTTGCAGCAAACGATATGATGGCTATCGGTTGTTATGTAACTGCAAGAGAATTAGGTCTAAAAATTCCAATCGATTTCGGAGTTGTTGGTTTTGATGACATCTTTGTCTCGCAATTTCTTAATCCACGCTTAACTACTGCCCATATTCCTATTTTTGATATGGGAAAAGAGGCGGCGACAACGCTTATTAAACGTATGATCAAATCCGAAAAAAATAAATTTGAACATATTATTATGCCAACTGAATTAATCATTGGCGGTTCGGTAAAATAATTTTTCTACAATACAAAAACTTAATTTTATGAATACTTTTGCGACGAAATATGGCAACTTTTCTCCCGACGGAAATGAATACATTATAAGGACTCCATTTACTCCAAAACCATGGATAAATGTTATTTCAAATGGTGATTATGGAATGGTTCTCTCACAAACCGGGGGGGGATTTAGCTGGCTAACACATTCTGAGTTTAACAGATTGAACCGTTGGCATCAAGATCTAATTCAAGATAATTGGGGAAAATATTTTTATATCAAAGATAATCGGACGGGCGATGTCTGGAGTCCAACCTGGAATATTGTAAAAACGCCCCTCGATTATTACGAAGCCCGCTATGGATTTGGGTATGCTGTTTTTGTTTCAGAGTTTAAGAGAGTAAAAATTACGCTTACTATTTTTGTTCCGATGCATGAAACACTCGAAGTTTGGGATTTCAAGATAGAGAATAATTCGGGAAAAAATATTGATCTCTCGATCTATTCATATTTTGAGTGGTGTTTGGGGTCTTCAGCTGATTTTCATAGAGAATTTCATAAAACTTTTATTGAAACTGAATTCGATGAAACAGCAAATGCCATGATTGGAACAAAAAGATTGTGGGAGATTCCTCTTGGAGACCGGGGGCATTGGAATGTTGAGTATAACTATTTTGGTTTTATTGCATCGAATATTAAAATATCAGACTATGAAGGAGATAAAGAATCCTTTATCGGTCAGAATAATACTCTCCAAAATCCACAAGGAATACGCAACGGAAAACTCACAAAAAAAGTTGGAAAATGGAATGATTCAATAGGAACAATTAAAATTGATTTGAAAATTGACTTAAACACACACAAACAAGCTGCATTCTATTTTGGGTTGAAAGAAAATAAAGGAGAGATAAAATCTTCTATTGAAAAATTTAATACTTCAGAAAAAATTTCAAATTCACTTGATGAAGTAAAAACTTTTTGGGAGAAGTACTTAGGAACTTTAGAAATTGAAACTCCCGATGAAGCGATGAATCTTGCTGTAAATAAATGGTTCCGGTATCAAGCTATTGCCGGACGACTATGGGCTAGAACTGCATATTATCAACAGAGTGGAGCATTTGGTTTTCGTGATCAACTTCAGGATAGTCTGGTTTATTTAGCTATCGATCCTTCTAAAACGGAAAAACAAATTCGACTTCATGCAAGACATCAATTTGAAGACGGTGTCGTACTTCATTGGTGGCATCCGATAACCGAAACAGGGCTTCGAACTGAAATGACTGATGATCTCCTTTGGCTTCCGTACATTATTACGCATTATCTTGATGAGACCGGGAACTTTGAGATTTTACAATCGAGAGAGCCCTATTATAATTCGGAAAAAGAAGGAAGCCTTCTTGAACATTCGCTTAAAGCGATTGACAAGGTATTAACACGGTTAAGTGATAGAGGTTTAGCGCTCATTGGTGCCGGTGATTGGAATGACGGATTAAGCGCTGTTGGGTTGGAATGGAAAGGTGAATCAATCTGGCTTACGGAATTTTTCTTTTTAACAATTAAAAGATTTGTTACAGTCTTAAAAACAATAAATGAAAATGACAAAGCAAACTTCTACAACAACAAAGCGGACGAATTAAAAAAAGCTTTCGATAACTACGCCTGGGATGGAAAGTGGTTTTGGGGCGCAACAAAAGATTCAGGAGAAAAAATTGGAAGCAAAGAAAATCAAGAAGCGTTTGTATGGCTCAATCCTCAAACGTGGTCGGTAATTAGCGGAATAGCTCCACTTGAAAAACAAAAATTAGCAATGGACACAGTTGGAAAATATTTACTTAAAAAAAATGGAGCGCTTCTACATTTTCCAGCGTATAGTACTCCCGATAAATATATTGGATACCTTTCACGTTACGCTCCCGGGAGGAGAGAGAATGGTGGAGTTTATTCTCATGCCGCTACCTGGGCAATTTGGGCTTATGCTTTGATTAAAGACAGCCCTAGGGCTTATGAAGCTTATAGAAGACTCAACCCTATTTGTAACGGGATGAATCCGGATGAATATGTTGCCGAACCTTTTGTTACTCCGGGAAATATTGATGGTCCCGATTCTCCGAATTATGGAATGGGTGGATGGACCTGGTACACCGGTTCTGCAGCTTGGTTTGTTAAAGTTACTGTCGATTGGATTCTAGGAGTGCGCGCAACACAAAACGGTTTACTGATTGACCCATGTATTCCTAAGGAATGGGACTCATTTTCAGTTAAGCGAGTTTTTAGAAATTGTATCTATCATATTAAAGTAAATAATGAAACACACGTATCGGACGGTGTTCAGAAAATAATTGTGGACGGAGTTGAGCAAACATCAAATCTCGTTCTCCCACAAAACAAAAAAGATTGTGTTGTTATTGTCTATTTAAATAAAGATAACTAATGAAGTCATAAAAGTAAGTTCGTTCTTCATCTCAAATAACTCAACGGTTTTATCATTTAATAAACTTGGTAGTATGGCTAATGTAACACTTTCAAATATTTGCAAAGATTACGGCAAGGGGAATCGTGTCGTAACAAATGTAAGCATTGAAATTAAGGATAAAGAATTTGTTGTTCTTGTTGGTCCGTCAGGATGTGGAAAATCAACGACACTAAGAATGATCGCCGGATTGGAAGATATCTCTTCTGGTGAATTACTGATTGATGGGAAAGCGATGAATTCGATCCCTCCAAAAGATAGAGACATTGCAATGGTGTTTCAGAATTATGCTCTCTATCCTCACATGTCGGTTTTCGATAATATTTCCTTCGGGTTGAAAATCCGGAAATTTTCCAAAGAGGAAATCATTAAACGGGTTAATGTAGCTGCAAAGATTTTGGGTTTAGAAGAATATCTCAAACGAAAACCAAAAGAGTTATCCGGAGGTCAACGCCAAAGAGTAGCTTTGGGAAGGGCGATTGTTCGACAACCTAAAGTATTTTTATTTGATGAACCCCTTAGTAACCTTGATGCAAAACTTCGCGTGCAAATGCGTACCGAGATTTCAAAATTGCACAAGAAGTTGGAAGCAACAATAATTTATGTAACACATGATCAGATTGAAGCAATGACGATGGGGGATCGCATTGTAGTGATGAACCGGGGAATAGTACAACAAGTTGCTCCGCCGATTGAATTGTATCAAAAGCCGGTAAATAAATTTGTTGCAGGCTTTATTGGAAGTCCGGCAATGAACTTTATACATGGTACAATTTCAAAAAATGAAAATTTGCTTTTCACGAGTGATAAAGGTTCTCTAGTCTTTGAAGTTCCGCAAGTTGATAAATCGCGCTTATCAAATTATGAAGGGAGAAAAACTTGGGTTGGATTCCGTCCTGAAGATATTTATGATTCATCATCTACTCTTGATACCTCTAACTTTGCTAAAATTAATACTAAAATAGATCTAGTTGAACCGATGGGAAACGAAACATTTATTTACTTTACACTTGATGATATTTTGATCACAGCTAGAATATCAGCGCGCGAAAATCCCGTGATTCAATCAAACTCAATATTTGCTGTTGATCTTACAAAAGTAATTTATTTCGATTCAGAATCGGAAATCCGGATTTAATATGCCTGTGGCTTTGAAAAATATCTTATTAAACGGTGCATGGAATTATTTAACTGATCCGGAAGAAAAATATTCTTGTTCTGAAATTGTAACAAGATTTCTAAAAAATAAGCAACAAAACAAAATCAACGTCCCTTCAAATTGGGAATGCGAAGGACTTCACAATTTCAGTGGTTCAATCTGGTTTGTTAAGCAATTCAAAGTAAATATTCCTAGTGTTGAAAACGAATTATCCATCCTTCAATTTAATGGAGTAGATTACTTTGCCGATGTATGGTTGAACGGAATTTCACTCGGCAGACATGAAGGGTATTTCCAAAAATTTGCATTTGATGTAACGGATTCTTTGATTAGAAATGGGAAGAACCTCTTGCTGGTAAAAGTCACTTCACCAAAAGAAATTCCAGGCGAAGTTTGGCCATTAAAGAAAAAATTGATAAAAGGAATTTTTAATCACCACGACTGTAGACCCGGAGGTTGGAGCCTTGAATATGGGCAGGATCAAAATACCGGCGGTATCTGGAATAACGTGGAGTTGTTGCTTGGTGATAAAATCTATGTTGAAAATGTCAAGATAACTTCAAGATTGCAATCCGGGAGAAATAAGGCAAAGATAGCAGTAACTGTTTCTTACCAAAATAATTTTACTCATCAACTAAAATCAAAAATAGAAATTGAGGTAAAAGATAACGGGAAGAAAATTCTGCAAAAAGAATTTTCGATCCATATTAAACCGAAACAAAATTCATTTACTTATACTTTCGATATTGATAAGCCAAAACTTTGGTTTAGCTGGGATACCGGTAAACCCGCACTCTATCAGCTTGAAATCTCTTCTGAATTGTTCAACGCTAAGAAAGAAACTTTCGGAATAAAGGAAGTTCATTTAGACAAAGAACAGAATTTTTATCTCAATGGGAAAAAACTTTTTCTTCGCGGGACCAATATTATCCCCACCCAATTTCTAAGTGAATTCTCTCAAACAAAAATTCAGAAACTTGTAAAAGCTATAAAAGAAGCGAACATCAACATTGTCCGCATTCATGCACATGTGAACCGAAAAGAATTATATGACGAATTTGATAAGCAAGGAATTCTCCTCTGGCAGGATTTCCCTCTGCAATGGACGTACGACGCTTCGCCCACATTTACAAAAAATGCTGTCTCACAAATAAAAGATATGGCCCGCCAATTCCACAACCATCCTTCCATAGCATTTTGGTGTTGCCATAATGAACCTGGCGAGCAGATTAAAACACTCGATCCGTTATTGTTTGATGCTGTACTAAGTGAAGACAAAACTCGTATTGTTCGGCTTGCATCAAATTATGAAGAGCATCCTTACGATGGATGGTATTGGGGTAACAAGGAACATTATGCCGCCACGCCGATGGGTCCGTTGGTTACGGAATTTGGCGCTCAAGCTTTGCCGCAACTTTCTTCGCTTAAAATGTTTTTGTCAGAAAAATCAATTAGAAAATACACTTGGAAAGATTGGGAATATCACAACTTCCAATTCGACCAAACTTTTAACATAGCTAAAATTGATCGTGGTAAAAATATTGATGAGTTTATTAAAAGTTCGCAGCATTACCAGGCAGATTTATTAGCAACCGCAACGGAGTTTTACCGGAGGAAAAAGAATGATGGTATCACGGGAATTTTTCAATTTATGTTTGTTGATTGCTGGCCTTCAATTACCTGGTCGATTGTAGATTTTTACGGAAAGAAAAAGGCTGGTTATTTCGCTCTTCAACAAGCGTTCAAGCCGTTGTTGCTTTCAGTTCGGTTAAGGCAAGACACCTATCTGCCTGAAGCCAAATTCAATGCAGATGTTTGGGTGATTAACGATTTACATAAATCATTTAATCATTGCTCGTTATCTTTTATTTGGAAAGAAAAAGTTTTACTTGAAATCAAGAATTTTTCTCTTTCAGAAAATGATAACAAACTTTTCTTTTGGGAATTGCTAACCTTTAATTTGCCTAAGGAAATGAAAATAGGAAAAAATTCGATTAACGTTTTACTAAAATCGCAAAACAAATTGCTGGATGAAAGAATGTTGGATTTTATGATAGTGGTAAAGAAATAAAAAGTTAGGTGTATATGAAATATGTAAAAATAATCTGTTTATCTTTCTTTCTTTTCTCAATACAAAGTATTGCACAGGATTTTATTTTCTTTAATGACAGTCCGTCAAATTCATATTATGATCCAAGTTGGGGTTTCTCTAGTAACGGAAGTCTTCTTGAGCTTGTCAACACGAACAAGTTTCCCGTCGAAACAACAGTAAAATACTCTGGGACAAATTCACTACGCTTGAAGTATACTTCAAAAAGCGGTGGAGACTGGGCGATTGCTGCAGCCGGTATTGGTTGGACTATACGAGACGCTACTACAAAAGACTCTCTCATCTTTTGGGCTTACACTACAACTTCAATTGCTTCAACTGATCTTCCAACGGTCTTTTTGGAAGATTCAACTAATAAACAGACTCCAAAGCAAAAATTATCAAATTATGTGTCAACGGTTCCAATCAACGTATGGTTTAAAATTTCTGTCCCGCTATCTATTTTTAAATTGAATCCGGGCTTGGCAGATTTAACAAAGGTCAAAACGATTTTCTTCGGACAAAATACTACGGATGGGATTCAACATATTTTTTATCTTGATGAAATACGAATGTCTTCCGGTAGCGCAACGCCACCGTCAACTCCACAAAATGTTGCCGCAAAAGGTTTTTACAAGCATATCGATATTTCATGGAATTTAAATTCTGAAACCACTGTTCAAGGTTATAGAATTTATAAACTTGTAAATGGGAATTATGTTTCTATCGGAACGGCTCAACGGGATGAACAATTTTATAATGATTTTATTGGCTCCACAGGCGTAAATGCGATCTATAAAGTTTCTGCTATTGACGGAAGTTTCAACGAATCAGCTTTGAGTATAGAGGTAAGTGCATCAACAAAAGAAATGAATGACGAAGAGCTTGTAACCATGGTGCAAGAAGCAACATTCAGATATTTTTGGGATTATGCACACCCAATTTCCGGTCTTATTAGAGAACGAAAAGGAAGCGGTAATACTGTAACAATTGGCGGTTCGGGATTTGGAGTGATGGCAATTCTTGCCGGAATAGAACGTGGATTTATTACACGCCAGCAAGGAAGTGAACGAATCCTAAAAATGGAAAATTTTCTTGAAACGAAAGCTGACCGTTTTCACGGTGTTTGGTCTCATTGGTTGGATGGTGCGACAGGAAAAGTTATTCCATTTAGTACCTATGACAACGGTGGCGATTTAGTTGAAACGTCTTTTATGCTGGAAGGTCTGCTTGCGGCAAGAAAATATTTCGATCAAAGTACGGCTGATGAAGATTCTATTCGAAATGTTGCAACCCGATTATGGGAACAAGTTGAATTTGACTGGTACCGGCAAGCTTCAACAAGTAACTTCTTGTATTGGCATTGGTCACCAAATTATTTGTGGCAAATGAATATGCAGATCGCAGGATGGAATGAAGCGATGATCGTTTATATTCTTGGGATTGCATCACCAACACATGGGGTTCCCGCAAGTCTTTACGCAAACGGCTGGGCAAGCCGATCCTATTATAAAAATGGCAAAACATTTTACGGTTATAAACTTGATGTCGGCTGGGATTACGGTGGACCTCTTTTCTTTGCTCATTATTCGTTTTTGGGATTCGACCCACGAAACAAGAAAGATGCTTACACAAATTATTTTGTAAATAATAGAAACCATGCATTAATTCATCGCGAATATGCTAAAGCAAATCCAAAGGGGATGCCGGGTTACAATCAAGATACATGGGGTTTAACCGCAAGCGACGATCCGTTTGGTTATTCGGCGCACGAACCATCTAATGATAACGGTACGATTTCGCCAACCGCGGCGCTTTCTTCAATACCGTATACACCGGTTGAATCTATAGCTGCTCTGAAAAATTTTTACAACACGTATGGAGAAAAAATTTGGGGAATTTACGGCTTTAAGGACGCGTTCAACGTGAAGGAAAATTGGTACGCCTCAAGCTATCTGGCAATTGATCAAGGACCGATAATTGTAATGGCTGAAAATTACCTTAGCCAGACTATCTGGAACAGTTTTATGAAAAACACAGAAATAGATAGTGCGCTCAAAAAAATCGGCTTTGTTGCTGATCCGACGGATGTCAAAAATGAAAAGGAAGCACCGAAAGAATTTGCGCTTAATCAGAACTATCCAAATCCGTTTAACCCGGAAACGGTGATCAGCTATCAACTTGCTGCAAGCGGTTTTGTAACGCTAAAAGTTTTTGATATTCTCGGAAATGAAGTTGTAACGTTGGTAAATGAAATGCAACAAGCGGGAAGGTATAATTACAAATTACGATCCGCCAACAGTGGAAGGAATTATGAATTATCTTCCGGAGTTTATTTTTATCAATTGCAAGCCGGAGATTTTCTTCAAACAAAAAAAATGTTGGTTCTCAAATGAAAAATTGGGGCACACAGATTGCAATGCGGGAAATTTTTATTAAACAGATAAATTCAACTCTAATAAATCTATGGAAATCCGTTTTATCCGTTAAATCCGTGTCCTATTTTCTTTTTCTCTTCTCATTCTTTTCTCTTTCATGCAATAAAAAAAACGACGCACAAACGGAAATTAGTTTTTGGGCAATGGGGGCAGAAGGGGAGTTTGTGCAAAAGCTCGTTCCCGAATTTGAAAAACAAAATCCCGGTATAAAAGTAAAAGTACAAATGGTTCCCTGGACAGCCGCGCAGGAAAAACTTGTTACCGCATATGCAAGCGATAACTCTCCCGATGTTTATCAGCTTGGCAACACGTGGGTTCCGCAATTTTCCGCACTTGGGGCAATTGAAAATCTTGATCCTTGGATAGAAACATCTTCTGCGATAAAAAGAGAAAAATATTTTGAAGGTATTTGGGATACCAATGTACTTGAAGGAAATGTTTATGGAATTCCCTGGTACGTTGATACGCGTATCCTGTTTTATCGAAAAGATGTTTTAGCAAAAGCAGGGTACAATGTTCCTCCCAAAACCTGGGATGAACTTTACGATTGTTCGAAGAAAATAAAAGCAAAACTTCCTGCTGAAAAATATCCGATTTACATTCCTACAAATGAATGGGCTCCGTTTGTGATCTTCGGTTTGCAAGCTCATGCGGAACTTTTAAAAAATAATAATTCATATGGGAATTTTCAATCAAAAGAATTTCAACAAGCATTTTCATTTCTAATCAATTTTATAAAGCAGGATTTAGCACCTCTTAGTGTTTCTCAAGTATCCAATATTTATCAAGCCTTTGCCGGCGAATATATTAACATGTATATTTCCGGTCCCTGGAATAGCAATGAGTTTAAAAAATGGATGACGGGAGATCTTGCAGATAAATGGATGACAGCTCCTTTACCAAATATATCAGGTGATAAATATCCCGGCTTATCGCTTGCCGGCGGTTCAAGTTTGGTGATGTCGGGACATTCGAAGAAAAAAGAATCTGCGTGGAAGTTCATTGAATATCTTTCAACGCCAAAAGTTCAAGTTCAGTTGTATCATCTGATAAATGATTTACCTGCCGTGAAAGGCGCATGGGATGATGCATCTCTTAAAAATGATATTTATTTAAAAGCATTTTATGATCAGTTTCAAAATGTAGTAGCGACACCTAAAATTCCCGAGTGGGAACAAATTGTTTTTTCTAAACTTCAGCAGTATGCAGAATATACTGCACGCGGAGTAATGTCGGTTGATCAGGCGATGAAAGCGATGGACCAAGACGTTAATAAGATTTTAGAAAAACGAAGATGGATGATTGAAAGAAATAACAGATGATAAAATTCCCTAAACAAATTAATCTTTAACGCATTGCATTTGTAAAGAAATTTATGAATAGTTCAAATAATAATAACTTTAAAGCGCTCCTATTTTTTTTAGGACCGGCAATGGCTGCGATCTTCGTTTTCTTTTTTATCCCGGTTGTGTCAGCTTTTGTTATTAGTTTTACTGATTTTGATATCTATTCGCTCGGAAATTTGTCGAACGCAAGATTTATCGGGTTGCGCAATTACACACAATTATTTGAAGATCCGTTATTTTGGATCGCATTACGCAACACCATTTTCTTTGTTATTCTTGCAGGTCCTTTATCTGTTGCCACCTCTCTCTTTGCAGCTCTTATTTTAAACGCCAAGTTAGTGAAGTTTAAAGGAATTTTCCGGTTAACATATTTTATGCCGGTGGTAACCACGCTTATTGCGGTCGCAATAGTTTGGAGATTCATCTATCACCCGCGCTTTGGTTTACTTAACTATCTGCTTTCTTTTTTTCACATTAATCCGGTTGATTGGCTCGGCGATCCGTTTTGGGCAATGCCGGCAATTGTTCTAATGTCGGTATGGAAAAATTTTGGCTACAACATGATCATTTTTATTGCCGGATTGAACAACATTCCATCGGATTTGTATGAAGCGGCAACTATCGAAGGAGCTTCCTGGTGGCAGCAATTTAGATCAATCACTCTGCCGATGCTTCTTCCGACAACGCTCTTTGTT
>Ga0172379_10001779_pt1 | contig 41129 bp, 62 predicted proteins | sample GrowelOW334metaG_FD_119756 | JGI IMG/M metagenome (GOLD analysis project Ga0172379, IMG submission 119756) | Groundwater microbial communities from an aquifer near a municipal landfill in Southern Ontario, Canada - Groundwater well OW334 metaG | ecosystem: Environmental > Aquatic > Deep... | reverse complement strand
CCCGTCGTGCCTGATCGTGCCACACCCGGTGCGAATATGCGTCCCCCGACGCGCGACCCGTGCCAACCGGTCCGCTTCAGCGTGGGCCGCCTATCCGGCCCCCGATCTCCGGGAAGGTCTGGCGCCGCTCCGGGGCCAGCACCTCGAGCGCCTCCTCGCGGGTGAGCCGGACGCCGGGCAGGCCCAGGACCACCTCGCCCTCGCGCCGCTCGGCCAGCAGGCGGAAGCCGGCCCGGTGCGACAGCAGGATCGCCGCGGGCGGGACCTGCAGGTGGAGCACGGCGCCGTGCTGCCGGTGCTGGTCGATGCCCAGGCCGGCGAAGTGCCGGGCGACGGCCGGATCGTCGGTCCAGGACGAGAACGCCCGGGTCGGGATGGTGACGCCCCGGCCGGCCCTTGCCTCCGCCAGCCCCCGGTCGGCCTGCTCCTCGCCGATGCCGCGGTACAGGTCCACCCACGGCCCGGGATGAGCCGCCCGCGAGACGCAGGCGAGCGCGGAGACGGTCCGGTCGAGGTCGGCCTCGGTGAACTGGACGCGATGCGCCCGGCCGGCCTCCTTGAGCAGGCGCGCCCCGGCCCGGGACACCCGGTGCCGGGCGGCGGCCAGATCCTCGTCGGTGTCGGCCAGGGCGCTGGCCGCCAGCTCGAGGTCCCGGCGCGCCGCGTCGGCATCCACCTCCCCGGTGCGCCCCAGGGCCGCCAGCCACGCCAGGGCGCCATCGGAGGACGGACTGGCGGCCCAGTCCCGCACGAGCGCCCAGGCCAGCTCCGGGGAGCCGCCCGCGAGCGCGACGGCGGCGTGGCCGTCGAGGTTGCCCTGGTAGGGGCGCAGGTCGGCCGCGGTGAGGCTGCAGGCGGGGTTCCGGCGGGGGCGCCGCAGCGCCCGGGCACGACGGACGGCGGCAGCAGAAGGAGGCGGGGAGTGCCGGCGGAGCATGGCCACAGCGTGCCACGGCCGGGGCCGGAGGTCACGCCCGGATCAGGGCGCGGTCTGCTTCAGCTCCGCCAGTTTCCGCGTGTCCGCCACGATATCCCGGCGCACGGCCTCGATCGCCGCCACGCGCGTCGCGATGCCGGCCTCGTTCAGGTCCGGGCGCAACCGGTCCAGGTCCATCCGGAGTCCCTCCAGCTTCCAGATCAGGCCGTCCAGGCCGGCTTCGGCCGCGACCACGCGTTCCGCGTGCCGGAGCACCTCGTGGCGCCGGCCCCAGGTCTCGTCGTAGCCGCGCCGGATCTCCGCCAGCACCCCGGCGGGCATCGGCATCCGCAGGTGTGCCTCGTCCCATTCCACCTCGACCAGCCCGTCCCCGCTGGCTCCCCACCCCTTCCGGCGGTTCATCTCCACCTCGGCATGCTGCCGGGCGGCGTGCCGGCCGATGCTCCGGCCGTGCTCCAGCGCCATCCCGGGGTCGACCTCGCTGCGATCGTCCGGCCGGACCTTCCGGTATCTGTCCTGGTCGTGGTAGACCGTTCCGGTGGGCACGACGACCGCCGCCGCGGCCAGCATCCCCACCGGGCATCCCGGCTCGTGGCCATCCGGGCGGTCGGGATGGTCGTAGTGGCGGGCCTCCGGATCCTCCGGGATGCCGCAGACCTTGCAGCAGCCGTCGGTGGTCCAGACCTCGATCCCCGGGGCCGGTGCGGCGGTGGGTGCGGAGTCATCCTGCGTGGTCATCGTGTGCCATCCTTCTTCGCGAGCGAGTTCCTGGTGAGCTTCTCCGGATCCCACAACGCGCCCGGCACGAAGTCCGGGCGCACCATCTTGAACCGGCCGGTGACGACGTCCCGGTCGTAGGTCTTCACGTACACCCCCTCGGGCCGCTCCCCCTCGTCCCAGCGGTGGCGGTCCTGGCCCTCGTGGCGGCTCATGGCGCGCCGATCCTTCCCTCGGCGATCTCGTGCAGGGCGCCGAGGATCCCGCGGCCACCCTGGCCCCGCCAGGGGCATTCGTCCATCAGCTTCCGGACCTGCGTCCACGTGGCGAACACCCAGCCGTCGTGGCTGTAGTCCACGTGCCCGTCGCTCCCGTGGTCGTCCCACGACTCGAAGAGCAGCACCTCGTCCCCCATCCCCGTGACGCCTGGGAACGCCTCGCCCCGGATCTCGCAGAACCGCTGCACCGTCCGGCAGGTCACCACCTTGCCGGCGCGCAGGTACAGGCCGGTCCGGAAGACGCGCGCCTGCCGCGGCTCGACCACCTGCGCCGTCTCCACCACGGCCTCGGTCGGCAGGGGGATCCGGCGCTCGCAGTGCCGGAAGAGCGCGGCCCACTCGGGCCGGATCTCGCGCAGGTCGTAGTGCCGGCACATCCGGAAGCTGCGCCGCAGCGGCAGATCGCGGTCCTCCTGCGGAGCAAAGGGGGTCATGGCGTACCGGCCCCTCCCCAGCCGTCGAGCGGCTGCGGCTTCCAGGCCGCCAGGCGCTCCTCGGCCCGACGGACGGCGTATCGCGCGTGCCGCAGCTCCGTCTCCAGCTTCGAGACCGCCCGGGAGAGCGCCTCGGCCCATCCCCGCTCGCCAGGGTGCACGGTCCGGTCCTCCGTCTTTCCGGAGGAGGGATTCCAGTCGTGGGTCACGAGATCGCGGACCTCCTCCGCGTTCAGGCTGGCGATGGCGGCCTCGAGCCGGGCGACCTCCGGGCGCAGGACGGCGGAGAGGTGCCGCTCGAGCCCGCTCTTGTCGATCTCGAAGGGCAGCTCGCCGACGCCCGCGCAGAACGGCACCCGGCGCCCGAGCTCGTAGTGCCGGTACCCGAGGGAGATGCCCTGGCCGTGCCGCAGTACCTCCTCGTGCACGTAGCCGTGGTCGACCAGCACCGGCCGGCTGCCCTTCTCCTGCCACTTCTGCACGCCCGCGCAGATCTGGCAGGTCCCGGCGTGCTCCATCCGCTCGGCCTTGCCGGGGTGGGCCAGCAGGTCCACCCGCTTCGGATCCAGGCGAGCGAGCAGTTCCTTGCACGCCTCGCGGAACCCGGCCTCGCCGGCCCAGGTCCAGAAGCTGCCGGACTCGACCTCGGTGGACAGGTGCTCCGACCCGTCCTTCGTGCTCTTCCACACGCGCGGCCAGAGCCGGAACGTGCCGCCGTCCGGGGCACGCAGCGTGGCGTGGGGCTGGCCGATCCAGGTCGCCCGGATGTACACCGTGGCGCACGCAGGGATCCGCCAGCCCTGCGGCAGCTTCGCCCCGTCCGACCAGTACCCCTCGACCCGGCGCAGTACCAGCGCGTCCCGTACATGGTCGCCCTCGGGATCCGGCGTCCGGTCCGTCAGGACGGTGCAGACCTCGCGCAGCCCGGCCTTGATCTGCTGCTCGGCCTGCTGGGCCTGCCATTCGCCCTTGACCACCTCGACCGGCGACTCCACCAGGATCAGGGCGCCGTATTGGGTGACGTTCCGGGCAAGGTCGCCCAGGATCTCCCGTACCCGGGCGACCGCCCGGTTGGCGGAATCGAGGTCGACCCCGCCGATCTTGCGCGGGGCGTCGCCGCGCTCGAGCCGCCAGCCAGGCAGCAGGCCGACGACCTCGCCGAGCTCGGCCAGCGGGATCACGCCCTTGCGGGTGCCCGCGCACTTGAGCAGGAAGCTCGCGGCGCCGGGGGAGAGGAAGGGTGCGGACGGGGTGCCGGCGGTGGGCGAGGTCTTCGTGGTCTTCATGGACGGGCTCCATCGCAAGGCGCGTGCCGCCTGCGCATTGGCGTGTCTACGCGGGGTTGCGTGACCCTGTGGGGTTGTCGGATTGCGGATGTGGAACGTCTCGATTGCAGACCTGCAAGTCCCACCCTGCCCACATCCGGGACCACGCGCCCGGCCGGCGGGCGGCGCCCGGATCGGCCGTCTTCGGGGTGCCGCTGTCGCGGACGAGCACGTCGCGCCAGGAGACCCAGCGCGCAGGACCCCGCCGGCCCTTGTAGGCGACCTCGACCTTGAGGCGCGACGGCCGGACCTCGAGGACCCGCGCGTCGTGGTGCCACTGGTCGCGCATGGTGACCCACGTGCCGGCGGCGACGGCCGCGCCGTTGTTCCCGCAGTAGCCGTCCCAGTGGGCGACGAAGCGCGCGTCGTCGCTCACGGCCAGTGCCAGGGCGTGCTGGCCGTGGCTGCCGCCCGAGAAGACCGCCTGGTCGCCCTCGATGCGGGCGGTGAGCGTCGGCCGCTCCCCGGAGGAGTGGCCGGTCCGCAGGCGGAACACCCGCCCGGCCTCGAGCGACTGGCGCAACCGCGTGGAGAACGCCATGTCAGACCTCCTCGTCCCGGATGCCCGCCTGGGCTGGCTCCGCTTCGGCCGCGAGGGCGCGGTCGATCGTGGCCGGGGCGTCGGCCGGATCCTCCCAGGCGACCGTGGCCGCCGGGACCTGGAGCGCCCGGGCGGCGGCATCGAGCTTGCTCCAGGCCTCGACCGTCACCGTGCCTCGCTGCATGCCCCCGCCCGAGGCGCGCTCGCCTCCGACCGTGACGACGAAGCGGATCATCGGGCCGCCTCGACGGACCGGGTGGCCATGATGGTCGCCGTCCGGCGCTGGAGTTCCTCCCGGATCGCCTCGCCCCCGGCCCCTGCCGCCAGGCGCCGGACCGCGTCGGCCACGGTCATCGGGATCAGCGTCGAGCCGCATTCCTTCACGGCCAGCTCCGGATGGGCGGCGAGGTGGCCCTCGACGGCCCGCGCGACGACGGCGCTGAACCCGCCGAGGCTGCGCATGATGCGGACGCCTTCCGCCCCGTCGCGGCAAGGGCCGAGTGCCCGCCGGACGGTGTCGAAGGCCGCCTCGCGGATCTCCGCCTCCGCCTGCCGGTACTCCGGCAGGGCGCGGATGCCGTCCATGATGACCGCGAAGGCGGTGCCGAGCGGGTCGGTGCTGGTCGGTGTCTTCATGATGGACTCCCCTGGTCGTTCGAGACTGACCCGGACACCCGCGCGTCCATCCCCCTGCGGACGGTGGCCTCCAGCCAGGTGTCGAACTCCCTGGCGTCATGGCCGCCGGCCAGCGCCAGCTCGTGCGGGGCGTAGCCGTGCTCGCGCCTGGTGAAGCCCAGGGTGCCCGCCCACTCCGCCCACCGTGCCCGGATCCACTCCGAGTACAGGATGGTCCACAGGCTCCGCTCCCCGTCGACGGTGACCATCCTCGTGTCCTCGTCGTCCTGGCGCTGGATGGCGGGCCACTCCAGCCCGACCGCCTTCAGCCACCACCACACGCGGGGGTTGAGGTTCCCGGGGCAGGCATGGGGATCGCTGGTTTTCTCGGTGTCGGCCATGATGGTCTCCTCAGATGACGGTGACGCCCGCCCGGGCCATGGCGGCGAGGCCGCCCCACTGCTCGCCCGGCACGTCCGCGTACACGAGGTCGCAGACGTGCTTCGCGCTCGCGCCCGGATCGAGGTGCGCGTTCTGCCGGCGCCCCTTGCAGGGGGCCGGGCGCATCCGCTCGACGCGGATGTCGAGGCGTCCCTGCCGGCGCAGGTAGGCGGCGTGGTCGCGCGCCGCCGGCTCGCAGCAGTGCTGCGAGTATTCCCGGTGGTCCCCGTCGGCGGCCAGGTACCCCTCCGGGTCGTACGTGCCGACGACCACCAGCCAGGGGCGGCTGGCATCGAACGAGGGACGCGGCTGCAGGACGAAGCGCCTGGACATGCCTCCCTTCCTCGCAACGGCCGTGCCGGCCAGGGAATGGCGTGTTTTCGCGGGGTTACACCGCCGGCCAGGATCGCCGGGTTGCAGGCATGGAAGGTTGGCCTTTCAACCTTGAAATGCCACCGCCCCGCCTCCCGGGCCACTGGCACGACGGAAGGGCGGGGCGGGAGGCTCTCGCTGCGAACGAGAATCCTGGGCCATACTACACTGTATGGCGATGTGGTGGAGGCGCCGGGAGTCGAACCCGGGTCTGGAAGAGTTTCGGCGCTGGAATGCTACGTGGCGTAGTCGGCGATTGCTCGTTGCTCCCGGGGTCGGACACCGACGACCTGACCGGGACCCAGCCCTCCCGCTTCACGATGCCCTCGGGCGAGGCACCGCCAGCTCCTGATTTGTCACGCCACCGGAAGCCCGCAGGGGCGACGGTCACTCCGGCGACGCCGGTGCCGCTGCTAGGCGGCGATCCGGGAGAACGCTCGCGCGTTGTCGTTGGCAGTTGAGGCTTGCTCGTTGTTCACGGGAGTACAGCTCTCCCGGCCACGCATCCACCGTCCTCCTTCTCCCATCGAAACCAATCGCCCCCAGGTCGGGGTCGAAGTGACAGGTAACACCCGGCGGGAGGGGACGCAAGCGGAATCGTCTACCGGTTGCGCGAGACGCCCGGGCGCTGCCAGAGCAGGCGCGGGGGATCGGCCTCCGGATTGCGGTCGATGTGGTCCCCGTCGTCGCCCCAGCCGTGGGCCATCCCCGCGGGCAGCAGTGCCGCCCAGCGGTCGGCGAGATCGGCCAGCAGTGCCACCTTGTGTCCCGGCTGGAACGGGCCGGGGGCGATCAGCACGAGCACCAGGTCGCGGTCGCCGATGGCCGCCCGCGGGCAGAGCCAGGCGCTGCGCACGGCGGGCATCGCCGACAGCTCCCCGATGGCGGCCTCGAGCTTCGCGACGTCGGAGGGGGACATCGCCGGCTAGGATCGGCTGCGCTTGCCGCCGCGGGGCATGGTCATGCTCAACGCCTTCCTCGCCCGGGAGTGGTCGCCGACCACGGTCTCCCCGTGCCAGCGCCCGGCAGCGATCTGCGTGATGACCGCGCCCGGGTCGATCTTCGCGGGATGGCCAGGGACCTGCTTGACGGAGCAGCCCGTCCCGTCGATCGCCAGGACGTACGGCGCCACCCCCTCTCCTCCCACGAGCACCTCGACCTCCGGCGGCATGTCCTGCGCGAGGCGCCGGAACCTGGCGATCCACCGCTTGACGCGCGGCATGTCCCCCGCCGCCCGCGCGCGACCCGCCACCGTCTCCGCCTTCGTCTTCGCCATGGTGCCTCTTCCTAGCTGTTGATGATCGCCTCGGCACGGTCGCCGTGGCGCGCCCGGATCGCATCGAGCCAGGCCCTGGTCTTGGCCTTGGCGCGCACGAGGTGGTGGCCTTCGCCGGCCTTGCCCACCACGCCCTCGAAGGTGACGCCCGGCACGTCGCCCTGGTAGACCCGCTCGACGAAGCCGCGGGTCCAGTTGAACATGCCGAGGAACGCCGTCGTGGGCACCTGGCCCTCGAACACCCGGCGGAACTCCGCCGGGCCGAGGATGCCGCGCTTGTCCGCGTCGACGTCGAACAGGGTCAGGAACTTCGGGTCGTCCGGTTCGTGGTAGCCCCCGAGGCTCTTCGCCCCCAGGAACTCGTAGAACACGATCAGGTGCTGCCAGCGCCGGTCGCGCGCGATCTTCTCGAGCGGCCCGGCCAGCACCGCGTCGAAGAGCGCCGGCACCACGGCGAGATGCGGATTGGAGTCGTCGAGCAGGCCGTGCCGGCGGCCATGCTTGTACCAGCCCTGCTTGCGGCTCCACCCGCTGCGACACGAGCTGCCGTCTGCCTTGTCGAACACGGACGCCCCGGGGATCTCCCGGAACATCGTGCCGATCGAGGCGGGGATGGAGGGATAGTCCTTCACGTGTCGTCCCCGGGCTCGCGCAGGTACCTCGGGATCTCGGCCGCTATCGACCGCTGCCGGCCGTCGTCGTCCGGCAGGACGCCGGTGAAATCGCCCTCGGCAAAGTGCACGTCCGGGAACTCCGGTTCGTCCTCCGCATCCGGATCCACGCCCAGCTTCCGCAGGAGGTCGTCCAGGCGCCGCATGGTCGCCTGGGATCCGTCGCGGCAGGCGAGCATCGACGGCGGCACGAGCAGTGCCTCGACGGCCAGGTCCTCGTCGAGCTGGTTCCAGTGGATGCCCCGGCCGTCCCCGACGAGGCGCCAGTCCTCCAGATCGCTCCGGCACGCCCGGAAGAGCCTGTCCGACCAGCACAGGGGCACGCAGACCCGGCGGCCGTCATCGAGCACCACCACCAGGAGGTCGTTCTCGAAGACGACGTCGATCGCGCGGGGATCCTCGGACGGATGGAATCTCATGCTACACCTCGCGGGCGCACCCAGCGCTCGTGCCCGGGCAGTACCGGCGCGATGCGCGGGTCCGGGGCGTACAGGAAGGCGTCGAGGACGTCCCGCTCCTCGCCCTCGTCCTCGACCGGCCCGAGGTCGCAGGCCAGCACGCCGGGCCGGGCCTGCAGCCACCCCGTGATGGCTCCGCGGGCGGCGGCGACCCGCTCCGCCCCGGGCGGGTCCTGCTCCCAGCAGACCCACTGGTGCAGGCCGTTCAGGCCGACCGGGCCGCCGGTCTCCATGCCGAGGCCGCCCAGGAAGCCCGCCCACGCATGGAAGAAGGCGGTCAGCCCGTCCCCGTCCGGGGCCTCGTCCTCGTGCAGCACGGTGGCGAAGAAGCCGGGATGCCCGATCGGGCCGTCGACGTCCCTCACCGGTCGCCACCTTCCGCGCCCCGCCCGGCCCGCCCCGGCAGCGTGGGCATGCGGCCGATCCCGCCGACCAGGACCCGGCACAGCTCGCGGCCCTCGCCGGTGTGCTGCAGGAGCCAGGACCAGACCGACAGCACCTCGTCCTCCGTCACGTCCCGGACCCTCCCGGCAGCGTCATCCCAGGCCTGCAGGACCAGCTCGGCGCGGGTGTCGCCGCTGGCGCCGCTCGCGCCCAGGTGCTGCGGCTCGAGATGCTCCTGCAGGCGGTCGGTCAGCAGGTCGAGCCGGTCGGAGCTGCCATCGTCGGGCGCCGTGTCGAGCCGCAGGATGCAGGCCGCCGCGTCGTAGCCCTCGATCGGGTAGCCCAGCAGGGGCCCGCCGGCCCATCCGTAGGACAGGGGGCCGACCAGGCCGGCCTGCACCTGCGTGACCGCGTCGAGCCAGGCCTGCATGACCTGCCGGTCCGCCTCGGTGGCATCCCGCGGGCGCCAGTCGTCGTCCGCCCCCTCGCCGGCCGTGCAGTAGAAGTCCAGGCCATGCAGGTCGTTCACGCCGGTGACCCACAGGTCGTACCGCTCGGCGTAGGCGATCAGGCCCGTCTGCACCCGGTCGAGGTCGTCCTGTGTCAGCCCGCCGATCACCGGCCGCATCGCGCCGGTGATCCGGAAGCCAAGGTGCTCGATGCTGCCGTCGTCGTTCTTCTTCAAGATGCCTCCCTCTTCTTGACCGCCCAGCAGGTGATGCAGCGCAACTTCTTCGGCGCACCACGGAGGTCGTTCTGCTGCATCGCCGTCAGGAATCTCATGGGGTCCCTGGGGGTCGGATCCGGGCGCGAGGCCGTGTGCCCGCAGGCCAGGGTGAGCAACCACCCGCTCCCGCCACGGGGCCCCGTCCGCTCCTCGATGTGGACCACTTCCCGCCAGGGAGATTCCGACAGCAGGCCCTTGTAGTTCTTCCGCTGCGGCGGCGGCCGGACCCGTTCGCACAGCGCCAGGCCGATCCCGCTGGCGTCTGCGAACGACCGGATGACCTTCACCTTGCCCACGTCCTACCTCGCCGGCAGGGTATCGCCCGCCGCGTCCCCTGTCAACGGCGACGGGCCAGGTTGCGGGCCGTGCCGCTCTTCCTGCGCCCGGGACGCACCCAGGCGATGTCCGCATCGCTGGCGGCCGACGCCGCCGCATCCCGCTGCTCGTCGCCCGTGAAGCCGCCCACGGTCGGGAAGCCGCCCGTGTTGTGCCGTGGGGCCGTGAGCATGTGGTACACCGTGACCTGCCCCCGCGCGATGCCGCAGGCGACGAGCCAGTCCTGGGCCATCCGGTCGGCGCCGCGCGCGTCGCCGACGACGAAGGCGGCCTTCGGGTCGCGGGCCGCCTCGGCGAGCGCAGGGGTGTAGTGCTCCGCGAATTCCTCCGGAGTGAGGTCGAGATGTCCCGAGATGAAGTAGCGCATGGTCACTCCCCTTCCGTGCCGCCCCGGCAACGCCGCCCGCACCCAGCCGCCGGGCTCGTACCTCCACGGCCTCCAGCTCGCGCCGTTGTGGCCGGTCACCTCGACGGTCGTGCCTTCGGCCGCCGGCTCGTAGCGGTACCGGGCGGCCAGCGCCAGCGCCCTCCGCGGGCTGGTGGCCCGGCCGATGACCGGCGGACTTCCCGGCTCGAGGCGCTCGACCGTGTAACTATCCCCCGACTTCGGTCCCCGGCTGCCCATGGCATCACTCCCCTTCCGTGCCGGTCGGAGGCGCCGCCCGCACGCCCGCCGCCTCGGCCCGCCAGAGCACCTGCGCCACCCGGCCGGCGAGCTGGCAGGCGAGCAGCGGCGGCACGGCGTTGCCGATCACCCGGTAGGCATCCACCATGGACAGGCACCCGAAGCGGAAGGAGTCCGGGAAGGACTGCAGGCGGGCCGCCTCGCGCACCGACAGGGTCCGCGCTGCGGCCGGGTGCACGAAGCCGTAGGCGTCCTTGCCCAGGTGGCTCACGACGGTCTTCGCCGGCCGTGCCGGATCGAGCCGCTCGAGCCAGTCGCCGTAGCGGCCGTCCTGGCGGGTCATGTAGGTGTCCGCCAGCAGGTGGTGCCCCTCCTCGCCCGGGCAGGGCGCGATCGACTCCAGGAGCAGGCGCAGGGCGAGCGCGCCGTCGGCCTTCCCGAGCACCGCGTCGATCCGGGCCCGGTCGGCCCCCGGCAGGTCCCGCAGGGAGCCGAGCAGGTCGGCGATCTCGCGCAGCGTCGGGGCCGCGTCGCACCGGTAGTCCATCCACCGGCGGCCCGGGCCGAACAGCCCGAAGAGCGCCGCGTCGTCGGCCCGCACCGGGCGCGTGACGTGGGCATCGATCCGTTCCGCCTCGTCCAGGTAGATCCACCGGAGGTACTCGTCGACGGCCCGGCCGGGCCCGTGCAGCATCAGCCCTTCCGTCTCGACGGACTGCTCCAGCTTCCCGCCGACGTGGGGCACGGGCAGGCCCGTGAACGCCTCGGCGAGCGTGACCGGCTCGCGCACGGGCAGGGCGAGGCACCAGGCGGCCGCGTCGACCCCGGCGTCCGCGGCGATGGCGTCGGCCACGTCGGCCCGCACGCCGACCATCATGAAGCGCTCGCGCCGCTGGGGCACCAGGTGCTGCGAGGCGTCGACCACCCGCGTGGACATCCGGTACTCCAGGCCCCCGTCAAGGTCGCGGATCGCCCCGGCGAGCAGGGCGGGGGCGTCGAAGGTGCCCTCGGGGGTGTCGAGCCTCGAGGCGAAGTGCCGGACGTTCTCGAAGAGGAAGACGCGCGGCCGGAGCGCCGCGACGAACAGCACGTACTTGTACAGCAGGCGGTTGCGCACGTCGCCGACCTCGGCATCGTCGCGCGAGTGCACGCCCTGCCGGCGCAGGTTGCGCAGCTTGCCGCGGTTCATCCGACTGAAGCCCTGGCAGGGCGGGCCGCCGAGCAGCACCGACACCTGCCGGTCAGGCGTGCGGAGCGCCTCGAGCGCCTCCGCCATGCCCGGCTGGCCGAAGTAGAGCTGGCGCACGGCGTCGCGGCGGGCGCGCCAGCGGACCCAGGCGGAGCGCACCTCCTTCATGGGTCCGCTCGCGAGGAACCCGAGGAAGCTGCGGATGCGGCCGGCCGAGGACCGGATCTGGCCGGACCCCTCGGACCGCTGGCGGCCCTCGAGCGCCTGCGCGGCCCGGATCCAGTCTGCAGCCGCCTGCACGCTGCAGGCCTCCTCGACCAGTTCGAGATCCCCGGCGCGGAGCCATCCAGGCGCCCCCTCGTCGCTCCCTTCGTAGTCGCCCGCCCAGGGGGCCGGGGCGAGCCGCGGCGAAGCCTGGGAGGTCATCGGCAGGCCGAGGTCGGCGTGGAAGGCGACCACCGAGGTCTGCCCGAGCACACCGTGCGGCAGCGTCGCAAACGCCTCGCGCCAGGCGACGCCGTGCCGGACGGCGGCGACCTCGGCAAGGAACCGCGAGTCGATGCCCAGCAGCCACTCACGCAGCCGGTCCAGGGGCATGCCGGGCAGCCGGCCGAGCGCCAGGTGCAGGTCGACGTCGGCCTCGCGGGCGGCCAACTGGTACAGGTACCAGGCCAGCACCTCGCTCGCGTCGAGGAATCCCCGCAGGTCCACCTGCTGGCATGCCGGCTGATGGATGGCCCGCCGGTTGGCGTTGAACGCCCGGACCATCGGCTCCTCGTTGTCGACGGCCAGGACGGTCTCGAAGATCGGGCCGTCCCCGGGGAACCGGTAGTCCTCGAAGGCCTCGAATCCGAGCGAGAGGCCCCCGCAGCCCGAGAACAGGTCCACCACCAGGAGCCGGCCGGACGGCGGATCGCCGTCGAACAGCGGCGGCCGTGGCGGGGCGGGCGCGGCCAGCGACGCCTCGCGCCGCGGCATGCCGGGTGCCCTCGTGGCCGGGCCGGCGAGCCAGGCGCGGTACTTCGCCCGCGAGTCGCTGCGCACGTAGCCGCCGCCGAGGTGGTGCCGGAGCGCCGTGGACGTGACGCCGATCGCGCGGGCGGCCTCGGGCAGGGAGAGATGGCGTTCCTCGAGGCGTGTGCGCACCTGGGCGAGCACGTCGACCGCTTCCTTGGACACGGGGCGCTCCTTCGCGTCGCCGTGCAGCGGCGGCACGGCGGAGGACCCTATCACCAGGGACGATGCGCGGTCAAGGGGAGGATGGCGGATCCTGCGGACGTGCCGCCCGGAGCCGGCATGGTAAGATACCTGATGCCTCGATCACGGACGCCGGAATGGGCGCGCTACTGCTACCTGAGCCTGAAGGACATGGGCATCAGCTCTCCGTTCGTCATGCTCCGCATGCCGGATCGTGCCATGCCGTGGCACGAACTGCTCCGGCATGTACGGAGGCTCATGAAGGACGATTTCGGCATCCCCGGCACGGCACTATGGAGCGTCGAGGGGCACTGCGGGGTCCGTCATCCGTGGCCCGACGCCCGCGACGAGGACGAAAGGGAGGCCGGTCGGCTCGACCGGGGGTTCGGCGGGGATCCCGAGATCCTCAAGCGGTGGCATCTCTACGCCTGGGACGACGCGAAGGAGCGCTTCGTCCTCGTCCGCCCGCCAGTCACGACCTGACGGCACCAGGCGGCGAAGGCCGTCCTGCTCACGGCCCCCGGCCCCGCAGGGCCGCCAGCCGGGGGATGCCCTCCCGGGCGATGGCGAAGGCGGCCGGGTCGCGGTCGATGCCGATCGCCTGGTAGCCGAGGGCGACCGCGGCTGCGATCGTCGAGCCGCCGCCCATGAAGGGATCCAGCACGATCCCCTCGCCGAGCGGCAGGGCGGCGCGCACGATCCGGCGCATGAAGTCCTGCGGCTTCAGGGCATCGTGCGGAGCGAGCGCCCGCTCGGCCTTCGGGGTCGGCGCCGACGGGATCACGTCGGTGAAGGGCCGCGTCGCGCCCTCGCGGCGCAGCGCGCCCGCGCGGTGCCGGCGCAGGCACGCGGCCACGGTCCCCCCGAAGGGCCTGCGGAAGAGCAGCCAGGGCTCCCAGGCCGAGCGGGGCATCACGGTCACGTCGCGGAACTCGGCCTCCGCCCCCTTCGGCCGGTCCCCGCCGCGCAGGGTCTGCACCAGGCGCACGATCTCGCCGCGCTTCTCCAGGCCGGCGCCCTCGAGCGCCGCCGCGGCCAGATGCGAGAAGAGGGGCGAGGTGGCCACGAAGGCGTGCCCGCCCGGGACGAGCACCCGCGCGAATCCAGCGGCCATGTCCTGGTAGAAGGCGATCAAGGCCTCCCGGTCGGCCGGCGTGAGCACGGTGAAGCGCGGCACGGGCCGGCGCCGGCAGCCATCGAGGGCGGGTGGCCGGCGCCAGACCCCGCCGGTGCCCGCGACGCGCCGGGACCGCTCGGCCGGCTCGAACTCCTTGAGGGCGAAGGGCGGGTCGGTCACCACCGCCCCGATGCTCCCCGGGGCGCAGGACTGCATCCAGGCGAGGCCGTCCTCCAGCAGGATCCCGGGGACCGGCGCGGCACGCTCCGGCACGTCAGCCCTCTTCCCAGGTGAACCGCCAGGCCCGGGCATCCGGACCGTACCACGCCTCGATCGACCGGCGGGCCAGCGAAAGCGCCTCGTGCGCGGAACCGGCCCAGGCCCTCCAGGCCCAGGGGACCAGGCCGCGGGCCTCGACCGCGGCGCAGAACCGTGCCGGGGGGTCGTTGCCGCCGATCTCGCGCAGGTTCACGGAGAACTGCCGGTCGCTCGTGAAGGCGGCATCCGGCGGGCAGAGCGCCCAGACGGACATCCGGGCACTGCGGCTGATCGGACCCGACAGTCCAGGCCACAGCGCCAGTTCGGCCTGGCCCGCCGGGCAGCTCGGCAGGTGCATGGGCGAGACGCCGGGCAGGTCGGGCATCTCCAGGTGGCACCAGCGGCAGCTCGGCAGGTCCCGGCCGCAGGGCCGCGCCGTAGCACGGCAGTCCCTTGCGATCCCGCGCAGGGTGGCATCGCAGGCGAGGAGGTGGTCGATCGTGGTGGAGACGGCCATGGGGCGACCGTACCATCATGGCCGAGACGGGCGCAAGGGGATTCGAGCGGTGATCCGCCAGTGCCAGCACCATGACAGGAAGTGATGTTGACAGATGCGGCAACATCCCGTCTTGTCGATCACCCGTCGGACAAGAGCCGACTCCTCTTGTGACAGTATCCTGTTCCTATTGACAGTAACTGGTTCCCTTGGGTAACACGGCGAAAGGTATTGACATTCCTCCGGTGATCTCCAGAAGTTGCTGTCATTCCCCCGACACGCCCGTCAGGAGCACCCGCCGCTCGTGCCGCACGTGGTGCACACCCGGCATCGACCCGAAGGGATCGTGACGCCGCCGCACTGCAGGCACACGTCGGGATCGTCCGAGACGGGCAGGCGGGGCGGCGGCGGCAGGCTCAGCGGCAGGCTGGAATCGTGGGCCGCACCGGCCGACGCCGCCTCGGCATCGGGCGCCGGGGCGTGGGCCAGGTCCTCGCGCCCGAGCATGTTGATCGCCAGGTCGCGGAAGAAGAAGTCGAGCGGGCTCGTGCAGAATCGGATGCGCTCGTGTCCCTCGACGACGCCGAAGGGCTCGAAGCGGGTGAAGAGGAACTGGTCGACGTACTTCTCCAGGGGGGCGCCGTGCTGCAGGCCGATCGACACGGCGATGGCGAAGCAGTCCCAGAGGCTGCGGACGGCGCTGCCGGTCTTGGCCTGGGTGATCCAGATCTCGCCGAGCGTGCCATCCGCGTACTCGCCGGTGCGCAGATACATCTTGGTGCCGCCGATCTTGGCCTCCTGCGTGATGCCCCGGCGCCGCTTCGGCAGCGGACGGCGGGTCGCCCGCGGCGCCTGCGGCCGCACCGCCGCAAGCACCTCCGGCGTCGCCCAGGCCTCGTCCGGGAGCGGCGCCTGGCCGAGCGCCCGGCGCGCCGTGGCGTTGAGCTGGGCGAGGTGTGCCACGTAGCCGCCGGGCACCCGGCCGGCGGTGACCGGCTCGGAGCCGGCCGCGAGTGCCATCAGGGCGGCGAGCATCCGGTCGACCGCGTCCTCCTCGACCTCGTCGCGCGCGCTCGTGAGCGGCTGCAGCGCCTTGCTGCCGTCGCGGTAGACGGCCACCGCCTTGAGGCCGAGCTTCCACCCCTTCCGGTAGATCTCCCCGATCTCCTCGGCAGTGGTCTCCTTGGCGATGTTGCAGGTCTTCGAGATCGCGCCGCTGAGGAACGGCTGGATGGCCGCCATCATGCCGAGGTGGCCGTCGATGGAGACCATGCGCCGCCCGGTGCCGCCGCGCATGGCACAGTCGAACACGGCCAGGTGCTCCGGGCGCAGGTGCGGGGCGCCCTCGACGGTGCGGTGGCCGCAGATCACCGCGTCCGCTTCCCGGATCTCGTCCCTCGTGAACCCGAGCGCCTCGAGGAGGGAGAACTTCGGCCCCTTCGCGGCCTCGGCGAGACCGAGGCGCGCGAGCGTCTCCTCGCCGATCACGTTCGGGGCGAAGGCCCATTCGAGCTGGAACACCCGCGCGAGGGCCTTGCCGACGCGTGCGAGGTCCGCCGGGGTCAGGCCGCGCGCCAGCAGCGTCTCGCCGTTGATGTACGGGGCACCGAGCAGGCGGCTCGTCCCTCCGACGTATTCCAGGATGGCCTGCACCTCGGCATCTCCGTAGCCGAGCGCGCGCAGGCCCCGCTCGATCGCCGCGCTGGCCATGCGCAGCGTGCCGCCCCCGGCGAGCTTCTTGGCGACCAGGGCGGCGACGACCGGTTCGATCCCGGTGGTGTCCACGTCCATCATGAAGCCGATGGTCCCGCAGGGGGCCATGAGCGTGGTCTGCGCGTTGCGCCACCCGTGCTGCCGACCGAGGTCCAGCGCCTGCTCCCAGGTCAGCGTGGCGGCCTGCAGGATGGCCGGCGGGCATTGTGCCAGCAGGGGCGCGCCGAGCGCCTTGCGGTGACGCTCCAGCACCGCCGTCATCGCCTCCCGGTTCGCCGCGAAGGCGGGGAAGGCGCCATGTGAGGCGGCCATCTCGGCGCTCGTCCGGTAGGCCTCGCCGGTCATCAGCGCAGTGATGCCCGCGGCGAGCGCCCGGCCCTGGTCCGAGTCGTAGGGGATCCCGAGGCCCATCAGCATCCCGCCGAGGTTGGCGTGCCCGAGGCCGAGCGGCCGGTGGTCGTGGCTGTTCCGGCAGATCGCCGCGGTGGGGTAGTTCGACAGGCCGACGAGGATCTCCTGCGCGAGGAGGAAGATCCGCGCCGCGTGCCGGAAGAGGTCGGTCGCGAAGAGCGCCTTGCGCAGGTAGCGGGTGAGGTTCAGGCTGGCCAGGTTGCAGGCCGAATCGTCGATGTAGGCGAACTCACTACACGGGTTCGTGGAATTGATCCGCCCGCTTGCAGGCGTCGTGTGCCAGGCGTTGATGGTGTCGGCGTACTGCACGCCCGGATCGGCACACGCCCGGGCGCTCTCGGCGATGGACTTCCAGATGTCGCGCGCCGGCCGGGTCCAGGCGATGCCGTCCGTGCCGGGCGCCGGGCGGCGCCAGCGCGCCGACCAGGACCCGTCCGCCTCGACGGCGTGCATGAACGCGTCGGAGAGGCGCACCGAGAGGTTGGCGTTCTGGAAGCCCACGGTATCGTAGGCCTCGTCGGGCGTGTAGCCGGCTGCGATCAGGGCGCGGGCCTTCCTGTCCTCCTGCGCCTTGACCTCGATGAACGCGAGGACGTCCGGGTGGTCGTCGTCCAGGCCGATGAACTTCGCCGCCCGGCGCGTGGTGCCGCCCGAGGTGATCGCGCCGGCCGCCCGGTCCGACGGCCGGGCGAAGGAGATCGGACCGCTCGCCGTGCCGCCGCCCGAGAGCTTCTCGCCCTTGGCGCGTAGCTTCGAGAGCGAGACGCCCGACCCGCTGCCACCCTGGAAGATCCGCGCCTCGTCCTTGATCCACTGGAAGATCGACTCGATGCTGTCCCCGACGCCGAGTACAAAGCAGGCCGACCCCTGCGGCCGCTCGTAGCCGTTGACCACCTGCATCGGCCGGCCGGTCTCCTCGTCCCAGGCCCAGCCGCCGCCGTGGTTGCGGATGCCGTACTCGTGGAAGAGGCCGACGTTGAACCATACGGGCGAGTTGAAGGCTCCGTACTGGTTCACCAGCATGTAGGTGAGTTCGTCCGCGAAGGCCTGCCGGTCCGCATCGCTGCGGAACCATCCGGCCCGGTCGCCCTCGACCGCGAGCGTGTGCACCACGCGCGTGATGATCTGCCGGACGCTCGTCTCGGACCCGGTCGATCCGTCCGGCTGCGGCACGCCGCCCTTGCGGAAATACTTGCCCACCACGATGTCGGTCGCGAGCTGCGACCAGCCCTTCGGCGCCTCGACACCCTTCATCTCGAAGATGACCGTGCCGTCCTTCTCCGTGATCCGCACGTCGCGCCGGACCCACTCGACCTTCTCCAGCGGGTCCTCGCCCGCCTTCGTGAACACCCGCTCGACCACCAGCCCCCGACCGACCTCGCCCGCGTCCGGCATGCAGCCTTCTCCTTGTACAGACCTGCGGACGGTCCGGCCGGGATCGGCCGGACGCGCCGCGGGAGGGGCATCCAACCACAGCCTGGCCCGGACGTCCAGTGCGGATGACGCGTGCCCCGGAAGTGCCGCCGGAACCCTTGGGGATTCCGGCGCGCCGTGGCATGTGATGGCACGCGTCGGGAGCGGGCTCGTGCGTGGATCGTGCGGCGGAAAGGCTCCGGGCCGCTAGCCGGCGTCGCGGCAGCCGACGTTGTGCGGGCTGGGCGAGCCGTCGCACCAGAAGGACCACCGCATCGCGCTGCACTGCACGGAACAGCGGACCGGCTGCTCCGTGGTGTGATCGCCGTTGCGGATCTCGCAGGTGGCCGTCGCCGGGAAGCGCGAGCAGCGCCAGGGCGCCAGGGACCGGGCCCGTTCCATGGCCTCGCGCGCCGCATTGGCACGGACCTGCTCGGCGGAAGGCGGGGGCCAGATCCGGTGGCAGCCGGTGTTGTCCGCAGGTGCGCCGCCGTCGCAGGCGAACAGCAGCCGCTCGCCGCCGGACCACGCCTCGCAGCGCAGGAGGTACGGATCGGTGGACGGGCCGCAGGCCACGCCCGGCTCCGGCGTGCCCGGGCGCTGCGCGCGCACGTACCGGACCACCTCGCGGGCGGCGTTCTCGCGCCGCTGGGCCATGGTCGGCACGGCCGGCGCGGTCCAGATCCGGTGGCATCCGTCGTTGTGCCCGGGCGGATCGGTGTCGCAGGCGAGCCGGATCCGCTCGTCCCCCGCCCAGGCCAGGCAGAGCCGCCCGCCCGCCTCCTCGCGATCGGTGCAGGCCGCCCCGGCCCCCGCAGTGCCCGGGCGCAGCGCCCGGACGAAGCGCAGCGCCTCGGCCTCGGCGTTCCGGCGGGCGTCGGTGCCCCAGGCGAAGCAGGGCGAGGCCAGCCGCCAGGCCACGTCCGCCAGCACGCCCGCGAGCAGGATGAACAGGACCCTGCTGATCGCGTAGCGGGCCGCAGCGAGGGCGCGGGCGAGCCGCTCGCCGCGGTGCTCCTCCAGCGCCTTGATCCGCGCGTCGCGCCAGGCGACCTCCTCGTCGCGCTGGCGCAGCACGGCACGCAGGTTCTCGCATTCGGCCACGGCGTCGAAGGCCGAGGGCGGGATCCCGGGCAGGTCGGTGGGAGGCTTCACGGCTTCCTCCCCGGCTTCCTGCCGGCGGTGCGGCGGGCCTTGCAGGCGCCCCCGGCCGCCGGAGCCTTCCTGCGGCGGTGGTCGGCGAGCATCGCGGCGGCGATGTCGATGCACGAATCGCAGATGTACACCGACTGGCCGGCCGCCAGCAGGTCCACCTCGTCGAGCCGCAGGTGGCAGAACGAGCAGCGGGGCTGTTCCTCCGCCGGATGCACGACCGTGACCCCGGGCAGCGGGCGGCGGCAGGCGCAGTCCTCTCCGCAGGGGCACGATCCGACACATGCAGTCTTCCCTGCCGGCTTCTCCGGCGGCTTCCTCTTCGTCACGTTCCCTTGCCTTCCTGGCCTTCCTGGCCCGCCTTCCGGTCGATCACCGTCTGGCGGGCACGGTCCAGCCGCAGATCGTGCACCAGCGCGGCGCACAGGTCCACGCACTCCTCGCAGATGTACACCATCGGCCCGGCGATGAGCCAGCGCACCTCCCGCTGGCTCCGCATGCAGAACGAGCAGCGGAACGGGTCCTGCGGCGGAGGGACCGGTTCCACGGGTTCCGTAGGCATGGCGTGCTCCCTTCCGGCTAGCCCAGCGGGCGCAGGAAGAACAGCAGGATGGCGCGGCGGGGCTCGATCCCCGTCTCCTCGTCGCCGCAGAGGTTGACCTTGATCGGGGTGTAAAGCCCCTCGTTGCCGTCCCCGTCCTCCCGCCACAGCAGGGCCGGCAGGTCGAGCGCCGTCGCGTAGTCCTGCGGGACGATGATCTCCACGCCGTCCGGCAGCGTGAGCCCCGTCGCCGCCTGGAAGCCCGAGGCGTCCCCGGGCTTGAGCCCGAGCGCCGCAAGCAGGTCGCCTGCCAGGGCGAAGTCCTCGTCCGTGGGCAGCTCCTCCTCCAGCGTCGCGCTCTCCTGGTCGGGCCAGTCATCGGATCCGTCCATGTGCATGACGTCGATGGGGTCGTCCTCGGGCGCGTCCCCGTGCTCCCGCCACGCCTCCTCGACGTCGTCCGACTCCTTGATGTGCTCGGCGATCTCCTCGACCAGCATCCGGAAGCCCATCGGGGCCAGGTCGAGCCCGGCCCGGATCGCCTTGCTGTAGACGGGGAGGTCCAGCATCCCCTTCGCGTATCCGCGGATGTCCATCGCGTGCTCCTTGCCGCATTCAGCGGTCGTGCTTGTGCTCGTTCTTCACGTCCTTGAACAGGTGCTTCAGCTCCTCGTAGTCCTTCCGGTCGTACAGCCGGTTGCGCAGGCCGCAGCGGGGGCAGTCGAACTCGCCCTCGCCCTGATGCCAGCAGTCGCCGCCCGTGCAACCGTGCGGCTCCTCGTACCAGTGGGTCTGGATGTACGTGAGCTCGCCGATCTCCAGCGCGGCCCCGCAGCCCTTGCCGTGGATGTTGCCCTTGCAGGCGATCAGCGTCTTGCGCAGCAGGTCGTCCCGCTGCTTCTCCAGCTCCTTCCGCTGCCGGTCGAGGTCTTCCAGCTTCTTCTCGATCTCCCTGATCGTGCTCATCCCCGATCCTCCTTGTGCCGGCGCGTGCCGCTCACGGCCGCACCGAGGTCGTCTCCCGCAGGTCCGCCGCCAACGCCCGCCCCTTCGCCCCCAGGTCCTCGCCGTGGACGCGAGCGTCGCTCCACATGCGCAGCCACTGCAGACGCTTCTCCGGCTCGTCGATCATCCCGCTGGCCGCCTCGTAGATGCGGCGCTCCTCGAGGGTGCCCGGGACGACCGAGTCGAGGCCCGCCGCCAGCGGCTCGCGCTTCAGCTCGTGCACGCAGGTCCGGAGCTCGTCCGGGGTGCAGTCGAAACGCGCCCGGATCCATTCCTCGTCGTGCACCGGGAATGGCACCGCCCCGGCGCTCTCGCTCCGCAGCGTCCAGGGGCCGGCACCGAGCGCCGCGGCCGCGACGACGAGCACGTCGATGTCGCGCACCCGGAGCGTGCAGGCGCCGACCTCGCCCGCGATCTCCCACAGGCCCACGGGAGGCTCCCTACTGCAGCGGGCCACGGCGCTTCTTCCAGCCGGCCAGGAACGGGCGGAACGGCTCCGGCATCTCGTCGTCGGGCAGGTCGGCGACCACCTTCTGCAGTTCGGGCGTCTCGTCGAGGATCTTCTCCAGGAACGGGGCGAGCCGGGTGGACATCGCCTCGGCGGTCTCTACCGCGGCACGCATCTGTTCCTCCTGCTCCTCGGCGGTCAGCAGCGAGGCCGGTTTCGGCAGGCGCGTCATCAGCAGGACCCCGATCGCCTGGAACGCCTTGATCTGCGCGTGCTGGTCGTGGAACGGCGCCGTGAGCGCGTCGACCAGCGCCTCGTCGGGCCAGACGCGCAGCAGGCGCTGCATCGGTGTCTCGCGCCGGAACTCCGACCCGGGCGGCGTGTTCCGCGGATCCTTGCTGCTCATTTCGCCTCCATCGTCCGCACCTGCCGGCGCGCGTCGCGCAGGCAGCGCTTCAGGGCATCCGCCCGTTCCCGTCGTCCGTGCCACCTCGTGCCGCGGATCACCCGGGTCGCCAGGCGCAGCCCGCGCGCGTCGAGGCAGCCGGCCTCCGCCAGCTCGAGCAGGTGCTGCAGGTCGTCCCGCCCGAGCCCCTTGCGGCCGGCCAGCGACCCCATCACCTGCGAGAGGGTCCAGGGCAGCACCGTGGCCGCGAGCGCCGCCCCGGCGTCCATCCGCAGGACCAGCAGGCCGTCCGGGTCCGTGCTGCAGGCGGCCGATCCGGCCTCCAGGCAGAGCCGGAACATCCTGCCGGCCCGGGCGAGGTCCGCCATGGCGCCCGCCGTCCGGCACGGCCCGGCGCCGGCAGGACCGGCCGTGATCGTGCTGCCATCCCCGCTCACGCCCGTCCCCCGGCGGGATCGGCCCGCCGCAGGGCACGCACCAGGGCGTCGCGCTCCCGCATGGTGAACCGCGGGTCGTGGGCGAGACGCGTCTGCCCCTTCTCCCGGTCCCAGGACCCGCTGATCCGGAGCAGGGGGCGGCCCCCGCGGCCGGCCAGGTACCGGTGGTGCCGGCAGTCGTAGCCGAACACGTCCAGGCGTCCGTCCGGCTGGACGATGGCCAGCAGCCCGGTGTGCTCGGGGAGCGGGACCTCCAGCTCCAGGCGCGGGGCGTGGACGGGGCTGGCGGCGGCTTCCTGTGGTTCCGGCATGGTCCCTCGACCGGGCCCCCGTGCTCCGGGGCCAGGCTGGCACCATGACTACCACGGCCGTGGCACCGGTGTCCAGCAGTTCCTCCGTCCGGCCGGCGGCTGGGGTGGCACGGCATGGCACTGCAGGCCGTCCATCGGGGCGCCTAGCAGACCCGGAAGCCGCCGGAGCGCGCGGCCCACTCCGCGAAGCGGAGCGCCATCTCGCGGTACTGCGGCGGCCCGGGCAGGTGGACCAGGCGCAGGTCCCGGTGGTCCTGCAGCCACTTCCGGTCCTCCCTGCTCCGCCGGGCCAGCGCCTGCTCGCGCTCTCCCTCGGCCCAGGCCAGGTTGCGCAGCAGGTGGGCCACGACCAGGGCGTCCGCAGCGCAGACGTGGAAGCCGTCGTGCGTGGTCGGGTTCAGCCCGTCGTCCTCGTAGACCCAGGTGTCGAGCGCCGAGCCCAGGAGCACGTCCGAGCAGAGGACGCCGGGACCCTGGGCCACGCGGAAGGCCAGGCCCACGCCCTCCTCGAGCAGCCAGGTCCAGAATCCGTTGGGCATGTCGAGATCGCCCGCTACCGGGTCGTCAGGCTTGAAGGTACAGGTCACGATCCTTGCTCCTCTCCGGCGAGCGTGCGTCGCAGCTCGCGCAACAGTTCCACGGTCCTCGCGAAGCCGATCCGGTTGCAGTCGGCCACCAGGCACCCATCCTTGAAGTGCGGCGCGGCGAGGCGCGCCCAGGCATCGCGCACGTGCCGGGACCGGCCGTCCACGAGGTCGAGCGTCGTCACCACGATCGCCTCCAGCTCGTCCGGGCAGCGGGCGAAGAAGGTCGGCTTGCCCAGGCACAGGTCGAGGTATTCCCCGATGCGCGCGCGGAGATCGCCCTCCTCCGTGCCGCCGCTCACGGGTCGTTCCCGCACGGGCGGGAGATCCGCAGCGTCCACGTCCCCAGGGCCAGGCGCAGCCGCGGATAGGCGTGGAACACGCTTCCGTCCCGGGGCCGCTTCGTCTCGAGCATCCAGCCCCACCTCGCCCGGTCCAGGTGGCGGCCGAGGCGGACGGTGATGGACCGGCTCCCGATCTCCAGGGTGATGGCGGTCCTGCCGGCAAGCGACGGGTACACCCACTTCGTCCGCATCTTCCAGCTCATCGGTGCCCCCTTCCGCGGCACGGCACGTCGGCCCCGGGGCCGGTGGCGTCCAGCCGGCGCATCCTCTCGCCGATCCGGCGTGCCATCTCGTCCCCTTCGTCCGCCAGCGCGTCCATCCCGGCGGGCGTGAGGTGGACCGGCGCCGCCGGCTCGAAGACCGCCGGCTGCGATTCCCGCCGGGCGAGGTCGCGCAGGCCGGACCGATCCCCGGGGTCGACGTCGCGGGGCGGCCGTTCCATCGGCACCGCCACCCGCCTGTGGAACTCCGCGCGCAGCCGGGCGCCCTCGTCCAGCAGCTCCCGCAGCTTCTCCGGCGTCAGCGCCGCCAGGCGGTCGCGCTGCGCCAGTTCCCTGGCCAGGTCCAGCAGCGCCTCCTCGGTGTTCTCGTAGCCGGCCTCCAGGGCCGCCAGGCGCACCTCGATGCCCTCGTCCTCGCGCAGCGGCCGCCTGGAGTCGCGCGGCAGGAGGCCGAGCGCCCGCACCAGGGCGCCGGGATCGGGCCGGTCGCTCACGGCCGCCTCCCGTCCATCTTCTCGAGATCACGCGGCGTGCGGGTGGCCGCCCGGGCCTTCGTGCAGATCGCGTGCAGGTCGTCCACGCGGACGACCTTGCGGGCGCGCGCCTCGGCGACCTCGACCGGCACCGCGAGGGTGGACTCGCCATCGTTGTAGTAGTCCGGCGCGTCCGCCACCTGCGCCTCGGTGTAGCGGCCGGCCGCGCCGAGATCGCGGGTGTAGCCGGCGTTGTCCGGCGCCCACCAGACGATGTCGTCGCCCCGGGTCCACTTGAGCGACAGGATCACGAACGTGCGCTGGCCTTCACCGAGCTTCACGATGGACATCCTTCCTGCCGGCGGGCGTCGGCCTCCTGCCGCATCCGGAGCACGGCCCCTTCGTACGTGTCCCGGCACGCCTGGTTGCACCAGACCGCGCCGGTCGCCTCGTCGAAGACCGGCGGCCCCTTGCAGTGGCCGCAACCATCGCCGGTGACGTAGTGGCCGCAGGTGCACTCGTACTTCCACCCGAAGATCTCGAGCCCCTCCCGGAGCGTCGGCCCGGACGGCCAGTACGTGTCGTACCGAGCCGCCCGCTCGACCTCGCAGTCCTCCCAGGCGGCTCCGTACTCGTTGAGCAGCAGTACCCCGAGGATCTTCGCCGCCCGCGGATGCGGGGCGTAGACCACCACGCAAGGCTCGTTGTAGCCGTCGAGGTACCGGACCAGCCAGGCCCGATCCCACTCGTCCATGCGGATCGCTGCCGGGTCCTTCCTCACGGATCCTCCGGGGTGTAGATGTGCCCGCCCGCGCCGCGGACCAGGCGCTTGAACTCGCCGAGCGGCGTGCCGGAGCAGACGCGGCTCTCGCAGCCCTCCGGCACCTCCAGCTCGAACCAGGGCAGGCGATGCCGGTTGGCCTCCCCGGCCGTGCCCTCGTCGTGCGTCTTGTAGACCTGCGCGTCGAAGGCGATCTTGACGAGCCGGTACGGCGCGATGCCGTCCTCCTCCGGCTCCTCCTCCCAGGAGGTCGGGGGCGAGGCGTTCTCCCGGGTGCCCTTGTGCCACCCGTCGCCGCGTTGCAGGTCGAGCTGGCGCGTGGTGAACCACGCGAAGCCGCCCTCCACGAAGCAGAGCACCGGCTCCCCGTAGCGGATCTCGTCGCCCGGGGCCGGCCGGGGCTTCTTCCGTACGGCCCGGCCCCGGTCCGCTCCCTGCCACCGCAGGATGCAGCGCAGCGCGACCGGGTCGCAGGGACGCGAGCCGGCATGGAGCCGTTGCAGGTGCGTCCGGAACTCCTCCCGCAGCGCCTCGGGCATGATGCCGACGACCTCGTCGACCGGATGCCGGGCCATCGTCCCGACCATCCCGGCGAAGAGGTCATCGAACGCGATCTCCCCGCGGGCATGCCGCTCCACCCACCGGTCCGGCGACAGTTCCACCGGAGCGACGCGCGCGCGCTTCACGGCCGGACCGCCTCCGGCCGGCCGGGCAGGCCGAACCGCCCGACGTACTCCTCGAGGTCGCCGATCACGACCTCGACCTGTCCGGCGGACAGCGAGGCGAGCAGCATCTCGGCCAGCCTGTCCCGGTAGAACTCGTTGCCTCCGGACAGCCTCATCCAGCCGACGAACCGGCGGATGGACGCCAGGACCTCCCGGGCGACGTCATGCGTCGGGAACGCGACGCTGACGAGGAGGTTCCCCTCCTGGAACGCCCGGCGTGCCGCCGCCCCGTCGTCCCGGAGACCGAGATGGATGTACCGGAATTCGTCCGGCCCGGTGGGGATGCGCTGGATGACCCAGCCGCCGTCCTTCTTCGCAGACGCCTTGTGCTTCACGCGGCCCGTCCTTCCGTGGCACGTTCCGGCACGGCGACCTCCCACGCAAGGCGCCAGTGCCGGCCGTCGTCGTCCATCTGCACCGCGGTCACCGTGATCCGGTGCCGGGTCGCCCAGGCCGGCATCGTCGCCCCCGACCGCCAGCGGAAGTGGCAGAGGCATTCGGAGGCGAAGTGGTATTGCTTCGGCGGGGCCGGTTCCTGCCACGGCTCCCCGAGCCTCCGGGCGACGTCCCGGCCGGTGGTCAGCTCCCACTGCCAGTGCCTCTGCTTGAACTCTTCCGCCTCCCGCTCCGACCGGCACCAGCGCACCTCCTGCGCGGTCGGGTAGCCATCCGCGCGGAAGACCACGGCCAGGAACGGGTAGCAGTCCTTGTGGTCCGGGCTCCAGGCCTCGCGGACGGCGTAGGTCCGGCCGGCCTGCCAGGGGCAGGAGCGTCCCGGTGCGGCCGGCCGCAGCAGGGTGCCGGTGCCGGCCCGGAGCGCCTGGACCTCGCCGTCCGGGAGGATGATCGTGCCGCGCCCCTTCCTGCTAGCCATGGGCCTTCCCCGGCCACCAGGCGGCGACCACCCGCTGGATCTCCGCCCGGATGGCCAGCGCGCTCTCGCGGTTCCGCGCGGCGTAGCGCTTCCCCTCTTCCGGATCGGGATGGAGCCGGGCCCGGTGGAACTCGCTGACCATGACCTCGTAGCGGGTCTCCAGGGGGCGCAGGGCCTCCTCGAGCGCCTCGTACTCCGGCACGAGCACCCGGAAGCGACCGAGGAACTTCTGCTTCGCCTCCCGCCACCCGGTCGGCACCATCATCTCGGGCAGGGGGTCCGGCAGGCAGGGCCAGTCCTCCGGCTCGATGTCCATCAGGTCGCGCTTCTCGGTCGCCAGCGCCCGGTCGTCCGCGAGCCGCACCGAAGGCGGCATCTCGCGCGGCAGGCCGAAGCGGTCGCAGATCACGGCCATCGCCCGTGCCTCGGCCTCGAGGTACGGCCGGCCGATCGACTCCAACGCCTTGAGCGGCCGGGGCAGGTCGATCAGGTAGGCCTCGCTCGCGTCGTGCAGCAGGCCCCACAGGGCGTCGGCCTCGTCGCAGTAGAAGGAGACGAGCACGCTGTGCTGCGCCACCGACGAGGGAGCCGTGGTGTGCCCGCTGAAGCGCGCCTGGATCGCCAGGGAGTGGGCGATGTCGCGCAGGTCGATCATCTCCGGTCGCAGGTCGAGCGGGGTGACCTTGCGGCCCGTGAACGTCTGGATCCAGCCGGCGTGTGCCATCGTCTCGTTCAGCCTTCCTCGGGAGCCAGGATCTCGGCGCGTAGCTCGTCCGGGTCGCGTCCGGTGACGAGCGCCAGCGCGCGCAACGCCTCGTCGAAGACCTCCGGGACGAGGTCGTCCGGACGGATCGGCAGGTCGACCTTCACGGTCGCCTGCCCGCACGAGAAGTGCCAGATCGTGCGCCGGGTGAAGCAGGCCCGGGAATGCATCAGCCAGCGGGCGTTTCCGCTTCCGATCGGCCGGGTCACCTCGACCTCGGCCCGGTGCGTGGCCGCCCGGGCGATCCGGCGCAGGCGGAGCAGGATCCTCGCCGGGGACGGGCCGGGCGTGGCCGGCACGAGCTCCGGCACGTGGTGGTGTGCCATCGCCCCACCGGTACACCCGGCTCCGCCGGGACGCAAGCGGAAAGGCGCGGGCTACGCCCGCTGCCGGCAGCTATCGGCCCAGGACTCGCCCGAGGTGCCGGTGTTGGCCAGGATGGGCGGGGAGAGTGCGGTCCGGACCGTCTCCCGGTCGTAGCGGTACTTCCGTGCGACGATCGCTTCGACACGGACCGGCGCATCTTCCAGGAGCGAGATCTCCCACTGGTCGCGGCCGTAGTAGATGAAGCTCGTGAAGCCGTAGGCCCAGTCGATGTCCCGCGCCCGCACCCGCGCTTCGAGGACGACCCGCTGGCGCTCGCCCTTGTACGGGACCACGCCCTGCGTCCCGGCGCCCTGCAGCTCTGCCGACCAGGCCTTGCCGATGCAGCGCCAGTCGATGAACTCTACCGGGTCCGCCTCGGCCGGGATCGTCACCTCGCGCCAGATCCTCGCCCAGCCGCGGGAGGCGATCTCGTCGGCCTTCCAGACGTAATCGCCGATCCGGTCGCGCAGGTCCGCGCGCTCGGCCGCCTCGTCCTCCACGGGCCACTGGTTCCGGATGTCGGTGTGCTTGAGCGCCCAGCGGTACGCGGCCTCCTCGCTGCGCAGGAACGCCGGCAGCCGGAACGGCTTCTGCTGACGGCGGGCGAGGTTGACAGCGACCGGGTTGCGTCGCGCCGGGTGGCCGGTCTTCCGGGGTGCCATCCGCCCAGTCTAGCACCCGGCGGCGCTCACGCCCGGTCGAGGCACCCGCGCTCCGCCGCGTACCGGCGCACCCGCCCGGCAACGCGTCCGGCGGCCGCCGCGGTGGCCTCCAGGCCCGCAGCCGCGCGCGCGACGGCACCGGCCAGGCGGGCCAGGGCACGCCAGGCCAGCACGTCCCCGAGGAAGCACAGCTCCCCGGCCGCCTGCCGCCAGTCCGCTGCGCCCGCCACGCTACGCCTCTTCCGATGCCGCGGACTCCCCGGCCTCGCGCAGGACCAGTCCCGGGAAGTACCGCTCGCGGCCCGCGGCCGTCGCCACGATCACCTCGGCGTGCGCCGTCAGGTGCCCGTGCCGGACGCTCGACACCTCGCGGACCACCAGGCCCCGGCGCAGCAGGCTCCGCAGCGCCGGGCCGCCCATCCAGATGCCGGAGAGGGTTACCCCGAGCAGGTCGAGCAGGTCCTCCTCGGCGATGCCCCGCAGGACGACGTAGGCCACCAGACGCCGGCACGTCTCCCGCCAGGTCCCGACCACCTCGCCCACGACCATCCCCAGGCAGAAGGCCAGGCAGGCCCAGAAGACCCAGGCACCGCCGGCCTGTGGACCATGGATCCAGAGCAGCCCGACGCACAGGGGCAGGCTGCCCACCAGGATGGCCACCCGCTCCCTGCGACTGCGATCCGGAGTGCGTGCCTCGAGGATCTCGCAACCATCCTCGATCCGGATCTCGCGGCTCACGCAGGCATTCTGCACGTCGAGGGGAGAGGCCATCATATTTCGGCGCGGGAACCCCGTCCTTCAGGGCGGGGAGGAAGCGCCGCTCCTCGTGTTGTAGTTGTAGCCATCCGCCCGCTGGAGCAGGCGGCAGTGCTTGTGCGAGACGCTGTCGATCACTCCTGCGGTCGTCCGGATGTTGAACGACCCCCGGGAACGAACGGCGACCCGTCCGACGTGGGTGCCGGCCTTCTTTCCTGCCGGCACGACGGCCCGGACCAGGTCGCCGGTAGCGAAGCCGAAGACGCGCTTCCGGCGCATCAGGTACCCACGTGGGAACCCGTCCGCGGTCACCCGCGTGCGCTGATGGCTACCACGACCAGAGCACCCGATCACCAGCGTAGGGAGCCGCTGCCAGCCGTGGACCGCCTGCGTCTCTCCCGCGCAGAGGGCGTCCAGTGCGTGGGTCTTCGGGACGCCGAACCGCGACCGGTTCCACTTCGTCCGTCCACCGCTGCCCGTGCGGACCGGCAGCCCCGTGGCCGCGAGCGCCCGGTGCAGTGCCACACGGGTGCTGTTCACCGCTGCGGCATCCCGCACGGGCTTCTCCAGGCCGGCGAGGATCTGTGCGAGGAGGGCGGGCTTCTTCGCCAGGAACTCCTCCACGAGCCGCATGCCCTTCTTCTGGTTGCAGGGGCCGCACGACGGCACGAAGTCCTTCGGCCTGCCCTGCCCGAGGCGCCCCCTCGCAACCACGTGGTCGAGCTGCAGCGGAACGCCCTCCGCCCCGCAGTAGACGCAGGCCCGGCCCCACTTCTCGAGCACCCACTCGCGGATCTCGTAGCCCGCCAGCGTGCCTTGTTGGTACTCCACGCCCGAGATGTCCGGGTCGGCCAGGAGCTGCGTGTCGAAGCGGACCGCCTCCATGACGATGCCCGCGACCGGACAGAGCCTCCGCAGCCGGTCGGCCCAGTGCACCACGGCATCGACCCGGTGCTGCAGGCTGGGAGGGAGCCAGTCCGCGGGCTTCGTGCGGTTGTCGATGCGCGGGGCGCGATAGCGTAGGTTCCGGCTGCGGCGCCCGTGCCTGTAGCCCCGGCGCTGCTCCAGGGACCTGCGGATGGCGAGGCCCCGGTGCCCGACCTCGGCGAGCCACAGGGCGTGCTCGCCATCGCCGGCCACCCGCGCGACGGCGAGGCCGGTGGTCTTCGATCCCGGGTCGATCTTGACGATGACGGTCTGGACCGCGCCACCGGTGCGGTCCTTGATCCGGATCGTGAAGGGGTGCAACCGCGCCACCACCGCCCGGCGCTTCTTCAGGAGCTCCCGTGCCCGGGCGGCGGTCGTGGGCATGAGAGGGTGGTGCTTGCGGTCCAGCACGAATACGTGGGCGTTACCGCCCACCTGCCCTTGCGGGCGTGACACGTCGGGGTTGGCGGCCCCGGCGGCTCCTCTCGGGAATGTCGGTCCGAGGCCGTCTCCGCGCGCCCGTTTCGTCCCCGACCCGGGTTGTCTGCTGCGCGCGGTTGGAGAGGGCGAGGCTGAGGAGGCACCCCGCCGTCCTGCTTCTGCCTTCGGATCGACGTAGCGAGCCTTGCCGGGCTTGCCGTGCCGCGACTCGCTGTCCCTGGTCAACATGGGCTGCTATAGCTCCTTCCGAGCTTCAAGCCCCGCCCTGAAGGGCGGGGTCGGTTGACCATCCCGGCCTCCTTGGCCGCAGCGCCCGCTTGCCGAAGTCCTGCAGGGCGAAGCCGCCGGCCATCAGCAGCAGCGGCAGCGCGGCGATCACGGCGCCGGTCCAGACGATCCCGACCCCGAGGGCCGTCACCACCTTCGGCCAGGCCGGTGGCGGAGGAGGCGCCCCGGAAAGGAACTCCGCCACCCGCCGCTGCGCGACGAAGGCGGCCATCCGCCCGATCACGTGCTGGCACTGGTCCGAGGATCCGGGATCGAAGGGGCACCCTCCGGTGCACAGGTCCGCGCCCGAGCGGGCGCGGAACGCGTGCATGAACCCGAACCCCCCGCCCCCGTTCTGCAGGGTGATGGTGGCGACCTCCGCGTCCTCGTCCGGCACGGCCACGACGAGGACGATGCCGCCCTGCGCGTCCGCGTGCGCGCTCCGGATGCGCAGGCCGGCCATCCGGGCATGGTCGAGCATCCAGCCGGCCGCCTCGATCACCCCGGCCTCCGGCGCCGGGGCGCCGTCCCCGTCCCAGCCGTCCTGCAGCAGCGCCGCCGCGGCGAGGTCGCGGCGGGGGTCGTCCGTGTCGTCCTGTGCCATGACGTCCATCCTATTCCGGGCCGTCCCCGGCTGGCGAGCCGGGACGCGCGATCGCCGCCTGTGCCGGGCAGGGGTCCGGGTCGCCGGGTTGGCGCCACTCCGCCCGCTCCCGGGCAACCTCGGGCGATACTTCCGGGATCCACCGGTCGGCCCACTGCCGGCCAGCCTCGAAGAGGTCCTCGAGGCTGTCGGCCCCCGCCGCGCCGAGCGAGACCCGGTGCTTGAACGCCTCGCAGGGGGCGACCTCGCCGTCCGCCCGCACCAGCAGCCGGCCCCGGCCGGCCCGGCAGGTGCCCGGGCCGCCCAGCGGCACGCCCACGCGCAGCTTCGGACCGACCTCCGGATCGGCCTGCAGGGTGTCGATCAGGCACTGCAGCCGCTGGCGCTCCTGCGGGTCCAGCTCCAGGTCGGCCCGGTGGCGTTCCGCCTCGCCCTGGACGACCAGGCGCAGCAGGGCCACCCGGACGACGCCCAGACGCACGAGCCAGCGCGCCGTCAGGTCCAGCGTCGCGAGGTTCGGCCGCATCGGCACGAGGTGCGCCTCGACCCGCAGCCCGGCCTCGAGGGCCAGCGCCAGCGAGGCGCGGGTGGCCGCCCAGTCGCCGCCCAGGTCGTCGTGCACCGCGGCGTCGACCGACTGGACGTTGAACACCACGGCCGCCGCGGGCGCGAGCTTCCGCCAGTCCTCCACCGTCCAGCCGGCCGGGGCGACGCCCGAGGTGTAGATCCTCGTGCGGTCGCCGCCCACCAGGTCGAACGCGTCCTGGAAGGGGGCGACGTCCCGGAGCACGTCGCCGCCCGAGAGGTTCACGTCGAGATCGAGGCCGCCGGCCTCCGCGAGGAGGTCGGTCAGGCGATCGTAGCCGATCAGTCCGCGTTCCTCCCGGTGGTTCGAGCAGAAGCGGCACCGGAGCGGGCACCGGGCGCCGATCTCGATGGTGAGCTCGCGCCGGTCCCCGACCGGCGGCGCCGCCTGCGGCACGTCGCGGCTCATCCTGCCGCCTTCCCGGCGACGGGGAGCTCGTCCGGCAGGACCTCGGCGAAGATGCGATGGCGCGGCACGCCGGTGACCCCCTGCAGCTTCTCGAGGTTCTCCGCCATCCGGCGGCCCCAGTCCCCGTACCCTGCCCCGCCGACGGCGAGGTCCAGCGACTCCTTGCCTGCCCAGCGGAGGGTCTCGAAGACCGGGCAGCCCCGGGCATCGAGCCGGACGGTGACCTGCTCGCCGCCGTGCGCCCGCGCCCAGGCGCGGACGCGATGTGGATCGACCGTCACCAGCACCTCCGTGTCGCGCAGGTGCGTTGCCGCGAAGTCCCGGCGGGAGAGGAGCCGGTTCGCGGCCTCCAGGGCCGCCCGCGGCTCCTGGCCGTCCTGGCGCAGCTCGCGCACCTCGCCCGGCACGCCGCCCTTGAACATCGCGGCCGCGTCGTGTTCACGGCCGTCCACCGTCGTCGCGATCCACCGGGGCATCGGGAGGCTCCTTGCCCGGCGTGACCGGGCCCGGCCATCCTGCCAGACCACGGCCGGGGCTGTCAAGGTCACCCCCGGCGGGTCGTGCGATTGCAGGAACGATACGGATCCGTATCGCAGCGGCGGACGGACGACCCCGGCCGGCGGTCAGCGCGGCGGGCACAGGAGGCGGCCGGCCCGGCACGGATCGCAGATCGGCCGGTCCTTCTCGACCGGCCGGCCGCAGTCCAGGCACCGGCAGCACGCCTCGGCCTGCTGGCGCAGCGTGCGGGAGCTGAGGGACCGGTGTTCGCCGAAGGCACGGCCGCAGGCGCTGCACTGCCAGGCGGTGGGCGCGTCGGCGCCGGGAGGACGCAGGGGGATCGCTTTCATGGGAGGACTACCGCGGGAAGAGGGATTGCTGTGCCGTCTCGTGCCGGCCGCCGCCGGGACGCGGGATCTCCCCGGCGTAGATCGCGCCGAGCTTCTCGAGGATCCGTGCGAGCACGAGCCGGTGGCAGGCGTCAACATCGACACAGTAGCAGACGAGGACCACCCGGTCACGGGCGAGCAGGGCGTCCCACGATCGCCGGTCCTGCCGGTACGACCGGCGCATCACCGCGGTGTAGGTCTCCGTGTACCAGGCGCTGCCGCCTCGGACCGGCTCGTCCGGCGCCGGCCGGCGCACCCAGGGCGGCAGCCGGCCGAGGGCGCCCGGGCGGCCCTTCGCCACGGCCAGCAGCCATCCCGGGGGCGCGAAGGGGCCGCCGGAGGAGGGCTCATGGCGCAGGCGCGCCCGGGCCGCCCCGGCGCAGGTCACGTCGAGCCGGTCGGGGTCGTTGCAATCGATGCGGGCGGTCCAGACGGTGAGCGGCATGGCCTACCCGCGCGTCTTCGCCAGCTCCGCCTCGCGCTCGAGCGCACGGACGAAGAGCGGGACGAATCCCGGGTCGTCGAGCGCCCGGCGGGCCTCCCCGGTGGCGACATAGGCCTGGTACCGGCCGTCCCCGGCCTCGTCGCCCCACGCGACCTTGATGACCCCGAACCACAGGAGCTGCTTCACGACGCGCCACGAGGTCCGCTCCAGGCCGACGTACCAGACGCCGTGCTCGCCCACCAGTTCGCCGTCGCCATCCTCGTCGTCGGCGTGGTCGACCATCAGGCGCAGGACCTCGCGGGCGCGCGGGGTGAGCTTGATGGCGCGGGCCCGGTCCGGATCGAGGTCCGCGACCGTGGGCCGCTCGGGGAGGTCGTCCGGCGTGGTGCCGGCCGTGGTCTTCACGGCGCCCGCCCGGCAGCCCCAAGCAGGCGCGCGAGGCTCTCGCGACCGGCACCCATCGTCCCGGGCGGAGCCTGGTCGGCGGGGTCCGTCATCATTTCACCACGGATGGGGGTGCAGGGGCCGGAGCAGGCACGGCCGTCGTCCCGTCCTTCAGGGAACGCAGGGGCACGACCAGCATCAGGCCGCCGATCCCCTCGTTCTCCTTGCCCTTGGTGCGCAGCCGCAGGTCGAGCGGCAGGCCGAGCCAGCGGACCTCCTTGCCGTCCTTCTTCCTCGTGAACCAGCGCAGGTCGGCGAGGCCGGTCACGCCCACGAAGTCCTCCGCCTTGTAGATGCCGATCTCCAGGCTGTCCGGGACCGGGACGTCGATCCCGGCCGCGGGCTTCTCCCAGTGGCCGACCCGCAGGCCCGCCCAAACGATGAGCGCATCGGCCAGGGCGAGGTCGTCCGCCGTCGGGGGGTACTGGCACAACGGCCGGGACGCATCGGATTCGTCCCATGCCTTGAGCCCCTCCCAGTACGAGGGGACGTTCTTCCGGTCGTCCGGGCCACGCTGGATGACCGCGACCGGCCGTGCCAGGGACGCGCGTCCCTCCAGCCAGGTCGCGATCGCCTCGCCAAGGCGCCTGGCGACGTGCGAGAGGATGAAGGGTTCCATCGACAGCTTCCGGTCGTAGGCCGGGACCAGCTCCGGATGGTGCGCCCGGAGGTAGTCCCCGATCGGCGTGTACTCCTTTGGTGGAGGAGGCGGAGGAGGGGGCGGCTCCGGGGGAGGAGGCGGATTCGCTTCCGGGGGCGGCGGGGCGGCATCGTCCGCGGCCCCGGCGGCGTTCCGCGCCCCGTCGGGCTCTGCGGCGGGGCCGTCGGACTGCCGGGGCGCGAGCACCAGCACGTAGAAGACCCAGCCGAGGACGACCAGGAGCACCAGGCACAGCGTGACGAACAGGGCGAGCATGATGGGCCTCCTGTCGAGGTTCGGGGCCGGATGATCTTCCCGTCCGCGGCGCAGGTCAAGGCATATCGGCCAGCAGGTCCTCGAGCCCCTGGAGAGCCTCCGCCACCCGGGCCGAGGACGCCCGGACATCGGCGAGGATCTCCCGGGGCGGGCGGGGATCGACGACCGGCGCCGGGGCGGATGCCCGGCGCGTACCGGTGCGGCGCACACGGGCCGGCGAGTCCACGGCGCTGCCGGCAGCGGCGCGCGACGCCCGTTTGCGGGACGGAGGACCGGCCACCGGCGCCGGCCCCGGCTTCACCAGGTGCAGCGACACCGTGCGCACGTCGGTGCCCGCCTCGCGGAAGGACCCGTCCGGGTTGGGCCAGCACGTGCCATGCTCCTCGACGATCCGGCGCAGGCCCGCGTAGGGCCGGTCCTCGCGGAACATCAGCCCCGCCCCGGCGATGGCCACCATCTGCCCGCCCGGCGCGAGCAGGTCCCAGGCGTGCTGCAGGTGGCGGGCATCGGCGCCCTTCGCGAAGGGCGGGTTCATCGCGATCACGTCGAACGGGCCGCCCCGGTACGCGAGGAAGTCCGTCTCGGCGACCACCTCGAAGCCCAGTGCCACGAGCACCGCCCGGCGCTCCGCGTTCAGCTCGCAGCAGGTGACCCGGTAGCCCGTCTCGCGCAGCAGGCGCGCCAGCACACCGGTGCCGGCCGAGGGCTCCAGTGCCGGCACGCCGCAGGTCCGGGACGCACCCAGGCGGCTCACCAGATCCCAGGCGAGGTCGTCCGGGGTCGGGAAGAAGCCCTCCTCCTGCGCCGTCGTGACGGCACCCGCGTCGAGCACCGCGGCGAGCTTCGCGCGCACGTCGCCCGGAAACACGTGGCCCTTGCGGTGCCGGTGCCACCGGCCGCCCAGCTCGCCGAGCACCTTGTCGGCCCGCTCGTAGAGCTTGCGGCCCAGGGCCGCCGGCAGCACCAGCAGGTCGCCGGTGATGGTACTGCGCCGCAGGACGTCGGCCACGTCGTCGTCGATCTTCATGACAACCTTTCCGGGTAGGGAACGAGGCCGCGGACCCGGCAGATCAGCAGGTAGGCGGCCTGCGCCTCCGCCGTCGCGAGGCTCTGCGGATCGGCCACGGAGGCCGCCCGGACCATCTCCGGCGCGAGATCGCCGGCCGGGAAGTCGAACCACGGCACGTCCGGGGCACAGTCGCCGCACATCGAGGGGAAGATGCGGGACCGGTCGCCGGGATTGAACGCCGGGGACATCCTCGTCGGCCGGTGGCAGTGGCAGCAGACGAACGGCGCGAAGCGCAGTGCCGCTCCCGGTGCGGGCGGGGTCTTCACGGGCGCCTCCGGCGCAGGTCCTCGGCGGCATGGCCGGCGTCGACCAGGGTCGCGACCAGGACCATCAGGAGTCCGGCCTCGGCGAGGGTCAGGTCGGGCCACGGCACGTCGGCGACCGCGCACGTGACGCAGATCGAGGGCCGGATGCGGGAGTGGTCCTTCTGGTCGGATGGCGGAGGCAGCCAGCCGAACACCGGAGGCATCTTCGTCGGCCGGCGGCAGTGATGGCAGACGAACGGTGCGTAGCGCGACAGGATCGGGATCTTCATGGGGTCACCACTTCTCCAGGATCGGCAGGTCCTCGGCCAGGATCTCGAGACCGCTGTCCGCGTCGCGCAGGAGCGCCCGCCCGGTGGTCCGGCTGAAGCTCCGCTCCTTGCGTCCGACGCGCAGGATCGCGACCACCCGGACGGCGACGACCCGCGCCCGGCACTCCGTGCCGTCCGGGCCGGTGACGCGCACGTGCAGGACCGGGTGCGTCTTCTCCGCCAGGTCGACGTCCGCGTGGGGCGCCGCGAAGAAGGCATCGGCCAGGGACGAACCGTTGCCGGCCTTGCGCGCCCACTCCCGGGCGTCGTCCTTCGTCGGAAAGCGCTGGCGCACCCAGGCGTCGGCCTCCTCCTCCGTGGCGAAGCCGCGCGCGGGCTGGTCGGGGATCGTGGCGCGGCGGTAGTTGCAGCCGCGCCAGTCCGAGACGTGGGACGCCGGCTGGCCCCAGACGTATCCCTTCCAGCGGCCGGACGGGAGCTGCGCCACCATCACGCCGACGAGGTTCATCGCGCCTGGACCGGCTGCAGGCTGCGGATGTCCGTCGCCGAATGCTGCGCCTTGCTGGGCTTCCTGGGCATGCGGGACTCCTTCGGGCCAGGGCGGATGCGATCCCCGTGCCGGACCGTGCCAGCGGCCGGAGCCGCCTGTTTCCGCGTGGATGCGCCGGTCCGGGGCGCACTCCGGGCCGGGCGCCTTGCAGGTCCGGAAGGCCGGCCTTTCAGTTCTGCACGGCCGGGTCCGGCGCCGGACCGGCCCCCGGGGACGGGGCGGGGTCCTTGAAGTCGTCGCTCGTCAGGGCCACGCCGGTCTTGACGAAGTGCTGCACCGCCTTCCAGGCTGACCACCGCGGCGCCCGGGCGAGGAAGGACTCCCGCATCAGGCGGAAGCGCTCCGCCTCGGGCGGGATCTCGTCGAGCTCCGAGCCGGCCGCGGCGACGAGGGCCAGGTTGCCGGCGGATTCCTTGAAGAAGTTGAACTCGAATCCCCAGACCCGGTCGCCCGAGTCGAGCTGCACCGCGGCGGCCATGAACGGGTCCGGATCCCCCTCCTCGCCGTTGCGGGCGTCGCACCAGGCGACGAACTGCGCCCGTTCGGTCTTCGTCAGGCCCGCCTTGTCGTAGGGCGGTTCCTGCAGCCCCAGGCCGATCCCATGGCCGACCAGGTGGTACTTCTCTCCCGGCGCCTGGTAGCGGACCACGATCACGCGCTCACCCTTCTCCGGTTGCCACGACATGCCGTCCTCCTCGTGCCTGGATGTGCCAGGCGGGGCCAATGTAACACCGGCCGGGCCGGAGCACACGTCCCGACGCGTGGAGCGATGCGGGGCCGGGAGGACGGCGTCACCTGCCCGCCGCTCAGCCCTGGAGCACCTCGTCCAGGTGGTCCTCCGCGAACCGGGCCAGCGCGAGCCGGCCCAGGAGCGAGATCCGCACCCCCTCCGGACCGGGATCGCCGCGGACCAGGAAGCCGCGCTGCCGCAGGTCCTCGAGGACCGCCTCGTCCAGGGCGGCCGGTCCCTGCTGCTGCAGGGTCCGCATGGCCGGCCCGGCCGCGTCCGGATCGAGGCGGAGGTCCGCGGTCATGGTCCCGACCCGCCGGGCCACCGCGGCCTCCAGGTCGTCCCGGTCGGGCAGGCAGCGTCCGTCGTCCCACGCCCGGACGCTCGCCCGGACCACCAGGTCGATCGTCGGGACCATGCCTATCCGGTTGCCACACCAGCCCCGCGCCGGCTGAAACTTCGGAGCGACTACGTGTAGGACAACCTGCGCCGGCCCCGGCCCGCCAGCGGCCGACCCGCCGCCCGGGTGCTACGTTTCCCGCATGACCACCGCAGCCGCCCTTTCCGTCCCCGACTCGCTCTTTGACTTCCACGGCATGTTCCGCGACGACCACGACTGCGCGGTGTTCCTGGAGCGCATCCGCTGGCCTGACGGCTTTGCCTGCCCGCAGTGCGGCACCGTGGGCGAGCCGCAGCGCCTCGCCACCCGGCCCGGCATCCTGCGCTGCCGGTCCTGCCTGGCGGAAACGTCCCTCACGTCGGGCACCATCATGCACCGCACGAAGATGCCCCTGCTGATGTGGTTCTACGGCGCCTACCTCGTGACGAGCGAGACGCCCGGCATGTCCGCGCTCCAGTTCCAGCGCCAGATGGGCATGAAGCGGTACGAGACGGCCTACATGATGCTCCAGAAGCTCCGCGCCGCGATGATCCGCCCGGACCGGGACCGCATCGGGGGCGCCTGGCCGGTGGAGATGGACGAGACCCTCATCGGCGGGCGCACCCGTGGCGAGGGCCGGGGCGTCCACCACAAGGCCGTGGTCGTCGGGGCCGTCGAGGTACGGCAGGGCAGCGAGGACGACCCCGGGACGGCCTCCAGGCGGGAGAAGCACCGGCGCGGCGTTCCCTTGCGGGGCATGACCTACGCGGGGCGCCTGCGGCTGCGCATCGTGCCCGGACGGGGCGCGAAGCACCTGGAGCAGTTCGCCGCGGAGAGCATCCTGCCCGGCACGCACGTCCAGACGGACGGATGGGTCGGCTACGACGGGCTCGCTGGCCTGGGCTTCGACCACGATCCGCTGGTCGTCGATGGCGACCCGGAACGGCTCGACGAGCACCTGCCCATGTTCCATATCGTCGCGTCCAACCTCAAGACGTGGTTGCGCGGGACGCACCACGGCGTGAGCCAGACCCACCTGCAAGCCTACCTCAACGAGTACGTGTTCCGATTCAACCGCAGGTTCTATCCCATGGGCGCGTTCGCCAAGGTGTTGGGCATAGCGGTCCGCTCGCGCGGGCCGACGTACGACGATCTGTATGGCGGACAGTGGGTGCATAGGAAGAATCCCGGTAGGCGTTAGCCTCTACCGCCCGCCTCTCTTCGTCGGTTTCACGGTCGGAACCAGCGGAAGCTCTAAGATCCCCTTGTAGAGATTCAGCAGGTGGACGAACCTGGCGTCCTCCCCTGCGAACGACGTGCCCCGGTAGCACTTTTCCGCGGCACGATCGAGATCGCGGTGTGCATCACGCAATCTCTTCGGCATCGCGTTGACATCGTACAAGTCCGCAAGCGACTGACCTTCATGTCCTTTGCGTGCATCCAGCACGGATTTCGCGGCCAGCCTGACATTGTCTTCCTGCGTTTCGGACGGATTCGGCCACGGAAAGGTGTTGTAGACGACCTCGTTTGAGTAGCGATAGTCACTCTTGATCCGACCGCAGACGTAACGCACCCAGGCCATGTGCATGGAAGACATGAGGATCCCGAAGACATACAAATCGTCGGACGACACGTACGCACAGGAGTCGCTTACGATGTGGTCAGGGCCGAATACACTCATCGGTATGTAGGCGCGGTGCTCTGATGAATGACGCGGAACGAGAATGTATGCCGATCCGGGCTGCCGGATCTCGGCGAAGAGGTAAGGGGTCGCCGCCGCCTTCCTTGTCGCCGGACGGGTACTAGACGACCGATGCTTCGCAGCAGCACTGACCCTGGCCTTGATGAAGGCGGATCCCCGGATCTCGGACGCCGATGCGTCGACCAGCCACAGGCACCAGCGTTTCTTGCCGTTCAGGTATTCCTCGGCGGACAGCAGAGGAGCGATGTATTTGACTGCCGAATCGTCGTCCCTGGGAACCGCCAGGTACTCTGCATCGGAAAGGATAAGGTTTCCTCCGTCGTTAGGCATGCTTCCGAATACAATCGGCGGCACTCCACTTTGTAGCGGTGTCTTCCTGTCGCAAACGATGGTCATGGGGCCATCGGTCAAATAGGCGTTTATCGTGCTGGCCGGGACCTCCACCGGCTCGGAGTCTGGATTCTCGTACATGAACAGTCGTCGCGGCTTCTGCTCCTTCAGGGAGAATCCGGCGATGATCGTGTAGACGTGCGCGACCCCTTTGGCATCATTGTCCCACCGGAACGTCTGGTGGGCGAAGTTGACGGTGATGCCTTTCGCGAACAGATGTGGCCATAGGATGGGGACCTGCTCGCCCTGGGAGATGGAGTTGGTAGATACTAACGCGGCGCGGATGGCCGTCCCTTGGATGTAGTCGGCGGCTTTCACATACCAGCACGCTACATAATCCAGCTCCTTGTATCCCGGCAGCCGACTGCAAACGAGTTCCAGATCGCGCGCCTGGTCCGCGCTTCGTCGTTTCTTTCCGACGAACGGTGGATTTCCGACCACGTACTTGATCTCTGTCCGTGGAGCCCAGGCGTTCCAATCGAAGGCCAGCGCGTTGTCGTTGCGGATGTTCGGCGAGACAACGAGAGGAAGATCGGGCCGATACTGACCGAGTTCCCGCTCGAAGAGAAGGTTCACCTGGTGGTCGACCAACCAGAGCGCCGTCTCGGCGATCCTAGCCGGGAACTCTTCGATCTCGATACCGTACATCGAGTTGACTTCGATGCCATGGAGCCATGCCACGTCTATCGACTGTTGCACTCCGCCCTTCCGTCGGTGAAGCTCACGGGCGATATCAAGTTCCAACTTTCTCAACTCCCTGAATGCTACGATCAGGAAGTTACCGCATCCACATGCCGGGTCGAGAACCTTGATGCCGCGAATCCTCTTCTTGAGCGCCTCCAGTTTCGATACGTTTCCGTTGCACGCAGTGAGTTCATCATGTAGTTCATCAAGAACCAGAGGCCGTAGCGCCTTCAGGATGTTTTCTTCCGAGGTGTAGTGCCCGCCTAGCCCTACCTTCGCAAGCCCGGCCGTAGGAGACGAATGATTGCGCCAGGTTGTGCCGGAAAGTGCCTAGCTGAAGGAATTGTCCCGGTGCCGATTTCCTCAATGGTTCTGCGGGGCGTCT
>Ga0172379_10001778_pt1 | contig 41169 bp, 51 predicted proteins | sample GrowelOW334metaG_FD_119756 | JGI IMG/M metagenome (GOLD analysis project Ga0172379, IMG submission 119756) | Groundwater microbial communities from an aquifer near a municipal landfill in Southern Ontario, Canada - Groundwater well OW334 metaG | ecosystem: Environmental > Aquatic > Deep... | reverse complement strand
CCTCGGTACGAATCGAACGTGCATCTATTCCTTAGGACGGAACTGTTCTATCCATTGAACTACGAGGGCTGTATCTACAATCTAACACACAAAAGATTCTTTTGGAATTGGTATTTTTGTATTTTTATGTTAAATTATATCTATGGATCCTGAATCCAAAAAGTTATTAGAAGACACTTTTGTTCTTGCAAAGGAGAATAACAAAATGCTTCATTCCGTTATGCGTTATATGCGTATTTCTCGTATGATGAGTATTATCTATTGGGTGCTTATTATAGGTTCTGCAGTTGGCGCTTATTATTTCATACAGCCTTATGTCGATCAATTGATTGGCATTTATGGCGGAGCAAAGAGCGGTTTGGATAATTTCGGTTCTTTCTTTATTGAATAATTTGCCAAACTAAATATTGCCTGGGTAGCTCAGTAGTAGAGCGTTCCCCTGAAGAGGGACAGGTCGGGTGTGCGATTCACCCCCCAGGCACAAAAACGAAAATTACATTTCTAGATTGATTTCACTTTGACAGAGTTTCTCTTTTCTTTGTCTACTTTTTTGATTTTTACTGTGACAAGGCCGTGTTTTTCTGTCGCTTCGACTTCTTCTGGCTCTACTTCTACAGAAAGTGATATAGTGCGGGAAAATTTACCCCAGTAGAGTTCTTTGGTAAAGTAATTTTCCTCATCTATATTTCTATTTTCTTCACGCTTGCCGGATATAGTAATAATATCTCGCGCAATTGATAATTCTAAGTCTTCTGGCCTAACTCCAGCTATCATTGTTTGTATAACGATATCAGTTGGCGTTTGGTAAACATCGACTGATAATTCGGCTTCTTCGTTTTCTTCTTCAATCCAGTTGTTGTTTTTTTTATCCCCATTATTTCCTTTTGTATTTTTTCCTGAATAATTTTTTTTGAATGATGTTTCTTCTTCTTCGTTATTTACGCTTCCAGTTAATCTTTCAAAAAAACTTCTTTTTCTATTTTCCATAAATGATTTTGTTAATTAATAATTCTGGCTCATTCTTCTTACTTTTTCAAAAAGTAACATAATTATAATTGTGACGACCCACAAAAACGCTAAAACTTTCAAAAAATCATTTCCATCATTTCTTATTATAAAAAAATTAAAGGCACTATGCAAGGCTATCGCAATTAAAAAACCAGCAACAAGGAAGCAATCCCTTTCCCATTTCTTCATATAAAAGGAAACTCCTATTGATATACCCACTATGGCGCTTGAAATAGTATGAAGGAGATTAGCACCTAGAAATCTTAAATTACCTGTACTCAGACTCAAGGTAGTTCCTATCGAAGAAGGGAAAATTTTAAGCAAAAATAACATATTTTCAAGAGCAGCAAAACCTAAGGCTGCGGTAATCAAATATATTGGCCAATCTATTGGTTTGTCTGCATTGTGTGTTTTACATAAGATTATCAGCACTGCAAGATATTTTAATATTTCTTCTGCACAAGCCCATAATACAAGCTTGCCTTCATACGAGCCTATGTGATCTTGTATAAATTTTTGAATTGGTAAAACTAACATAACCGCTATCATGCCCATAATAAATACTATCGTGACCAATACTTTTGGTTCAGGATGTTCTTCGTCTTCTTTTAACCAGAACCAAAGCCAAAAAAGTGAAGGAATAATTCCACCAAGAAATACTACAAGTAAGGTTTTTGGATCACTTGTTAAGATGGCCATTGTTCAATCATTAAAAGGCTCGCCTCGCTTTCGCTTTGGCGAAGCGGGTTTTTATTTTTAACATGTATCATCGACCAAATTTCTTCTGTGACAAATGGCATAAAAGGATGAAGTATTTTCAAACAATCAGTCCAAATTAAAGCTAAGGCTTTTTTTCTTTCTTCTGCTTTTTCACCTTTTGTTTTAATAATCTCTTTTGTTTCTTCTATTATTTCATCAGCAAATCTATGCCAAATATATTGGTATATTTTTTCTGACGCTAAGTGGAAACGGTAATTTTCCATATCTTTTGTTATATCTTCTCTAATTTCATTAAACTCTTTTGTTAGTTTATTTTGTATAGTTTTTCCAAAATCACTTTCATCCACATTTTCTAAAATAAAACGGGTAATGTTCCAAATTTTATTTGCGAAATTCTTATATCCTTTTATTTTGTCCTCTGAAATTTTACTATCTGTACCAGGAGCTGTTCCTACAATAAGCGCCATGCGTCCGGCGTCAGCACCGAATTTATCTGCTATGTCAATCGGATCAAGCCCGTTATTTAAAGATTTAGACATTTTTCTTCCTTTAGCGTCGCGAACAGTTCCGTGTAGAAAAACATTTTTGAATGGGACTTCACCTAAAGCATATTCTGACATCAATACCATCCTGGCTACCCAAAAGAAAAGTATGTCATAGCCTGTTTCCAAAACATCAGTAGGGTGATAAGTTTTTAAATCTCCAATTTTTTCAGGTTTACCCGCCGTAGTTTTAACGGAGACGGGCCAACCTAAAGTAGAAAAAGTCCAAAGTCCGGAAGAGAACCAAGTATCTAGGGTATCTTCATCTTGAATCCATCCATCGTCCTTTGGTGCTTCAATACCGCAATAAATTTCTTTATCTTTATACCAAACTGGGATTCTGTGCCCATACCAGATTTGGCGAGAGATGCACCAGTCGCGCAGATTTTCTATCCAATGAAAGTAAGTTTTGGAAAAATAATCCGGAATAATTTTTATTTCTCCATTGGAAAATGGTTCACGCATTAAGTCTTTGAGGGTTTTATTATCACGTTCTTTTATAGGTTTATTTACATTTATAAACCATTGCAATTTAGGAAGCGGTTCTATTATTCCGCCAGTGCGCTCAGCTGTAGCGATATTTTGTTTTACCTCTTCTTCTTTTTCTAGTAGATTTTGGGAACGAAGCCATTCTACTACAACCCCCCTTGCTTCTGTTGTTTTTTTGCCGAGCAAATTTTCTCCGCCGACAGATATTTTTGCATATTCATTTATAACTTGCGGACAAGGTAAATCGTGCCTATCAGCCATTTCCCAGTCGATCATAGAATGAGCTGGAGTGACCCCGAGCGCCCCAGTGCCGAAAGCGGGATCGACTTCTTTATCAGCTATTATTTTAATATGGATTGGTACTTCACAAAATTTTAAATCATATTCTTTGCCAATAAATTTTTCATATCTTTTATCATCAGGATGCACCGCTACAGCTGTGTCGCCGATTTTTGTTTCAGGTCTTGTGGTTGAAATTGCAATGGGAAAATCGTGGGAATATTTAAAAGTATAGAGCTTGGCTTCGCGTTCCTCGTAAACGATTTCATCGTCAGATATTGTGGTTTGGCCTTTTGGATCCCAGTTTACTATTCTATTACCGCGGTAAATAAGCCCATCGTCATACATCCTCTTGAATATCGTGTTTATAGCAAGATTTCTTTTATCATCTAAAGTAAAAGCTTCACGAGACCAGTCACACGAGGCGCCCATCGTCCTCATTTGCGATGTCATAATATTCCTATTTTTTTCTACAAATTCATCAATGCGTTTTAATAATTTTTCTCTTCCTAAATCATGTCGAGAAAAACCTTCTTTTTTTTGAATTTCTTTTTCAACTTTTGATTGGGTAGCGATAGATGCATGATCCGTTCCTGGCAACCAAAGTGTTTTATATCCTCGCATGCGCTTGTAGCGAATCATAATATCTTCAAGCGTTAAAAAAAGAGCATGCCCCATATGTAAAGTACCAGTAGCATTTGGCGGTGGCATCATTATAGTGAATACTTCTTTTCTCTCACTTGGCAGGTTGTCTGGATTAAAAAAACCGGACTCTTCCCAAAGCTTGTAGATTCTTTTTTCTGTATTTTTAGGGTCGTAAGGCTTGAGTAACTTTTCATTCATAGTTAAATAATATCACATTTATCCTGACTCGAGAAGGATTAAAGCCTTAAATTACCAATTGCTTTGATGTTGTTTAGTTTTGGAACCTTCTTTTTGTTTTTTATATAATTTAGATATCCAGCAATGCCGATCATTATAGAATTATCTCCAATGAGTTCTTTTTTGGGGAATAGAACTTTTATTTTTTTTCCGCCAGAGGCGGATCCGCCTTTGGCGGATATTTCTTGAATCTTATTTTGCAAATATTTATTTGCCGCAACCCCTCCTGCAACGATAAGAGTTTTTATATCGTATTTTTCTATGGCTTTTTTTGTTTTATAAGTTAAGCATTCAATGGCGGCATTTTCAAATTCTAACGCAATTTGAGCTTTTGTTTTGTGGCTGATTTTTTCAATGCCACCCAAATCTCTTATTAAATATAAAACTGCCGTTTTAAGACCAGAAAAAGAAAAATTAAAATCTTTACTGTAAAGCATTGGACGGGGGAGGGAAAAAGAAGAACTAAGCTTTTCCGGGTACGCAATTTTCTTACTAGAAAATTGCTGAAATCTCGCGCCAGTCGCGCTGCGAACCCCCTTCAAAGCTTGTTCTTCATTTTCCCTTTCTAATTCTGCTAATTTTGAAATTTGTGGCCCTCCAGGATAAGGCAGATCAAGCATTCTGGCCACCTTATCAAAAGCTTCTCCGACAGCATCATCAAGTGTTTCCCCAATGATTTCGTAATTCATCCACCCGCCTAGACTCGTCTTAGTCGAGGCTGGTTTTTTTGAAAGCACTAGTTGTGTGTGTCCTCCTGAAACTAAAAGAGTCAATATGGGAGTTTTAATTTTAGAGATTTTAAAAGTTCCTTTTTCTTTTCCAAAAACAGAAAGTATGTGTCCTTCCATATGATTGACTGGCACTAAAGGCACTTTCCATTTTTGGGCAAGTTCTTTAGCAAAAGCTATTCCAGTCCAAAGAGACATTTCAAGACCTGGACCATAAGTTATCATTATCGCGTCTACTGGTTTTTTTCCGCCACGGCGGACAGGCCCGCCTGCCGGCGAGGCAGGCTTTTTATCTAATTTTGCTTGTTTTAGACAAAGTTCTAGCAAAATTGGCAGATTCTTAATATGTTCTTGTTTAGCAAGTTTTGGAAAAACACCTCCAAAAGGAATATGAACATTGATTTGAGAATTTGAATTATTTGCTAATACCCTAAAGGAAGCATTTGTAATGCTTCCTTTTGCTTCCATTATACTTATTGCTGTATCATCGCAAGATGTTTCAATGCTTAAGATTTTCATATGCAATTTTGTAATATTTATATATTAATAAAATACTTTTGTGCTTCGGCTAATGTTTGTGGGTAATTTTCATATGCAAGTAAACCTAGGCGTTTTGTTGTTTTTCCTGTTCGTTCAAAATATGAAAGATATTCAATAATTTTTTGCCAAAGCATATCCCCATCTTTTTCTTGCGCCAATTTTTCAAGGATATATTCTCTATTTTTATAGAGACCTTCTCCAGTTCCAAGAAAAAATCTAGTTATAAGACTACCAGTAGATGGATGAGGTTGTGTAGTTTTTCCTTTTGTAAAGCCAAGCCTGCCTCTTTTTTGTTCATTTACAAGGTGTCGAAATTCTGCAATATCTTTATCGGTTTCTTCTTTGGATATATCAATGATACTCATAATACTGTATGACGCCAAGGAATTTTTATTTTTTTTATATAAATTTAATTCTTTTTGAGCTATTTCTTTTAATTCAAAAAAATGGTCGTATTTTTCTTCTGGTGATACATTTAATTCTGAAAACAAAACACAGTCAATATCAGAGCTTGGCTTTTCAGTGCCTTGAGTTCGTGACCCAAAAAATGTTATGCCGCTTAATTCAGGAAATTTTTCTTTTAATTTTATAAATTGAGTTCGCGCATCTTTTAATAGCTCCATTGATTCTGGAGATATATCAAAACGATGATCTGGCCTTACTTTTGGATTATTTGTATTTGTAAATTTTTCATTCATAATATTTTTCATGTGGGCGGTACAGGATTTGAACCTGTGGCCTTGTCTACGTCAAAGACACACTCTACCAACTGAGCTAACCGCCCCCTTTATAATCTTCTTTTTAAATATGCTCTTCCAAAACCAATTTTTAATGCTTTCTCTCTTTCGATTGCTTTTTTCTTAAGCAAGCATGCTTCGTAATATACTAACTTTAAAGGAATTCTATTTTTCGTTGCAAGAACCAGACCATCATTATGCTCTTTTATACGATTTTTTAAATTCCTCGAAAAACCTATATATAGTTTACCATCTTTTAAACTTTTTAAAACATAAGTATAATAAAACATATTTTTTATGACTGAGCCCCGCCTGCAACGCTATGCGTAGCATTGCGGGCAGGTAATCGCGCTTTTAGGTACTATACTACCAATTTTTCCACTATTTCAAGCTCTTCTTTTGAGTTTACACCTAAAGCTTCACGTGGATCTATATTTATAGATTGTATTTGATTTTTTTCTTTCATGGCCATTTTAACTAAATCAGTCAAATAATATTCTTTTTGAGCGTTATCGGTATTTAACTTTTTTAAATTTTCCCAAAGCCATTTTGCTTCAAAACAAAAATAACAAGGATTTAATTCCTTTATATTTTTTTCTTCATCGTTAGCATCTTTAAATTGAACATCCTTTACAATATCTTCATTTTTATCTCGAATTATGCGAGAAAAATTTTTATAAAATATAGCCCTCCAATCTTTAAAATCTGGAACGGTAAAAGTAGCCATGGTTATTTTTTTAGAAGAAGCCAGATGTGTATCTTTTAATTTTTTTATAGTTTCAGAGCTGATAAGCGGATGATCTCCATAAAGAACCATTATGTGATCCGCATTATTTTCAAGTATTTTTTGGGTGATTATCACTGCATGCCCTGTGCCCTTTTGTTCTTCTTGGATTATGTAATCATAATTATTACCAAGGGCTTCCATTACTTTTTCTTTACCAAAACCAACGACAATAATAGGTTTTTCGCTTATTCCAGATTTTTCAATAGATTCTAGTAAATATTTTATTATTGATTTGCCTTTTGCTGTTTCTAAAACCTTAGGTAAGTCACTTTTCATTCTCGTGCCTTTACCGGCGGCTAAGATTATTATTTTGATTTGATTTTTATCCATATGGTGCTTAATAATAGCAGATTAGGGGGTGGTTTTCAAATGGGGGGAAGGGTTAAAATGTATATTTTATTTTTAGCTATTGACAAATAGCTATATTATAGTGTATAATATAAGTTAGAAATCAGCCTTATCTGGTGGGGCTTTAAATAAACATCAGATGTTTTTTGAAAGGAGTAGTAAAATGAAAGGAATCAGATTGTTTAGTATCGTTTCAATTGTTGTACTTTCGTTTTTGTTCGCTTGTAGTAAAGAGAACAATACAGTAGCATCAAAAGTTGAAAAGAAGTCTGCCAAACCTATAATTTCGGAGTCAGTTGTAGTAACCCCGGAAGCAGTTGGGGTAAGCGGAATCAAAAGCAATTTCACTCCCTTTTCGAAATGTGACGGAGGAGAGTGCCTTGATATCGATTTCACCGTCGGTATAAAAATACCCCAAGGAGAAAAAGCAACTTTTACCTACTTTAAGGATCTCCATTTCAGTTCATACTCTAGTAGGGCGGGTGATGTAAAAAAGGCACCCGAGATTGTAAAAGGAAAGCTTCTCTATAATACTCTTAGGACAATCAATTCTCAGAAGATAACCGTGACCCTGGTTGGCAATAGGATCACAAAAATCACAAAAAAAGAGGAGTGGAAAGGGAAGACCTTCACCCCTGAAGAGGTTCTCTGGGAAGAAAAATAATAGCGATTAACAAAACTGATCATCGCTCAAATCGAGCAAGGCCGGGGGTCCAATACCCTCACTAGCCAACACACCGAAAGGAGAAATGTCGTTGGCTTTTTAAATTTGTATTAGAATTTTTTAAGTGTCGGGTGTCTTCGGGTGTCCAACACCTTATAGGTTGTATATAATTGAACGCTTCGCGTGCATTATTTATGTGGTCCACAATAATTTGCTTTTCGTCAAAAGCAAATTTTCCAGACCCGGACTCAGTTGTTTTTCTTACTAGAAAAACATACTTCCGTCTTCACAAAGCACTGAAAAAGAGCACAGCAGTGTGCTCTTTTTCTTGTAAGTGCTTTGTGACCCCACAGAGAATCGAACTCTGATTACCGGATTGAAAACCCGATGTCCTAACCGTTAGACGATGGGGCCAGTTTTTATATCTTATATTATTTTTGAAAAAACTGCAAAAAATGTTAGATTGAAATATGAAGTTGTGGCGCGGGGTAAGGAGATGTGGCTGAGTGGTTGAAGGCACCGGTTTCGAAAACCGGCATCGGGGAAACTCGATCGTGAGTTCAAATCTCACCATCTCCGCAAATGTTTGTGATATGATTAAATCATGAAAAAAATTGCTTTTATTTTTTTAAATGCATTACCGATTTTAATAATGATCTCCTTGATACCGTTTGTAGAAAATGATTATTTTCTTACTCTTATTTATACGGCTATTATTATCATCTCTTTAATCATCAAAAAGACTAAGAATGATTTATTAGTGCTTATTTTTGGCTTTTTTATTATGATCGCCTCAGAATATTTTTTTATAAACACAGGTGTTGAAACATTTCAAAGAAACACTCTTTTTGGCCTTATGCCACTTTGGCTACCTTTTTTATGGTCCTATGGTTTTGTTGCTATAAAAAGGTCAATAGAAATTCTTAACACTTAACTTATTTTGCTTTTAAGGTTATATAAATATCTTCTATGGCGCGGACGGCATCGCCGGCCGCTATGAGGTTTTGATGGTAATGAATATTAGTGCAGTCTCCAGCAGCCCAAATCCCAGGGGTTTGGGTTTTTTGAGACCAGGCATCTATTTTTATTTTTCCTATTTCGTCTAAAGGAACTAAATCTTTCGCAAAGTCAGTATTTGGAATTTGTCCGATCTCTACAAAAATGCCTGCTACTTTTAATTCTTTATTTTCCCCGCCTGCATCAGCTATGCTTGAAGCATTGCGGGCAGGGCCAGAAGTTTTATCTTTATAAACTATTCCTTCTACAAATTTATCACCTTGTATCTCTAGAATATCGGCATTTTTGATTACTTTCATTTTTGGATTCTTTAAAACTTTATCAATTGTGACTTGGTCAGCGCGAAAGGAATCACTTCTGATTATAAGTGTGACAGATTTACAATACGCAAGAAGCTGAGAAGCTGATCCAAAAGCGGCATTACCTCCGCCGATCACAGCGACATCCATATCTGTAAAAAGAGGTCCGTCACAGGAGGCGCAGTAGGTGAGTCCTTTGTGCTCTAAAGTATCCGCATTTTTGGCGGTGAGTTTTCTGCGTCCACTACCGCTTGCGATTAAAATTGTTTTGGTTTCAAATTCTTCATTTTCATCTGTTTTTATTAAAAAGTTTGTATCTTTTTTTGAAATATTATTTACTTTAGAGTTTTCTTTTACTTCTAAACTCTCCCCAACATTTTCTAAAACATGTTTTTTAAAATTTTGAGCAAGTTCTGCCCCAGAGATTGAAGGGGATCCAATCCAATTATAAATTTTTTCTGATACTACGCTTTGCCCACCCCACCCTGAAATAACCAAAAGTGTCTTCAGTTTTTTGCGAGCCGCATAAACAGCCGCTGCGCTCCCAGCCGGTCCACCTCCGATAATTATTAAGTCGTAAATCATGCGCATATTATACATCATGAATAGAAATTTCAAAATATAACTTTTTTCGGTACGGATTTTTCGAAGCTTGAAAAATCCTGAAGTTCTCGGCTCGACAGCCTCAAAACCCCTACAAAAGTTTATTTTGAAATTTCTATTTCTTATTCCTTCTCAAGAATGCTGGAACAGCGCTCCAGTCATCACCATCATCTTCTATGATTTCTTCTTTAGTTTCCTTTTTTTCTATTTTTTTAATAAAATCATTACTGTGAATATTTGTGTTATGCATATTGTTTTGGATAGCGTTGTGTATTTCTTTTTTTATTACGGCTGGAGTTTCTTCTTTTAGGAGTTGGCCTGCAGTTGTTCCGCTAAAAAGATTTTTGCGAGGCATATCAGCAGGGAATGAGGTAGCGATAACTGTAACTTTGATTTCTCCTTTTTTTAATTTTTCATCACGAATTGTTCCAAAAATTACTTTGGCATCCTTGTCAATTGATTCTGTGATAATTTTTGCAGCTTCCTGAATTTCATTGATAGTCAAGTCATCACCGCCGGAAATAGCAAACAATACTCCTTTGGCGCCGTGAATAGAAACTTCAAGAAGGGGAGAATTGATAGCGGCCAAAGCTGCTTTTTCAGCGCGTTTTTCACCAGAAGATGTGCCGATACCCATAAGCGCCGAGCCGGCGTTCGACATCACAGCTCTGATGTCTGCAAAATCAACATTGATAATACCTGGAGTGGTAATCAAATCGGAAATTCCTTCTACTGCTTGACGCAAGATATCATCGCACTTTGCAAAAGCATCTTTGAAATTAGTATTTTTATCAGCCAATTGAAGCAATTTATCGTTCGGAATAATAATTATAGCATCTACTTCCTTAGCTAAATCCTCAATTCCTTTTTCCGCTATTTTCATGCGGTGACTTCCTTCAAAAAAGAATGGTTTAGTGGTAACTGCTACGGTCAATATTCCTTGTTCTCTGGCTGCGCGAGCCACGATAGGAGCAGCTCCTGTGCCAGTACCTCCACCCATTCCACAAGCAAGAAAAATCATGTCCGCCCCTTTGATGACGTCTTGGATTTCAGATTTTGTTTCTTCGGCTGCCTTTTTTCCGACTTCTGGATCCATTCCTGCGCCAAGACCCTTAGTAAGATTTTTTCCGATATGAATTTTTTTCTCAGCGAGAGAGTGGTGTAAGTCTTGAGTATCGGTATTCATACAAATAAAAGAGACACCTTTGACTTTAGTATTTATCATGTGGTTAACAGCATTTTTCCCTGATCCACCGATTCCAATGACCATAATTCTAGCAAAGCTTTGTATTTCTTGGTTTATTTTTGGCATGATTTTTACTTAAAAATGATTAGGTTTATATGAAACCATACTAGCACTAGTATAAAAAAAAGCAAATTTTGCATTTTCGCGGCTTGGAGGAAGAACCTCCAAGTAAGTTAGAGATTCTTTTAGTTAATTTATCAGAGTGCTATAATTAGCTTATGAGTAAATTAGAAGGATTTAAGGAATCAAAACCAAAAATTTTTATTGATGGCGCAGAAGGAACAACAGCCCTAGAAATACGCGAACGTTTAAAGAAACTTATTGAAGGTGAAGAAATTAAAATGGTTTTTGTAAAAGGATTTGCGAAAGATCCAGAGCAACGTCGCAAGGCAATGAACCAAAGTGATTTAGTTGTGCTTTGTTTACCCGATGAAGCCGCAAAAGAATCCGTTGAGATAGCTGGTTCACTCGGTTTTAATAAACCCAAAATTCTTGACGCTAGTACAGCACATCGTGTTGCGGAAGGGTGGGTCTATGGTTTTCCAGAAATGGATAATCAACAAATAGAAAAAATTAAAGAAGCGGATGCTGTTTCTAATCCTGGTTGTTATGCCACAGGAGCAATCGCCCTTATTCGGCCTCTTGTTCAGGCTGGAATTTTGCCAGAAGATTATCCGATAACTATCAATGCCGTGAGTGGTTTTAGTGGAGGAGGTAAAAAAATGATAGAAAAACACAAGGAGGGAACTGCACCAAATTTTGAATTATATGGACTTGATCTTGAACACAAACATGTACCAGAAATACAAAAACATGGTTTATTAAAAGAAAGTCCGATTTTTATTCCTTCAGTTGGAAACTTTTATCAAGGAATGCTTGTGAGTGTACCTCTACATTTGAAAGAACTTTCAGCAAAAACAACGGGCAAAGATATTGCCGAAGCATTAAAAAAGCATTATGCAAACTCGAACCAAATTAAAGTCGTTCTACATTCTTTGTCTGATAGTCGCCTTAATCCTGAAATGTTGGCAAAAACTGATAAGCTTGAATTGCATGTTTTTTGGGACGAAAAAAAAGAACAAGCTATACTTGTCGCATCTCTTGATAATCTAGGGAAAGGAGCCGCAGGTGCAGCTGTGCAAAACATCGAATTGATGCTTGGACTTGCAAATCAAAAATAATTTCACTTGGAGGAAGAACCTCCAAGTAAAGAACCTCCAAGTAATAAGTTATATAAATTCAAGATTATCTATATCTTCTTTTATTTCGCATGTATTTTTCCAAGTTTCCAATGCAATTTTTTCATATTCCTTTTTGGATTTGAATTGATCAAGAATTATAGATTTTTCACAAAAATTAGTATTGGTTGATTGAGTGTATTCGAGCCAACTTGATGAATTTAGAGATTTTTTAATTATTCCATTTTTATCATAATTATTTAAATTTACGTAAGAACTCGCTTGAAGCAGATACTCATTTGAGTTAATATGTTTACTTTTAAATTTTCCTTGAAAAAGTGATCCGGTCCTTTTTTGTTTTTCATTAAAATACATTGTATAACCTGTTCCAAGTCTTTGCATAAATTTTTCTATTCCTTTTTCTGTAAGGGGAGTGATGATAAAATGATAATGGTTTGGATTTAAACAAAAAGCCACAAAGTTTACTAACTTGGAGGTTCTTCCTCCAAGTTGCTTTACAAAACTGTTTTCATACAAACTCCCGATAGGATTTTTAGTATTAAACTCCTCCATACTTTGAAGAAATCTTTTTAAATCTAATTCATTCAAAAATATATTTCTTTTATCTACACCTCGGTTGTATATGTGATAATATTCTCCTTCTACAAGGTTTACTTTTCTACTAGGCATAAATTAATTATAGTACTTGGAGGAAGAACCTCCAAGTGATTATGGCATCAATTGCTTGAAGCTTGATTTTAGGATGTTTTTTAGATCTTTAAAAAGATTCCCAAAAGAGCTATTTGAATAATTGTCATTGTCTTTGCCGGAAGAGAGAAGACCAATAGCAGTGAAATAAGATGGATCGCGAAGTTTTGTTTTAGTATTGCCGAAAATATCTATTGCGCCAATATTGGATGGAAGCTTAAGTACTGATTTTGATAATTCTGTTAAGCGAGGAGTATTCGCGCCACCGCCTACGAAGACTATGCCTGCTGGCAAGAGTTCTGATCGTTTTATTTTTTTTAAATTATTTTCTATTGATTCAAAAATATCACATAATCGCGCTTCGATAATCTCATCAAGTTTTTTCTTTGAGAATTCTCCTATATCATTTCCAAGTTTTAAAGCTTCCGCTTTTTCTAGCGGGATTTTAAAACCAAGAGCAATGTCGTTGGTTATTTTATTTGAGCCTATTAAAAAAGTGCTCATTGATACCAATAATCCATTTTCAAAAACAGAAAGAGAGGTTGTTTGGTCTCCAATATCCACTAACGCCACTCCTACGATTTTCTGCTTTTCAGATAAAGCTATGTTGCTGATAGCTATCGGTGATGCTATTACATCTATTGTTTCAATTCCAGCTTCTGCTATGGCTTTAATCAAATCTTCTAAATACACTACCGAATAAGTGACAAAAAGAGTTTTAACCTCAAGCTTTGTTCCATACATACCTTCTAGTCTTCCTAGTACTTCTTTTCCATCGAGCCTGAAAGTTTGCGGATAAATATGAATGATTTTTTTATTATTTAGATTTAAATTGTTTTCACAATCTTGAATGGCTTTATTAATATCGAGAGCAGTCACCTCGCCATTAGCTTTTGAAATAATAGTCTCGCCTGAACTCATTTCACTGTGCAAAGTGGTGCCAGAAATTGAAACAAAACATCGTTTTATTTTTAAACCAGAGGTTCTTTCGGCCATTTTCACTGCAGAATTTATTGAAGCATTTACAAGAGAAGAATTTACAACATAGCCATTTCGCATACCTAGCGTCGCGCTTTCCCCCATACCAATAATCTTAGGATTTTTTTCCCCTTTTAAAAATTCTCCGACTACGACTCGCGTCATAGACGACCCCACGTCTATGCCTACTGAAATATTTCTTATCATCCCGATACTAAAATTTTAACTTTTAATACCTATTATTATATCACTTAATCAAAAATTTAGTACGGGATAAATATTTTTCTTCCATTTTTTCCATTTTCGAGCCATGTTTATATCCTTTCAAATGCAGCATTCCGTGGATAACTAAAAAGCCTAAAAATTGGCTGAAAGTCTTATTAAAATTCTTAGCCTCCTTTTTTATAATTTTGGGGCAAAGCACAATCTCACCCATATTCTTTTGAAGTGGAAATGATAAAATGTTTGTCGGTTTGTTTTTATTCCTATATTTTTTATTTATTTTTTTAGATGTTTTTTCATCAACATAGGCAATAGAAAGAGAATATTTTTTCCCCAAAATATCATTTTTCATTATTGAAAAATCATCCTCCATATTTTACTTAGATATCATCTTGCCCAACTTGCGAAGTTTCTCTATTTCTTTTCTCCTGCTGATTTTTTTTAGAGCGCCTTTTTTTAATTTAAGTTTTGATTCTTTTCTTAAATTATAGCGAGAACCTTTGACCTTGCGAATAATACCAGATTCTTGGATCTTGCGTGAAAAACGACGCAAAACGCTCGAATTATTTTCGTTTGGATTTTTTTTTACCTCAATTACTGTTTTTGCCATAACCTACACTATCATATAATTGACTCTTTTGTCAAAAAAAGATAAGATGTTTAAATTATGCAACAAGCAGTGGATTATATAACTGAAGAAAAAAAGCAAATGCTTTTAGCGGAGTTAAAAGATTTAAAAGGTCCAAAAAGGAAAGAAATTTTGCAAAGTTTGGAATATGCAAAATCATTAGGAGATTTATCAGAAAATGCAGAATATCATCAATCTCGTGAAGATCAAGGTAAGTTGGAGGCGCGTATTCTAAAAATAGAACAGATTTTGCAATCCTCTCAAGTTGCAAAAGGTGGAGGAGGGGATATGGTTGAAGTTGGTTCTAATGTGATAGTACAAAAAATTGGTACTAAAGAGGAGAAAAATTATATTATAGTTGGGTCAGAAGAGGCAGATATGGCATCTGGGAAAATTTCTAATCGATCTCCTGTAGGTACTGCGCTTTTTGGAAAAAAGAAAGGTGATAATGTTTCATTTCAAACTCCGAACGGCTTAGTTAATTATAAAATCATAAATGTATCCTAGCTAGAGGCTAGTAAATTAATGTCTTCAATTGATGAAATTAGGGACGCCCGAATAAAAAAACTTGAACTCCTAAAAAAGAGGGGGTGTGAGGCGTATCCAGCAAATTCCAAAAGAGAAATTTCTTTAAAGGATGCAGTTGATGATTTTGAAAATTTAGAAAAAGGAAAAGAAACAAAATGGATTGCAGGCAGGATAATGTCTATCCGCGGGCAAGGGGCAATCGTTTTCATCACCTTGAATGATGGTACTGGAACTTTTCAAGGACTTTTAAAAAAAGATATTCTTGGTGACGAGAAATTTGATTTTTGGAATGAAGTAGTCGATATCGGGGACTTTGTGGAAATACAAGGAACTTTTTTTACGACCAAAAGAGGAGAAAAAACCTTGGAGGCAAAAGACTGGCGCATGCTTTCTAAAAGCCTACGCCCGCTTCCTGAAAAATGGCATGGGTTGGTGGACGTGGAGGAGAGATACAGGAAACGCTATGTAGATTTAATTATGAATCCAAAAGTGAAGGATGTTTTTGTAACTAGAAGTAAAATAGTAGAGGCTGTTCGTGAATTTCTTCTAAAAGATAATTATATAGAAGTTCAAACTCCAATATTGCAACCAATATATGGTGGTGGGTCAGCAAGGCCTTTTACATCAAAATTAAATGCGCTTGATATACCTCTTTATATGCGTATTTCTAACGAATTATATTTAAAGAGATTAGTAGTTGGTGGTTTTGAAAAGATTTTTGAATTTTCAGCTGATTTTAGAAATGAGGGAATTGACCGGAGTCATAATCCAGAATTTATGCTTTTTGAAGCAATGACAGCCTACAAGGATTATGTGTTTGGAATGCAAATAATTGAAGACATAACAGAATATGTTGTTAAAAAAATTACTGGTGGAACTAAAATTATTTATCAAGGGGTAGAACTTGATTTCAAAAAACCTTGGAGTCGGGTTAATATGCGTGATGCAATAAAAGAATATACTGGTATTGATATTGAAGAAGCTGATGATAAAAAATTAAAATTATTTTTGGCTGAGCACAAAATAGAGTTAACTGGAAAATATGTGAGAGGAAATGCAATTATGGTTATTTCCGAAGAATTTTGTGAAAAAAAATTTATTCAACCAACGATACTTTATGATTATCCAGTAGAGACATCTCCACTAGCAAAGCAAAAAGAAAGTAATCCTAAATACGTTGAGCGATTTGAGCAATATATATATGGTATGGAAGTTGGGAATAATTATTCAGAATTAAATGATCCACAAATACTAGAGAAAAATTGGAAAGCTCAAGAAGAAGCTTTGAAGAAAGGGGACGAAGAAGCTCAACGTATGGATAAAGATTTTATTAATGCTCTTGAAGTCGGCATGCCTGCAACTTGTGGTATTGCTATCAGTATAGATCGTTTAACAATGCTTTTAACAAATCAGAATTCAATTAGGGATGTTATATTTTTCCCGTTTATGAAACCTAAGGAATAAATAAAGTAAATTGAATAATTTTAAACAAAAAACCACCTAATTAGGTGGTTTTTTGCTGTATTTTACTCAACTAAAGTTATCCCCTACACCTATCTTGGTATTTTTCTGCTTTTTCAATAAAAGTACCATTTTACTTACATATTTTTACAAAAAGATAATTAATTTTGATTAGTTCATGGCAGAACAAAAAGCTATACCAAAATAGGTGTCGGGGTTATCCACAGGGGAGGGGTTGGTGGTATTTTAGTAGTGGTTTATAATGTTAATCAGGTGGGAAAAAGTGGGAAAAATGTTAATAACTACTTTTTTACAAATTTATGTTAATAGGCGAATACATACACACAATAGACGAGAAGAGCAGAATGTCTTTGCCTGCAAAGTTTCGCAAGGAGCTTGGCAAAAAAATAATTATCACCCCGGGATTAGGACAATGTTTATTTATTTTTACAAACAAAGAATGGGAGAAAGTAAGCAAGAAACTTTCTAATTCAGACAACGACCTTTCATTTTTAAAAGCAGATCAAAGAAATTTTAATAGATACATGTTTGGACGGGCGGCAGAAATAGAGATAGATTCGATTGGCAGAATTTTAATTCCAGATTTTCTGAAAGAAAGAATCGGACTCAAAAATACAGCAGCCATTGTCGGAGTCAAAGATAGAGTGGAAGTTTGGAGTGAGAAGAAGTGGTCAGAGGAAAAAGCGTTAGTAGAGAAGCAAGCAGAAGCGTTAGCTGAGAAGCTTGCTGATAGTAAGTGATTTTGAAAGCATAATTTAGGGTACGGATTTTTCGAAGCTTAAAAAATCCTGAAGTTCTCGGCTCGACAGCCTCGAAACCCCCTAAATCATGCTTTCAAAATCACAAAAAACACATGGAAAGTATTCACAAGACAGTTCTTTTAAATGAAACAATAGATGGTTTGAACTTAAAAGTAGATTCTGTCGTTTTGGACTGTACTTTTGGAGGAGGCGGACATAGTTTAGAAATCTTGAAAAGATTTCTAAAAGCGAAAATCATTGCGCTCGACCAAGACAAGAGTGTGTGGAAAAAGAACGATGCACGAATTTCTTTTCATAATGAAAATTTTTCCAATTTAGACAAAGTATTGAAGGGAGAAAAAGTGGACGGCATTATCTTTGATTTAGGTTTGAGTTCTGACCAATTAGAAAATTCTGGACGAGGATTTTCCTTTATGAAAAATGAGCCTTTGCTCATGACTATGAAAGAAAATCCTGGTCCAGAAGACCTTACAGCATTCGATATTGTAAATATATGGAATGAGAAAAGTTTAGCCGACATTATTTATGGTTACGGAGAAGAAAGATATAGCAGAAGGATAGCTAAGGGAATTGTAGAGGGAAGAAAGAAAAAGAAGATAGAGACGACTTTCGATTTAGTAAAGATAATTAGTGAGTCAGTTCCGGCAACATACAGAAGAGGGAGATTGCATCCAGCTACTAAAACGTTCCAAGCATTACGTATTGCAGTGAATGATGAGCTACGGGTTTTGAAAGATGGGCTAGAAAAAGGGTTTTGTAAATTAAAGGTGGGTGGAAGGATGGTGGTAATTTCTTTCCACAGCTTAGAAGACAGGATAGTAAAAAGATTTTATAAAGAATTAGAAAAAGATGGAAAATCAAAATTAATAAATAAGAAACCCATTTTAGTAAATGATGAAGAATTAAAAAATAATCCCCGGTCAAGAAGTGCAAAATTAAGAGTTTTAGAAAAAATCAAATCATGAGACAAGCAACCTTACAATTAAAGACACGGATATCCCATGTAAATATTATGAACAATAATATTGAAATTGAAAAAAATATTTTATATACAATGATTTTTATTTTTGCAGCATTAGCGCTCCTTTACGTGTTAATTTTAGGGAATATGGTTTTTAGTATTGTGGAGAGAAGAACTTTGGAAAAAGAAATGCTTTCTCTCTCTAATGAAGTAGGTAACTTAGAAGTATCTTTTTTAGCTGTTTCAAATAGTATTGATATGAATCTTTCATCTACTATGGGGTTTAAGGAAACTAAAGCAGTTTTTGCGACTCGAAAATCTCTCGGATTTAATGTAAGCAGTAGTCATCTTGGAAACATAAAATTTACTAATAATGAAATCTAGTTTTGTTTTCAGATCAAGAATAATTCTTTTTTTTGTCTTGATTTTTGCCGCTGTCCTTATAACAAAACTTTTTTTTGTACAATTTGTGCATCGTAATACTTATTCAGAGACTGCAGATCGCCAATACTCAACACCTTCATCAAATATTTTTGAACGTGGAACTATTTATTTTGAGCGTAAGGATGGAGGGCTTGTTTCTGCCGCGATTCAGACTTCTGGTTTTAAAATGGCTATTAATCCCATTAAAATTATTAATGAGGAGGCTGTTTATAAAAAATTATCAAAAATAATAACTTTTGATTATAGTAATTTTATATTAAGAGCAGGGCAAAAGACTGATCCATATGAAGAAATAGCAAACCATCTTTCTAAGGAACAAGCTGATGCTATTTCTCTTTTAAAAATAGGAGGAGTAAATATTTTTAAAGAAAAATGGCGTTTTTACCCTGGGAGCAGTTTAGCTGCGCACGCTCTTGGTTTTGTGGCTTATAAAGGTAATGAGTTAGGAGGGCGTTATGGGCTTGAGAGACAATACGATTCTATTCTTGCTCGAAACGTAGACAATCCTTATGTTAATTTTTTTGCTGAAGTTTTTTCTAATATAAATGAAACTTTATTTTCCAAGCAAGTAGCAGAAGGAGATATAGTAACGACGATTGAGCCTCAAGTCCAAAATTTTTTAGAAAAGAAATTAAATGAAGTAAGGAATAAATATCAAATTGATTCTATTGGCGGGATAATTATGAATCCTACAGATGGATCAGTTTATGCGCTCTCCGCACTACCTTCTTTTGATCCGAATAATTTTACTCAAAATAAAACAGTTACAGTTTTTTCAAATCCATTAGTAGAAAATGTTTTAGAGTTTGGTTCTGTGGTTAAACCTTTAGTCATGGCCTCTGCGATAGACGCAAAAGTGGTCACTGCTAACACGACGTACAATGATAAAGGAGAAGTACAGTTGAAAAACATCAAATATTTAATTTTGATAAAAAAGGAAGGGGTCCGAATACGAGTATGCAAGAGGTTCTAAATCAATCTCTTAACACAGGTATGGTTTTTGTCGAACAGAGATTGGGCAAAGTAAAATTACGTGATTATTTATTAGGTTTTGGTATAAAAGATAAAACAGGAATTGATTTACCAAATGAAACTTCAGGGCTTGTTTCAGGGATATTAACAAGTCCTCGTGAAATCGAATATGCTAATGCTGCTTTTGGTCAAGGAATTGCTTTTACTCCATTTGAATTAATTCGGGCACTAGCTTCTCTGAGCAATGGTGGCAATTTAGTTGTCCCTCATCTTGTTAAAGAAATAAAATATACCGACGGGACTTCTAAAAAGATTACTTATCCAACAATTCCTACAAAAATTACAAAAGCTACAGGAGAAGAGATCACTAGAATGCTTGTGCAAGTTATGGATAAAGGCATAGCTGGAGACTCAAAAAAACTTGAGCATTTTAGCGTGGCAGCTAAAACAGGTACGGCGCAAGTTGCGGATAATATAAATGGAGGATATTATAAAGACAGGCATAATCATTCTTTTGTAGGTTATTTCCCAGCTTATAATCCGAAATTTATAGTCTTTCTTTATGCCATAAATCCTAAAGGGGTACTTTATTCTGCGACGACTTGGACGGATCCTTTTTTAGAAATTACAAAATTTTTATTAAATTATTACGATATTCCGCCAGATCGGTAACCTCACTCCAGCCCTCTCCTTATTAAGGAGAGGGAGAAATTATGAAAACAACTTTTAAAAAAATAATAGTTTATATTTTAAGAATAGAGTCCGAGCTTGTGCTATTTAAATATAAACCTAAAATTATTGCCATTACTGGATCAGTAGGAAAAACTTCCACTAAAGACGCAGTCTATACTGTGCTTTCAAAAATATCTCATGTTCGCAAAAGTGAAAAAAGTTTTAATAGTGAAATAGGTTTGCCTCTTACTATCTTGGGTGTTCCTAATGGATGGAATAATCCTTTTGTTTGGATTTTAAATATTTTTAAAGGTTTGTGGCTTTTTCTCAATCCTTTTTATACTGATAAATATCCAAAATGGCTCGTGCTTGAGGTTGGTATAGGGAAGCCTGGAGATATGAAAAAAACGGCTTCTTGGCTTAAAACTGATGTTGTTATTATGACCGCGATAGGGGATACTCCTTCTCACGTTGAATTCTTTAATTCATATAAACATCTTGTAGAAGAAAAAAGTCGTCTAATAAAAACTTTAAAAAAAGATGGTCTTTTGTTGTTAAATGCAGATGATCCAATGATCCTTGAGATGAAAGAAAAAAGTAAATATCGTACTATCACATATGGATTTAGAGAAGGTGCCGATGTAATAGGTTCTGGTGATACTATCTTTTATAATAAAGACAATGAGCCAGAAGGAATAATTTTTAGAGTAGATACTGGGGGCAGTAGTTTGCCTGTTGTGATAGAAAAAGTTTTTGGCCGGAACCATGTTTATGCGGCACTTTCGGCTTTGGCATTATCCTTTAGTTTAAAATTTAATATGCTGACTGCGGTAAACTCACTTAAAAATTATGATGTGGCGCCTGGGCGAATGAGACTGCACAAAGGAATAAATGATATTTTAATAATTGATGATACATATAATTCTTCTCCTTTTGCTTGCGAGTTTGCGCTTAAAACTTTAGGCCAAATAAAAACAGAAAAAAATAAAGACGAGAAGGGAAGGAAGATTGCTATTTTGGGTGATATGTTGGAACTTGGCAAGCATACCAGTGAGGCTCATGAAAATATTGGTAAAATTGCCAAAGAAAATGCAGATATTTTAATTGTTGTCGGTCCAAGGGCAGAAAAGATAAAAGAAGGGGCGATAGAAGCAGGAATGAATAAAAAAAATATTATTCAATTTTTAAATTCATATGAAGCAGGGAATTTTATAAAAACTTTTGTAGAGAAAAATGATATTGTGCTGGTGAAGGGTTCGCAAGGGATGCGCATGGAGCGTGTTGTCGAGGCTATTCTTTTAGACCAAGAAAATAAAAGCAAATTACTAGTGCGCCAAGAAAGAGAGTGGCTGGAGAAGAAATAAAAAAGGTGGACTATTAAGAGCCCACCTGTATTCCTCAAACTGAGGAATTAATTATCCTCAACCAGAAGGTTTTGGAATGCCTGCGTATTTGCAGGCCTGTTTTGCGGGACCTTTTGGAAAAAGGTCGTAAATATATTTTGTATTGCCTTTTTCTGGTCCCATTGCTCTCCCGATTTCCTTGATAAGGATTTCGATCATAGGAGCGACCTGAAATTTCCTGTAATAATACCTTAGGAAATTGATAATTTCCCAGTGGGCAGGAGTTAAGGTAACTTGGTCATGTGCTGCAAAAGACCCTGCAAGCTCCCTTGTCCAGTCATCCATGTTTAAGAGATATCCATCCTCATCTACCTCGATTTCCTTACCATCAAGTTCTATCGTAGGCATGTCTTTTTTCACCTCCTTCTTTCCTTCTTTAAGAACTTTAATTTATTCCGCAAAGCGGTTTTCTGTTTGTAAGATTATCAAAACAACCTAAAAAGTCAAATTATGGGGTAGTAGAATGTTTTCACTACCTCATTTATATTTCTCCGATAAATTCTTTTACTTTTTTCTCAATTTTCTCTATTTTTTCAACCAAGTGAGGGTGTTTATGCAGATATTTCTTTAAAATAGTATTTGTTTGTGGAAAATAAAAAGACAGAAGTATCACTCCGATTAATAAGAAAAGAATCCCTTGTAAAAGGGGTACTACTAAGCCAAGTAATCCTAATAAGATGAAGCTAATTCCCAGAGTTAAGATTATAATTTTTTTGATTTTCTTTTTCATATAAATATACTCGTGACCTCACGGAGAATCGAACTCCGATTTAATCCTTGAGAAGGACTCGTCCTAGCCGTTAGACGATGAGGCCAATAGAAAAAATATAGCATTTTTTAGTAAAAAACTAAAGAAAAATGAACCGTCGGGTGTCGGACACCCGACGGTATGTTACAATAGTCGTATGAAAAAATTTATACCAGTGATAATTATTATTCTTATTATTATAATCGTAGCTTTAGTCTGGCAGTTAAATGTTAAAAAAGAAACGGCTCTGGAGCCGAGCTCAGTAAATAATGTAGATATAGGAAATGCTGAAGAGAAAAAAGATCTTATTCGCGTATTTTCGCCCAAGCCCAACGATGTGATAAAAAGCTCACTCGATATAAAAGGTGAAGCAAGAGGAAATTGGTTTTTTGAAGCCTCGTTCCCTATTAAATTAATAAACACTGAAGGCGAGGAAGTTCCTCTTTCTCAGGGGTACATAATGACTTCAGCAAATTGGATGACAACTGATTTTGTTCCTTTTGAACAGACTATCACTTTTCCACTGCAAAAAGCTGGGAAGGGGAAACTAATCCTAATGAAAGATAATCCGTCTGGACTTTCTCAAAACGATGATGAACTTGTCATACCTATTTCGTTTACAAACTAGCTAAAATCATTATTAATATTTATAAAAAAAATAAATTATGTCTAAATTTGAAAAATTTATAAAACTAAAACTCTTGGTGGCAGGTGATTACAAAAAAGTTCCACCGGATTGTGTTTGTGCTTTTGCAGACAGTAAATGTATTAAAAGAGTGCACAATGATAAATGTCCCACTAATTGTTTAGAAACTGGAGAATGCGGTGGCTGGGGTCCAAGAAAAGGATTGCCAGAAAGAAGCAGGGTTGAGAAAAAGTAGATATACCTTATCTAAAGAATTTATATAAAATTATTTTTTATGAATTTAGAGAATCATAAAGATATTAATACAAAACAATTATTAGAACAACAAATTTTGTCGTTAGAAAAATTACTGACTGATTTTTCAGATGAAAAACCAAATAAGATAATTTATAGCACTGATCAATATAATGGAATAGATATTAATACTAAATGGAGATCAGCATGGTGGTCACAATTAAATGCAGATATCGTGGAGATTGAGGCTATCAAAATTTTACCAGCAGAAATTACGAGGAAAATTAATATAATCTTGGAAAATTATTCGACCAATCAAAAAAATGCTGGACTAGTAACCCAAGAAAATATTAATGAAGCAAAAGAATTGATAAAAGAATTGATTCTTTTTTTAAAGAAAGAATAAAATATTTTAGTCTCCTAATTTTGGTTTTTCTACTTCTAGAAGTGCTAGTTCGGGTGAGGCGCCGGCGATGCGAAGCACGTCTTTATCTATTTTTTTTAATTCTTTATTTGAAGCGTTGTAGTGATTCACCACTGTGCCTAAAGCATTGCCGAGTTTGTTGTGATATTCGTCATAAGATTTTAAATGTTTGCCGAGGTCTTCTACTTTTTTAATTATTTCTTTTGCTGATTCTTCTATCTGAAGAGCTTTGAGTCCTTGCAAGACAGTTTGTAAATAAGCGAGAAATGAAGTAGGGGAGGTTATAATGACTTTATATTTTCCAGCCGCGCGTTGGATCAGATTTTCATTATCATCTCCCGCGCCGACTTTATTGGTAATCAAATCATAGTAGATAGCCTCATGGGGGATAAACATAAAAGCGAAATCGGTAGTGCCTTTAGTAGGCTGAATGTATTTTGCTGTTTCTGTAATGCGATTTTTCAAATCGTTTACAAAAATTGTTTCTAATCTTTTTTTCTCTGTGCCATCGCGTTCTTCTGCCATTTTATTATAATTTTCCAATGAGAATTTTGAATCAATAGGAATGATTTTATCTTTTACAAAAACGACTGCGTCTACTATGGTTCCATCTGGAAAAGGATATTGCATCTCGTAGCTCCCAGGAGGTAATACATTTTTTAAAACTGTTTCTAAGTAATATTCACCTAAAATTCCGCGTTGTTTTGGATTTTTTAAAATATTTTCTAGGCTCTGAAGCTGGTCAGCGAAAGAGATGACTTGTTTATTTGTCTCATCCAGTCGAGTGAGCCTCTCTGTAACATCGCGAATTATTTTATTTGATTCAGAAGAATGGAATTTTAAACTTTCATTGACCTGTTTATGTGATTCACCGATTTTACTATCTACTGTTCTAGATAGTTCATTTATTTGCGTCAGGATAAGGTTTAATCCTAGGTCGTCTTTGTTTGCATTTTCTTTCTTTTTATTAAAGACAAAATAAGCAATAATGCCCCCAATTAAAATCACTATTATAATTATTAAAATATTTTCCATTTTTTTTATTTCTCTAAATAATGCTTTAAAGTATAAATCCAATCTTCGTCTATACCATCACCATTTAATTTTTGGTCTAAAAGCCACTGCAAATAACCTCTATCTATCTTTATTACATCCTCTATTCTTTTACCATTATGTTTGCCAAATTTAAAAGTGTGTAAAAGGGACGGATGTGAAGAAATTTCTATCATTTTCTTTATGATTTCATCTTCACTAATATTGTTTTCCGACATCATTTTATTTTTTAATCTTTCAAAAAGTTTTTCTAACACTAAAACATCTCCCATGGCATCGTGCGCCACTGCTTCTACGTCAAGGTCGAGCAAGTATCGCAAATATTGCAGGTTATATCGGTCTATTTTTTCTTCTTTATCTAAATATCTTACTAGCCTAAGAGTACAGATGAATTTTTTTGGTTCAATGCTTTCTTTTTTTATTATTGCTAAGTCGAAGGGGGCATTATGGGCGACAACAACAGAATCATTTTCTTCAAAAAGTTTTTTAATAAACATCTGATCAGTGCTTTCTTTAAAAGTAGGCTTATCGGCTACCATTTTATTTGTGATGTGATGCACAGCTGAAGCCTCTGGTGGAATTTTTATTTCAGGTTTATAAAGACCTGTAAAACTTCCGTCTTTGCTTTTGTAGGCAATTTGAACCAAAAAATCCTTTTCTGTATTACCAGTGGTTTCTGTATCAAAAAATATTAATCTAGACATAGTGCTATTTTAGCATACTTCTGATATAATTTATAAAATATCAATTTTTCTTCGGTACGAATTTTTTGAAGCTTAAAAAATTCTGAAATTCTCGGCTCGACAGCCTCGAAACCCCTTCGAAAAATTATATTTTATAAATTTTGGCTATGCTTCACGAACAAATAAGAAATGGAATAAAAGAGGCGATGATGGCCAAAGACGCTTTGCGTCTAAAAGCTTTTCGCGCGATGTCCTCAGCCTTTACAAATGAGCTTGTGGCCAAAAATAAAAAACCACAAGACTTGCTTTCTGATGAAGAAGCATTAGCTGTTATCACTAGACTGGCAAAACAAAGAAAAGACTCTATTGAGCAATTTAAAAAAGGGAATCGTGAAGATTTAGTAAAAGAAGAACAAGAAGAACTCACTATCCTTGAAACTTATTTACCGAAATTGATGGACAGAGGCGAAGTAGAAAAGATTGCGAAAGCTAAAAAAGATGAACTTGGAATCATTGATGCTACTAAAAAGGGGATGTTGATGTCCGCTTTAATGAAAGATTTGAAAGGAAAAGCAGAGGGAATGACTGTGAAGGAGGTCGTCGATTCTTTATTTTAATTTTAATCTACTTGTCCCGTACTAAATTTTTGATTAAAACAAATGACCACCATTATTAACAATTTAAAATTTTAGTACCGGGATGCATACAGTAAATCTTTTAACCAGCTTAGTAGAGAATCATCAAGTTCTCGCTTATCTCTTGATTTATATCGGGTTAATTTTCGAAGGAGAGTTTTTTGTAATTTTTACTGGAATTTTAGCTCATCTCGGTGCTTTAAATTTTTATTTTTCTTTACTTTTTATTGTTTTAGGCTCAATAACTAAAACTTTTATAGGTTATGCTTTAGGGGAGTATTTATTTAAAAAATTTAATCATAATAATTTTTTTAAATATATTCAAAAGCGTGTTTATATTTTTTTACCAAGATTTAAAATTAAACCTTTTTGGTCTATTTTTATTTCTAAATTTATAATTGGTGCGAATAATTTAGTGATTATTTTTTCTGGTTATGAAAATATAAATTATAAACAGTTTCTAAAAGCCGAGATTTCTGCTACAGTTGTTTGGGCGCCACTTTTATTGTCGCTCGGTTACTTTTTTGGCTATACAGCATTACATATTAGTCACGAAATTTGGAAATTCTCAACAGTAGTCATTATTTTGTTTATATTGTTTGTTCTTTTTGATAAGTTGGTCACTTGGTTCTATGAGATATTTGAAGAATTTTATGATGATGATAAATAATCCCAGTAGTAGAGCAGAGCTCACTACGGGACAAGTAAAAAATTTATGAAGAAATTAATTACGCACAATGGGTCTCTTCACGCTGATGACGTTTTCGCGGCTGCCACACTTTCAATTTATCTTGAAAATAAAGGTGAGGAATTTGAAATAATTCGTACAAGAGACGAGGAAATAATAAAGACTGGCGACTATGTTTTTGATATTGGAGGAATATACGATGCGGAGCAAAATAGATTTGACCATCATCAAATAGGCGGAGCGGGCCGAAGGGCGAACAACATAGAATATTCGTCTTTTGGCTTGGTGTGGAAAAAATTTGGGATAGAACTTTGTGGATCGCAAAAGGTGTTTGATATTATAGACCAAAAATTAGTTTCTCCGGTTGATGCAAACGATAATGGTATTGATTTATGTAAGAATAATTTTGAAAACGTCCTTCCTTACGCAGTAAATGATGTTTTATCTATTTTTTCGGGGACAGCGCTAGAGAATATGGATAAAGATAAGCAGTTTCTAGAAGCGCTTGTTTGGGCTAAAAAAATTTTACAGAGGGAAATAAAGAAAAATAATGATCAGATAGAAATTACAAAAATTATTCAGGATTTTTATAAAAATAGTTTAGATAAAAGATTAGTTGTTATAGAGAAGCCAAAAGTTTCTAGGTATGAAATTTATGAAGCATTACAAGATTTTTCTGAGCCTCTTTTTATTGTTTATGGTGACAATGAAGATTGGGGAGTGGTAGCGATGAGAAAAGAAATAAATAGTTTTAAAAATCGAAAAGATTTTCCTGAGTCTTGGGCTGGATTGCGGAATGAAGAACTTCAAAAAATTACTGGAATAAATGATAGTATTTTTTGTCATAGAAATTTATTTCTAGCTGTGGCAAAAACAAAAGAAGGAGCTATCAAATTGGCACAAATTGCGGTAGAATCATAATGAGATAATAAAATATCAATTTTTTTGTCTTATAAATTAATTTATGGCATTTATAGATGAAATAAAAATAGAGGCGTCGGCCGGCCGTGGTGGAGACGGTGTCGTGCGTTGGCGTCAAGAAAAATTTATACCAAAAGGCGGACCTGCGGGTGGAGATGGTGGCCGCGGTGGAGATTTTTACGTTCTAGCTGTGCGTGATATTCACAAACTTTCAAAATATAAAGCAAAAAAAAGTTTCTCCGCTTCCCGCGGAGAGGATGGTGGAAATAAAAGTTTCCATGGTGCAAATGGTGAGGACTTTTATCTTGAATTGCCAATTGGTTCTATTATTACAAATCTTGAAACCGATGAGAGTTGGCAACTTATAGAAGAAGGACAGGAATTTATGATTTTAAGAGGTGGCTATGGCGGTTTTGGAAACGAGCATTTTAAAAGTTCTACTAATACGACTCCAAAAGAATCACGCGAAGGAGCGGAAGGTGAAAAAGGGAATTTTAAAATAGAGTTGGAGCTTTTTGCTGATATTGGATTTATCGGGCTTCCAAATGCAGGAAAAACTTCTTTATTAAATTCACTTACTAACGCAGAAGCGAGAGTCGGGGATTATGCCTTTACCACTCTTGATCCAAATCTAGGTGAATTTTACGGTTATATTATTGCTGATATTCCTGGAATTATCGAAGGGGCTTCAGAAGGTAAAGGCCTTGGTGTGAAATTTTTGCGACACATCAAACGCACGAAAATGCTTGCGCACCTTATATCTTTTGAGAATTTAGCTAAGGGTTCGACGGGTATGGTAAAAGTTTACAAAGAAATTCGTAAAGAGTTAGAAAAATATGATAAAAAATTATCCGCCAGCTGGCGGATTGGAGAAGATAACTTATCTTCAAAAGAAGAAATAATAATTTTAACTAAAAGTGATGTCGTAGAAGATGGTAAAATTATCGAAAGGGAAGTAAAAAAGTTTGAAAAGCTTCCTGCCTCGACGCAAGGCGGGAGCAAAAATGTTTTTGTGATAACTTTATTTGATGATAAAATGATAAAGAAATTCAGAGATGAATTAATAAAAATTTTAAAGAAAGCTAAATAATTCATTATGGCAAATAAATATTATTCTACAATTGGACTTGAAATACATGCGGAATTAAAAACACAGACGAAAATGTTTTGTGGTTGTAAAAATGATCCAGATGAGAAAAAGCCAAATGTGAATATTTGTCCGGTTTGTATGGCGCATCCAGGAGCTTTGCCTGTGGCTAATAAGAAAGCTATAGAGAATGTGATAAAAGTTGGTCTTGCTATTGATGGAAAAATTGCAGATTTTTCAGAATTTGATCGTAAAAATTATTTTTATCCTGATATCCCAAAAGGTTACCAGATTTCACAATATAAATATCCCATAGTTTCGGGTGGAAGATTAGCTGAGATGGATATTACTCGAATCCACCTAGAAGAAGATACAGCGAACAACAAGCACAATCGTGGAGATTTTTCTTTAATTGATTTTAATCGTGCTGGAGTGCCTTTGATGGAGCTTGTCACTGAACCGCACACTTTTGAAACTGCAGAGGAAACTGCTAAACAGGCGACAAAATTTGCTAAAGAATTTCAATTAATACTTTGGTATCTGGGTGTATCAGAAGCGAATATGGAAAAAGGAGAAATGCGTGTGGAAGCGAATATTTCTATTTCCACAGATCAGAAAATTCTCGGTACAAAGGTGGAAGTAAAGAATTTAAATTCTTTTAGGAGTGTTGAGCGCGCTATCAAATATGAGATAGATAGAATGACAGAGCTTTTAGATAGCGGGAAAGGCAGAGAGATTGTGCAAGAGACACGTGGTTGGGACGAAAATAAGCAGAAAACATTTTCTCAAAGAAAAAAAGAAGGAAGCGCAGATTATAGATATTTTCCCGATCCTGATTTGCCGAAAATGAAATTACATGAAGCATTTAATTTGGAGCAAATAAAAAAAGAATTACCAGAACTACCAGTTGGGAAGCGAGCTAGATATAAAAATAATTTTGGGATAAAAGATGAAGATATAGAGGTTTATGTAAATGATCCTGTGCTTGGTATTTGGTTTGAGGAGGTGGCAAAAATTTTAATTGACAAAGACCCCGAAGGAAAGAGTACTTCCAACGGGGCAAGTAAAATAAAAATAGCATCTAATTATATAACCTCAGACTATGTAGGGATAAAAAAATCTAAGGCTGAAGCAAAGCTCCCGCAAACAAATAATTTTGCTGAATTAATAAATTTAGTCACAGAAAATAAAATCTCTTCTCGTGTGGCTAAAGATATTTTAGCCATAATTGTGATTAATGATGAGTCACCATTTAAAATTGCAACTGAGAAAAATTTAATTCAAAGTAACGACGAAGGGTCACTTAAAATAATAATAGAAAAAACAATAGATCAAAATCCAGAAGTAGTTGCGACATATAAAAAAGGAAAAGAAAATGCTATTATGTCTCTGGTTGGTAAAATTATTAAAGAATCTAATGGTTCTGCTAATCCTCAAATTATTATTAAATTATTAAAAGAAATGCTAAAATAGGCTAATGAAAACTTTACGCGAATATATAAAAGAAGCAGAAGAAAAAAAGGTAGCCATAGGGCATTTTAATATTTCAAATCTAGAAGGTTTCCATGGTGTTTATAATGCGGCTAAAAAATTAAATGTTCCAGTTATAATTGGACTTTCTGAAGGAGAAGAAGACTTTGTTGGCAGGAATGAGGCGATAGGGATGATTAAACAAATTAGAGAAAAAGAAAATTTTCCAATTTTTCTAAATGCAGATCATCATTACAGTTTTGAACGTGTAAAGCTTGCTGTGGATGCTGGTTTTGATTCAGTTATTTTTGATGGAGCAAATTTAAGTTTTGATGAAAATGTAAAACTCACAAAACAATGCGTGGAATATATAAAAAATGTAAATCCTACAATGCTTATCGAAGCGGAGCTAGGATATATTGGTTCTGGTTCAAATATTAAATACACAATACCAAAAGGCGCAGGAATAAAAACTATACCAGAGGATGCAAAAAGATTTGTAGAATTAACAGGGATAGATATGCTTGCGCCTTCCGTCGGCAGTATCCATGGAATAATAAAAAGCGGTGAACCTCATATTGACGAAAAACTTGTCGCTGAAATAAAAAAAGCAACTGGAATCCCCTTGGTGTTGCATGGGGGATCAGGATTGCGTGATGAAGATTTTACTAATGCTATTGCGGCAGGTATTTCGATAATTCACATTAGTACTGAGATTCGTCTAGCGTATGATGAAACATTGATAAAGTCTATTATAGATAATCCGAAAGAAACTACACCTTATAAAATACTAGAGCCAACTGTGGATGCTATAGAAAAAATAGTGGAAGCTAGATTGAAACTTTTTAATGGAATAAAGTAATAATTTTAATATTTATAAATTTGCTTTTTTAAATTTTTTCTATATACTGTTTTCATGTTTACAATTAAAGCTAAAAAGAGAGACGAGGGCATTAAGTTAGATTTTTTAAGAAAGTCTGGTGAAATACCAGCTGTTTTTTATGGAGCAGGAAAAGATACGACTTCTATTTTAGTGCCTATTGTTGAATTCAAGAAAGTTTGGCGAGACGCAGGAGAGTCCTCAGCTATTGTGGTTGAAATGTTAGACAAAAATATCGATGTGCTTATTCACGAAGTACAAGTTGACCCAGTAAGTGGCGAGCCGATGCATGTAGACTTTTTAGCTATAGATATGAAAAAGAAAATACGTGTTCACGTTCCGCTTAAATTTGAAGGAATATCTGAGGCGGTTAAAAATGGAATTGGGAATCTTGTTAAAGTTATGTATGAGTTTGAGATTGAGGCGTTGCCTTCTGATTTACCTCAAAATCTTGTCGTTGATATTTCTAAATTAAAAACACTCGATGACCAAATCTTTGTATCTGATGTTAAACTTCCATCTGGAGTGATAGCTATTAATGAGCCGACTGAAGTGGTGGTTTCTGTTGTGGAACAAGTGGAAGAAAAAGAAGAAGTTGCAGCGCCAGTAGATTTATCTGCCATTGAAGTAGAAAAGAAAGGCAAAAAGGACTTGGAAGCTCCCGAGGCAGGAGAAGTAGCGCCAGAAACTGTATCTTCGAAAAAATAAAAAATATGCTACAATAAAGGTTATGACAAAGAGAACAGTCATAACTTTTTTTATTCCTACAGTTATTATTGTATTTATTATTCCATTAGTTTTTTCATCACTTTTTGCTCAAAAAGTAAATGCTGCTTTTGATTGTTTGACTTTAGTAGCATCTTCTAGTCAATCAGATAAAGATTATTGTAGAAATGAATTAGCTCAAATAGAAGCACAGCTTGCGGATTTGTTGAATAAGCAAAAAGCGCAACAAAAGGCTACGGGTACACTGAAGGGTGACGTGGCTTACTTAACTTCTCAGATAAATGCTTTAAAAACAAAAATAAAAGCTCGGGCGCTTGCTATTGCTCAATTAAAAATAAATATAGGGGAAAAAGTGAGTACAATAAACACGCTTTCTGATAAAATAGATCGCGAATACGCGTCGCTTGCTCAATTGCTTAGAAATACTAATGAATTTGATAAAGAAAATTCTGTAACCTTCTTACTATCTTCTGATAGTATTTCAGATTTTTATAGTGATATGGAATCTTATAATTCAATCAAACAAGCTATAAAAGATTCTGTTGATATTATTAATGGAGTAAAAACACAAACTGAAGTAGAAAAACAAGGTCTTGAAAAAAAGCAAAATGCTGAGACAGACGCAAAAGCAGAATTAGAAAGTGCACAAAAAAGTACTGCTAAAGCGGAAGCTGACAAGAAACAACTTTTGGCTATTTCTAAAGACAAGGAAGCTGCTTATCAAAAACTTGCGGCGGAGAAAAAAGCGCAAGCGGATAGAATTCGTGCCGCATTATTTCCACTTGCTGGGATTTCTACAAAGATTGATTTTGGAACAGCGCTTGGTTATGCAAATGAAGTAAAAAGTAAATTAGGTATTGATCCAGCATTCTTGCTGGCTATTCTTACTCAGGAAAGTAATCTCGGAGCGAATGTTGGTCAATGCTATCTAACAAATCTAGATACTGGTGCTGGCGTTGGTAAGAATACAGGAACACCATTTTCAAATGTGATGAAACCAACTCGTGATGTAGGGCCATTTATGGAAATAACTAATGCTCTTGGTTTTAATGCATTTCAAACCGCGGTGTCTTGTCCTATCGCTGGTGTGGTTGGATGGGGTGGCGCTATGGGGCCAGCACAATTTATTCCTTCAACATGGAAGTTGTTCGCGTCTCGTTTACAAGATATTTTAGGACACTATGCAAATCCATGGTCTCCTCGTGATTCTTTTATGGCTTCAGGGATGTACCTCACAGATCTAGGGGCTATAGGTACTAGCGCTAGTGCTCAAAATAGGGCTGCTTGTAAATATTATGGTTCTGGAGGATCTACTTGTTCTTATAGCAGAAGTGTTATGAGTTTAAAAACAAAAATACAAGCTAATATTGATCTTCTCTAGTCCTGTAGTGAATTTTTTTTACTACTGGGATTGCTTTAAAATAAAAATCGTGATAATCTATACAAGTTATGAAAAAAGATATTCATCCAAAATATGATTTAAAAACAAAAGCCACTTGCGCTTGTGGATCTCAATTTGAAGTTGGTTCTACGATGTCTTCCATTGTGATGGAAATTTGTAGCCAATGCCATCCTTTTTATACTGGAAATGAAAAAATAATGGATACTGCTGGACGTGTAGAACGTTTTAAGAAACGAGCTAGCGCTACCACTAAAGCGAAAACTAAAAAATAGAAAGCTCTGCTGGAGCAAATTTTTCTCTCCTCCTCCCTTCTCGTTTACCGAGTGGGACCCACGGAGTTAAAAAATTTACTCCAGCTTCGCACAACATGAATCTAGATTTAGAAGAATTAAAAAAGAATCATAATACGAGCTATTTGGCTGGTGAGCTAGAACGTTTGGCGCGGGAGGAAGCTGAAGTGCGCGAGATGCTAGATAGTGATGAAAGCTTGCATGAAATGGCATCCAAAGAACTTAAATTTATTCAAGAAGAACGAGAACGGATAGAAAAACAAGTACAAGACATCTTGGATAAAGATAAAGAAGCGGAAGACAAATTAAATGAATCGCCAAATGAAATAGTGCTGGAAGTGCGGGCGGGAGCCGGGGGAGACGAGGCTTCGCTTTTTGCTTGGGAGCTCGCGCATATGTATGAAAAATTCTCTGAAATACAGGGTTGGCAATGGAGAGTGAATTATGAATCAAAAAGCGATTTGAATGGATATAAGGAAGCTAGTTTTGAAATTAAAGGCAAAGATGTTTACAAAAAGCTACGCTATGAAACAGGTGTACACAGAGTGCAGAGAATTCCAGCGACTGAAAAAAATGGCCGAGTGCATACTTCTACCGCATCCGTGGCAGTGCTTCCAATTAGGAAAAAAGTTAATTTTCAAATAAATCCGGCTGATTTTGATATGGAATATTCTCGTTCTGGCGGAAAGGGCGGGCAAAATGTGAACAAGGTGGAGACGGCGGTGCGTATTATTCACAAGCCTACAGGACTAGACGTGCGTTCTACAAACGAGCGAAGCCAACTCGCCAATCGCGAAAAGGCAATGATGATTTTGACAGCGAAACTTCAACAATTAGAAGAAGAAAAAGAAGCGAGTAAGCATGCTGGCATTAGGAAGGGTCAGATCGGCACTGGTGATCGTTCTGAAAAAATTCGCACCTATAATTTCTCTCAAGATAGGGTGACGGATCACCGAATTAAAAAATCTTGGCACAATTTACCTAAAATTATGGAAGGAGGGATAGGGGATATAATTAATGATATTGAGTCTGGAGTTGTGGGGGATGAAGAAGGGGAATCCCAGTAGTAGAATAAATTCACTACGGGACAAGTAAAATTGCTTTTTGTTTTAGTTGTGTTATGCTTTATTATGTAGAATCTCATCTAGCGAAATAGAGTTTCTACGTCTGCCCCCAGAAAAGTTTTTAGTGGGTGGGTTTATAAATAGTTTTTGCCCGATTTTTTAAAACGGGAGAAGTATAAGTATGGCTACAAAGCTATATGTAGGGGGACTCCCTTACAGCACTCAAGAAGATGCTCTTAAAGAGCTCTTCGCACAAGCTGGAAACGTTGTTTCTGCTGTGATTATTATGGACAAAATGTCTGGTCGTTCAAAAGGTTTTGGTTTCGTAGAAATGTCATCTCAGGATGAAGCTTCAAAAGCTATTTCTATGTTTAATGATCAAGAATTTGAAGGACGAAAACTTACTGTCAATGAAGCTCGCCCTATGGAAGCTCGTCCACCACGTTCAGGTGGTGATAGAGGAGGATACGGCAACAACGGAGGCGGACGCCGAGAATACTAATTTAAATTATATTCTAAAAAATAAAAAAACCGATTTACTTCGGTTTTTTTATTTGCTCAAATTGTCTATTTTTGGTATAGTTTTTTAGTTGGTTTCGAGCGTGTAGTTCAGTATAGGACGCTACGGGGATGATGTTTTAAAATAGTTTTGAGCGTGTAGTTCAGTGGTAGAACGCTGTCCTGATAAGACAGAGGCCGATGGTTCGATCCCATCCACGCTCACAAAAAGAAACTCCCTCGGGTATCCCAGCGAAAAAATAGGCGAATTAAAAAAATTGTTTAGGCTGTTAAATAAATAAAAATAAATTTAATATAATAAAAATATGGAAGAATATTTAGAATTTGCAAAGAAGCTAGCTAGAGAAGCTGAAGGAATCGCTTTAAAGTATTTTAGTTTTGAAGTTGAAAATATTTGGAAAGGAGACAACACTCCATTGACTATTGCTGATACAGAAATTAACGATCTAGTGATAAAAAGAATTAATGAAACTTACCCAGAACATAGTATTTATGGGGAAGAAAAAAGTGAGATAAAAGAAAATTCAAAATATATCTGGGTTTGTGATCCTTTAGATGGAACTATGGCTTTTTCAGTTGGTTTGCCAATTTTTGTTTTCTCAATTGCCTTAGTTGATCAATCAAACGGTTTACCTATTTTAGGATTAATTAATGATCCCGTGATGAAAAATATGTATTGGGCATATAAGGGTAGCGGAGCGTATAGAAATGGTAAAAAAATATCTGTATTAAAAAATACTACTTTTGAGAATACGTATTTTAATATTGCGGCTTCAGGAAAAGCCATTGGTTTTTCAAACCTACCACTTATGAAAGAACTAAGTGAAAAGAAGTGTGCTGTAATGAAATACCCTTCTTTTATTTATGGCGGTATTCAAGTTGCTAATGGAAAATATATTGGAGCAGTATTTTATCATAAACATGGACACGACGCGGCTGCATTAAAAATTATCACAGAAGAAGCTGGAGGAAAAGTTACAGATTTTAACGGAGAGGAGCGAAGGTATGACCAAGACGGACTTGGGTGTGTAGTTTCAAATGGGATTTTACACAATGAAATATTAGAAATTGTGCAATCTGGTAAATTATAGAATTTTTTAAAATGCTTATAGATATAGTAATTTTGCCTCCCAAAAGTATAAGGAGAAAAATTGGAACCAAAATAAAAAAGGAAATTGGAAATCTTCCTAATTTTTTTATCGTAGATGATATTAAACTTATCCCTCATTTAAGTTTGTGGCATATAAATACTTCAAAAAAAGAAGTGGGGGAAATAGCTCGAAAATTACAAGAAATAACAAAAGAGCAAAAACCTATTAGGATTACTTCTTCTAAATTTCACGCTTTAAAAAAATTTAAAGGATGTCTAGAATTTACCACAAAGAAAAACAAAGATTTGGTTAAATTGCAACAAAAAGTTTTTCAAAACATTTTCTCTTATAAAACAGGGATAATGCCACAATTTGCATCTTTTTTAAAGATTAAATATTCTAAAGAAAAGCAAGAAGAGATAAAAAAGTATGGTAGATCGTTAAAATTCGGCCCTCATCTCACAATGGGATGGTTGAAAAAAGAAAAAGATATCTCAAAAGTTGTTAAAAAAATGAAAAAGGTAAAGTTCAGTTTTCCAGTAAAAGAAATTTATATATGCGAAATTGATAACTGGTGGCAAGTTAAAAGAATAATTAAAAAGATTAATATAATAGATTTATCAAAGTAATTTTAACGTATTGAATTTTAATCATTATTTACTATAATAGTTATATATGGAAGATTTAGAACCACAAGGAAAAGAAGGTACTATCTTAGGCAAGGTTTTTAAGAGTAAAGAGGTAGTTGATGCGGAAGCTAGAGCTCAATCATTAATTGAGAAAGCTAGATTGAATGAAGCTATAAGAGTAATAGAAGATTTAGAAACAGAAGTATCAACTATGAAGATAGCAGATAGATTTAGTAGAACAGCAAAGCCCTCTGAGAGTGTATATAGTTCTTTAAGCGGTGGACTAAATGCTGGAATTTTAAAAAACTTAACAGAGGATGAATATAAAAGACAAGTTTTATTAATAAATTTAAAATCAATAAAGTCTACTATAGATTCTGCTATTGGAAGTATGGAACAAGTAATTCTAGATATTGAAGCAACAAGACAAGAGTAATTTTTTGCATTGATTCTATCTTTTTGTTATAGTGTATGCATGAACTGGAGACCAGTAATAATTTTTTATGTCAAAACGACTTCTTGGATAATATTTCCATTGTTTTTGGGTTTAATAGTTAGCCAATTCACGGAAAATCAAACTCTATTTTTTATTTTCTTGATAATAGGTTTTTGTATTACCTGTTTAGGAATTTATAAAGAAATTAAGCAATACAGAAAAGAATTTTTTCCTGAGATAGACCAATATAAAGCTAAAGAAAAATTACAAGATGGCAATAAATAATATAAATGAACAACCAATAATACACGAAACAACTATTTACGCAGAACCGATTTTTAATATTGGAAGTTTTCAGGTCACTAATTCTTTGATCAATTCATGGTTTGCGGTTTTGATTATTATCGCACTATGTATTTTTTTGCGTTTGAATATTAAAAAAATTCCTGGAAAAATTCAACATATTTTTGAGATGTTTTTAGAAGGGGCATTATCTCTTTGTGATCAAGTTACCAATGATCGAAAAATGACGTTGAAGATTTTTCCTCTGGCTGCATCATTATTTATCTTTATTTTGATCAATAACTGGCTCGGACTTTTACCCGTAGTCGGTTCAATGGGGTTTTTAGCCAAGGAGGCTGGGCATTCAGTCTTTATCCCTATTTTTCGCGCTGGGACTGCTGACATAAACACCACCCTCGCTTTGAGTATTGCTATTGTAATAGGTTCAAATATTTTTGGCATCATCGCGATAGGTGCTTGGAAAACTTTTAATAAATATGTTAATATAAAGGCTCTCGGAGGAATATTCACTAAATTCCGAGAAGACAAGAATGTTTTAATCGTTGCGCCGATTACTTTTTTTGTTGGTATATTAGAGTTAATAGGGGAAATAGCCAAGGTTGCCTCGCTTTCTTTCCGACTTTTCGGTAATGTGTTTGCGGGTGAAGTGTTGTTGGCCTCTATGGGGGCGATTTTTCTTTATCTTTTACCGACCCCTTTTCTTTTCCTTGAAGTGTTTATCGGGTTGATTCAAGCTTTGATATTCTCATTGCTGGCAACAGTATATTTTACGATAGCTTCACAGGATCATGGGGAGCATGAAGAAGAAAGTCATGAAAAAGGATTGGCGCACGCATAAAATTATTAATTATTAGTCGAAATTATTATAAGTTTAATTTTAAAAAAAATATGGAAAAAGAAGTTGTAGATGCAGTCGTTAGTTTTGCACCAGTAGGCAAGGGTCTCGCTATTGGACTTTCAGCAGTTGGAGCTGGTATTGGTATTGGTCTTATAGGCGGTAGGGCAATGGAAGCAATCGGCAGAAATCCAGAAGCTACTGGTAAGGTTTTGGTTCCGATGCTTATCGCTTCCGCTTTCGCAGAAGCTGTAGCAATTTACGGATTAGTTATCGCTTTTTCTATTAAATAGGCACAAGTATTCTTATGCAGGAATTTATAGGTACATTTCACATAGATTGGAAATTAATGATCGCCCAGCTGATTAATTTTGGTGTTGTTTTTTTAGTATTTTACTTTTTAGCTGCTAAACCGCTTCGCAAGCTTATGGAAGAGCGAGGAAATACTATTTCCAAAGGATTAGATGACGCAAAAGAATCTAATGAATTATTGCAAAAAGCTGCCGAAGAATACAAGCAAAATACAATAAAATTAAGACAAGTAGCAATAGATTCTCAAAAGGAACTCACAAAGGAATTGGATCAATTAAGAGCAAAAAATCTGGATAAAATAAAAGCCGACAATAATGAATGGGCAAAGAAAAGAGCAGAACAGATGGAAAATGACAAAAAAGCTTTAATAGAATCAGCCAAAAGTGAACTTGTGTCACTTGCTATGCTGGCTGCTAAGAAAATTATGGCAGAAGAAAATACAAGCAAAAACAAATAAAAAATGACAAAGATTTCTCCCAAAAATATAGCAGAGGCGGTATATAAGGCGACGGAAGGTAAGTCGGGGCAGGAATTATCATTTGCGATCAAGCGCTCGGCACAATTAATAAAAGATAAACGGATGTTGGGTAAATCAGATGAAGTCTTAAGTGCGCTCTCAAATATTTTTGATAAAAAAACGGGGATTGTCAGAGCTAAAATCACTACAGCGAAGAATATAAAAGAAGAGGAGAAAAGCAAGTTGGAAAACGAAATCAAAGAAAGATATAAGGCGCAGAAGGTCATCAGTGAATTTTTTGAAAAAGAAGAATTATTAGGCGGGATGAGAGTGGAGGTAGGGGATGAAGTATTAGATAGCACTTACCGTCACAAACTTCATGAATTAGAAAAATTTTTAATGCAAAGAAAATAAAAGAAATATATGTCAAACCACATTGTAGAGATTTTAAAAAAAGAAATAGAAAATTTTAAAACTGAAACCAAAGTTGAGAAGGTGGGGAAAGTGCTGGAAGTTTTTGATGGCATTGCAAAGGTTTCCGGACTTTCTGATATAAAATCTTCTGAAATGGTAACTTTTATGGGTGGCGAGACGGGGGTAGCCCTAAACCTAGAAGAAGACACGGTCGGCGTGATTATTCTTGGTGATTTTTCAAAAATTAAAGAAGGAGATGAGGTAAAAGCTACTGGAAAAATTCTTGAAATTCCAGTCTCTGATAGTATTTTAGGGAGAGTGGTAAATGCTATTGGTGTTCCTATTGACGGCAAGGGTGCTATAAAAGCTGGAAAAGATGGTCTAAAAACTTATCCAATTGAAAAAGTGGCTTCGGGTGTTATCACTCGTTTATCAGTAGACCAGCCGCTTTCTACAGGTATTAAAGTTATTGATAGTATCATTCCTATTGGTCGCGGACAACGCGAGCTTATTATTGGCGATCGCCAAACTGGTAAAACTGCAATTGTTATTGATACTATCCTTAACCAAAAAGGCCAGAATATGATATGCGTGTATGTTTCCATTGGTCAAAAAGATTCTAAATTAAGAAAGATTGAAGCGAGATTAGAAGAAGGTGGAGCGATGGCTTACACAGTTATCGTGTCAGCAGGCGCTTCAGAAGCTGCTTCGCTTTCATACGTCGCTCCATATACCGGAGTAACTATCGCGGAATATTTTATGAATCAAGGGAAAGACGTGTTGGTTATTTACGACGATCTTTCCAAGCACGCTGTTGCGTATCGTGAAATTTCTCTTTTGCTTCGTCGTCCTCCAGGCCGTGAAGCGTATCCAGGAGATGTTTTTTATTTACACTCTCGTTTGCTTGAAAGAGCCTGCCGAAGAAATAAAGAATATGGTGGAGGTTCTATTACAGCGCTTCCAATTATTGAAACCCAAGCTGGCGATGTGTCCGCTTATATTCCTACGAATGTTATTTCTATCACTGATGGACAAATTTTCTTAGAGACAGATCTTTTCTATAAAGGTATTCGACCTGCAGTAAATGTCGGTCTTTCTGTTTCTCGCGTTGGGTCTAGTGCTCAAATTAAAGCAATGAAAAAAGTAGCAGGAACGTTGAAGCTCGACTTGGCGCAGTTTCGTGAGCTTGAGGCATTTGCTCAATTTGGATCTGATTTAGATGATGCCACCAAGCGCCAACTCGAACGCGGCAAAAGAGCTGTAGAAGTATTAAAACAGCTTCAGTATGCTCCGGTCCCAATCGCACATCAAGTCGTCACTCTTTACGCTCTAACAAAAGGTTTTATGGATGATGTGGCGATTGATAAAATAAAAGAATTTGAGCAAGGCCTTACGG
>Ga0172379_10001777_pt1 | contig 41187 bp, 36 predicted proteins | sample GrowelOW334metaG_FD_119756 | JGI IMG/M metagenome (GOLD analysis project Ga0172379, IMG submission 119756) | Groundwater microbial communities from an aquifer near a municipal landfill in Southern Ontario, Canada - Groundwater well OW334 metaG | ecosystem: Environmental > Aquatic > Deep... | reverse complement strand
CCTTACCTTTAAAATAGCCTGGCTGCTGGAGAAGGGAATTCCTGCACGTAATATTTTATCACTCACTTTTACCAACAAGGCAGCCCGTGAAATGAAGGACCGGATTGAAAGCCTGATGAAGCCGGATATTGCCAGGGCATTGTGGATGGGTACATTTCATTCCCTGTTTGCAAGGATTTTAAGGCGGGAGTGTCAATCAATCGGCTATGAGAAAAACTTCACGATTTACGATAGTGATGACACTAAGAGTTTAATAAGAAGCATATTACATGACCTCAAGCTTGACGATGACATTTACCCGGTTGGAGAAGTGCTGCGGAGGATCTCTTCGGCCAAGAATCAACTGATCACGGCTGAAAGTTACAGATCAAGGAGCGAATGGATTGCTGTCGACGAATCTGCCCGAAGGCCGGAAATGTCCCTTATATATATTACCTATGCAACTCGATGCCGAAACGCCGGGGCAATGGATTTCGACGATCTGTTACTTAACACCTTTCTTCTTTTTCAAAACCACCCCGATATCCTGAACCGATATCAGGAACAGTTCAGGTATATCCTTGTAGATGAATATCAGGATACCAATTATGCTCAATATGCCATTGTCAACCTGCTGGCAAGGGTGCACAGGAATCTATGCGTTGTTGGTGATGATTCACAGAGCATCTATTCCTTTCGGGGTGCCAGGATAGAAAACATCCTGAATTTCAGGAATGATTATCCCGAGTTCAGGATATTCAAACTCGAACAAAACTACCGGTCCACCCAGACGATTGTTGAGGCAGCAAACAGCCTCATCCAGAAAAACCAGAGCCGTATTCCAAAAACAATCTGGTCGGCCAATGAGACCGGTGACCTGGTTGAAGTAGTTCAATCATTGACAGATCAGGAAGAAGGCTTTTTTATTTCCAACCGGATTCTCGACACTCACCTTCGCGAACAAGCGGATTTTAAAGATTTTGCCGTTTTGTACCGCACCCATGCCCAATCGCGAATTATTGAAGAGGCATGCAGGAAACAGAATATACCCTATAAAATATACGGCAGCATCTCGTTCTATCAGCGAAAAGAGATCAAGGATATCCTGGCCTACTTCCGTCTTATACTGAACCACCGCGATGATGAGTCACTAAAACGGATTATCAATTATCCGGCCCGCGGGATCGGAAAAACAACGATGGACCGTTTAAGCGAGGCAGCCATGCAAGCCCAGTGCCCAATTTGGTTTGTGATTGGTGATCCATCTGCCTATGTTCCCCAATTTAATAAGGGTACAGCTGAGAAATTACTGCAGTTCAGACATCTGATCGAAGAATACTCATCCATTGCAGATTCGGTCGATGCCTATGAGCTTGCCATGCGCGTTGTACGGGGGACCGGGATCATGGAGGAATACAGGTTTGACCATACCCCGGAGGGCCTCAGCAAATTTGAGAACATTGAACAACTGGTCAATGGAATTAAGGAATTTGTTGATCAGTCAAATCAGGAAGGATCTGAAGAAAATCCCAACAGTCTGGATTTTTTCCTTCAAAATGTCTCCTTGATGACCGATCAGGACAATGAAAAGCCTGAAGACCGGAACAAAGTCAGTCTGATGACCATTCATTCAGCCAAAGGCCTTGAATTTGGTTATGTTTTCATCGCCGGCGTCGAAGAAGAGTTATTCCCATCGCAATTCTCAAGTGGTTCAGCAAAGGAGATTGAGGAGGAGCGGAGACTTTTTTACGTTGCCCTCACGAGGGCCAGGAAACGCGTGATTATCACCCTGTCGAAAACCAGATACAGATGGGGAAGTTTGATTGATTGCCGACCAAGCCGGTTTATCCGGGAAATCGATCCCAAATTTCTCAAATCAACAGGAAACAGCCAAAGGACCATCAGCGGACGAAGTATGGATGCAGAACCGGTGGAACCGGCACAACCTCGTACGGCTCCGCCGGCTATGCGCAGAATTATTCCAGTCAGCAACAAAAATTCCTTCAGGCCGGTCCCTGATGAAAACTTCGAACCGGACGATCCGGCATCCATTCAGTCCGGAATGTTGGTTACTCATCCCAGGTTTGGCGCAGGAAAGGTCTTACAGATTGAAGGAGAGGGAAATAATCGTATGGCGACCGTCTTTTTCAAGGATACCGGAAACAAGCAATTGCTTCTAAAATTTGCCAGACTGAAAATTATTAAATCCGAAGTCTGAGAAAATCCCTACATTTGTGCACTCAAGGTAAAATCAATGGAATACAGTAAAAAAGAGAAACGGCTCAGAATGCCGGAGTATGGGCGTATTGTTCAAAACATGGTTGATCATGCCATACAGATTCCGGACCGGGCTGAACGAAATGCCGCCATTCAGATCATCATTGAAGTCATGGGAAATATTAATCCCACGCTTCGGGACAATCGCGACTACAAGCATAAGTTATGGGATCATCTTCATCTAATAGCTGATTTTCAATTAGATATTGATTGCCCTTTTGAAGTTCCCTCCATGGACTATTTCCGTGGCAAGCCGGACCGTGTTCCCTATCCGGTGTCGAAAATAAGGTTCCGCCATTATGGAAAAATCGCAGAATTGCTCATTGAAAAAGCGGTTAAGATTGAAGATGAAGAGAAGAAATTTGAATATACCAGGCAGATTGCCAATCACATGAAGATTTCTTATCTGACCTGGAATAAAGATAATGTTACCGACGAGATCATTTTAGTAGCCTTGAGGGAGCTATCCCGCGACAGGCTGTCACTGCCGGTTGGAACTGTTTTGGCTGATGTCAAGGACCTGCCACCGAAATCAGTGGTTACAAAGAAAAGGTATCCGTCCAAGCAGAATCACGCATTTAAGAAAAGGTACTAAAACCAAAAAGCCATGGCTGCTTTCGAGATCACAGGTGGCCGTCCGCTCAAAGGCGAGCTGACGCCACAAGGGGCCAAGAATGAAGCTTTACAGGTTATTTGTGCGACCTTGCTTACCCGGGAAAAGGTTATCATAAGTAATATTCCGGAAATCCTGGATGTTCAGAATCTGATCAAATTACTAGGGCAGATTGGAGTTGAGACCCACCAGATGGATCCCAACACCTGGTCATTCCGCGCTGCGGACCTGAATCAAGACTATCTTGAGGGCGATGATTTCCGCAAAATGGCCACACGTCTTAGAGGTTCTGTCATGTTAGTCGGACCGTTAATTGCCAGATGTGGTAAAGCCAGTATACCCCAACCCGGTGGCGATAAAATCGGCCGGCGAAGGCTGGATACCCACTTTAATGGCCTGGCGCATTTGGGTGCAGAAATCACTTATGATGCCGGCAAAGAACAATTTGTCATTACCGGTAAAAACATGAAGGGGGCCTATATGCTCCTTGAGGAGGCCTCTGTCACAGGAACGGCCAATGTTCTGATGGCTGCAGTTCTCACCAAAGGGAAAACGACCATTTTCAATGCAGCCTGTGAACCGTATGTGCAGCAACTCTGTCTGATGCTTACCCGAATGGGAGCAAAGATCAATGGTATCGGATCCAATCTGCTTACCATTGAAGGGGTTGATCAACTTAGTGGGACCAAACATGTCATTCTTCCGGACATGATCGAAATAGGTAGTTTTATTGGGCTGGCTGCGCTGACCCGTTCGGAAATCACCATCAAGCAATACTTTCCCGAACATCTGGGAATGATCCCTCATTCATTCGCCCGACTCGGCATTTCATTTGAGCAAAGGGGCAATGATTTATATATTCCCTCGCAGGATCATTATGAGATTGAAACATTCATGGATGGCTCAATCATGACGATTGCGGATGCGCCCTGGCCCGGACTGACTCCTGATCTGCTATCCGTATTTTTGGTCGTTGCCACCCAGGCCAGGGGATCTCTGCTGATTCACCAGAAAATGTTCGAGAGCAGGCTATTTTTTGTTGATAAACTGATTGATATGGGTGCGAGGATCATACTATGCGATCCACATCGAGCCACGGTGATCGGACTCGACAGGAAATTGCCTTTGCGACCGGCAACCTTAATTTCGCCTGATATCAGAGCCGGTGTAGCCTTGCTTATTGCTGCTCTGAGTGCCGAGGGCACCAGCATCATCCATAATATTGAACAGATCGACCGGGGCTATCAGGAAATTGACCTTCGATTAAATGCAATAGGGGCTTGCATCCGGAGAATTTAACCCATCTACACCATCCTGCCATATTGTCTGACTTTTGACTTGGCAAATAATTTGAGATTGCCTTATCACTATCTAAATAATTTAATGCCCATTTAAAGTTATGGATTCAGAAGACATGAACATGTCCGAAATAGCTGATCAGCAAAATGATCAGGACAACAATCAGACTGAAGGTGCTGAAGCTCAAAAAAACGAGCAGTCCAGAAAGAAAAAGTTTGCTGTCGGCGGACACAAGAAAGAGCTTGAGGAAATGGCTAACAAGCTTATCGAGATGAATGATAAGTATTTACGGTTATCTGCAGAGTTCGACAATTACCGGAAACGAACTTTAAAAGAAAAAATGGATCTAACCAAGATGGGTGGAGAAACAGTGTTGTTGAGAATTCTTCCCGTTGTAGACAATCTCGAACGGGCCATTCAGTCGATTCGGGAAACCAGCGATATCGATGCAGTAAAACAAGGTATTGAAATTATTAATACTAATTTCCGGGACTTCCTCAAGCAAAATGGAGTACAGGAAATGGATTGCCTGAATCAGGATTTTAACAGTGACCTTCATGAAGCCCTAACCAAGATACCAGCTCCGAATCCTGAATTAAAGGGGAAAATAGTAGAAATTATTGAGAAGGGTTATACCCTTCACGACCGGGTAATCCGGTTTGCGAGGGTTGTTGTTGGGGATTAATACCGAACGGAGAAAAATGACAAAAAGAGATTATTACGAATTACTTGGCCTTTCCAAAAGTGCATCACCGGAGGAAATAAAAAAAGCATATCGTCAACAGGCTATGAAGTGGCATCCGGACAAAAATCCGGGAAATAAAGAAGCGGAAGAGAAATTTAAGGAAGCAGCCGAAGCTTACGAAGTATTGTCAGATGCCGATAAAAAGGCCAGATATGATCAATATGGCCATGCAGGGCTGGGAAATGGCAATTCCGGATTTGGTGCCGGCGGAATGAATATGGAAGACATCTTCTCTCATTTCGGCGACATTTTCAGCGACATGGGCTTTGGAGGGTTTGGCGGTTCGTCAAGGGGACGCCAGCGGCAGGTTAACCGCGGAACCAATCTAAGGGTCAAGGTAAAGCTGACACTTGAAGAGATCGTCAAAGGTGCCGAGAAAAAGATCAAAGTCAACAAGTACATACCCTGCGACACCTGTAATGCTACAGGGGCTGCCAACGGATCTTCCTATACAACCTGTTCAACCTGTAACGGGCGGGGACAGGTTACACGGGTTGCCCATACCATTCTCGGGCAAATGCAGACCACCTCGGTATGCCCGGCCTGCGGTGGAGAAGGCAAAATTATCACCCAGAAATGTACCTCATGCTATGGGGAGGGAATCGTAAAAGGTGAAGAAGTCATCAAGATCAATATTCCTGCCGGTGTGCAGGAGGGAATGCAGTTATCGGTGAGCGGAAAAGGCAATGCCGCCAGAAGGGGTGGCATGAACGGCGATCTGTTGGTCATGGTTGAGGAAGCAGAGCATCCTGACCTTACGCGGGACGGTAATGACCTGGTGTACAATTTATTCGTTTCTATACCTGATGCCTCAATCGGGACGGCAGTTGAAATACCCACTGTGGATGGCAGGGTAAAAGTAAAGATCGAGCCAGGAACGCAGCCCGGTAAGATATTAAGGCTCAGGGGCAAAGGCATACCCGATCTGAACGGATATGGCAAGGGAGACTTGCTCGTCAGGATCAATGTCTGGATCCCAAAATCACTGTCGAAAGAAGAAAAACGTACTCTTGAGGAGTTGGCTAAATCGTCGAATTTTGTACCAAACCCAACTGCTGCGGAGAAAAATGTATTTCGGCGGATGAAAGAGATGTTCGATTGAAACCTATTTGTAACATTTATCTTCCCGGTTAGTCTTACTGACCGGAATCTGAACGTTAAAACTATTGAAATTAACAATTAACCTATGAATAACTTTCTCACTGCCAGCAATGTAGTCAAGCAGTTCTCGAATCATCTGGCATTGGACAAGGTAACTATTGATGTTCCGGAAGGAAGCATTTTTGGACTTCTGGGACCAAACGGAGCAGGAAAAACCACCTTGATCCGAATTATTACCCAGATCACGGCTCCGGATCAGGGTGAAATTCTTTTCCGTGGAAAGAAGATGACCATGGAGGATGTATTCCATATTGGATACCTGCCGGAAGAGCGCGGGTTGTACAAAAAAATGAAAGTGGGCGAACAGGCACTTTACCTTGTGCAATTAAAGGGAATGTCGAGAACTGAAGGGTTGAAAAAGCTCAAATATTGGTTCGAGAAATTTGAGATTCAATCCTGGTGGGATAAAAAAGTTGAAGAGCTTTCAAAAGGAATGGCTCAGAAGGTTCAGTTTATTATCACTGTTCTGCATGATCCCAAGCTCCTGATTTTTGATGAACCATTTACAGGCTTTGATCCGATCAACACCAATCTTGTTAAAAATGAGATCCTTCGACTCCGCGATAATGGGGCCACCATTGTCTTTTCCACCCATATCATGGCTTCCGTAGAAGAATTATGCGACCATATTGCTCTCATTAACCAGGGCAAGAATATCCTGGATGGTAATATTGATGAGGTGAGGGCTCGTTTTAAACCTGATACTTATGAATTGAAGTTTACAGGGGATGGCCATGCCCTCCGGAATGCCCTTGATTCAGGGATAGATATAATTGAGGAACCTACGCGTGGCGACATCGGACATATGGTTTTAAAGCAACAGCAGAGAATGCCGGTCAGAGAGATGGTCACTGCGATCAATTCCTCGGTAGATATTATTTCATTCGAAGAGGTCATCCCAAGCATGAATGACATTTTCATCCGTGCGGTTGAAGGAACCAATCACAAACAATAACCTCAAAAGCTGAAATCCATGAACAAGATAAACCTGATCATACAACGAGAATATACCACACGGGTCAAGAAAAAATCATTTATCATCATGACCTTGCTGACTCCGGTATTACTGGCGGCCATTCTCATTATTCCCACTTATCTGGCCACCAAGGAGGACAACCAGGCTAAAATTATCGCTGTCATTGATAAGACCAATATCACCGAAGGTGCCATCCCCCAAACTGAATACATGAAATTTGAGTATGTCAGCGGTACTGATGTTGAGGCAATTAAGAACAATTTCGAAAAAAGCGGATACTACGCAATCCTTTATATTCCAGAGAACATCCTGATCTCGAGCAAGGTCCAGCTATATTCCAACCAGCAGACTACAGTCGGGGTTAATGAGCATATAGTTAAGGCTTTAGATGGTTTCTTTACCACTATCAAGCTTAAAAACGAAAATGTTCCGATGGATATCATGCAGCGCATTGCCACCCATATAAATGTGGATACCATTCAGTGGACCACCAGCGGTGAAGAGAAAAAAGGATCTGCAGAAATCGTCCTGTTCATAGGATATATCTCTGGATTCCTGATGTATATGTTCATCTTCATGTTCGGTGCACAAGTGATGCGCGGGGTTATGGAAGAAAAATCCAACAGGATCGTTGAGGTGATCATTTCATCAGTCAAGCCATTTCAATTGATGATGGGAAAGGTTGTAGGCATTGCCCTGGTTGGATTAACTCAGTTTGTCATTTGGATTGCCCTGACTTTTGGAATCTTTTACGGGGCCAAATTCTTTTTACTTGATAAATCAGAAAAGGCCCCAACCACTTCTGTCGCCGCCAATATCATGGAAAAAGGCAATACAGGGATGGCACAAGCAGCTAACACCGGACAATATGAAGAGATGTTCAAGGAGATTTCCGGAAAATTCTCAGCGGTCAATTTCCCTATGATCATTGGATGCTTCCTGTTTTTCTTTATCGGTGGTTACCTTTTGTATGCATCACTTTTTGCATCAGTGGGTTCAGCTGTTGATAATGACACAGATACCCAGCAATTCATGCTTCCGATTACCATTCCCATCCTGTTGGGGTTGTTTGTGATGATGAATGCCATGCAATCCCCCAATAGCAGCATCGCTGTAATATTCTCTCTCATACCGCTCACCTCGCCAATCGTCATGATGGCAAGAGTACCTTACGGGGTTCCGATCTGGCAACTTGGATTATCGGCATTTTTCCTGATAATCACTTTCTTGGGAGCCATCTGGATGGCAGGCAAGATTTACCGGACGGGTATCCTCATGTACGGAAAAAAAGTCAGTTATGCGGAACTGTGGAAGTGGTTAAAGTATAAAAACTGATGGCAGCGATATTAGTTATTGACGATGAACGGAGTATCCGGAATACCCTTAAAGAGGTATTGGAATATGAACGGCATCAGATAGATCTGGCCGAAGATGGTGTGATCGGGCTGGACATGATCAAGGAGAATCATTATGATATCATTCTCTGCGACATAAAAATGCCGAAAATGGACGGGCTTGAAGTTCTGGAGAAGATTTTCTTAATTACCCGGGATGTTCAGGTAATTATGATCTCCGGTCATGGAACCGTTGATGCCGCGGTGGAAGCCATTAAGAAAGGGGCTTATGATTTCATTGAAAAGCCATTGGATTTGAACAGGTTGCTGATTACGATCCGCAATGCCATGGATAAGACCACCCTGATCAGCGAGACCCGGACCCTGAAAAAGAAAGTAGCCCGTAATTATGAAATGATCGGGGAATCCGGACCGATGAAGAAGATCAGGGAGATGATTGATCGGGTGGCTCCAACAGATGCCAGAGTGCTGATAACGGGATCAAACGGGACTGGAAAAGAGTTGGTAGCCCGACAGCTTCATGAGCAAAGCAACCGTTCGGGGGGACAATTTGTGGAAGTTAACTGTGCAGCCATCCCATCTGAATTAATTGAAAGTGAGTTATTTGGCCATGAAAAGGGATCCTTCACTTCAGCAATCAAGCAACGGAAGGGGAAATTTGAGCTTGCCGACAAAGGCACCCTTTTTCTTGATGAGATCGGTGACATGAGCCCTTCGGCACAGGCCAAAGTCCTTCGTGCATTGCAGGAAGGCCGCATTACCCGGGTTGGCGGGGATAAGGATATTCAGGTCGATGTGAGGGTGATTGCAGCCACAAACAAGAATCTAAAAATTGAAATTGAGGAAAACCGTTTCCGTGAAGATTTATATCATCGTTTGGGTGTGATCATTATTCATGTTCCTGCCCTTAATGAACGTACGAATGATATCCCATTATTAGCAAGCCATTTCATTGAACAAGTGTGCACAGAGATGGGAATGCCACCAAAAACCATCGAGATTGCAGCAATTGAAGAACTTAAGAAACTCGCCTGGACCGGCAATGTCAGGGAATTCAGAAATGTGATTGAGCGCCTGATAATTCTGGGTGGGCAGGAAATATCTGTCGATGATGTAAAGGCCTTTGCATAAACTAGTCTGGTTTGTTACTTTTGCATAAACTACAGACCGGTTATGCAAAAAATTGCCGTCTTCCCCGGATCTTTTGATCCATTTACCAAAGGTCATGAGAATGTGATCGGCCGAGCCTTACCCCTCTTCGATAAACTTTTCATTGCCATTGGCCACAATTCAGAGAAGAGGAGTTTCTTCACTCTCGATCAGCGGCTGAAAATGATCGGCAAGCTATATGAAGGAGAGCCCAGGATTCAACTCGATTATTATGAGGGCTTGACGGTTGATTATTGCAAAAAAGTGAGTGCACAATATTTGTTAAGGGGATTACGGACTGCGGCAGACTTTGAGTACGAGCGTGCCATAGCGCAAATCAATCGTAAGATGAACCCTGAGGTTGAAACAGTTTTCATTTTAGCTGTTCCTGAGTTTACTCCTGTAAATTCAACCATTATAAGGGAGATCCTGAAATATGGAGGTGACGCCAGTCAATTCCTGCCCGACAAAATGATCATCGAGTCCTGATTATTCAACTTCCCCGGTTTCCCAGGAGACTTCCCCGATCAATTCAGCTATGGACCGGTAAGTATTTTCGAGGACCATATCAAATTGAGAAGGCACCAACCAGGTAGCTTCGGAAATACCCTCCTCGGTTTGGGGTTTAGTCAGCAGATCGCCGTAATAATCCATGGCAAACCACCAGGTTCTTTTCAGAATGCGGTTTCCCTCCAATTTATAAGTATGATAGGTCGATGGAAGTTCCATCTTGATTTGATGTCCTGATAGTCCGCATTCCTCACCCACCTCACGAAGGGCTGCCATTCGAGGGGATTCTCCCTTTTCGACCTTGCCTTTTGGAAGATCCCACTTTCCGAATCGCTTTATAAACAGATACTTGCCCGTGGACTGATGACGAACGATTCCACCAGCTGCTTCAATGATCTGATAAAAGCTGGTTAACAGGTTAAACAGGGCTTCGGGATTTTCGTGACAGACACAGTAGGTTTGAATTCCGGACTCCTCAAACTGGTTAATCACCTCCCCGAGTGCACGCCGGTCGAGCTTATAGATAATCTCCCTGCAAGCCCCGCAAATAGCATGATCCGGAGAGGAAACCGACAGTAAACAGTCGTTGAAAAAAACTTTATACCTTTGAACCATGATGGACACTGCAAAAATGATCGCGTCACTGTTATTGCAAATAAAAGCAATAAAGCTGTCTCCGGCAAGCCCTTTTGCATGGGCTTCCGGTTGGAAATCACCGATTTATTGTGATAACCGGAAAACTCTGTCATTTCCCCTGGTTCGAAAAACGATCAGGGATGAATTTGTCCTGAGGATTCGATCGTTATATCCTGATGTCCAATTGATTGCCGGTGTTGCAACGGGTGCTATTGCACATGGAGTGTTAGTGGCTGAAGCAATGGATCTGCCTTTTATCTATGTTCGTCCTGAAGCCAAAGCACATGGGCTCGGCAATCAGATAGAAGGGGATTTTACCCCTGGCATGAAGACAGTGATCATTGAAGACCTAATCTCAACAGGAGGAAGCAGCCTCGCTTCTTTCAAAGCACTGCAACAAGCCGGTCTTGATATCCTAGGGATGATGGCAATCTTTACCTACGGTTTTCCGGTTGCGGCAGCGAATTTCAAAACGGCCGGTTGCCGTCTGGATACACTCAGCAATTATGGCAGTCTGCTTGAGCTTGCCCTGCAAACCGGGGATATTTTACCCGGTCAGGAGATTTTACTGCGTAATTGGAGAGAAGAGCCGGAGGCTTGGGGACGATAGGGAAGACGGTAGACGGTAGACGGGGGACGGTAGACGGGGGACGGTAGACGGGGATTGGGAATTTAGAGGATGTATTCGACTTCGCCGTAGGAAAAGGTTTGAACCGCACCGGCATCGGTTTGCACGATGAGGTGACCATTTTCAGTAACACCCAGGATTTTTGCATGAAAAATTTTATCCGAAGCTCTGTACCGGGCAAATTCATTGATCAGATAAAGCCTATTAACATATTCATCATCAAGTACTTCAAAATCTTCAGATTCGATCAGCCGGTATTGATTTACAAAGGATTCAAGAAAGAGGGTTTCCATTTCGGGCAGTCGATAATCAATACCGGTTAATAATCTGATTGACACAGGATTTGGTAGTTCATTGGAGAATATCATCTGATTGATATTCAAACCCAGGCCAAAAATCGCATGATCCAGATATTTTCCGAGAATGGCAGTCTCTATCAGGATTCCCCCTATTTTCTTATCCCCCGCATATAAGTCATTCGGCCATTTGATATATACTTCATCAATAAAAAGGTCCAGGAAACTGACCGCGGCAAGAGCAAAACATTTTGAAAGCTCAAATTGCCGGGAAGCTTCAATCTGGTTTGGAAAGACAACTAGGGTGCCTGTCAGATTTTTCTCCTTTTCACTGATCCAGGTATGATTCCCCTGACCTTTTCCTGCAAACTGATCATCAGTACGTATCCAAAAGGGCTGTCTGACCTGCTGTTTAACCAGCAGCTTGTTTGCATACAAATTTGTAGAATTCAGCCTTTTATGAAAATACTTTACAGGTTGTTGCATGGAAGCTCGATTTACTGACTAAATTTACCAAAAAATTATAAAAGCAGGGTCAACCGGATTTTTTTACCGGGTATTGATCAGGCTCCTGCAGACAAAGCCGCAGATAATTATGAAGAAAAAACTTGACGATGAAGTTTACAGTGAGTTGTTAGAAGTTCTTATTGAAGCCATACGTTCAAAAAAAGGGGAGTCCATTACATTACTTGACCTTACCCTTTTGAATACTACGATTAGCAGAAGTTTTTTGATCGCACATGCAGAATCCACCGTTCAGACCAAAGCCATCGCAGAAGGCGTTGAACTTCAAGTTAAAGAAAAAACCAGGCGAAAACCCTATCATCGTGAAGGCTATGATAATTCGCAATGGATTTTGCTAGACTATGGTGATATAATCGTTCACATTTTCCAGAAACCCTTCCGCGATTTTTACAACCTGGAAGAATTATGGGCTGATGGACATCGGACAGATTTTGCATCCTGAAACAGTTTCCCGTGATGGTATAATAATTGAAGAGTCATATCTTTATTATTAATTATCATTACCCGGAAAGTATACTGAAAAAATGGCAGACGATAATAATATTAGCAAACAGCGACCTTCAACAGGTCCCAAGGGAAAGCCCGGTGATCTATTGAAGAAGAAACCAAAATTCAATATCATGTGGGTTTACGGCATCATTGTCCTTGGCATCTTTGCCATTGCCACGATGAATAAAAGCGGTAAACCTCAAAAAACCGACTGGAAGCAATTCCGGGAGGAGATGCTGAAGACCGGAGATGTTGAAAAACTTGTTGTAGTAAATAACGAAACCGTTGAGATATTTATCAAGTCGGATCGTGTAAACGAACCTAAATTCCAGAAGATGTTCAAAAACCGGCTCGGAGCCATTTCCGAGCGCGGCCCACAGTTTTATTTTCAAATAAGTTCCATCGACATTTTCGACAAACGGCTGGAAGAAGTTAATGCTGAACTACCTATAGATCAAAGGATAGAATATTCCACTGAAAAACGCACCGATGTTTTGATGCAGGTATTAAGTTGGGTGATCCCTTTTGGTCTTTTAATCGGTTTCTACCTTTTCATCTTCCGAAGGATGAGTAATGCAGGAGGCGGTGGTGGTGCGGGATCCATTTTCAGTGTTGGAAAGAGCAAAGCCAAAATTTTCAACAAAGAAGAAGACAATATCAACGTTTCCTTTAAGGATGTAGCTGGTTTGGCAGAGGCCAAGGTTGAGATCATGGAGATTGTTGACTTTTTAAAAACACCTCTTAAATATACCCAGCTGGGAGGAAAAATTCCCAAAGGAGCACTGCTCGTGGGGCCTCCCGGAACAGGTAAGACGCTGTTGGCCAAGGCCGTTGCAGGAGAGGCCAATGTGCCTTTTTTCTCCATGTCAGGATCTGATTTCGTTGAAATGTTTGTGGGCGTTGGTGCTTCAAGAGTTCGCGATCTTTTTAAGCAGGCCAAGGAGAAGGCACCCTGCATTGTTTTCATCGACGAGATTGATGCGATAGGTCGTGCCAGAGGCAGGAATGCAAATTTCGGATCCAACGATGAAAGGGAGAATACCCTTAATCAACTTCTGACTGAAATGGATGGATTTGCCTCAAATTCCGGGGTCATTTTACTTGCTGCAACAAACCGGGCTGACATTCTTGACAAAGCATTATTAAGGGCCGGACGTTTCGACAGGCAAATACATGTTGAATTGCCCGACCTGAATGAGCGAAGGGAAATTTTCCAGGTTCATCTGAGAAACGTCAAGTACAATCCTGAACTGGATGTTGAATTTTTTGCCAAGCAAACTCCGGGTTTCAGTGGTGCTGATATTGCAAATGTCTGCAATGAATCGGCGTTGATTGCCGCACGCCGTGAGAAAAAGATGGTTGAAAAGCAAGATTTTCTGGATGCGGTTGACCGGATTATCGGAGGACTGGAGAAGAAAAACAAAATCATTTCGGTTGATGAAAAACGCGCCGTTGCTTATCATGAGGCTGGTCATGCGACGGTAAGCTGGCTTCTTGAATATGCCCATCCTCTTGTAAAGGTTACCATTGTTCCCCGTGGTAAAGCCCTTGGGGCAGCCTGGTATCTTCCGGATGAGCGTCAACTGACCACCAAGGAGCAAATTCTCGATGAGATAGCTTCTGCTTTAGCAGGCAGGGCAGCTGAGGAGCTTTGTTTCGGTAAGGTTTCAACCGGAGCGTTGAATGATCTGGAGCGGGTTACAAAACAAGCCTATGCGATGGTAACCTATTTCGGAATGAGCGAAAAAATCGGTAAAGTCAGTTTCTATGATTCATCGGGACAGTCGGAGTACTCCTTCAGTAAACCCTACAGTGAAAGAACAGCAGAAATGATCGATGAAGAAGCTAAAAAAATCATTGATGAAGGATATGATCGTGCCAAGCACATCTTAATAGAATATAGCGAAGGTCACAGATTAATCTCAGAGATGCTCCTGGACAAGGAGGTTTTATTTGCCGAAGACCTTGAACGAATTTTGGGTCCGCGCAAAGGACACAAACCTGAAATGCTTGATGCCCAAATACATGAATAGTTAATAATGGAGATAAGGGACCCAAGGAGGATCATACTGGACAAAATTAAAGCTGTCCGTAACAGTCAGGAGGATAGGGTTAAAACTTCATTTCCAAAATTCAGGCATGATTCTTTACAATATTTGAATGCCCTCGAAGATCATCCAGAAATGGAATTTGCCCGAAACCTGGTTCAGGTTAAGGGCAAATTTGTTTATTGTCCCAATCAAAAAGAACTTGTCCTTGCGCTCAGGATTTTATACCATGAGGAACAATGGGAAAAAGTGTTCTGCATGGAACCCAGTATCCGCGATTTGATCGACCGGTCAGGCATATCCTATGGATCTGATCAGGAATCACTTCATGATGTGGAGGCAGCCATAACCGGATGTGAATTTCTTGTTGCCCGAACCGGGAGCATTCTGGTTTCATCTGCTCAAGGTTCCGGTCGCCGTGTATTCGGACATACACCAGTACATATAGTCATTGGACGAACTACCCAGCTTGTTAATGAAATAGCCGATGCACTTGCCGGGATTAAAGGCAAGTACAGTGAAATGCCTTCCCAGATTTCATTGATCACCGGACCAAGCCGGACTGCCGACATTGAAAAAACCCTGGTGCTCGGTGCACATGGACCGCGTGATTTGTATGTTTTTCTTTTAAACGACCATTAGATTTGAAAGAATTCTTAACACGGACAGTCTCCGGGCTGGTATATGCATTGGTGATGATTGCATCCATCACTATTCATCCGTTGGTATTTTTGGCCGTTTTTCTCTTTATCCTGATACTGGGAATGTACGAGTTTTACAAGATTAGTTCTTTACCCGACTCCAGCCCGATGAGGGTTTCCGGCATCATTACCGGGGTTATTCTTTTTCTTACCTTCTTTTTTGTCAGGTTTACGGAAGCCGACCACCGGATACTTCTTTTGGGACCTGCGGCAGGACTGATTCTGATGACCTTGCCTATGTTCAGTCAGAAGAACAATGCTTTACGATCAGGATCATTGACCTTTTTAGGCATTCTATATGTTGCCATTCCAGTTACCACCTTTAATCTGTTAGTTTATCATCCATATACGGACGGTTTCAATTACCAGGTAGTCCTATTTCTGTTTCTGACTTTATGGTTAAATGATACGGGTGCATACATTACCGGAAAGCTGCTTGGAAAGCATAAAATGTTTCCGAGAATTTCACCAAAAAAATCATGGGAAGGTTTGGCAGGAGGCCTGATGTTGGCATTGTTGGTAACCTGGCTGGGGCGTCCCCTGTTTCCGGATATCCCTTCCTGGCATTTATGGATTTTATGCCCGGTCATCGTTTTAACGGGAACACTGGGTGATCTTGTTGAATCCAGCTATAAACGTGCAGCCGGTGTTAAAGATTCCGGCAATATTATGCCGGGACACGGAGGTATACTGGATCGTTTTGACAGTTTAATACTTGCAGCACCAGCCGTTTATTTAATTATTACATTCTTAACATGAAGCGACCAATTCACAAGGAAGGGATTAAAACTCTGTCTGGAATCATTTTGATACTGATTGTGGTCAATCTTCTGATTTTCATCAGCATTGGTCTGGGATTTGTTTTTTACACGGTATTGGCAATTTCCTTTTCTACCCTCTGTTTTGTTGCCTGGTTTTTCCGTAATCCCGACCGGCCTGCACTTGATTCAAGCAGTACAATTGTTGCTCCGGCCGACGGAACGATTATTTCGGTTGATGAATTATTTGTCGGTGAATTTTTTGAAGATTACCGGACCCGGGTATCCATTTTTATGTCGGCAAACAATGTTCATATTAACTGGATCCCGCTAACCGGCTTTGTCCGTTATCAGAGTTACAACCCCGGATTGCACCTTTTTGCGCGTCATCCCAAGTCGTCCGACCGTAATGAGAGGAGCACGGTTATTATAGAAGACAGGAAAGGCAAACAAATCATGATGAGGCAGATTGCAGGAATTATGGCCAGAAGGGTCATCACTTATCCGAAACCGGGCAGAGAGGTAATCCAGGGTGATGAGCTTGGATTTATCAAATTTGGATCGAGGGTGGATTTGTTCCTGCCCAAAGGAACTACAGTATTGGTCAAACCCGGAGACAAGACTATAGGAAGGATTACAAAAGTTGCCGAATGGCACTGAAGTGTTAAAAATGTGGTAATTGGAGCTTGTTTAACTTTTCTTTAACAACTGATTAGACAAAAAGAGCGTTATCTTCGTACCAACATTATAAAAAATGAGCAAAATGAAAAAATTATTGGTGATTCTCTCGTTATTGGTTTTCGTAGGAGTTTATGCTGCACCGGCTCTGACTATGTCACAAGATATGGCTGCAAAGATTGTCGCTGTTGACAAAGACAAAAAAGACAAAAAAGCAACGAAAGCTAAAGCTGCCGCTGCAAAATCAGGTGTTAAAGCATCATGCTGCGAAGCTGGCAGTACTGAAATGAAAGCTGGTTGCGCTGCTACATGCAAAGAAGCTGCTGCATGCAAAGGCGAAGGCATGAAAGCCACTGAAGAGAAAAAGAAATAAGTTGGAATTCATTTCTGACAAAAAAGTCCGGATATCCGGACTTTTTTTTTGCCCATTTACCTGATCACGTACCGGATAGAGATCAGGTTCGAATATTGGGCAATGGACAGATTCCCAACGTTGGAAAGTGCATAATCGATATAAAGATTCCGATATTGAATACCGAGCCCAAGGTTTGGCTGAAGGGTAAAATTGTTTTTTCCGTTCATACCAGGAACAATCTGGAAGTTTCCAACACCCAGCCGTGCGAATAACCAACTGGAAAAGCGAAGTTCTCCGCCGATATAAGGATCAATCCCGATTGGCCCCAACGGCAGGATCACATGGCGGCGGCCATCGAAAGTAAAATGAGTATCGAATGCAGCGGCTATACTTACCTGATCACTAATTTTGAAATCACGGGATACTGCCAGAATCAGCCGGGGAACCGTTACCTCCAGACTATTTTCGGGTAGTTCATTGCCTGTCAGCTGAAACGCCTGCTCCAACAGATTCTTTTTAAAACTCCAGGCATTAAACGTGCCGGTAATATCACGGGCCACTGCGGCTAATCGCCAATTGGATCGAGCATAGCTGGCGGCAGCATCGATGCCAAAGCCCCAGGCTTTTGCAAATTCTCCGGTGTGGCGATAAACCACTTTGATATTGCCACCCACCTGCAATCCGGGGATTTTCATTTTCCTTGCATAGGAGAAAAGGACGCCCAGGTCAGCCGCAGAAAAACTGGTAATCCTATCGTAACGGATATTACCATCCTGATCAATCAACTCCAGGGTGTTAGGGATATCATCCACGGCAAAGCGAAGCAGGGATAGGCCAATGGCAGATCCGGGATCCAGTTTGTAGGCCACCCCTCCAAAATCGAATTTGGCCAGTCCGGCAAAATATTCGGAATGCATGATGCTAAAATCCAATTTCCCGGGAATATCGATCAACCTTGATGGGTTCCAATATCCTGCGGTAGCATCATCTACCATCGCGGTTCCGGCACCGCCCATTCCCATCAGTCGCGCCCCAGCCCCGATGGACAGAAACTCATTGGAGTATTTCACTTGTGCAAAGGTTATACCACTGAATAACAGGCACATTGAAAACACCAATCCTATTTTTTTCATACTATATATTGCGATTCGAATTCGTAAGATAAGTAAACTAACCTTTTTAACTACTTTTAAGCCTAATTATTGCCCAAATCTATGAAACGTATTCTTAAGAACATCGTTCAACAAATACCAAATACGCTCACTTTACTGAATCTCCTGTGCGGATCGCTGGCAGTAATGCTGGCGCTTCGCGGGTACCTCAGGGAGGGAGCCATTCTGGTTTTGGCGGGCTTCTTTTTTGATCTTTTTGACGGTATGGCTGCCAGACTTCTGAAGGCTCATTCACCCATCGGGAAAGAGCTTGATTCTCTGGCTGATGTGATTAGTTTCGGTTTGGCTCCTGCGGCCTTATTATTCGGCATTCAGGAACAACTTGGAGAGGGAGGACCTTTCTCCCTTGGCTTACCGGCCGGTACAATTATTCTTCGCTTGCTACCCTTTTTGCTTCCGGTGTCCGCCGGATTCCGGCTGGCCAAGTTCAACATCGATGAACGTCAATCCCATCAATTTATCGGGCTGCCGACTCCTGCCAACGGTTTAATGGTGCTCGCCCTTCCGCTTGTCATGTATACCCAGCCTGACTCCTTTCTGGCAACCTGGCTGAATAACGATCTTTTTGTGCCCATTTATTCGGTACTCGTTTCTTACCTTATGGTCAGCCCGCTCCGGCTATTTTCAATGAAAATCAAAGGATTTGGCTTTAGGGAAAACAAGTTCACCTATCTTTTCATTGTTATTGGACTTGCGCTTGTGATCCCATTCCGGTTTACCGGAATATTTCTGGCTATTCCTGCATACATTTTATATGCCGGCATTCTGGCGGTGACGGTCAGGCACTAAAATTCAATCTTCCTTATCGGGAAGGTGATTTTCAAATTTTCTGATCGCAAATCTTATGACATAATAAGAGGCTACTATCAAGGCAGGCCAGGAGAGCAACCAGAGGATTTGGGTTAAGTACATTCTTTAGAAATTATTAGTTACGAGTGATAAGTGACTGATTTAATCATTAGTAGAGATGGTCTTCGGTCTTAAGATCATCACGCGAGATTTTCACCTTGTTCATTGCTCTCCAAGCATACCAGATATAGGCGATCACGAAAGGAACAAGCAATGAAACATAGGACATCGTGGTCAGGGTAAACCTGCTTGAAGAAGAATTTTCAATGGTCAGTGACGATTGCAAGTCGAAAGAAGAAGGATAAAAAGCGGTGTGATTAAATCCGGCGATCATAAAAAGGCTTAGAACGGTCAAAATGGTTCCTGCGCCTGTAAACCATATTCCTTTGGTGTACTTATTCTTAAGAAGTGAAATGGCAATCCCATAGAGAACGCCAATCACTCCTAAAAGTAACAGGGTCAGAACCAGTGGCATGTCGCGCAAATTATGCAGGTATTTGAAATTTTCCAGAGTGACGATTTTCGATTGCGGATCATAGGCATAACCTTTGATAAACAAGAGGCGTATCAGAAAAAATAGAAAAAAGACAAGAAATGGCAGTGTATTGATCAGCAGGTGTCTTTTTGACCTGGTAAAGATGGTGTCTTCATCAACATTATTCATAAAATAGAGTGTTGCCAGGACCCGCGAGAGAAAGAAAACGGCCAGACCCAGGGAGAGGTTATGCAAGCTCAAAGCGGCCTCGAGTCCCCGTGCCTGACTAGTCCAGGTAACATGTTTCATTACGTCGAGGGAGAAGCCGGAACCGGTAAAAAAGGTGGCCACGGCCGTACCAATCAGAATAGTCGCGAGTAAGCCGTTGATAAAGAGGAAGGTTTCATACATTTTTTGACCCAGGAAATTGCCGGCTTTGGTACGAAACTCATAAGATACTGCCTGGATAATAAAGGCGAACAGGATCAAAATCCATACCCAATAGGCACCTCCAAAACTGGTGGCATAGAATAGAGGGAAAGAGGCAAAAAATGCTCCACCGAACGTTACCAGCGTGGTAAAGGTGAACTCCCACTTTCTTCCGAGTGAATTGAAGAGAATTGTTTTCTCGGATTCGTTTTTTCCCAGGTTGCCAATCAGGGTCTGCCCCCCCTGAACGAACATCAGAAAGACAAGCACGCTGCCCAGGAGTGAAACGATTATCCACCAATATTGCTGTAAAACGAGATAGGAAAGTGATTCGAACATTATTTGGTTCCTCCTTCATTTTTGGGTCCGTTCTTAATCGCTTTAACCATGATATTTACCTCAGCAATGGCCAAAACCGTAAAGGTGACGGCAAACAGGATGAATGTCACGATTATACTTCCGGTATCCAGTTTTGTGACGGCGGCAATGGTCGGGAGCAGATCCTGAACAGTCCAGGGTTGTCGTCCGAGTTCTGCAACGATCCATCCGGCTTCTGAAGCGATGTAGGCCAATGGGATGACCCATGGGGCCAGTATCAGCCAGAATTTTCGTTCAGGCAATTCGCCGCGTGCCGAAAAGAAAAGGAACAATGCGAAAAACAGCATGAATCCGAATCCAAGTATGACCATAATGTGGAAACTGTAAAAAGTAAGCGGGACATTGGGCACGTAGTAATTGACATCCTGGCTGAACCCATAACCGAAATATTTGAAATTTCTGTCAAGAAAAGCTTTGTCATAGAACTGTGCCTTCAAGCTATCTGCTTTTGCCAGGTTTCCGGCCGTCTTGGCATTTTTATACCCGGTCAGGGTTTCACGGGCAATTGTCCCCCTCTCTATTTTCTCCGGAATGGAGAGGATACCTTGTTGGGCATTACCTTTAGTGAAATCATTGATTCCGGCAACAAAATGAAGTGGATCGCCAAATGCTAACCACGAGAGCAACTTGGGCATTTCCAGTTTTACCGCAAATGGTTTTCCTGACTCTCTTTTCTCCTGACCGTTCAGTATACCAAAAGCCACCAGTCCTGCTTCGGTTTTGCCATCATAAAGCCCTTCCATCGCCGCGAGCTTCAAAGGCTGGACTGCAGCTATCTGCTTAGCGGAACCATCTCCGGTCAGTGCCAGCAGAACTGATGAGAGAAGCCCAAAAACCGCGGCAACCGTAATGCTTCTCAATGCCATTCTGGTTTCCCGCTTCTTCAGGATAAACCAGGCACTCACACCAATAATGAAAATGGAGGCCAGTACCATTCCCGAAGTGATCGTATGGAGAAATTTATTAATCGCAACCGGTGAGAGGAAAACATCCCAGAAAGAGGTCATTTCATTGCGGGCGGTCTCAGGGTTGAAAGCTGTCCCGGTCGGACTCTGCATCCATGCATTAGCGACAAGTATCCAGAGAGCAGAAAGGTTAGCACCGATAGCGACTAACCAGGATGAAGCCAGATGAAATTTCCTGCTCACCTTGTTCCAGCCGAAAAACATGATAGCGATAAAGGTTGATTCCAAGAAAAAGGCCATAATTCCTTCAATGGCGAGAGGTGCGCCAAAAATGTCGCCAACGAACCATGAATAATTAGACCAGTTGGTACCAAATTCAAATTCCAGGATGATTCCTGTTGCCACTCCAATGGCAAAATTGATCCCGAATAGTTTCATCCAGAATTTGGTGATTTTTTTCCATTCCGGGTCACCGGTTTTCACATACATCGTTTCCATCATGGCAATGATCCAGGTGATACCGAGAGTCAGCGGAACAAAAAGCCAATGGTACATGGCCGTGAGTGCAAACTGGGCCCTCGACCAATCCACCAGAGGCGTTAAATCAATAGATCCTAGCATAGCAGTTATCTTAAAGTTTAGTTTTTGTCAGGTTTTCCAGAACATGATCGGAGCGCTGCTGATCGGTTTTATAGTCCCTTTTAAGAACATCAGGCATAAAAAATAGACGGACAATGACAAAAAGGAAAAATAACTTGATCAGGATAATTATCCAAACGCTCCGCCCCCAGGAAGAAATATCCTTAAATCCATCGATATAAAATCGCCACACTTTATATATAATCAGTCGTTTAAAGTTCTTGGCCATATTTCAATTTTGCAATTGAAAGATAAAAATTTTCTGTTTGTGTTAGAACACGAAGAAGGCAATTGAGCCATTGAATAAATCGCCCTTTTTTATTGGTTTGCGTTCCTTCTGGTGGTGACTGGCTAAAAACATATCCCCTCCACCGGTAAAAAAGGATGCAATCAGCAAGTGGACTTTATCCTTTTCAACCCATGACCTGATAGCATGGTCGCCGTTAGATTCGACTCGGATACCCTGGTTTGAAGCATTTGAAAGTTCCGCCCATTTGATTTTTTCGCGGGTTGCCCTAAAGTCATTTGAGCCCATAGAGGTCTGATCGGCCGACCATGGCCATTCTGGTTTAACTCCAAATTGAAAGAGATTCCGTTTCCCTTCAGCGAAAGGTTTTACCCATCCGTTGGGCCTTCCGATATGATCGTCAGGATAAACAGACCATTGGGCAATCCTATCCCAGGACAGTAATTCGTATTCGCGGGGCAGACCAAAGACCAGTCCGATCTGACGGGGATCAATTCCTGCCTTGCTTGTTAACTGATAATCGACTTTGATCATTCCCAGGGAATCGAGTCGATAGGTTAGAGTAATTCCGCCCTCATCATAGGTCCCTTCGACCTTAATCCAGGGGCCAGTTTTATCAGTTCCTGATCCAGTCACGCGACCATTCCAATTGGAGCAGGTATTATTGAGAGGCAGTATATCCAGTGAATGTTCGGTGCTGCATGGTCCTGTGGTCAGAGGAAGCATCTGGAGAAACGGTCCGTCAACAGGGATTTCGTTACCGGAGGCGGAAAAGCTCGCAACCATTCCCGATTTTGCATCAATGACCATCTCGTGGGTTCCCGATTTCAACATCAAACGACTGCCCTGGACCACCAATTCCGGAGCCTGCTTTGTTCTCTGAATGAAAAGGGACTTTTCGGATGGTTTACCAATGGTTATTTTATACAGATCAACTATATAGTTCTGTGGACTGAAAATTGAAATTTCCAGTTCATCCCCATCTTTAGGTGCCAGAGAAGGGGTTAAGGACAGCATCCCCGTTTGTCCGGGTTCGGCCCAAACTGAAGCGGCTCCCTGTTCATTGCCCAGTCTCCAGCGGAATGCCATTTCATTCAGATTGGTGAACAGATACCGGTTTAATACCGGAATTCTGATTGGCTGGCCGGCTTGTGGCAGTCTCAGGTTATTCATTGCTATTTTAATGGGCGAATATGCTTTCTTGAGGTGCCAGTATTCGGGTTTCGGTCTCCTCCAACCGTCAATCGGACCCCATTCACCATAGCCGACCAGCTTTCCTGACGGAAGATAAAAAGCATCATCTATTCCGGACCAGATCGCCCCTCCGAGGCAACCGGTACTATTGTACATATTTTCGACCATAGGTTCAAGACCACGGCCCCAATCATCGCGTACACCAGGATCTGCAACTATTTCCTGCCTGTTATAGCAGTTCAGGTGACAGTATTCCCCAAAAAGCAGGGGACGGTCGAACCTGAATGCTATGTCAGGACCTGGAGGGCCTGGATAATGGATATTTGCAATCTGACAATCCTTGCTTCCGGCATTGTTGTATCCGCCGTAAGCCTGATCGTGAAAGGACACAGGACGGGTTGGGTCGAGCTGGTTAACCTCCTCCAGAATAGAAGCCCAGATTGGCCCCCAGGTTGATTCATTCGCCATTGACCAAATCAGGATTGAAGGATGGTTCCGATTGTGGGCCACATTTTCAAGAACTTCCCGCCGAATCAATGCCAACAGGTTCAAATCATGCGGATTTGCATTCTTCCAATGTATGTTTGCACCATGTCCAACCCAGCATAGCGGTGATTCACATTCAACAAAGAAACCGACTGAATCGCAAAGGGAAATAAACTCTTCGGCCGGAGGATAATGGGAAGTCCGAATATAATTAACGTTTGCCTCTTTAAACAACCTGACATCAGCTTTCCATTCTTCCATGGAAAGACTCCTGCCTTTGGTCGGATGAACTTCATGCCGGTTCACCCCAAGGAGCTTGATTGGCTTTCCATTGACAAAAACCTGGTTGCCAGCGACCATAATTTCCCGGAAACCTACCAGCTTTTTCACGGTTTCGGTTACCACACCATTATTTTTCAGGCGGATGATTGCTGAATAAAGATTTGGGTGTTCGGGATCCCATTTGTTCGGATTTAACACTCTTAAATTCAATCGTTTACTGATTACCAGAGGGCCGTCGACTCCATCAATATTAAAAGATTTGGTGATGGTTTTTGTCTGGGGTCCGCCAACCGGCTCCAGATCAACCTCTACGATTGTTCCGGACAGGGCTATATTCTTCAACAGCTTAATATCCAAATCTATATCAAGGTCGGCATTAACATATTGATCATCAAGATTTGTCGTGATGTTGATTTTGGAAAGATGAACCTCAGGCACGGCGAAAATCTCAATTTTTCTTGTGATGCCACCCAATTGGTGAGCGGCATACTGGGTTGCCGAAGCCAGGGTATCCGCCAGGGATTCACTGATCAACCCAATGACTACATCATTTGACCTGCCGGGGAAAATAAAGCTGGTAATCTCAAATTCAGCAGGAGTAAACCCCCCTTCATGGGTACCGGCCGGTTTACCGTTAATAAACACCGCTGCATCACTGTATAACCCATCACATTTCAGAAAAACGCGTTTTCCCTGCCAGTCGGCAGGAATTGCAATTTTTCTCCAATAGGCTGCCCTTCTGTTGGCTTCTACGATAAAACCCTGCATCAGCCATTCACCGGGTACCTGGATCGGGGACCATGATAATTTTTTAGGATTTACCGATTCCCAAAACCCTTTTTGGGGTGCAGCACAAAAGTTCCACTCACCGTTCAGATTGATCAAGGGTTTATGAATACCCTGAACACTAATTGGTTTCGGAGTATAAACAGGTATCGGGAGTTCCTGTGCGATTCCGGTGAACGTCAATTGGCATATCAGGATAATAATGGTCAGGTATGATTTCATGCTTGGGTACATTTTGGTCACTAAGATAAGTAAAATCGATTGCCGGGTAAGCAAATGAATCGGACAGGAATCCGGGTCAGATTTGTTCAAAAGCATTGGCAGGTCTCTGGCCAATTTATTATCTTGCTGCGATTTTTTTAAACAAATTTTACGCGTGAAACGAGTTTGGATACTATTTGTTCCGGGAGTTATTACTGGTATAGTTCTGTTATTAATTGGTAATAAAGCGGTTGAGGCTACTTCATCCGACAAGTTTTGTAATTCCTGCCATATCCATCCGCAGGCTGAATTATCCTGGAAGAAATCAGTGCATTATGAGACACAGAGTGGCTACAGAACACATTGTGTTGATTGTCACCTTCCTCCGCAGGGACATGGTTACCTGCCTGAAAAAGCCCGGACCGGGTTAAGGGACCTTTGGAGCTATTGGTTTAAAGATTCAGCGTCGTTCAACTGGGACGCCAAATCAAAACTTGACTATGCCAAGGGTTACGTTTTTGAATCCACTTGTCTGAAATGCCACCCGAATCTATATCCCGCCAAGTTAACCAAGGAAGGTTCTGACGCCCATCTTTATTATGATGCACAGGTCAAGAAAGGCGAAGATATCCGCTGTATTAACTGTCATCTGAATGCCGGGCATTATGATCCGAATTATACCCATAAAGCGAATGAAGGTTTTGGGAAGGAAATCGTTTCAGGCGAGGTATTCACTGAATCGACTAAGGTGGACAAGTTTGAATCCTTTGTTGAGAAAATCCCTAAAACGGGGGTTTCGTTCAAGATGATTGCCATTCCGGGAGGAACATTCAAAATGGGAAGTCCGGACAATGAACCATATCGCAAACCCGATGAAGGTCCGGTAAAAGAGGTTAAGATCAGTCCTTTCTATATGGCAGAAATTGAAGTCAGCTGGAATGAATATCTGGCATTTTATGCCCAGACCGCACGACAGGGAAAAACGGCAGTAAAAACCGATCTGAATACGGTAACTTCAGTTGATGCGATCGTCGGAGCCACCCCACCCTACGGGCAGCCTGATCAGAACTGGGGAAAAGGCAAACGGCCGGTGATCTCAGCTAGTTTCAACGCTGCTCAGACCTATTGTAAATGGCTTTCCATAGTCACAGGAAAAACTTACCGGCTTCCAACCGAAGCCGAGTGGGAATATGCAGCAAGAGCGGGGAAAGAAACTCCCTATTTCTTCGAAGGCAATCCAAAGACTTTCGTAAAATCGAAATTCCTTTCTTCCAGGAAAGATACGACCATGATAAATCGTTTTGTCGTGTATAAAGAAAATAGCCAGGCCAAGACTCAGGAACCATCCTTTGTTTTGCCCAATCCTTTTGGCTTAAAGAATATGCTCGGCAACGTTGCCGAATTCTGTTCAGACTGGTATTCACCGGATACTTATTCCAAGTACCCGGGGGTAGTCGAAGATCCGAAAGGACCAGTATCGGGAACCGAACATGTGGTCAGAGGCGGAAGCTATAAAAGCCAGGCTGACCAGGTGCGATCTGCAGTGAGGGAGGCAACGCAGACGCAATCCTGGCTCAGGACTGATCCCCAGTCTCCGAAGAGCATCTGGTGGTACTCTGATTGTTTTTATGTCGGATTCAGGGTGGTGTGTGAGTATGACGCCAGTACGGGAAGACGGTAGACGGTAGACGATTAGACGATAAGACGATAAGATGATAAGACTGTGAGACTTTTAGACTATTGAGAAACACCATAAACTATTAGCCATGTCAAATAAACCAAATCTTTCAAGAAGGAATTTTCTGGGCCGTGCTGCAGCTGTTGGAGCTGTTGGTGCCATCAGCCCTGCATTGATTACCTCGTGTGCTCCAAAGAGCAAAGGGAAAGCTGTTGAGTACACATTGAGCACCTTGCTCGACAAGGCTCCTGACGGTCCTGAACTTAAAGCCGGACTGATCGGTTGCGGCGGTCGCGGGACCGGGGCTGCCATGAATTTTCTGAGCGCAGGTCCGAATTTGAAGATCACGGCGTTGGCTGATCTTCTTCCCGACAGATTGGCTGAAGCCAGGGCCAAACTTACGAATGACTGGAAACAGGAAATTTCAGACGAAAATTGCTTTGTCGGGTTTGATGCTTATGAAAAGCTCCTGCAAACGAATGTGGATGTAGTAATTCTGGCAACCCCGCCCTATTTCCGCCCGATACATTTTGAGGCTGCTGTTCAGGCAAGGAAGCATTGTTTTCTGGAAAAACCGGTTGCTGTTGATCCCGTAGGTGCACGTTCGATTATGGCATCGGCAAAAAAAGCCGAGGCCATGGAACTTTCTGTCATCACCGGAACCCAAAGGAGGCACCAGCGCGATTATATTGAAATTTATAAAAAAGTTGCAGGGGGCGATATCGGCGAGATTACCGGTGGTAATGTTTACTGGAACCAATCGAAACTCTGGCATACCAATCCGAAAGCTGAATGGAGTGAAATGGAAGCCATGATTCGAAATTGGGTGAACTGGACCTGGCTATCGGGTGACCATATTGTTGAACAACATGTTCACAATATTGATGTGGGACTTTGGTTCATGGGTGCCCATCCGGTGAAGGCATTGGGTTTTGGTTCAAGACAGCGAAGGATCACAGGTGATCAATATGACAATTTCAGTGTTGACTATGTATTTGAAGATGGCCGTCACTTGCATAGTATGTGCCGTCAGATCAATGGTTGTGGCGGTGGTGTATTTGAAAGATTCCAGGGTGCCGAAGGTGCTGCCCTGCTGAACGGGAATAACATCAAGCTAGTAGATCTGACAGGCAAGGACATCTGGACCTATCCATATATTGTTAATGCCCAAGGAGAAAAGAGCATCGCTGTTGGTCCTTATGATCAGGAGCACATCGATTTAGTCACCGCTATCCGGAACAATAAGCCGATCAATGAAGCGGAAAACTGTGCGATCTCAACACTGGTTGGCATCATGGGCAGGATATCAGCCTACACGGGCAAGGAAGTCACTTTTGACGAAATGATGAATTCGGATCTGAATATCGGTCCCAAGACTTATGTCTTAGGTCCGGTTCCTGATGTTTCAAAAACGGTTCCGGTACCGGGTGAAGCCGCCACTGAATAGGGAACAGAAGTAACAATCAAAAATTATGGATCCAATAAAGAACAGCCGGAGGGGTTTTCTTCAAAAAGCAGTATTGGGAGCTGCAGCAGCCATCGCAGCCCCATCCATTCTGAATGCCCGGGACCAAATTGAGAAAAGAAGCAAACCGATAGAGAAGGGGCCATTCAAACTTAAATATGCCCCCTCCATCGGAATGTTCAGGGCCACCGTCGGAAGTAATGATCCATTGGATAATATCCGCTTTTGCAACGACCAGGGGTTTCGTGCGATATTCGATAATGGATTGATGGACAGGCCTGTAGAAGAGCAGGAGAAGATTGCTGCCGAATTAGCCCGTCTGGGAATGGACATGGGTCCATTTGTATTATACGCTGATTTCGGCGTGACTTCTTTCGTAACGAATGATCCGGAAAAACGCGCCATGCTGCTTGACAGGATGAAGCAGGGCGTGGAAGTAGCCAAAAGAACCAACGCCAGGTGGGCTTTAGTTGTACCCGGAAGGTACGATGAGAGTTTGCATTGGGATTATCAGACGGCCAACGTTATTGAGAATCTCAGATATTGTGCTGAGATTTTTGAACCTGCCGGGCTGACCATGGTTCTTGAGCCGCTGAATACGCTTCATGATCATCCCGGACTCTTCCTGACCCGCATTCCCCAGGCTTACCTGATCTGCAGGGCCGTTAACAGTCCGAATATTAAAATCATCAATGATTTGTACCATCAGCAGATTACCGAAGGCAACCTGATTCCGAATATTGAAGCCTCCTATGGAGAAATAGGCGCATTCCACCTGGGTGATAATCCCGGTAGGAATGAACCGACATCCGGTGAAATCAATTATAAAAATATTTTTAAATATCTGTTTGAGAAGGGGTATCAGGGGACTTTGTGCATGGAGCATGGCAAATCACTCCCGGGAATGGAGGGTGATGCGAAGGTGATCGCTGCCTATCGTGAAATGGATTCGTTTTAAGATTAAACTCCATTAAATATCTTAAGTCTAAATTCTATAATTAACCTGAAATGAAAATGAAGAAAAATTTTCTATTACTGATTGCGATGAGTCTGGTTGTTTTCTCCGGTTGCAAGCGTGACGAAGTTGCCCTTGCCCCCCAGACACTGAACAATATCGATGATCAGATTTTAAGTTCTGATCTTCTTGATGATGTGCTGGACGAAGTTGAGTATACTTCGGATCTCTTTTTCAGTGAACTCAAAACCGGATTTGAAGATTGCAGAACTGTTACGGTTGAACCGATGGACCGGGTGACCTGGCCAAAAACCATTACGATTGATTTTGGGGCTGAAGGTTGCGAGGTACGCGACGGTGTGATTAAAAGCGGTAAAATAATTGTGAATATGAGCGGACCTCAAAATGGCCGGGCCTGGACAAAGGTGATCACCTTTGATAATTATTTTGTCAACGGCAATAAAGTTGAGGGGATAAACACCACCACTTTTGTCCGTGAAGACAGACATCCAAAATGGACCTCAACCATCCGTGGAGGGCAGATTACTACCACGGAAGGAGTGATCATTACCCGGCAGGCTGTTCATGTCAGGATTCAGACCCGCGGCATCGAGACACCCCGTGACCGGACCGATGATGCATTTCAGCTTACCGGTCGCGCTGCCGGAACCAGAAGAGATGGAAAATCCTTCTCCTGGGTTATTACAGAACCATTGGTGATCAGCAATAATTGCCGGTGGATACGCAAGGGTATCAAGGTCATTACTCCTGAAGATCAGGCAGAAATCACGGTTGATTATGGAGATAATGTTTGCGATAATGTTGCCGTCGTAACACAGAACGGGGTAAGCAAACGGATAACGCTAAAGGGCGTGAGGAGGTGAGGACGTAGAGAGGGTTAAGAGGGGTTAAGAGAGGTTAAGAGAGGTTAAGAGGGGTTATGAGGGGTTAAGATTAGGATTAGATATTTCAAGGCGGACTATGGGGTCCGCTTTTTTTTTGAGCAAAGACAGTTACATTTGGATTTGTTCGCGCAAACCAGTCCCTGATAAAATGAAAACAAATAAGCCATTGGTTCCAAAAGAGTTGATTCTTTCTTTTATTCTTATTACCAGTCTTTTCTTTTTATGGGGTATTGCCAACGACCTGACCAACCCAATGGTTTCGGCTTTTAAAAAGGTCATGCGTGAGCTGTCGAATTTCGAGGCTGCACTGGTTCAATTAGCCTTTTACGGCGGGTACGCTACGATGGCTATTCCGGCAGCTCTCTTTATCCGCAAATTTTCGTACAAAGCGGGGATTATGGTTGGGCTAATACTCTATGCAATCGGAGCCCTCTTATTTTATCCTGCCGCCGCACAGGAGAAATTCGGTTTTTTTCTCGCTTCGCTTTACATACTCACTTTCGGCCTTGCATTTCTTGAAACAACTTCAAATCCGTTTATTTTATCCATGGGACCAGAGGAAACCGCTACACGGAGGTTAAATCTTTCCCAATCCTTCAATCCGGTCGGATCCCTCCTCGGAATGCTTGTAGCCCAGCTGTTTGTCATGAGCACCCTTCAGTCTGACAACACATTCACGCAAAACATACTGGATTCTTCGGGCGAAATTCTGCATCATAAAGGTGATATGATTTATGACACTCTATCTGCGGCTGAGCAGGCAACCATACGCACCAACGACCTGAATCTGATCAGCGGACCCTATATTGCCCTGGGGGTTTTAGTATTAGTGATCCTGTTGATTGTGACTTTGTCAAGAATGCCGAAGAAGAATGATAAAATCAGCCTGCCGGTCGGCGCCACCATCCGGAAATTGATGAAGAACAAGCGGTATTACGAAGGGGTTATCACCCAGGCTTTTTATGTAGGTTGCCAGATCATGTGCTGGACATTTATTTTCCAATACGTTGACAATCTCAATGCAAGCAGGCCGGATGACCAGCAGCTGACGGCCACCTGGTATAATATGGCAGCTATGGGTGCCTTTTTAACCGGCAGGGCTGCAAGCACCTTGCTGTTGAAGTATATAAATGCTGCAAAATTGATGTTTTTCTTTGCGCTAACGGGTATATTGCTCACGTTCGGGACCATTTTGCTTCCGGGAATCAGCGGCCTTTATTGTTTGGTCGGGATCTCATTGACCATGTCACTTATGTTTCCCACGATTTACGGATTGGCGCTCAGGGGAATGGGTGATGAAGCCAAACTGGGTTCGGCCGGTTTGGTGATGGCGATTGTCGGTGGTGCGTTGATGCCTCCTTTACAAGGATACATCCTGGATATTGGTGGAAGCGGATTTTCGGATGTGAAAATTTTCGGGTTTATCCCTGAAGTGAATTTTTCATTTATCCTTCCGCTAATTTGCCTGGTTGTAGTTGCCTTGTACAGTTACAGGTCATATAAATATTACCAGGCCTGAGAATTCAATTCCGCTGCACTTCCCTGATGATTTCCTCACCGATACCAATCTTATAGCCGGAAGAGAGATAGGTTACAGTTCCATCTTTACCGATCCTGATGACAATCGGAAGCTGGCCGGAGAGACTTTTTCCAGAGGCTTTTTCAAGCTCATTCAATGATTTCATGTCAGGTATCGTTGCGAACCTCGACGATGACGGGAGGTTTTTCCAGGAATCAGGCGAAAAACCAGATGGCAGTTTATCCTCAGGGATCAGAAAAATAAACGGGCAATTGAGGTTATCGATTTCTTTCCGCAACAAACCCAAATCCTGAAAGATATGTTTTGAAGGTTCCTTATCAGGTTCCACCCAACAGAGTATGGTTTTGCCGGTTGCCAGAATCTGCTTCCAGTCAAAAGGGTTGCCATCCATTGGTTTAACCTGCCAATCCGGATTAATTGTTCCAATGGCTTCAGGATTCCGTCCTGACTTACGCATGGTGATCATGACTTCCTTCTTCTCTCCACCGGTCAGGGTAAAGAAAGTAAGGCTGCTTAGGACAGTACCTCCCGGAATGCGATTTCCGGTAACCAGCAGGTAATGGCCCTGGGGCAGGGTAAGCGGTCCGGAAAGCGGATCACCGAATTCATATCCATAGGCCATGGTTGCGTATTTCCCTTTTTCATAACGAGCCAGGGTATAGTGGGTCTCATACTGCGGCTTAACCGGATTAGCCGGATTGCTCGAAAGAACCAATATAGCTTCCGGTAATTTTGCTGATGCGTCTTGTCCAAAATCAGCACTGACCCAAGCATCATTGAACAGATATTCCACTTCCAGGGTACCGGATTTCAGTCTTGAAGGGATTCCGAAGGTCCGGAAACAGGCAACAGCAAATATTTTACGGGAATCCTCATCCGCCACTCTCAGGTTATAAACCCCGACAGGAGTTAGCGGAGTATTATAATAATTCTCGGAGGAGGTCATTTTTATCTCCCTTTTAATCCAGCCGATCAGTTTTTCAGGATTTTGAATGGTTTCTTCGATAAAGGCCGGGCCAAAATGTTCTTTAAGGAAGCTCCTGTAAGCAACAAGCATTTCATTCGCTACACGGGGGTTAAGGAGGTCGGCTTCCATATTATCGGACGGGGTCCCCGCCTTCGCGGGGATGACAGAAAAGTTAGATAGGTGGTTGGTTAAGATGGAGGCTTTGGTGTCGCGGAGGTCCTTGTCAGCGATCAGCCCAAGAAGGGTAAGTGCAGTTGGGCGCAATGAAGGATCGGTTGATTGCAGGAATGCTTCTATTTCAGTAAAGTTTCCGCGGCTGCGGGAAATAGAATTCCAGACCCGATCGGGACCAAGGTTTAGTGAAGCCGCAAAAAGACGGGTCTGTTCTTCCGTCCGGAAGGTGCTTTCGTAGCTGCCACGAATGGAATCTTCCTTTCGAAGCATAAGGTTATTTTGTTCGCGGCAATCGTTTGCGATCTGCAAAGGTTCCCGTTGAATCGGCGGGATCATATCCAGATCAACCTTAAGATCGGCGTAGGGAACCTGATCCAAAGTCAGTCTGAGCGTGTCGGTATCTGCGACGGTTATTTTCCTAAAACCAAAATAAACATCATTATGGGCCCATATCAGCAAATCACCAAAACCTGTGACAAAAGTACAGAATCCATTTTCGTTGGTTTTTTTGGTGGAAATCGGGTAATACTCTGCATAATTATACAAAGTGAATTCAACGGTTGCATTTTTTTCGGGTTTACCCCCGATATTCAGGACCTCGACACAAATTTCTTTGGTTGGCGCATAGGTTGCCAGGGTATTCAACAAGGCGTAATTTGTTTCAGCGTTTTCGACCCTTTCATCGCCCTTATAATCGCCAAAAGCTTTGGTATGAATCAGCATGGCCCTTCGGGCCGGTTCTGTGAACCAGCCCAGATCCGGAACGCATTCGGGCTCACAGGCTCCCATGTAATGCCATTGACCATCGGCCCAGAATTCCACCCAGGCATGATTGTCATCTGAATGTGCCCATCGGGGGGTATAAACCTGACGGGCAGGAATACCGACTGCACGCAGCGCCGTAACAGCGAAGGTTGATTCCTCACCGCACCGGCCATAGGCCGTTTTCAAAGAAGCCAGAGGACCCGATGTGCGGATATCACTTCCCCGATAAGTCATTTTTTCGTGGCACCAATGATTCACATCCAGCGCCGCATTCAGCATGATCATACCTTTAATCCTGTCTTTCAATTCGCGGAAAAAGACAATTCTTGCAGTATCGGCATTTTCATTATTGACCCGGTATGGCAGCACAAAATGCCGGAAAAGGTCTTCGGGGATCCCGGTTCCCCAAGAAAAAGTATCACGCGTTGCCAGGCTCCAGCGTACCTGGTCGAGGAAAAAATCGCCCTCATAATCCGCCAGGTCGCTCAAAGGCATATAGGCATAGAGAAACTTTAACCCTTCTGATTCACTGACGGTTAATTTTTGATTGAACACGTCGAAAAGGATAGAATCCCGATTGGACGCCAACGCTTTGCGTTCCGCAAATTTGGCTTCAACGCGCTGGCTGTAGGCGGGATCGGAATAGATATGAAAACCGGGTTTTGAACAGGAGGACAGAATAGTTAAGAATGGTAAGAGAGTTAAGAAAGGAGAGAGAGTTAAGAGAGATAAGACTTTGATGGGTAAGTGGAGAGGGGATTTCATCTTGTTCAATAAATTATTATTAAGCCAATTAACTAATCGATAAATGAACAAATCTAGCTTTTGGAAAATCAGCTTATTGTAGGTGAAATTAATATTTTTTAAGATTAGATTTGTTTATTCAGAATCGGTTTCTACTTTTGACCTCTGAAAGTAAATAATTATGCAGGCGTTTTCGGGAGTATATTACTTTTTCTTCTTCTTTTTCGGCTTTTATTATAAAAGCACGACCGGGAGCGCCACGATCAAAATGTAGAATCATAACAAGATCAAAATAGGCGAATCCCGGTCCAAAAGACCGGGATTTTTGTTTTAAACCGAAAGTATGAAAGACACGAAGACCATCAGGGCAGCAATACAGGGGATAGCAGGATCATTCCATGACCAGGCCGCCAGGGAATATTTCCCCGACCGTGACGTGGAGCTGATTCCCTGCGATGCGTTCGAGGATTTATTTAATGCCGTGAGAACAGGTCAGGCTGATGTCGCAGCCATGGCTATTGAAAACACGGTTGCCGGTTCGTTACTCCCGAATTACGCATTACTCCGGTCTTCAGGATTCACCATATTCGGCGAGATCTTTCTGCGTATCAGCCAGCATCTGATGGCCCTGCCGGGTCAGACCATGGAAGATATCACGGAGGTGTATTCACATTACATGGCAATTGCCCAGACACGGAACTTTTTCAGGCCATATCCGGGAATAAGGCTCATCGAGGCAGACGATACTGCAGCGAGTGCAAAAAGGGTCGCAGAAAAGGGACAAGCCGGATTGGCAGCCATCGCCGGTGAACGCGCGGCCGAAATGTACGGACTGGAAATATTGGCACGGGAGATAGAGACCAACAAACGGAATTTCACCCGTTTTCTTATGATTTACAAGCCAAACGGGATTCAGCCTTTCAAAGTTGATCAACCGGATAAGTCCTCATTATCCTTTACACTGCCCCATGAAACAGGGAGCCTTTCACAGGTTCTGTCCATCTTCTCATTTTACCGCATCAGTCTGACAAAGATCCAGTCCATTCCGATCATTGGTCAGGAATGGGAATATCACTTTCTGATTGACCTTACCTTTGATGATCCGATCAGGTACCGGCAGGCACTGGATGCCATCCGTCCGCTGACCCATGAATTAACCATCCTGGGTGAATATATCCAGGGAAATCATATCCAATGAAAAAACCGGTCATTGAACCATCTTCAAGGATTGAAGGATTGGAAGAGTATTATTTCTCCACCAAGCTTAAGCAGATCAGGGAGATGAACCTCAGCGGAGAAACAGTCATCAACCTGGGTATCGGGAGTCCGGATCAGGCACCTTCGGTCAATGTAACCGACGAACTGGCCAAGGCCGCCAAAGATGAAAAATCTCACGGCTATCAGCCATATCAGGGAATTCCAGAATTGCGACTGGCATTCTCAAGATGGTATTTAAAGTCTTATGGGGTTCAACTGGACCCGGACGACCAGATTCTACCTCTGTTTGGTTCCAAAGAGGGACTAATGCACATTGCTATGTCCTTTTTGGGTCCCGGTGATGCGGCATTAGTTCCGGATCCGGGTTATCCCGCCTATTCAGCGGTGACCAGGCTTGCAGGGGCCAAGGTGATCACCTATCCGCTTTTACCGGAAAACGGGTGGCTCCCTGATTTGAATTTCATTGAATTGATGGGATTGCACCAGGTTAAAGTGATGTGGGTCAATTATCCGCATATGCCAACCGGCAAACGGGCATCGATGGAATTTTACCATGAGCTGGTATCCTTTGCAAAATGTCACCAGATACTCCTGGTCAATGACAACCCCTATAGTTTTATCCTCAATGATAATCCGATCAGTATTTTAGCCGTTCCGGATGCCATTGAAACCACACTTGAACTGAACAGTTTAAGTAAATCACATAATATGGCCGGGTGGCGAATCGGGATGGTTGCCGGCCGGAAAGAATATCTCGGTTATCTCATGCGTTTTAAAAGCCAGATGGATTCAGGAATGTTCAAACCGATGCAGCTGGCTGCAGTAAAGGCGCTGGAAGCCGGTCCGGAATGGTACGAAGGAATTAACCGGATCTATGGGGAACGTAAAATACTAGCCCATAAGCTTCTTGATAGTTTGAATTGTACCTATGACAAAGATCAGTCCGGGCTGTTTGTTTGGGCAAGGATACCTTCAGATGAGGAGTCGGGCCAGGTTTTAGCCGATCGGCTATTGCAGGAAAAGAGAGTATTCATCACTCCGGGATTCATTTTCGGACCGCAAGGCGACCAATTTGTCAGAGTTTCCTTGTGTCAACCAATAGAAGTCATTTTGAGTGCTATAGCAAGAATTAACGGAGGCAAATCATGACGGTATGCATCATCGGTTTAGGTTTGATCGGGGGATCCATCGGGCTTGATCTTAAAACCAAGAGGTTCTCTGAACGGGTGATCGGGGTAGAAAAGAATCCGGCTTATGCAAGGGTTGCATTGGAAAGAGGGTTAGTGGATGAAGTGCACAAGTTGGTAGATGGGATTCAGCAATCGGATCTTATCGTCCTTGCCATCCCGGTGGACGGTATTCTTGAATTGTTGCCATTTGTTCTGGATTATGTTACTCATCAAGCTGTTACAGATGTCGGATCAACCAAGATGAGTATCACGGAAAAAGTCAGGAATCATCCGAAAAGGTCAAATTATGTTCCCTCCCACCCTATGGCCGGTACTGAGTTTTCCGGACCGGAGGCTGCACTGCCTGGTTTATTTCATAAAAAAGTGGGCATTATCTGTGACATGGCCATGAGTAATTCAAAAGCTCTCGAATCGATAACCAACCTGTATATGGCCATGAACATGAGGCTCATTTTCATGAGTTCGAAAGAACACGATCTTCACACCGCTTATGTTTCACATATTTCCCATCTCACTTCATTTGCGTTAGCCCTCACAGTCCTTGATAAGGAGCAGAATGAAAAAAACATCCTGAACCTGGCTTCCGGGGGGTTTGACAGTACGGTAAGGCTTGCTGCTTCATCCGCAGACATGTGGGTACCGGTCTTTGATCAGAACCGGGAGAATGTAGTGGAAGTGATGGAGACCTATATTGAGAAAATGACCCTGTTTAAAGACCTGATACAGAGCGGAGAAACGCATCAGGTGAGAGATCTGATAAAAAAAGCAAACATCATTCAAAAAACATTAAGATTGAATCCATGGAATCAAAAATAGAAACCCCTTTTGCAGGCTGGAACCTTGACGCCACCAGACCTTTAGTCATTGCCGGTCCTTGTTCGGCTGAAACCGAGGAGCAGGTCCTTGAAACTGCCCGCCGTTTAAAATCCACCCGCACCCAGGTATTTCGTGCAGGAATTTGGAAGCCCCGCACCCGCCCCAACTCTTTTGAAGGTGTGGGTGTTAAGGGTTTGAAATGGCTCAGGATGGTCAAAGAAGAAACCGGTTTACTCACTACCACGGAGGTGGCCAATGCACAGCATGCATACGAAGCTTTAAAGCACGGGGTTGACATGCTATGGATCGGGGCCAGGACGACTGTCAACCCCTTTACCATCCAGGAGATTGCTGATGCCCTGAGTGGAGTGGACATTCCTATTTTTGTAAAAAACCCCGTAAATCCGGATGTCGATTTATGGGTAGGATCGATTGAAAGACTGCAAAAAGTTGGTATCACCCGTATAGCAGCCGTACATCGAGGGTTTTCAAGTTTTGGGGAAAGCCGATACCGAAATGCGCCCAACTGGCAGATTCCCATTGAATTGAAGCGAATCCGACCGGATTTACCCATGATTTGCGACCCCAGTCATATTTCCGGTCGACGGGCTTTATTGCAGGAGGTTTCCCAAAAAGCCATGGACCTGAATTTTGACGGATTAATGATCGAGACCCATCCGGATCCCGACAGTGCATGGTCGGATGCGAAACAGCAGATTACCCCGGAGGAGCTGGGAGTGCTTCTTGATCGTCTGGTTTTGCGCCGGACCGATCCCGGAAGTAATGGTTTCATGCACCAGCTTGAAGCATTGAGGTGCGAGATTGACCGTCTGGACCAGGAATTAATGAACATTCTCGAGGATCGCATGAAGGTTGCAGCCGGAATTGGTCAATGCAAAAAAGAAAATGGTGTCACAATCTTACAACCCGCCCGTTGGGATCAGATCATATCAAAATACCTGTCGGTTGGCCAATCGAAAGGATTTTCCGAGGAGTTTATCCGGAAATTATTCATGGCGATACACCAGGAGTCGATTAACACGCAAACGAAGATCATGAACGGGGAGTGAGGGCGTTAAGAGAGGGTAAGAGAGGGTAAGAGAGGTTAAGAGAGGTTAAGAAGTGGAGAATTGGTACTTTTAAGGGATAGATTTCAATTATGCAGATTACGGTTCAGCGGTCAAGGATTTCGGGTGATGTGGTGGCGCCGGCATCAAAAAGTTATTCTCAGCGAGCATTGGCAGCGGCATTACTGGCCAAGGGAACTACCACCATCCTGAATCCGTCGCGCAGTGAGGATGCGCTGGCAGCCATGGGAATTATCAGCCAATTAGGCGCCACGATAGAAGATAGGGGTGATCAGCTACTTATTAAAGGCGGGTTTAATCCCAAAGGTCAGAAGCTGGATTGCAGAGAAGCCGGATTAAGTTTGAGAATGTTTTCGCCCATTGCAGCACTGGCTGACCAGACTATGCTGATGAACGGCAGCGGATCGTTACTTATGAGGCCGGTCAATATGATTGCCGATGCGCTGAATCAGCTCGGCTGCAGGTGCCAGACTCAGGACGGATTCCTGCCCGTCTGGATAAAAGGTCCGTTGAAAAGTGGAAAGGCAACTATAGATGGATCAGTCTCTTCCCAATTACTTTCCGGAATGTTGATGGCTTTACCTACTGTCAGGGGGAATTCCGAAATTAAAGTAAACAATTTGCAGAGTTTGCCGTATATTGATATGACCCTTAGTATATTGAAACATTTTGGAATATCAGTAACCCATGAGCAGTATTCGACTTTCCTGATTCCCGGGAAGCAAAAATACAGACCGTCGGCAATTACGGTTGAGGGGGACTGGAGTGGAGCCGCTTTTCTGCTTGTGGCAGGAGCCCTTGCCGGTAATGTTACCGTCAGCGGATTGCAAGCGGAATCCCTGCAAGCCGACCGACAGATATTAGCAGCTCTGGGGTTTTGCGGAGCCCGGTGCGAGATCGGGACGAATTCCATAACAGTCAGCAGGAATGAGCTGAAGGCATTTGATTTTAATGCGACCCATTGTCCCGATCTTTTCCCTCCGCTGGTTGCATTGGCTGCCCATTGCAATGGAGTAAGCCGGTTAGAAGGAGTGGGAAGGTTGGTTCACAAAGAGAGTAATCGGTCGAAAGTATTGCAGGAGGAATTTTACAAATTGGGAATATCCATGAGAATCGAAGGCAACAATCTTTATGTCACGGGTCCTTCGCTGATGAAAGCCGGCGAGGTGGACTCCCATGGCGATCACCGGATTGCCATGGCTGCCGCCACCGTGGCAATGGTTGCCAGGACACCGGTAAAAATCAACGGAGCAGAATGCATTGCAAAATCATATCCTGGTTTTTATCAGGATGTAAAAAACCTGGGAGGAAGGATAAATGAATAGCTTTGGCAATAATTTCAGAATCAGCATATTCGGCGAATCGCACGGACCATTGCTTGGCATTATTATCGATGGATGCAAACCGGGGATTGCACTAACTGAGTCTGATTTCACGGAAGATATTCAGCGCAGGCAGCCAGGTGCCAGAGGCACCACCCCACGCATTGAAAAAGACGAGCCGAGGATTGTATCAGGCTGGTATAACGGTTACACAACCGGGGCTCCGCTGACGATAGTCTTTGAGAATCAGAATACAAAATCAGGTGATTATAACAAGCTTCTGAAGCAACCCCGGCCAGGACATGCGGACTGGGTGGCCATGATGAAGTTTGACGGGTTCAATGATCACCGGGGAGGCGGGCACTTCAGCGGAAGGTTGACCCTTGCATTGGTGGCAGCAGGCGTGGTTGCTAAGAAAATGATCGGTGACATCAAGATTTCCGCACAGCTCATTGAAGCAGGCGGTTCGAAGGATATTGAAGCAGCCATTGCCAAAGCTGTTGAAGAGAAAGACTCCATCGGCGGCATCATTGAGTGCATAGCCAGGCCAATGCCCATAGGCATGGGTGATCCATTTTTCGATTCCATCGAATCTATGCTTGCCCATGCTGCTTTTGCGATTCCGGCGGTCAAGGGAATTGAATTTGGCAGCGGTTTCAAAGCTGCCAGAATGAGAGGTTCGGAGCACAATGACCGGATCATTTCTGTGGATGGGAAAACAGATACCAACTTTGCCGGTGGGATCAACGGCGGATTGACCAATGGCAATGACCTGATTTTCAGGGTGGCCGTCAAGCCAACGTCCAGCACTTCCCAACCCCAGCAGACCATTAATCTCGAAAGTGGAAAAATAGAAGAGCTTTTAATCGGCGGACGGCATGATACCTGCATTGCCTTAAGGGTGCCGGTGGTTCTCGAAGCGATTACGGCCATTGTGCTGGCAGGGTTTTAACAGGGAAGAATTTGCTAATATGCTAATGTGCTAATGTGCTAATGTGCTAATGCGCTAATGAAAGATTCTGCTGTTGGGCTACGTTAATGTAAGGAACCTGACTATGGAAATTTTGCGTATTTTGGATAGATAAAAATATACCTTAATACGTGTTAAAATGAAACCTTTTGATCCGGCTTCGAACATT
>Ga0172379_10001776_pt1 | contig 41246 bp, 47 predicted proteins | sample GrowelOW334metaG_FD_119756 | JGI IMG/M metagenome (GOLD analysis project Ga0172379, IMG submission 119756) | Groundwater microbial communities from an aquifer near a municipal landfill in Southern Ontario, Canada - Groundwater well OW334 metaG | ecosystem: Environmental > Aquatic > Deep... | reverse complement strand
TTAAAATCCAGTGGCTGAATAAGCCATGAGAAAAAAATTTAAAAAGTCAGATTAAAAATACTTGGGCGAGTGGTGAAATGGTATACACGCTGGACTTAAAATCCAGTGGCTGAATAAGCCATGTGGGTTCGATTCCCTCCTCGCCCAACTTAAGCCCCTGCCCCGTACCAAACCACTAGATAACCTTGTTCCAAAATAATACTAGCCGAAGACTTGTCTGTCAGCAGCTAGGCGATATTCGCGCCAGACAGAATAAAAATTTCAAAAAAATAAATTCGTGGATTTTGGTGCGGGGTTCACCCCGTACCAATTTGCAAAATAAACTATAACTTTAAACTTAAAAAAACAACTAATAACCCAGCCGGTTATTTTTTTGTATTTAATTCAAATACTGCTAGTCTTTTCCATTTGTCATTCCGCACTGGTTTATTAATGACAGGCTGATGTAAAATCCCAGAAGTTCTTCTTCACTGTCCATAGCGACACGTCTAGCCTCATCATGATAAATTTTGCATTTTTTTTGCATTGACATATAGCCAAAAAACTGTTACTATTTTTTAACTACGTAAGGAGGACGTAGTTTTGCATCGGCTAAAGATGCAAAGTTTCATTGACAATCCAAAAACAAAGCCCGGAAGGGGAAAAACATGAAATCAATAGCTGAAATGACACCTGAAGAACTGCGGGCTGAGATTGCCCGCCAAACACTGTTAAGAGAATTGGAGTTGATCCTGCATAATAATTGGGATCTTAAACAGGCGGTCCAACTGACTTTAGAAACAATCCATAAAGCCTTCGGAACCGCCGGCGGATCGCTGATGTTATTGGAACCGGACCAACGATTACGGATTTGGGCATCATCTGGTATTGACCCGGAAATTGTCCGATCGGTTAACCAAACCGGTATTGCTTTAGGCCAAGGTATCGCTGGACAAGTCCTTCAACGAGGCGAATCGGTAATTCTAAATAGCCATCAAGACCCGGCTTTCGAGAACTTGATGGAACGCCCTGACATCTACTTATCCGCCTGCTTTCCTCTCATAGGAAAGAGGGGGAAAATCCTAGGAGTACTCAGTATTAATGCTGCCAATGAAACAACGCTTGGCTCAAACGAAATAGCAATCTTGGCAGATATTACTCCCGGCCTAGCCGACGCTATTCAACACCAGCAGGAAGTTAAGGCCGTACAAGAATTCAGTCGTATTCTCCAAGCGGCCGAACAACCAACACAGCTTCATTGGGCTCTTACTCGAGTGAATGCACTGCTTGGTCTAAGCAGTATAACCCTTATCCAACCCGATGCCGAGCAACAAAGACTCAGTATCACATTCGATACTTCGCGAGGCGAAGCAATCCCGGATCAAACCTGGCCATTACAACCAGAACAAGCATCAGATTCGCCTGTAGTTAAGGCATATTTCGGAGAAGCTCTAGCCTGTGAAACTGTAACCGATGTCATACTACCGGAAACCCTACAAAACAAGCCAGCTTTGTTTCTGCCCTTACTGTCAGAGGATGGAGGCGAACGAAACCCGCTTGGTGTCTTGGTAATTTCTCCAATTCCGGCTGATCAAGTAGAAATTGGTAAAACTCTAGCCAGTACACTCACTATAGCCTTGAAAAGTACCCTTAACCTCCAGCGGGCACAAAGCTTCCTCCATGATCTATTGGGGGTTTTGGCGGTTACGATCGACTCCAAGAGTCCATTCACTAGCTTTCATTGCAAACGGGTAGAGGAGGTCGGGGAAGCTGTTGCAAAGGTTATGGACTTACCCCCTGAAGAAGCCAAAATACTGAAGCAAGCCGCGATGCTCCATGACCTAGGAAAAGTTGTAATTGATAATGGAATTCTAAATAAAAACGGTGAGCTTACTCCAGATGAATGGAACATTCTTAAGCACCATCCAATTACTGGTGAAGGAATACTGTCTCAAGCCAGCGGCCTAGCAAAAGAGGTGGCGCTGGTATGTCTATCACACCATATGAATGAAGATGGCAACGGTGGCTACCCTGATGGTTTATCATGTAACACGGAGCTACCAAGAATAGTCAAAATAATCAGAGTAGCTGATTCTTTTGACGCCATGGTATCTGACCGGCCTTACCGTAAAGGGATGCCACCCCTTAAAGCGGCATTTGAACTCATGAGGTGTTCTGACCGTCAATTCAACCGACAGGTGGTTAAATGTTTCATTCTGGCTATAATCAAAGGAATTGAGGTTACGATTCCTAAAAATCCTGAGAATAAAGCAACGACAGGAAAAAAACAAAAGCGGCTGATTAAGCTTGAACCTGACGACATACATGAAATGCGGTCGATTCTGATGGGATTGAACCAAGATCAGACAACAGGTAGAGTGTTGGCAGGTAAAAGGGTTGACACCAATCCGGAACCCGGTAATCGTGATACTATATCAACTGACCTAGCCACTTTTTTCCTGCCGCTCTTTTCCAAATAATCCGGCCGACCCATTACCGGATGAAAACTTCTAGTCACTCGCACAAACCAAAAAGGAATGTGCGAGTTTTTTTATCTTCTTTTTGTGTAAAATCTAACACCAATCTTTTTGATCTCCAGGCTACCCCGTCCGACGGAGACCAACACTTGGGTTGCGCCCGTTGAGTCAGAAAGCTGGCAAAGGCTAGGTCGCAAGCCGGACTTTAATCCGGCAGCTCAGATCCGGCACGGCCAGCAACAAATTATTAGCTAAAATAACCAATGAAAACCCCCTCTTTTACCATTGTGAGGTCGCTATTTAACAGGCTAAAAGCGACCGAAGTAATCTCTAATAAAAGAGACTTGATAATTCACGCTAAAACGCAGAAAAGACATCATTGACATCAGTCAAAAAAGCCACTAAGATAAAAAAACTTCGGACTCTCCGAATTTCCAAACTTACTGCCCGGCAAAAAAGAGGGTTAGCCGGGTATTGACCAGATGTGACTTCAACCCAGACAGAAAGGAAGAGTAAAATGTTTACACGACTTAGTGTCATCAGAGAAACTGTCAAAGGCCCGTTTGCTCCTAGCGGGGAAGAAGTAGTGTTTTTGCGGGATTCTGAAACCGGAGCCAAAGTAACCATCCAACCCGACAACGGTTCGGATATGATCGCCATTGAAAACCCAAAAGGCCGCTCTTTCAGACGGCGAACCGTCCCCGGCGGAGTCATTAGTCCCGGCAACTTGGCGGGGATGGTCGGGACGTTGCAGACCGCCCTAATGACTATCGGCGCCAATGTAACGGCAATCCCGACGCCCGGCTATGCCCCATTCTGGCACGGCCTGCACATGCTTTTGTCGATTATTCCGGCTGAGGAAAATTCGCAGAAAATTGATACGAACCACGCAGATTCAGTCGTCTCAGTCCAACATCGCCACAAAGTTAGTATTGCCAACACCGATCCGCGAATTGCCTGTGATTTGGCAATTACTCGCCGAACAACAATGGCTGTTTGTCAGTCACTGGGGATAACCATTGAACAGTCTGACCAAGTCGGAGCCAAAACCGATTGTCATATCTCGACTCTAGACCATCCCAACCCGCTGGTGGAAGCAGGCGACCAAATCATCCTGCCCTGGAAAAAAGTGGCCATCTTGCAGGATCGTGACGGTAATACACCCGATGGTGCCAACCCTTTCACCGTGATCGATCACAGGTTCTTAGGTCAAGCCGTACCTGAACGCTGCTTTTTCGCTCACATTCGGCCAAATGATAAATACCAAATCCCGCTGCTCCTGAAAAACCGCGACAATAGCTGTGGCGTCGGCATCGTTTACGATTACCTCTCTCGGCATCCCTTCGTGATGATTTGGTACTCGCCGGGCGGCTGTTGCGGCCTGAAATACGGCGACCTGCCAATCGGTTCGGACGCGCTCTACCGGCTAGGTATGCACGAACTTTACACGGCTGGAACAGCCCTGAAAAAGAGTTTCACCATCTTTCTCCTCAATGATGAGGAAGCAGTCAGAACTTTTGCCCGGCGCTACCAGCTCGACTTGGCAGCAACCGGCCCGACGGAAATTAGCGGCTGCGACGAAAACTACGTCCAACTCGCCGAAGCCGCAGCGGCAACTAATACTGCTCTCCGCTGCCGAGCAGATTCACATTAAGTCTCACCGAGGACACACCCGTTGTCCTCGTTTTTTTTACCCCGTCCGACGGAGACCAACACTTGGGTTGCGCCCGTTGAGTCAGAAAGCTGGCAAAGGCTAGGTCGCAAGCCGGACTTTAGTCCGGCAGCTCAGATCCGGCACGGCCAGCAACAAATTATTACCTAAAACAACCAATGAAAAAAGTTGTTTTTTTATCGCCAAAAATGTAAGATGAATATACTATGACAACAAAATCAGACAAAGAAATTGACCGAATTATTGACCCCAGCGAGCTTTCCGGCGAAGCGACTTTTGATATTACCCTGCGGCCAAAAAATTTAACCGAATTTATCGGCCAGGAAAAAATCAAAGAAAACCTCGAAATTTTTATGGCTGCCGCCAAAGGCCGGGGCGAGCCGATTGAACACGTCCTGCTTTACGGCCCGCCGGGACTGGGCAAAACCACGCTGGCTCATATCATCGCTAACGAGATGAAAGTTAATATCCGCGTTACTTCCGGCCCGGCTTTGGAACGCAGCGGCGACTTGGCCGCTATTTTAACTAATTTGGAAGACGGCGACATTTTATTTATCGATGAAATCCACCGGCTCAATAAAATCATCGAAGAAATTTTATACCCGGCCATGGAAGACTACGCCCTGGATATTGTCATCGGCAAAGGCCCCTCGGCCAGAACCTTAAGGCTGGACTTGCCCAAATTTACCATTGTCGGCGCCACGACAAAAATCAGCCTACTTTCTTCGCCGCTGCGAGACCGCTTCGGCAACATTTACCATTTGAGTTTTTACCAAAATAGCGAAATTGAACAAATCGTTTCCCGCTCGGCTAAAATTTTAGATATTCCGGTTGAACCAAACGCGGCTCAGCAAATCGCCAGCCGAGCTCGCAAAACTCCCCGCGTGGCCAATCGCCTGCTAAAACGCGTCCGAGACTTTGCCCAAGTCAAAGCCGACGGCAAAATTGATTTCCAAATTACCCAAAAAGCTTTAACCATGCTGGACATCGATGAATTCGGCCTGGACGAAATTGACCGAAAAATTTTAGAAACCATTATCACTAAATTTGCCGGCGGGCCGGTCGGTTTAAACACCATTGCCGCGGCCACGGGCGAAGAAATGGCGACGATTGAAGATGTTTACGAACCATTTTTAATCCAAATCGGCATGCTTAAACGCACTCCCAAAGGCCGGATGGCGACTGATAATGCCTATAAACATCTTGCTTTAGACAATTCTAAAAAAAGTGACAAATTATTATAATAAAAGTAATAAATTAAGCAAGGTCGGTAAAATAAAGTAAATTTAATCCACCAGCTAAGCTGCTTAATTTACTTATCTTGCTTACTACTTAATTTACTGACATGGCTATTCCCCTTTCAATCTTTTATTACCTCTACTTATTTTTCATTTTGGTTTTTTTGGCTTTTAGCTTTTTTAATGTTTATACCTTGCTCCGGTTTGGCTTTTTAACTTTAAGCAACCTGATTATTGTGGTTTTTTATTTAGCTGTTTCCGTTTTAATCTTAACTATTTCGTGGAACTATATCGGCCAAATCGACTGGCACCAGTCAGTTTATTTTGCTTCAACACTTTAGTATGTTAAATTTCCATATTCCCAACCGACAAAGAGATGAAAAAATAATCATACTGATCCGGCGGCATTATTTTATTATCTTAATTAAATTCCTGGTTTGGATTATTTTGGCCATCTTGCCTTTCCTTTTTTATTTAATGATGAGTAACGTTTTAAAAGGTTTTCTGCCGGCGGAGCTGTTTTATCCAATCGTCACCTTATTTGCCAGCATTTATTACCTTTATATCTGGCTTTTCGCCTTTTACAGTTTTGTTGATTATTACCTCGACTCCTGGATTGTTACCACCAGACGAATTATTGATATTGAACAAAAGGGTCTTTTCAACCAGACCATTTCGGAACAGCAGCTCTACCGGATTCAGGACGTTACTTCGGAAATCAAAGGCTTTTTCGCCACTTTTCTCAATTACGGCAATGTTTATGTTCAAACCGCCGGCGAACTGGAACGATTTATTTTCAAACAAGTGCCTAATCCCGGCTTAGTGGCCAAAAAAATCAGCGAATTAGCCGAGGAGAATAAAAGATTCAACCGGCTACTGGCCGATGCCGATGAGAAAATCTCAACTAAGTAAAACTTAAAGCGTGATTTTTTGGCAAGATTATGTTAAAATAAAGGTTATTAAAGCCTTCGTTTTTATTTTCAATTGACAAATTTTGGCTAAAATATGAAAAATTTCGTTAAATCCGGATTAATAAAAAAACTTGAACCCTTGACTGAAAGTTTAAATTTAGTATAATAACGGCGTTTAAATATGGCTTCAGCCCCTAATCAACCAAAAAATGGAATTGCTTCAGACAAAGCCAAAAGCAATGAAGAATGGCAACGAGGGCTGAAATTATTTTTTGAACTTTCCAGCTGGCTGGTTGGCCCCTTGGTTTTAGCTTTGTTTTTCGGCAATTGGCTTGACCAAAAATACCAGACTAAACCCTGGCTTTTTCTTTTTACCACGGCCGTCGCCTTTATCATCACTTGCTTCGGCATTGTTTTAAAAACTCTTAGCTACATTAAAGAAATCGAAAGCCAGGAAAATAAAAAACCAGAGAAAACTAAAAATGAAGAAGTAAAAAATAATGAAAGCTAGCGAAAATATCAACCAAGCTGCGACCCCGGCTGAAAAAGAGCTAAGTGTTGAGAAGCCGTCGGAAAGCCAGACTCAGGAAATTAAACACGAGTCGACTCTGTTTGCTGAGCCGATTTTTCATATTGACAGTTTCACGGTTACTAACTCTTTAATCACTTCCTGGATTACCGTTTTGATAATTATTGTCTTAGCCATGGCGGTTCGGCTCAAGCTGGCTAAAATTCCCAAAGGAATCCAAAATTACGCCGAAGTAATCTTGGAAGGCGTTTTCGACATCGCCGATTCGGTTACCGGCTCGCGTCAAAAAACTTTAAAATTTTTACCGGTTGTTTTGCCGTTATTTTTCTTTATTTTAATCAATAATTGGCTCGGCTTACTGCCCGGCGTCGGCTCAATCGGGATGGTTGAAAGCAGCCACGGTGAACTAATCTTTGTCCCCTTTCTGCGCGGCGGCACGGCTGATTTAAATACCACCTTGGCGCTAGCAATTATGGCCGTCACGCTGACTCATATTTTCGGCGTGGTCATGGTTTCGGCTTGGAGCCATTTAAATCGCTTCGTCGGCATCAATTTATTTTTGGAAATTCCCAAAAAAATCATTAAGGAAAAAGATTATACGATTTTATTAGTCAACCCGATTAAATTTTTTGTCGGCATCATTGAAATTATCGGCGAATTGGCCAAAGTCGCGTCGCTTTCTTTCCGGTTATTCGGCAATGTTTTTGCCGGCGAAGTTTTACTGGCGGCCATGGCGGCAATTTTTGCCTACCTTTTGCCGGTTCCATTTATGTTTTTGGAAGTAATTGTCGGCGTCATTCAGGCTTTGATTTTCTCGCTGCTGACTCTGGTCTTTTTGTCGATTATGACCGTTGACCACGAAGAAAGTTCACAGACCGCAGGGCATTAAAACAAATTATAAATCCTAATACCTAAACACTAAACAAATTTCAATTTTCAAAATTATAAATTCCAAACAGTTTGGAAAATTAGGATTTAAGATTTGTGATTTGTTTAGGATTTAGGGTTTAGTGCTTAGAATTTTAATGAATATTTTATAAATAATAAATAAAGCTGGGCTGGCAAAATCCAATCGCCAACCCGCTTAAGAAGGATCACAATTATGGACTTAACAATGCTAGCAAAAGCCTTAGCCATCGGCATCGGTTCTTTAGGCCCCGGTTTAGGCATCGGTTTTATCGGCGCCAAAGCCATGGAAGCCATTGGCCGCAACCCGGAATCAGCTTCGAAAATCTTAGTCCCGATGCTTTTAGCCGCCGCCTTTGCCGAAGCGATCGCCATTTACGCCCTCGTTATCGCTTTTTCGATTTCCTAATAATTTGGCTAATCTAAATAAAGTAAACTCTTATGGGTGAAATTATTTCCACCTTTCATCTTGATTGGAAAATCATTATTGCTCAATTGGTCAATTTTGCCATTGTGGTTTGGGTTTTGTGGTTTTTTGCCTTAAAGCCGTTGACCAAAACGATGACGGAGAGAACGACCAAAATCGAGCAAAGCCTGAAAAATGCCGATAAAATTCAGCAGGAGCTTCAAGCCAGCCAAAAAGAAAGGGAAGAAAAACTCGTTACTGCTAGGAAAGAGGCAGAACAAATTATTGCAGCGGCCGCCGGCATCGCCGAAAAACAAAGGCAAGAAACCCTTCAAAAAGTTAAAGCCGAAGTCGGTAAAACCGTTGAATTGGCCAAAGAGCAAATTGCCGCGGAAAAAGTAAAAATGATTGCCGAGGTTAAAACCGAAATCGTTGATTTGGTAACTCAAACCACGGCAAAAATTTTAGGCGATGTTATTGATAAAAAAATTGATAAGGGTTTAATTGAAAAAACCCTCAAGGGCATGACCAAAAAATAGCTTATGAAAGTCAACACCAAAAACTACGCCATTGCCTTATACGAAGCGGTTTCAGACGGCAAAGGCGAATCGCTCAAAATTGCGGCTAAAAATTTCATCAAAATTTTAGCCGATAAAAATCTTTTGGGTTATGCCCCGAAAATCATGGCTGACTTTCAAAAATATTATAATGAAAAACAAAATATAATCGAAGTTAAGATCGAAACGGCAAGAGAACTAAGCGAATCGGAAAAAAAAGAAATTACCAAAGTGATGAACCAAGCGACTAAAAAAGAAACTGAATTAATCACCTCGATTAACGACGAATTAATTGGCGGCATCAAACTTTTTTACGCTGATAATCTAATCGATGGCAGCCTAAAAAATCAGCTGGCCGAATTAAAACAACAATTACTTGCAAAAAATTAAAATATTACCTATGAATAAAAATTACATTATTGATTTAATCAAACAGCAAATCCAAGACTACCAGCATGATTTAAAGGTGGAAAAAGTCGGCACCGTCGTGGAAGTCGGCGACGGCATCGCTAAAATCTCCGGCCTATCTGACGCCATGGCTTCCGAAATGCTTGATTTTGGCAACGACGTTTTCGGCGTCGCCTTGAACTTAGACGAAGATTTTATCGGCGCTATCATTTTAGGCGATTACGGCCGGATTCGCGAAGGCGATTTGGTCAAAAGCACCGGCCGGATTTTGGAAGTGCCAGTCGGCCAAGGCGTCGTCGGCCGGGTGGTTAATGCTTTAGGCCAGCCGATTGACGGCAAAGGGCCGATCAAAAGCGATAAATTTTACCCGATTGAAAAAATCGCTCCTCGCGTCATTACCCGCCAGCCGGTTACTACTCCGCTGCAAACCGGCATTAAAACGATAGATTCGATGTTTCCCATCGGCCGCGGCCAGCGCGAATTAATCATCGGCGACCGCCAAACCGGCAAAACCGCTTTGGTCATTGACGCCATTATCAATCAAAAAGGCCAAAACGTTACTTGCGTTTACGTTACTATCGGCCAAAAAGAAGCCAAGGTCGCCAGAATTGTCAGTGAATTGCAGGCTCACGGCGCCATGGAATACACTATTGTCGTTTCGGCTTCCGCGGCTGACCCGGCTTCATTGCTTTATATTGCTCCCTTTGCCGGCTGTGCCATGGCCGAATACTTTATGGATCAAGGCAAAGACACTTTGGTCATTTACGACGACTTGTCTAAACAAGCTGCCGCTTACCGGCAAATTTCGTTATTGCTCAAAAGACCCCCAGGACGCGAAGCTTACCCCGGCGATGTCTTTTATCTGCATTCCCGATTACTTGAACGGTCAGCCCGGCTTAACGCTGATTACGGCGGCGGCTCTTTGACCGCTTTGCCGATTATTGAAACCCAGGCCGGCGACATTGCGGCTTATATTCCGACTAACGTCATTTCCATTACTGACGGCCAGATTTTTCTGGAAAGCGATTTGTTTTACCAAGGCGTCCGGCCGGCCATTAACACCGGACTTTCGGTTTCCCGGGTCGGTTCCGCCGCCCAGATCAAAGCGATGAAACAAGTCGCCGGCAAATTGAAGCTGGAAATGGCCCAATACCGCGAATTAGCCGCTTTCGCCCAATTCGGTTCGGACTTAGACGAAGCGACCAAAAAGCAAATCAACCGCGGCGCGAGAATTTCCGAAATCCTAAAGCAGCCCCAATACCAGCCAATGCCGGTGGAGCACCAGGTGCTAATTATTTATGCGGTAACTAATGGCTTAGTTGACGATATTGCCGTGGACAAAATTAGAGAATTTGAAACTGGTTTGGTTAAATACGCCCAGGCTCAAGCCAAGGCAACCTTGGAAAAAATCGTTAAAGAAAAACAACTCAACCCGGAAATTGAAGAAAGTCTAAAGAAATTAATCACTGAATACAAACAAACGCTAAGCTAACTTATCTCACTTATCTCGCTTATCTCGCTTGCAAACTTATCTCGCTTATCTTATGGCTTTATCTACTAAAATAATTAAAAAACGAGTCCGCTCAATTGGTAATACCAAAAAAATTACCAAGGCGCTGGAAATGGTTTCCGCCGTTAAAATGCGGAAAGCCGTCGCGGCCGTCTTGGCTTCGCGCGATTACTCCGGCGCGGCCTGGAATTTGGTTTTAAGCTTGGCTAAAAAAGCCAATGCTGCTGACCATCCCCTGCTGACCCAGCGTGCCGAAATTAAAAAGATCGGTTTTGTTTTAATTTCTTCCAATCGCGGACTTTGCGGCGGGTTCAACTCGCAAATTATCAGTCAAGCCATCAGCTACGCTAAAAATCAACCAGGCGAAGCCGAGTGGATCGCCATTGGCAAAAAAGGCGCGGAATTTTTAGCTCGCAGCGGCGAAAAATTAGTAGCGGAATTCGATAAGCCGGATTTAATCGCCGGCCTGACTGATATTTTGCCCATCGCTAAAATGCTAATCAAAGATTACGTCAACGGCAATTACGATAAAATTATTTTAGCTTACACTGATTTTTATTCCGCCATGACCCAAAAGCCAAAAATCAAGCAGTTGTTGCCGTTTGAACCGGTTAAAGATGCTGATTTAGGCAGTGTCGGCTCACCGGCAACCGAAAAAACCCAAACCACTTTTGAAGATTTTGAATATTTATTTGAACCAACCAAAACTGAAATTTTAAATTTATTTTTACCCCGCTTAATTGAAATTCAGCTTTACCAAGCGATGCTGGAATCTGCCGCTTCCGAACATTCAGCTAGAATGCTGGCGATGAAAAATGCCTCCAGCGCCGCTGCCGACATGATTGACAGTTTAACTTTAGCCTTTAATCAAGCTCGCCAGGCCAGTATCACCCGGGAAATTGCCGAGATCACCGGCAGCAAGGCGGCTTTAGAATAACAAATTAATTATAAGCTAATATTTTATGACAAACATTGGAAAAATTAAAAAAGTCATCGGCCCGGTGGTCGATGTTTATTTTGAAAAAAACTTACCAGCCCTCTATAATGCTTTGGAAGTAAAAAATGGGGCAGAAACTTTAGTCTTGGAAACCCAGCAGCATGCCGGTTCAAATATTGTCCGAGCGATTGCCATGGGCTCAACCGATGGTTTAAAACGAGGCTTGGAGGTTATTGATACCGGCCGGGCCATAGCGGTGCCAGTCGGACCCCAAACCTTGGGCCGAATTTTCAATGTCTTGGGTCAGCCGCTTGATGACAAAGAGCAAGTAAAAACTAAAGAGACTTGGCCGATTCACCGCCAGCCGCCTAAATTCACCGACCAATCAACCAAAATTGAAATCTTTGAAACCGGCATTAAAGTCATTGATTTAATCTGCCCGTTTGTCAAAGGCGGCAAAGTCGGACTGTTCGGCGGCGCCGGCGTGGGTAAAACTGTCATTATTCAAGAATTAATTAGAAATATTGCCGCGGAACACGGCGGCTACTCGGTTTTTGCCGGCGTCGGCGAAAGAACCCGCGAAGGCAATGACTTATACCGGGAAATGACGGAATCAGGCGTGATCAAAAATACCGCCATGGTTTTCGGCCAGATGAACGAACCACCGGGATCAAGAATGCGCGTCGGCTTAACCGCTTTGACCATGGCCGAATATTTCCGCGATGTTGAAAATAAAGACATTTTACTTTTCATTGATAATATTTTTCGTTTCACTCAGGCCGGTTCCGAAGTTTCTGCTTTACTTGGCCGGATTCCTTCGGCTGTCGGCTATCAACCGACTTTGGCCACCGAAATGGGCGAAATGCAGGAACGAATTACTTCCACCCAGAAAGGTTCAATTACTTCCGTTCAGGCTGTTTACGTGCCGGCTGACGACTTAACCGACCCGGCGCCAGCCACTACCTTTGCTCATCTCGATTCAACCGTGGTTTTGTCTCGCGCCTTATCCGAACTCGGTATTTACCCGGCAGTTGACCCGTTAGATTCTTCTTCCACGATTTTAGACCCCCGAGTTGTCGGTGAAGAACATTACGAGACTGCCCGCAACGTCCAGAAAGTCTTGCAGCGCTACAAAGATTTGCAGGATATTATTGCCATTTTAGGCATGGAAGAATTATCCGCTGAAGACAAAGCCACTGTTACCCGAGCCAGAAAAATCCAGAAATTCCTGTCTCAGCCCATGTTCGTGGCGGAGACCTTTACCGGCATGCCCGGCAAATATGTCAGCTTAAAAGACACCATCCGCGGCTTTCGGGAAATTCTAGCCGGCAAATTTGATGACGTCGCCGAAGCGGAATTTTACATGAAAGGCAGCATCGACGAGATAAAGAGATAAACTCTAAACACTAAATCCTAATTTCTAAACAAATCACAAATCCTAAATACCAATTTTCCAAACTGTTTGTAGTTTATAATTTTGAAAATTGAAATTTGTTTAGGATTTAGATATTAGAATTTATAATTTAACAAATTTATGGCTAAAATAAAATTCAAAATCGTCACTCCGGAAAAAGTGGTCTTGGAAAAAGAAATCGACCAGGTAACTTTGCCGACCCAGGCCGGCCAGATTACGGTTTTACCAAACCACATTCCCCTGCTGTCGGCTTTGCAGGCCGGCGAACTCATCATTAAAAATGACAAGGAAGAAATCGCCCTAGCGGTTTCCAGCGGTTTTATTGAAGTCAAACCGAACAGCGAAGTCGTTGTTTTAACCGAAACCGCTGAACACGCCGACGAGATTGACGAGGCCAAAGCTCAAGCCGCTAAAGACCGCGCCGAAAAACTGCTCCAAGATTCCAAAGGCAAAGAAGCGGTCGACTATACGGCTTTAGCTACTAAGATTGCGAAAGAGTTAGCCAGATTAAAAGTGGCCAAGCGCAAATCTTATGGCCAGCATCAGCCAAAAATTGAATCCGAAAGCTAATAACCATTGACTTTTATTATAATTTTTGCTATACTAATCTTTCCTGGATTTTCCGGGTAACCCAAATGGAGGAACCAAAACTTATGGCCCACAGCAGTCAGGCATTAGTGATCTCTTGCAGCGACCCCCGTCTTAACGCTGGGGGCATTGAAGCCGTCATTGTTAGAGAGATGATTTGTTCAAACCAAAACTTTGACCGGCTGATTTGGCCAGGTGGCGGCAAAGACCTGCTTTCGACAGACCCCGCTATCGTGGATTACTGGCTTGCCGCCATCAAAAAACTTTGGGAGCTCCATCACTTTCCCAAAATCGTTTTGATCTGGCACGACACGTGCGGCGCCTATGGCATCAGTAATCTTCACGAAGAAGAAACGACTCAGACCACAGATCTGGCAGCAATCACCCAGCTTTTGGCCGAAAAGTTTTCTCAGCTAACCGTAGAAAGATTTATTCTCCAGGGGACAGACACGGGCGATTTCTCGCTGAAGCGAGTCTAATTGCTCGAAACCTAAAGGACTTACAATCGTGAGTCCTCTTTTTTTATAAAATAAGTCGTAACCAAAAATCATTTTAATTTGTCATTCCGCACTGGTCTATTGGCAGACAAGCTTGATGCGGAATCCAGGAGTCCTTGCTAAAAAAATAGACCCGGTTAAGGGGCTATTTTTGTTTTTGTCCCGATTTTTCCCAAATCTTTGATTTGGTGAAAAATCGAGGATCCCGAAACATCGGGATTTTTGTCTAATTGTCCGAGAAAGATCGAAATAATATAGCGCCAATGACTTTTAGTCTGTCAAACCCCGGCAGACCTGCTGGCGAAAATATAAAATAATATTGAAATTTACCTCTTACTTCTGATCTCTGTTATCTGTTTTCTGCTTTCTACTTTCTGCTCTCTGATTTCTTATTCTAGCGATAGCTGCCCAAATAACCGCGGCTGATTTCCCGGCTGACGAACTGACCGGGCAGATAAGCAGTTTTTTCTTCACTCACGGTTGGCGCTGCTACTGAACTTTTGGCTGATAAATTCTTAATCTCGCTGCCAAAAAGCAGACTGACGACGAAGATAATAAAAAAAGCACCGACTAAACTGGCAATTAGGCTGTAATTGGTCAGTTTTTTGATCAGAGCTTGGGAGGCACTCATCCCAAACAGGGATAGCACTTCATGTCCTGGCTGTACTTTGTCCATATTTTTGTTTTTATTTTTACTATTAGCTGCCAATCTTTACAAATATACGAATTGTTTATTCTCCTAATGTTTATTAGGTTACTAGCGTTTACTACATTCGTAGATTCGTACCTATTCGTAATTTGTAGATTTTAAAAGAGAGTCTGTTCCAACTCTCTAAATACAGTATAGCACATCTAAAAAATTTTGTCAACGGCCAACCAATGTTTAAATAACTACTCATGTTATAAGGGAGGGGGTTTGGGGGCAACATTAAGCCCCCGGCGCGAGAAGAATAGTTAAATTGGCGAATCGGGCGCATTGTTGCCCCCAAAACTTTTGGTTACTTTTGGTTACAAAAGTGACCCCCGCCGGAGGCGAAAAACATAACCTAGAAAATGAAACCTGAATCGACTTAGGTGATAGGAAATAAGATACAGTTTGTTAGAACTTTAAATCAGTGGTGAAAAACAAAAATCACACTATTAAGCCTCATTTTGACAAACTACAAGCACTTATTTCTATATAATGCCGGAATATTTAGAGGACTAACAATGAATTTTTTTCTTTGTCAAACCAAAAAAATACTGATATGATGCTTATATGTCAGAAGTCCGAAAAATCGCTCACAACACGCTGATTCAAGTCGGCGGCAAGGCTTTGACCATCACCTTGGCCCTTTTTGGTTTTGGCTTGATGACCCGCTATTTGGGCCAGGAAGGCATTGGCTACTACTCAACCATTTACGCTTTTTTGGCAATTTTTGGCATCTTAATCGATCTCGGTTTACAAATGACTACGACCCAACTAATTTCTGACCCCCAAGAAAATGAAAGCCAGATCCTAAGTAACGCCTTAACTATCCGCTTAATCGCCTCTTTGGCTTTTCTCAGCTTGGCGCCAATTATTGCTTTCTTTTTTCCGTATCCGATCGTGGTTAAAATTGGCATGATCATTACCGTGATTGGTTTTGTTTCCGCGGCTTTGACTTCGACTTTAACCAGCTTTTTCCAAAAAAATTTAAACCTGGCCAAAGTGGTAGCAGCCGAAGTGACTGCCAAAATAGTTTATCTGTTATTAACCATTGTCGTGATCCGTTTTAATTTTGGCCTTTACGGCATTTTATTCGCGGCCGCGGCCGACAGCTTGATAATTTTTCTGCTGCTAGTCGCTTTTGCTTCAAAACAAATTAACCTTAAGCCCAGTTTTGATTTTACCGTCTGGCAAAAAATTCTGAAAAAAACCTGGCCGCTGGCCTTAACCATTGCCTTAAATTTAATTTATTTTAAAGGCGACATTTTTATCATGTCTTTAATCCGGCCGCAAACCGAAGTCGGCTTATACGGCGCTCCTTATAAAATTTTGGAAGTTCTAATCAACATTGATTATCTATTTTTGGGCTTAATTTTACCGCTTTTAGCCACGGCCATCGCCATCAAGAGTTTTGATAAATTAAAAATAATCATCCAATCGACTTTTGATTTTTTAATCATTTTAACTATTCCCTTGATTGCCGGCGGCTGCTTTTTGGGCGAACCACTGATGGTTTTAATGGCTGGCCCGGATTTTGCCATTTCCGGCCAAATTATAAAAATCCTGCTTATTGCCACCGGGATAATTTTTATCTCCGGACTTTTTGGTTATGTCGTTGTCGCTTTAAACCAGCAGAAAAAAATGATTAAATTTTACGCAATCAATGCCGTGATTTCCGTTGTTGGTTATATTATCTTTATCTATAAATACACTTACTGGGGCGCGGCTTGGATGACGGTTTTTACCGAAGCGCTGATTTTATTGACCGCCGCTTACGTAATGCACCAGAATTTAAAATTTCTGCCGAACCTAAAAATTTTGGGCAAAGCGATAATTGCCAGTTTAGTCATGGCAATTCCCCTTTACACTTTGCCTAACCTGCCTTTTGCTGCGGCAATTTTAACGGGCACCTTGGTTTACTTTGTCACGCTTTATTTGCTTAAAGGTTTTGATAAAAAAGCAGTTTTTGAAATTATTAAAAAATCAAACTAACCAACCGCTTAATTAACTTGATCGCTTGATTAACTCAACTTCATGAAACCCATGATAATAAACCATAAAATCTACGGCCGGTTTGAAATCACCGAGCCGGTCTTAATCGAGCTAATCAAATCGCCGGCGCTTGAGCGCTTGAAAAAAATCGGCCAGCTCGGAGCCAATGACTTCCATTATACTTGTGCCGGCAAATTTACCCGCTACCAGCATTCAATCGGCGTCATGCTGCTGCTAAGGAAATTCGGCGCTGGCCTCAAAGAGCAGACTGTCGGGCTGCTTCATGACATTTCCCACACGGCTTTTTCCCACGTTGCTGATTTTGTTTTTAACTCCAATATTCGCCAGGACTACCAGGACAGCCGGCTGAGCCGGGCTTTTGAAATTCAGGGGATAAATAAAATTTTAAAAAAGCACAAAATTAGCCCGGTGAAAATTCTAAATAATAATTTTCCTTTGGCCGAAAATGAACTGCCAAATTTATGCGCCGACCGAATTGATTACGCCCTGCAAGACCCCAACCGGAAAAGCGTAGCTAAAATCGATCCCAAAAAAATCCTCGGCCGCCTAACGATTAAAAATAATAGCTGGGTTTTTACCGATGAAGAGTCGGCGAGAAAATTCGCCCGGCTTTATTTGGCGCTGAATAAAAAAGTTTGGTGCAATCCGCTGCAAGCAGCGCTTTATAAGACTTTAAGCGACGCCATCAAAACCGGGCTGGCAAAAAAAATAATCACCAAAAAAGATCTGTTTACCACGGACCAATCAGTGATGGCAAAGCTGAAAAAATCCGGCGACGCGGAAATTCGGGGAAAAATCAGCCAGCTAAAGATGATGAAAATAAAAAACGTCCTGCCAAAACAAGCCGACTTATGCCTTAAATCAAAACCCCGGGCCGTGGATCCTTATTTTTTAAAAAACGGCAAACTGACTAGGCTTTCCGCCGTTGATAAAAACTACAAAAACGAAGTAAATTCCTGGCTTAAAGCCGCCAAAAAAGGCTTTTGCCTAAAAATCATAGCTCCTGATACCTAATCTCCTAATACCTAACCATGTTTCTCTTTGACCTCAACTGGCAAATTCAACATTTTTTAAACCAATTTTTTTGGCCGATTAATTTTTTATTGGTAGCGATTTTAGTCATCTTGGCTTATTTAAGCTACAAAAAACCAATTTACGCCGTCGGCTTAACCATTGTTTTACTACCCACTTATCTTTTCCGGTCCAAAATTTGGTTTCCTACCCCAAGCGGCGCCGAAGGGTTACCTTTTACTTTTTTAGAAGTCTGCATCTGGGTAACTTTCCTCGGCTGGCTGATAAATTCCAGTAGCTACAAGCTAAAAGCTTTAAACTCTAAGCTAAAAAATTACCGCTGGCCAATTCTGCTAATTCTGCTGTCAGCCACCATCTCGGTTTTTATTTCGCCCGACAAAGCGGCCGCGGCCGGACTTTGGAAAGCTTATTTTGTTGAACCGATTTTATTTTTTGTGGTTTTAGTAAACATAATCAAAACCCAAAAAGATAAAGATGTTATCCTCTGGTCATTAGGCATATCGACTTTGGCAATTTCACTTTTAGCCATCTACCAAAAATTTACGGGATTTGGCATTGCCGAAGCTAGCTGGATTTTGCCGGCTCAGCGCCGGGTTACTTCCCTTTTCACTTCGCCGAATGCCGTTGGTTTATATTTGGGACCCATTACCGCCATTTACCTTGGCTGGCTGATTTCTGAATTGCCGAAGGTGCGATTCGCAAATCGCACCTTCGGGCTGACAATTTTAAAATTATTGATAATCATCCCGGCAATTTTAGCGATTTTATTTACGGTTTCCCAGGGCACCTGGCTGGGTTTACTTGCCGCCATTGTGTTTTTTGTTTTCTTCGGTTGGAATAAAAAAATAACTGCCTTAATTGTCTTAATCTTAATTATTTCTTGCTTAACCGTACCGCCGGCTCGCCACCAAATTTTGGAATTACTCACTTTTAAAGACGCATCAAGCCAAAACCGTCTATTTTTATGGCAAACTGGCTGGCAATATTTGACTGACAATAGTAAAAATTCCGTTTTGGGCGCCGGTCTTCTCGGCTTTGCCCAAATTCAAAATGCCCAGCGCGATCCGCTGACGCTTGAACCGCTGCTATATCCTCATAACATTATTTTAAATTTCTGGCTGGAAATCGGACTAACCGGTTTACTCGCCTTTGGCTGGCTGATTATTAAATTCTTCAAACAAGGCTTTGCTAACTACCAGCTAATAACCCTAGGCCTGATGTCTGCCATGGTTGCCATCCTTATTCACGGCTTAATTGATGTCCCCTATTTTAAAAACGATTTGGCGGTTTTATTTTGGGTGATTATCGGTTTGTTGTAAGTTTAGATAATTAAAAAACCCGGAGTTAGCCGGGGTTTTATCTAATTCAAAATCTATATTTATTCAGCGCTTTTCCAAGCTAAGAGAAAAAAATTTTTAAAAGTCTTAGCTAAATCCTCCGATTCGATCAATACGCCAAACAAATTATTCAAAGAAACAATAAACAATTTATTTTCCGTAATGGCCACATCGGCGCAAACCGGCAGGTCTGCCGGCATGATTTTAATCGGCCTCTTGCTGCCATATTTATCCAAATACGCCTTGGCGTTTATATCGTTTGAAATGATCTCCTGATAAATTTTTTTTTCGGCGTAAATCTTTTTTTCATAGTCATCAATTAAAGTGGGAAATGTAGCCATTAATTTTCCGATGTCGGTGCCAAAAAAATACATTTCGCTTGAAGGATGAATAATCTTTAAATAAACGCTTAAAAGCTCGGCCTTCCCCTCATAATACCGGATTTTGGGTTTTGGGCCTTTATTCGACTGGGTTTCAAAATAAGGTAGCAATTCGGTAAAATTGGCAATTTTTTCTTTGTACTGATTTAAAATAATTCTGGGATTTTCAGCCGCAAAAAGCGTCGTATTTTGTTTTTCAATTTTAATCATAAACCCCTTTTGGCATAAGTTGTCCAAGGCCACGTAGCATGTTGGCCTTTTAATTTCAGCTTTTTTGGCAATATTCAAAACCGTGTCTTGGCCTAACCCCAAACAGGCCAAATAAATTTTGGCCTCAATTTGGCTTAAACCTAAATCAATTAAAACCTTCTCCTCAATCATACGTTCAATGTACCAAATTCAGAAAAAACTGTCAATATTTTTGACAACATTACAAATATTTTGCTTAAATTAAGCTAATTTAATGTTTTATTTATTGACACTTATACCCAAATGAGCTATATTAATATGTTTTGAAGCTGAAAACTTCAAGGCCTGCTGGAAATGGTTTCCGGCAAAATGATCTTTGAAAGGAAACAGGCATGAAAAAGCTAGCAATGCTTATTATTCTGGTTCAAATACTGACCAACGCTTGGGCCGAAGAAGAAGTAGGCAAACTTCAGCTCCAAGGCAACTGGCGCAGTGAAATCAGAACCACCTACCTGCACGATGTTGGTTTAGTGATACATGATGACCTAACCTGGGAAAACGAATTATCCTTAAAGCTAGGCGAGACTGGACTTTACGCCGGAGTTTGGTCAGCATTTCCCGAGACAAAACCAATCAAACCGGCGGCCGGAAAAGAGACACAGGCTCCAACCTTCAAAGACGAACGGCTGGCTTCGCTTTACCAGTTGCTTAACTCAACTAAGCAACTGCATAAATTGCTTAACCCGCCGCCTGAACCAACACCGCCGTTTAAGGGCGAAATCGATTTTTACGTCGGCTACGTCAAAAAGTTTGAGCCCTTAACGCTGGACTTAAGCTTGTGGTACTACGACTTCAACGAGGTTGGAAAATATAACGATGACCAGTGGACCGCCCAACTGGTGACAACTTACACCGGCTTCAAGTGGTTTGAACCATACCTACGGCTTAACTACTACGGGAAAACCGGCCGTCAGAGTCCGGAAGGCGGTTTTGCCGTCTATCCCGGCGCCAATATCAAAGTTCCGCTTGGTTTCAAACTAACAAGCGGGAAACAACAGACACTCAACTTAGGCATTCAAGGTGCCTGGTCTAGCGGCATACTGAGAATGGATAGCGGGTATGTCTACACTCGCCTTAGTGCCAGTGCGGACTTACCAATTCGGAAAAATATGTTCCTCACTCCGTCAATAATGTACCAAATCGCCAGCCCAAACCAAACCGGCGGCAAACGGGATTATGTTAACGGCGATAAATGGCGATTCGGTCTTGCCTGCCGGATCGAATTCTAATCTGCCAATTCCCTCTTTTGGCCCTACTGAAATAACGTAGGGCTTTTTTTCTACAAAAAACCCCGGAGCTCCGAGGTTTTTCTTTGTAGGTATGTTTTTTTGTTATTTTTTACTCAACCCGTCAATGATTTCTTTGGCTTTGTCTTTGCCACCCAGGCCGAAAGCAATACCGCCGGCCAAAGCCAGCATCAAAACTAATCCGGTAAAAAGAATTTGGATTAATTCCGTTGCCACTTTGAGCTGGAGCAAGGCGGCCAAAAAGGTAAAAATCAAAATTGACCACTTGGCCGTATTGGCCAAAAAATCAGCACCGGAAAGTTTTCCGGCCAAAGAAGTTTCTTTGACTAAAGTGTGAATAAAATTACTAACGACGGTACCGACAAGCAAAATTATTACCGCAATAATGACATTGGGAATATACAAAACAATTGACTGTAAAAATTCAGATATCTGCTTAAGCCCTAAAATATCGGCCGTGACTACCAAAACTACCGCATACAAAAACCACTTAACTAATAAACCTAAAGCCTTGCTCACTTCCAATTTAAACCCAATTTTTTCTAACACTTTCTTTAAACCAGTAGCGGAAACCGCTTTATCAACATAAAGCTTTCTAATCAGCTCCGTCACAATTCGGCCCAAAGCTTTGGCTAACAAGATACCGACGATCAGAATTAACAAAGCGACTAAAATATTGGGGATTAAATTAACAAAGCGAAACCAAACTTCAAAAACAGAAGCTTGCATGACTGAATTCCAATCATTAAAAGAATTCATAATTATTCTTCCTTTGAAATTAAAACTTTAAGTCTAATTAATTATTTAGGCGGCACCGGTGGCAGACATTAACTGAGTAATAACGAAACTGGCGATAGCGTAAGAGACGAAAATAATCACTAAACCAATGATACCAGAGGTGATAATCTTTTTAGCTTGGCCAACTTTTTCTTCGTTACCGGCTGAAGTCAACCAGACAAAGCCACCGTAAAGGACGATGACAATGGCAATGATGCCTAAAAATCCTAATAAGACATTAATGATTGACATAATCCCTTCCCGCAAATCTTTGGTGCCTAAACCAGTGTAAGTGCCGTACTCTAAACCAACGTTTAAGGCTAAAGCCGGCATTACCGTTAAAGCAAATAAGCAAACAGTAGATGCGATGATTAAACTTTTTTTCATAGTTTCACCCCCTTCCTTAAATTTTTTCTTTAATATTTTAAATTAAAACTTAATATCAATATACCACAAAACTAAAATAAGCGCTATTGGCAATTATTAAAAAAACTAAAAAATTAGGGCTGGTGATATTTACAAATTATCAAAATTATGCTACAGTAATAGTAGAAATACTATGTTTTTTTACCCCCTTAAACAAAAACAAAAATCCAAAAAAATCAGGCAATTTTCCTTAAAGCTCAAGCTCGGAATCTTGGCTTTTTTTGTTTTAATTTACCCAAATCTCGCTTTGGCTCGAACTTTTAACCCAAGCGACATTATTGACGACGGAGATTTAACCGATAAAAATGCTTTATCTAAAACCGCCATTCAAAAATTTCTCGAGCGGGAAAACAGCGTCTTGGCTCGCTACAGCCAAGAAGTTGACGGCAAAGCCATGACCGCCGCTGAAATTATCTGGACCATCGGCCAAAAGCACAATATTAATCCCAAATTCTTATTAACCACCTTGGAAAAAGAACAAAGCTTAATTCATAAAACCCAGGCGACTGAGAAAGCTTTGGATTGGGCCACCGGCTACAGCTGCTACGGCAATACCTGTAAAGACAAATACCGCGGTTTTTATAATCAGCTTGAAGCTAGCGCGGAAACTCAGCAAATCTATTGGAATAAAGCCGGCCAATTCTCGTTTAAGGTCGGCCAAACGACTAAATCCCTTGACGGCTACTCGGTTACGCCCCAAAACAAAGCCACTGCCAATTTATATATTTACACTCCTTACGTCGGCTACTCGCCGGAATTGGGAGTGACGGCTCCTTACGGCGGCAACCGGCTTTTTTGGCGGATTTGGCATCGCTATTTCAGCGACCAAAAATTTCTTGACGGCCAGGTATTAACTGACAACTCTAATTATTGGCTAGTTTCAAATAACACCAAAAAGAAATTTGCTTCAAAAGAATTATTTCTAACCGACTACAAACTAAGTGACGCCATTTTTACTTCGGCCAAGGATTTGGCCGCTTATCCCGATGGTAGTCCAATCAACTTTACTGAAAATTCTTTGGTTAAATCTTCGGTTACCGGCCAGATGTTTTTACTGGCTGACGGCCAAAAAAGGTTGATTGTTGACCAAACTTCCTTGGCTTTATTAGCTGACTTCCGAATTGCCGTAACGGAAAACGAGGTCCCAACGGTTAATGAAGCTTTAATTGCCAACTATCCTTTAGGACCGACTATCACCGCCACTTCGGTTTATCCTCAAGGCAAATTATTCAAAGATGAAACCGGCCAAATCTGGCAGATCAAAGACGGTTTGAAACACGCCGTTGACGCCGTAGTTTGGAAAAATAATTTTAATTCGCAAGAACCGGAGATCGGTACTGCGGCTGATTTAGGAAAATACCCAACCGGCGATCCGGTCAAATTAAAAGATGGGACTTTTGTCTTGGTTGATAATAAATACTATTTAATTACCGCCGGCGAACGGATGCGAATTGAAGACTCGGGCATTTTTGATCGCGTTTTCGGGCCGGACAAAAAAGATAGCGCCTTAAAAGTTTCCCAGGCTCTTTTGGAAATTCATGGCGCCAGCGATGTCATTGATTATATCGATGATACCATTACCGATCCGATCGGCAACAGCCAAAATCCTAATCCGGCCGGCGAAACCAATGCCCTTTCGGCTTCTTTAAATTCAATGAAACCGGAAGGCTTAATCATGGTAACCGGCAACACCGCGACGGTTACGATGAAATTCAAAAATAACGGCACGACAACTTGGCAAAACAGCAATGTTTACTTAAAAATTACCGACGCCGGCAAAACCACCAGTTCTTTTGCCATACCGGAAAAAATTAGCCCGGCCGAAACTAATATTGCCTCAAGCCAACTGGCTACTTTCACTTTTAACTTAACCGCACCAATAAATCAAGCCGGTCTTTTAACTCAGGAAATGACCCTTTTCTACAACCAAAACGGCACCCCGGCTAAAATTACTTCCATCGCCAAATTTATCATTGTTAAACCGGCCGTGACCGGCCAAATTATAAAAAATACGATCCCGGTCTCAATTAAAAAGACCACGCGGACCAGCGTCATTATCAGAATCAAAAACACCAGCAATATAACTTGGCAAGCGAAAAAAACTACTTTGGGGGTTTTCAGTATTGACGGACTTACCAGCCAATTTTATGACAAAAAGGATTGGCTTTCCAAAGACGTCGCTGCCATACCCATTGGCAAAAAAATTGTTAAACCAGGCGAGACGGCGGAATTCCGTTTTATCCTCGATCCGCGCCCCATTAATAAGGGAAGTTATACTATGATTTTAAAACTGAAACTTTCCGATAAAGGCCAGGCGGTATTTATTGACGGTCAAGATCAATTTGAACAAGAAATCATCGTAAAATAATCTCCACAAAAAAACCGGCCAGCTTAAGCGGTCGGTTTTTTTGTATAAGACGATAATCTCAACTGAGTATATTTTCTAAAATGTCCAGGAGATCTTTGTCCGGTAAACTCATATCAAGCTGCCTAAACGATAAATTAAGCTGTTGAGCAATCTCCGTATGTTTTTCCGGATAACCGCGTTTAAATTTTTCTGCCAAATAATCCAAAGAAGGATAATTCCTGGTTTTATCAGCCGCTTGCCTGGCCAAAACTCGCTTGATACAAATTTCCTTATCCAGCCGGCAAAAAAAGACTGAGATTTTATATTTACCAGAAAGCCTGGCAACGTTACCAAAGTTTAATTCCGCCCGATTGGTCCCAAGCTCTAAGATTATATTTTTATCGACTGATCCTAAAAAGTTATACATATCCTGATGTGCCAATAACGACCCATTCAATCCCAAATCACCATTTTCATCTTTATATTTTTTAACAAATTGAAAAATATCAACAAAAATAAAATCTTGATGCAGCTGTAAAAATTTCTCAATTAATGTTGTTTTGCCGCAACCCGGAGGGCCACAAAGTACTAACAATTTTTCCATAATAATAATTTTCTTATTCCTGATCTCTTGACCACTTAATTTACTTGACCTTAAACATCGGCCCATGACCGGGAATAACATAATCGGCTAAGGCTAAAACTTTTCTTCGGCTTTCCTCCAGCTTTCCCTGGTCGCTGGCGTACGGATCATTTTCCGGAGAATTTTCTTGCCAAAAAACATCGCCGACCACGGCAACTCGGCCTAAATCGGTTTTAACCAGCAGGCTTAAACCGTCATAATTATGGCCGGGAGTTTTAATAATTTTAATAGCCGGACTCAATTGATTTGGCAAATCAGCGCACTGACCCTGGTGCCAGATGCCGAAATATTCTACGGTTTTAGCTTCGGCAAACATCCCAATATTACGGTAATGATCCAAATGAGAATGCGTGATAAAAACCAAATTAACGTCGGTAACATCCAAACCTTCTCTTTTTAATGCCTCGGCTAAAACCGACTGGCTTTTTAAAACCCCCGGATCAACTACCATAATAATACCTTGGTCTCTGACTAAAGTGATGGTCGGACAGGTCTCGCCATCGCCATTGTCGCCGCTGGTAAATCCCTGGATTAAAATTTTGACTTCGGCCATATCGTTTTTAGTTAATTATTAAAATTATACCGTCAATCTATTGGTATTGTATTTTTTAACAATAAAATAATATTTAACCAATTCAATGCCCGCCAGCTGAATCAAATTCAAGGCAATGATGATCAGCCAATCATTCAGCCCTAAACTCACCGTTTCAAATATCCGCTGCAAATAAGGCTGATAAATCGCGATTAATTGCAGGCCAAGGCCGATTAAAACCGCTCCGACTAAGTATGGATTGGAAAAATGATTTGATTTGAAAATTGACTGCCGAAGATTGCGGCAGGAAAAAACATAAAGCAGCGATTCGACCCCCAGCATTGAAAAAAGTAGCGTCCGGATATGGATTAAATCATAAACTGCCGTTTTAAAAAGATAATAAAACAGACCTAATAAAATTAAATTAGTCATCGTACCGATGCCAAAAATCAATATTTTCATTTCTGAATCTAAAATTTTTTCTTTTTTCCGCCGCGGTTTATAACTCATAACATTTTCGTCGCCTTTTTCCAGCGTTAAGGCCAGACTCGGCAGACCATCGTCAATCATATTAACCCAGATAATTTGTATCGGCAAAAGCGGCAAAGGCAAGCCTAAAATTAAAGCTCCGGAGATTAAAATAATTTCCGAAAATGAATCGGATAAAAGATAAAGAATGCTTTTTCTGATATTATCAAAGATGATGCGGCCGCGTTCAACCGCGGCAATAATGGTCTTGAAATTATTATCCAACAAAACCAAATCTGAAGTTTCTTTGGCCACATCGGTGCCGGAGCCCAAAGCAATGCCGATATCGGCTGATTTAATGGCGGCCGCGTCGTTGACCCCATCGCCGGTCATAGCCACCACTTCGCCTTTCTTCTGCCAAGCGTCAACAATTCTCAATTTATGATGCGGTTCAACCCGGGCATAAATATCAATTTTTTCAACGATTTTTGCCAGTTCCGAATCGCTTAACTGCTCCAGCTGATGGCCTTCCAAAATATTTTTTTCGGAAATATCAAAGCCCAATTCTTTATAAATGGCTTTGGCCGTCAGCTTATGGTCGCCGGTAACCATAATGGTTCTAATACCCGCCTGAGCCGCCAATTTGATGGTGTCTTTGGTTTCCGGCCGCAACGGATCATGCAAGGCCACAAATCCGACAAAAATTAAATCGTTTAATTCTTCCTCAATTTTTGGCTCCTTACTGCTGGAAATTTTTTTATAGGCAAAGGCTAAAACCCTTAGCCCCCGAGCGGTTAATTTTTCATATCTTGATTTTAATGATTTTAATTTTGCGCCGTCAATTGATTCTTTGCGGTCATTCATTCTGATTTCAGAAAGCATACTAAATATTTTTTCCGGCGCGCCTTTGACGTAGATCACGCTATGCCCCGGATCGAACTGATTTAAAGTCGCCATATATTTATTTTGGGAGTCAAAAGGGATTTCGGCTAGCCGCGGCTGCTGGCGATGAATTTGCTGATAAGGAATTCCGTTTTGCAAAGCGGCCGAAAGCAAGGCGGTTTCGGTCGGATCGCCGATAATTTTTTGCTCTTCCAATTCTGCCTGGGGATTTTCCAAAACCGCATCGCTGCAAAGAAGCGACATTTTTAAAATCAAATCCTTATTAACCAAAGAGTTAGAATGAACATAAGGGCTTAAATGTCGGGAGTTAGTCTCGGTTTCCGGCGTTATAATTTTTGCTACTTGCATTTTGCCTTCGGTCAAAGTGCCGGTTTTATCGGTACAAATTATTGAAACGCTGCCGAGGGTTTCCGCTGCCGCTAGATTACGGGCCAGGGATTTTCTTTTTAAAATCTCTTGCATGCCAATGGCTAAAATGACCGTGACGGAAATTGACAGCCCTTCCGGAATGGCCGCTACGGCAATGGCCGCTGCCACATTCAGCATCCCCTCTCTGGCCGCCTGGCCAAAACCAAAAATGGTTCGACCCTGTAATTTTCCAATCGCAATTAAAATCGCGCAAATACCCAAAACTGCGTAAACTAAATAACGGCTGAAAATTTCTAGCTGCAATTGAAGCGGCGTTTTTTCCTTTTCCGTTTCGCCAACTAACTGCGTAATTTGGCCCAGCTCGGTATCAGTGCCAGTTTCGCAGACTATGGCCGTCGCCTTGCCTCGAGCCACAATCGTCCCACTATAAACCATATTTTTTCGTTCGGCCAAAACTGCCCCTTTTCCCAAAGCCGCTAAACTTTTCTCCAGCGGAATTGATTCGCCGGTCAGAGTCGCCTCATTAACTAAAAAATTATCCAGGTTCAAAAGTCGGCAGTCAGCGGGAATTTTATCCCCGGCTTTTAATAAAATAATATCGCCCGGCACTAAATTAACGGCTTCAATCTCAATAATTCGGCCATCGCGCCAAATCTTTGACTTGAATTCAATCAGTTTTTTAAGAAAATAAATTGCCCGATAAGCCCGATTTTCCTGATAAAAACCTAAAATAATATTAACCAAAACTGTAACCAAAATTACAGCCATGTCAATAAAATCTTGAAGAATAAAAGAGATAACAGCGGCTCCAAGCAAAACATAAACCAAGGGGCTTTTAAACTGCCGCAAAAAAATTACCAAGCCGGTTTCTTTTTTCTTTTCCGGCAGCTGGTTGAAACCGAATTCCTTGATTCTTTTTTCCGCTTCAATCTGACTCAAACCGTTTTTATCGGTTTTAAGCAGATTTAAAACTTTTGTTTCACTTAGGGCGTGCCAAAGGTTTTTTGCCATATCGAAAATTAGCTTAAACTTACTTTACTTTCCTAAATATTTAAATCGCGGCATTTTCTTGCCGTCAACTTCCACTTTTTCCAAAAACATCTTTTTCGGCCTGACCCAGAGTTTGGAAACTTGGTTATTATATAAGGCCTCGTAAACCACCAGCTCTTCCAAGGTTTCACTGTGCTTAGCCACGCCAATGACGCGGTAATTCTTGTTTTTGTAGTGTTGATAAATTCCCGGTTTAATTTCAGCCATATTATTTAACTTATTTTAACTTACCTCTATTTTAACACAAAATTACCTTGCCGAAAACCAATTAATAGCCTAAAATAATTGCGTCGGGGTTAATTCCTAAAACTACTTTATGAAAAAACAACCTATTGCCATCGGCTTAATCATCGTGGTTATTTTGGCTATTGCTGCCGGCTTTTTTTTACTTCGGCCAAAAAATAACCAAGCGCCAGATGCTCCTGACCAATTCGCCAATGATCCTCGCTATTTGACCGAGCCAACCGGCCTAAATTTAATCCAAGCCGCACTTGATGATGGCAAAATTAATTTGGATACGGCTTTAATTTATAAAATTAAATTTCTGTTTAATGACCCGACTTTACCCAAGGAATACTTTACTAAAAATGCGCCGTTTGAAGATGGCGGCACTTTTGCCGAAATCCAGGAAAACTGGGATAAGCTTTCTGAAGCCACCAAAAAAACTTTGGCGCCATATTTTTTGCGGCCCGACAACCCGGAAAGTTTTATCAGTAAAATAATGAATGGAGAAATTCAGTCGCCGCAAACTAGTTGGCTTAAACTAGTTGATCAGGCTAAAGCTTTCGACCGGCCCATTACCTACAAAACTGACGACACCTTAAACACCACTGACGGCAAAATCAAAGTTTGGTATCCGGAAAAAAAGGAAATTATTAGCGGTGAAGAAAAAATTACCAAAATGTATTATGGTACCGCCCAAAAAATCGTGGCCAATTTAAATGCCGACCAAGCCTACGCCCAATTCGTCGGATTGCTTGGCAAAATACCGCCAGTCGATGGCACCCTAGGCGGCGACAATAAATTAGATATTTATGTTGGACCAGTCAACTACTCATTACTTTTAAATAATGACGGTTCTTCCTCCTATGGGGTTAACGCGCCGGATAATGGCAATTTTCGAAGCAGCTTTATTATTATCCGGGAAAATCTAAATGACAAAAATTTAAAAACCACCACTGTTCACGAAATTTTTCATGCTTTCCAGCGCGCTTTTGACTGCTGGCTGATAGCTAAAAACTTGTGGTGGATTGAAGGCACGGCAACCTGGTCGGAAGATTTTATCTACCCTAAAGAAAATTCCGAGCAGGGCTATACCGACAATTTTATACCCAAGCCCCAACTAAGCTTAAATAGCCGGGGCGGTAGCTTTGAATATGGCGCTTATGTTTTTCCTTTTTATCTTACCAATACTTACGACCGAGGTGTCGTAACAAAAGTTTTTGAAGGCTGCAAAGCCGCCGGCGACCCCTTGGATAGCGTGGAAAAAAATATTGACGGCGGCTTTAAGAAAAACTGGAAAGAATTTACCCTTTGGAATTACAACAAAAAACCAATCGAAAAATATAAAAATGCCGACCAGAGTAAAGCTTTTCCTGCTTACTCTTCGCAAAGCGGCAGTAATGCCGATATGACTTTTTTGGCGCCGGGTGAAAGTCCTATTACCACCAAAGAATTGCCGGCTTTGACTTCTCAAGTAATTGAAACCTTCTTTTCAGAATCAACCGGCGTACGCAAGGCGGTCTTTACTGACCTTAAAAATTTTACTGGCAAAAGCAAAAATGCTGCCATCAAGGCCGTGATATACCCAAAAAACAACGGCGAACCATATATTGAAGACTGGACTGACCTGGAAAATAGATCTTTTTGCTTCGATAAACCAGAAGATAACTTTGATAAGATTATTTTGATTTTCAGCAATGCGGAATTAAAAAACAAGATTGGTGAAAGTAAAATCAAGGTAAAAACCAAAGAATCATGCTTTGAAATCAACCAAGGCGAAACCATGACCTCAAAACCAATTTTTGGCATTAATCCTGATTATGTCGGCACGGTCAAATACCAAGCCGAGGGAGAATTGGTCAAAGACTCGGTACCAGCCAAGGCCAAATATGTCTACCTGGGTAAATGGAAAGTAAAAATTATCTACCGCGAAGATTGGCCGGGTCAAACCCTATACGGCATTACTCAAACCGCGATGTATTTTTCCTATGATCATACTTTAGAATTTGATTTAAGCGCTGAATCGGTAGAGAAAGACGGCACCTTCGAAGCGGTGACTAAGGAAGGTAAATTTGAAACGCCGGGCTGGACAATTCACAATGAAATTTCCGGCCAGAGCGCGACTATTCCCAAAAATACCACCCTTTGGGACGTACCACAAAAAGGCGTAATTTCGGAAATGACCGAAAACGGCTGTAAAATCAGCTTGCCGGAATTTGTTTTGTATAACTCCGGCGGCTACCGCGATTTGCCTCATCCAATCATCTTTGAAATCAAAAAATAACTAAACTAACATTAAAAACCCCCGAAGGAGCGATTCGCGAATCGCTCCTTCGGGGTATATTTTCTTATTTCTTAGCTTCTTATTCTCCTACAACCTAACTACCGTACCACCTTCAGTCCCATATAATAACCCTGCGGTTTTTGGCAAAGCGGGCATTTTTTCGGCGCGCTTTTACCTTTGTGAATATAACCGCAGTTTAGGCATTTCCATTCAATTTCCTCATCGCTTTCAAATAACTTACCTTGCTCCAGCCGATCGCCTAAAATTTTATAGCGTTCGGCGTGTTTTTCTTCCACTTCGCTGATTGCTTTAAACAAATCAGCGATATCCTTCTCATCTTCTTCGCGAGCCATCTTTTCAAAATCCGGGTACATCGTGCCGAACTCATATTCTTCGCCGGCCTGAGCATGACGCAAATTTTCCAAAGTTTTACCAAGTGGCTGGATGTCATAGGTATTAGTCATACTTATCGGCTGCTTGAGCTTTTCCAATTCTTCTTGGGCATGCGCCCGTTCGTTATCCGCGGTCTCTTCAAAAACCTTGGCAATCCACATTAAGCCCTCTTTAACGGCAATTTCGGCGTAATAAGTGTATTTATTGCGCGCCATTGATTCGCCGGCAATGGCTTTGAGCAGATTTTCGTGAGTTTTTTCGGTCATAAATTTTAGACTTAAATTTATAATTTAATGTATTTTTTTTTGAAATCATCCCCGTCGCCGAACTGGGCAAAATTCTGATCAATTTGATGAGGCTGAGGTTTAAACCCGGGTTTATTTTCATGCCTTACGCCGCACCAATATTTTTCAGTCCGGCCGGCGATTTCTTTTTGATAAGCCAGCAGGCCGTTGACATAACCGCAATACATGCAGTTTATTTTTTCAAACCAATTCAGGTATTGGAGTTTGTTGCGGTCAAAAATTAAAATGTATTCCGATCGCTTCACTTTTGGAATGTTGTAAATCGGAAAACAAACCTGATGATAAATTTCGGCGCAAAGGTCTAAAACGATCAAAACCAAAAACGGCAGCCAGATAAACGGAATTGAAACCGCGTGCCCGAAAAATCTTTTAACATAATGCCGCCGGTAATCCATAGGTTTAATTTAAGTAATCAAATGACGAATTGATAAAAAGTATTTTTTGGCGATAGCGGCGGAAGCGAAAAAACAATTTTCCGCTCGCGCTTTCAGTTTTAAATAAATGAGTAAATTTATTCTCTTCGGCAAATCATTTTAATTGCACTTGCTCTCGCATTCAAATAACCCTGAATTGTTATTTTGGTTTTCGTCTATGCAAGTTTGAACGCACGATTTGCACTGCGTGAATTGAGGATTTTGCAGCGGCTGGCATTTGCCATTTAAAACGCCGCATTTTGCATATTGCAAACATTTATCGCCGATCCCATACATCATCGTGCAAGCCTCCGGAGGGTTGGCGCCGCAAATAATATCCAGTCCGTGGCAAGTTTCCAATACACAGGTTGGATTTCCGGCATTCCCCTCGCATGGCTCTTCCCCCGGCCGCAAACATTTTTGCTTTGCCTGGCACCAAAAATAACCCGCCGAACCGATGCAGCCGTGTTCGTCTTTATCGCCGCCGGCTGAATTTTCAACTACTCGGCACTCTTTGGCGGAAAAGTCACCGGCTAAAATATTGCCTGGCGAGTCGTACTTTCTTTGCATTAGGCTTTTATCGTTTTTTACCAGAAAACATCGGGCCGAAATAACTGGCACGCCCGAGCCTTCCTGAATAAAAGCGACGTACCAGCCGCCATCGGCTGGTTCGGTTTTTATAGACTTCGGGGGCAAATTATCGCTTGGGTAATCCCCCATCTCGGGAAATTGATTTCTGATTATTTCAATCGCGGCGGATTCGCTGATTGCAGCCGGCTGGTTAGTTTTAGAGCCATAAAAATACCAGCAAATAGCACCCGCGCCGAAGACGGCAACAAAAATTAGAATCAGGGCTTTGTTTTTCATAAGATTATTATTGAATTGATTTTCTCCGGTGCAAAACCTTCTACTACCAAGCCTACACAAAACGGTGAGCCAGGGATTCAAATCGGATGACCTATTGTAAACTGATCAACACGAGCACACACACGGTGATCACGCCGAATATTCCAAGGGTCTTGAGGAAATACGAGACCGCTTCTTTCTTCTTGTTTTCTATAAGCAACACTATCGGCTGATAGAAAAAAAGAAATGCCATGACTGCAGCGGAAAATACGAGGAGCGAAAGCGCCCCCATTCCGTCCAGCAGCGTATCGGGAGTATCGTGGCGCAGTGACTGGATGAATTGCATAAAAAGCGCCACCGCGCCAATGTAGGCTGCTGCTCCAGCTGAATTGAGTATTGGATTCCAACGCATAGTATTGATTATTATCTAGTATTAAATCTTATAAATCGTTATGACCCCACCGAATTTGGATCGGAACGGAGAGGGCGAGATTCCCCACCTCCGTAAATAAATTCATTTCGGCGGGTGCGCCTCTGGTCTTTCGGCAAGCTCAAGGCCACTTCGAGTTTACCGAGAAGTGGCGCAGAACCTTCTGCCATTATAAAGCACCTGCGCAAAACGGAAGGGGTGGGATTTGCTCGCCTCGCTTCGACAATACTAATACTAATATCAGCGAGTCGAAGCAGGAACCCACGAGACCTTTTGGGTCTAACGGTGTTTCCCGCCACAATAATTTTTTTATAAAAGAAGGCGGGATCCCGCTGGAGCGGGACGAGACCACCGCACAAAAACGGAGAGGGCGAGATTCCCCGCCTCCGTAAATAAACTTATTTCGGCGGGTGCGCCACCGGCGCAGAACCTTCTGCCATATAAAGCACCTGCGCAAAACGGAGGGGACAGGATTCGAACCTGCGATCCCTTGCGGGAAAACGGTGTTCGAGACCGTCGCCTTCAACCACTCGGCCACCCCTCCGTTTTGAGCGGGACATGCCACTTTGCCTAGCTCGCTAAATCTAATTTTAGCCCGTAAAACAGTATTAAATTACCACATTTAACGATTTTTTACAATTCGGTATTTTCCTGTTATAATTTAATCAGTAAATCAGGTAAACTCAATTAACTTAATTCCCTTTACTTATGTCCAAAATCCGCAAAATCGTCATCCCTGTTGCCGGGCTGGGCACGCGTTTTTTACCGGTTACCAAGGCTCAACCCAAGGAAATGCTGCCAATTGTCGACAAGCCGATTATTCAATATATCGTTGAGGAAGCGGTTCGAGCCGGCATTACTGATGTAATTTTAGTTACTGGCGGCACCAAACGAGCCATTGAAGACCATTTTGACCGCAATGAGTATTTGGAAGAACACCTAAAAAAATGCGGCAAAGACAAATACTACCAAGCGATTAAAGAAGTTGCCGAATTGGCAAACTTTATTTATATCCGGCAGAAAGGCCCTTACGGCAACGGCACGCCGGTTTTAAACGCCAAAGAAATCATCGGCGACGAGCCGTTTGCCGTGGTTTGGGGCGACGATATCTGGGTTTGCCCGAAAAAACCCCATATCCAGCAGCTAGTCGAAGTGTTTGAAAGATACGGCGACCCGGTGATTACGGCTAAAATAACCACCCGCGAAGGCACCAAAAAATACGGCATCATTGAAGGCATTGAAACCGAAAAAGGCGTTTACCAGGTCAAATCAATTGTTGAAAAACCCGGCCCGGAAAAGGCCAAATCCAAAATTGCTTCTCACGGCGGCTATATTTTTACCCCTGATATTTTCCCCGCTTTGGAAAAAACCAAACTGGGCAAAGATAACGAACTTTGGCTCGTTGACGCCATTGCCAAATTGCTGGAAAAACGGCCAATTTACGCCAAGCTGGTCGAGGGCGAACTTTTCGATCCCGGTTCCAAACTGGGCTGGTTGAAAGCCAATGTCGAATTCGGCCTCAAAGACAAAGAAATCGGCAAAGAATTTAAGACTTTTTTAAAAGACAAAATTTAAATAAGCCGGCTATGAAAAAAATAACTAAAACAAAAATTACCCTCCTGGCAATTTTAGCCTTGGCAGTCGTAACTACCGGCTTTCGCTGTACTTGGGTCAGTCCGGCGGAACAACAATTGCTGGAACCGGTGGAATTAACCTGGTGGGGCGTTTTTGACGACCCGGAAAATTTTTCGGAAATCATCAGCGATTATTCCGCTTTGCATCCCAACATTAAAATTACTTACCGCAAGCTCCGGCCGGAAGAATTTGAAACCGAGCTTTTGAATGCCTTAGCCGAAGACCGCGGGCCGGATATTTTTACTTTGCATAACGATTGGATAACGAAATACCTCGCCAAACTCGAACCCTTGCCGGCCAAAACTAAAATGGCCTACGAGGTAACCAAAAAAAGTCTGGGCATCAAAGAGGAAACTTTGGTTGAAGTCCGGGAAACTCCCAGCCTGACTCCGCCCCAGCTCAAAGATATGTTTTTGGATGTGGTTTATGACGACGTCATCAGAAACGACAAAATTTACGGCTTGCCCTTGAGCCTTGATACTTTAGTTTTATTTTATAACCGCGATTTGCTAAATAATGCCGGCATTCCCCTGCCGCCGAACAACTGGCTTGATTTGCAGGAAAATGTCAAAAAATTAACTTACCAGGACAAAGACGGCAATATCGTCCAATCCGGCATTGCCTTGGGCGCTGCCGACAACGTCGAACGGGCAACGGACATAATATCTCTTTTAATGCTGCAAAACGGCGCCCAGATGACCTACAACCGCCAAGTTACTTTTGCCCTGATTCCGCCGGGTTTTACCGATAAAACTTATAACCCCGGCCCGGAAGCGGTCAGATTTTATACCGATTTCGCCAATCCGACCAAAGAAGTTTATACCTGGAACGACACCCTGCCCAATTCGATTGATGCTTTCGCCGCCGGCAAAGTCGCCATGGTTTTCGGCTACAATTATCATCTCCCCTACTTTGAAACCAAGCGGCAAGGCAAATTAAACTATGCCATCGCGCCGGTTCCGCAGATTGAAGGCCGACCCCAGGCTAATTTCGCTAATTACTGGGTTCAGACCGTTTCCAACAAAAGTAAGCATATAAACGAAGCCTGGGACTTTATCCAGTTTATTTCCAAAAAAACCGAAGCGAAAAAATATCTGGACAAAACTTCAAAGCCGACCGCCTTGAGGGCATTGGTTGCCGAACAGCAGACCAATGATCAGCTAAAAACTTTTGCCGATCAGCTTCTAACCGCTAAAAGCTGGTACCAGGGTAATAACCCGGCGGCCGCGGAGACAGCCTTGAAAGAATTAATTACCGCGGTAAAAAATGGCACCTCGCTGCTTGACGCCATGAATTTAGCGGCTTTAAAAATTCAACAAACCCTATGAGCAAAAAAATAATAACTGGCAGCCTGATAACCATCTTTAGTCTTAGTTTGTTGCTGTCTTTGGCGACACCGGTTTTGGCAGAAAATTCTTGGCTGACAACTATCGGTATCCCCGATGGCCAATTAGTTCCGAAAGACTGTACTGGCGCAGCGACGGGTACGGATATCAATCAGACTTGCGGCACCGCGGCGATATTTCAAACCATTGTAAACTTTTCCAAGCTGATTTTGGCTTTGACTGGCAGCGGGGCGTTGTTGATGTTTTTTTACGGCGGGGTTTTATGGATTATTGCCGGCGGCAGCCCGGAACGAATTCAAAAAGGGAAAACTGCCATGGCCGCGGCGGCCATTGGTATTGTTATTATTTTAGGCGCGTTTTTAATGGTCAATTTTACTATTACCGCTCTCGGCGGAAAAACTACGGTTTCCGAAGTTTTAGGCCAACCATTGGGCGAAGAGCCGTCCGGAACCAAATAAAAATTGACACTACTAAGTATTATTTATTATAATTAAGATAGATATTTTAAAAAAGTTCGCACAATTTGCGAGCCTAAAGCCCGCCTTCGTCCTTTTGGACTTCGGCGTGGCGAGAAAGGGGGTGGAAAAATGAAAAAAATCGCAGTTTTAACAACTTTAGGGGTAATGTTTGCCCTAACCGCCTTGCCAGTTTTAGCTTTGAACACTGGCATTGAATACGGCACTTACACTGGCCTCGGCACCAAAGACATCCGCGAAGGCATTATGAGCGTAATTAACGTTTTACTCGGATTCCTCGGTATCTTAGCCATCGTAATTATCCTCTGGGGTGGTTTCCGCTGGCTCACTTCCGGCGGCAACGAAGAAAAAGTCGGCGAAGCGAAAAAAATCATCACCGCCGGTATTATCGGCTTAGTGATTATTTTCACCGCTTACGCCATTGCCAGTTTTGTCGTTACTCAGCTTATGTCTGCTACCGGTGCTCAATAATCGCTTTCTTCAGTCAAGATCTAAACTCATATAATCAAACCAGGGAGACCTTCAGACTATTTTTGGGGGTCTCCCTCAAGCAAAAGCCATGAAATTATCCTACCAAAAAATAAGTTTTACCTTTTTAACCATTGCCTTTTTAATTTTTTTATTTTCACCCCAGATTATCTGCGCCCAAGGAGAAGACATAAAAGCCGTTACCGATGGCCTGAAACTATCCGCGGACGGCGCCGGACTTTCAACCAACACGACTGATTTGCCTAAAATCCTCGGTTCGGCCATTAATTACTTATTTGGCATTATCGGGGTGATTTTTTTAACCATTATTTTAGTCGGCGGCTACCAATGGATGACCGCGGGCGGCAGCGAAGAAAAAGTCGGCAAAGCCAAAGGTTTTATTGTCAATGGCATCAACGGCATGATTGTCATCTTTTTGGCTTATGCCTTAGTTTACACTATTTTATTTGCCTTAAAAGGATCCACTGGCGCTTAAACCAATGTTTTTAAAAAAAATAAAATTACCTCTTACTATTGCCTCGGTTTTTTTAATCAATTTTTTAATCGCCCGGCCGCTTTTAGCCAATACTTTTACGGAAATAATGAGCGGCTTTTCCAAAACCGGCGGCAATGCCGGCTATCCTCAGGGTGAGGCCGGCGCGCCGAAAAAAGAATTCGTCGCCGCTTTTTCAACTTATATTTCCGGCATGCTCACCTTAATCGGCGCCCTTTTCATGATTTTGGTAATTTACGCCGGGTTTTTATGGATGACCGCCCGGGGCAATGAACAACAGACCGAACGGGCGAAAACTTTGATTATCCAGGCCACCATCGGCTTAGGCATCGTTATCGGCGCCCGGCTAATGGTTGAAATCGTCATTAATATTTTAGGTATTGCTTCCGGTATTAGAGGAACAGCGGCGACAAACCCTTAAAAGCCATGAAAAATTTTAAAAAAATCAAATTAACCCTTATTACCGGCTTGATTTTTGTTTCCTTATTAATCGCGCCGCTGACAATGGCGGCCTCGATTTTCGACCAAGCCAGTACCGGTTTAAAAGATGTCGGCGACGCCGCTTACGGCTCAACCAACAAAGTTGACGAGACTTTGTTCGCCGGCGGCTTAATTTCGATTATTAACTCGCTGCTGACTTTCATCGGCTTTTTATTCTTTTTACTTTTAATTTATGCCGGCTTTCTCTGGATGAACGCCCATGGCCGGGAAGAACAGGTGGAAAAAGCCAAAAAAATTACCCGGGAAGCCGTGATTGGCCTGATAATCGTTATCTTAGCTCGGGTTTTCACCGAATTAGTCCTCACCCAAATTGGCACCGCCATTACTGCTAAATAATTTGATTTACTATGAAAAACTTAAAAAAACAAATCATTAGCCTGGCTATTTTAACCGTTTTATTCCTTTTGCCAATTTATCACTGCCAAGCGACTACCATCACCGACAAAATGAAAGGAGCAATTAGCTCGGTTGACTTGCCCAGCGGCGGCGAGGATGCCGCCTTGAGAATTGTCGGCAAAACCATCAGCGCTTTTTTGGGTCTTTTCGGCATCATCTTTATGATTTTGGTAATTTACGGCGGCTATAAATGGATGATGGCTTCCGGCCGCGAAGAAGAGGTAAAAAAAGCCAAAGACATTATCAAACAAGCCGTGATTGGTCTAATTGTCGTCATGATGGCTTATGCGATTAGTTTTTTCGTCAGCTATTCTTTGCAGCAAGCCGTTACCAAATAAACTATATGAAAAAAAAATTAACCGCTAAACTAGCTTTAATCACGACTGCCGTAATTTCTACTTTGAGTTTTGCCTGGCCGGCCGTTGCTTTGGATATTACCGGCAAACTCCAAAAAGTCGGCACCGCGGCCCAATTTTCCGGCGACCAAAATAAGCTGCCGGAAACCATCGGCTTGATTATTCAGGCTTTCCTTTCGTTAATCGGCATTATCTTTATGGCCTATATCCTTTACGGCGGCTATACCTGGATGACCGCCAAAGGCAACGAAGAACAGCTGACCAAGGCCAAAGCCATTATCCGCGGCAGCGTTATCGGCTTGATCATCGTTTTTGGCGCCTACGCGATTACCGCTTTTGTCGTCAGCCGCTTAATTACGTCAACCGGCTATACCCCAAACTAAAAATATGACTACTAAAAATTTCAAAATTATTATTCTGGCCGGCACCATTTTGGTTTTATTTTGCTTGCCGGTTATGGACTTAGCCCAGGCCGCTCAAGGCGGCGATATCCAGGGATTACTGGGAACCGCGGCCAGTAAGGCCGGCTACAAAGCGACCGGCTCCGACTCGGGGACTGGCTTAGCGGAATTTGCCGGCAGCTTGGTTCAAACCTTTATTTCAATTTTGGGCATTCTTTTTATTTCCTACACCATTTACGGCGGCTTTCTCTGGATGACCGCGGCCGGCAACGAAGAAAAAGTAACCAAGTCCAAAAAAACCATTGCCAGCGGCATTATCGGCTTGATTATTATTTTCTCTTCCGCGGCGATTTATTATTTTGTCAAAAACGCTTTAACCGCCAATAGCGGTGGCGGCGTGCCTTATACCAGCAGCGGCGATCATGCCGACTAAACCAAAAATATGAAAACCATTTTAAAAAACAAAAAATTTTTAGCCCTGGCCATCGTTTTAATCAGTTTGGCGGCCATTAATATTAATTTGGTCTTAGCTCAAGGCCAAGATCTTTTGGGTCCCGAAGCCCAGCAGGCATTGGACGCTCAAGACCAGGCTTTTCTCAGCCAAGCCGGACTGGGAACCGACGTCAGCTTGGGTCAAGTGATCAGTTTTATTATCAAAATTTTTCTTTCTTTTCTGGGAGTCCTCTACGTCATTTTAATTATTTATGCCGGCTTTTTATGGATGACTTCGGCCGGCAACGAGGAAAAAATCACCAAAGCCAAAAAAATTATGACCTCCGCTTTTATCGGACTGGCCATAATTTTAGCCGCTTATGCCTTGACTTACTACGTGATTGATAATCTCTTAATAGCCACCAAGGGAGAAAATGCCGGCCTAGACTAAAAAAACTTTCTGCCATAAAGAAAAAAGGGAGCCGACCTGGTCGTCTCCCTTTTGTTTTTTTGACCGCGCTTTTTTATGGCGCGGTGATGGAGAAGTCATAGACTTCCCCGTTAACGGTCGTGCCTCCCCGACCGTTGCTCAGGATTACCGAACCAGACCGGTATGGATAGCTGGAGCCAGCATCATACAGCTCCACCCGGTACTCACCAGCTGGTAACTCAATCGACGCCGTGGTGCCCCAAACGTCCTGGACTACCGAGACTTTTCCCTTGATATGATAAGTCACGGTTTTCCCCCGGTGGTTAATTAGGACGCCGGACAGATACTCGGCCGGAGCCCGCAGCCGTTGGCCGACTTGCTCGACTTTGCCGCCAGTGCCCGCGCGGTAACTCTTAGCGAGTTCCTGTGCATAAGCCTCGTGGGCTTCGGCGTAGGATTGGCTGGCCTTGTCACGGGCAACAATCTTGTCGCGTGACGAGCGGTAAACTCCCGGATCGACCGCGTACGGGCCGAGCGAAGCGCATCCAGATAAGAGCACCAACAACAAAACCGGGAACAGCATTTTCGTCTTCATGACATCTCCTTTTTCCGCTCCGGCTTGGCCGGGCTGGTTTGGTTTTTATTGACGAAGAGTGGATTTTTTGGCATTCTTAGGCCAATTTTCCACCTTCAATCCAACTTGGCACATTACCACGTTTTGGCTATCTCGTCAAGGTGTTTTTTATCCAATAAAAATGTTATAATGAAAAAGTCGATAATTTTTGATAACTTAGTTTCTAGAATCTAGCGCAACAGTATTGTTAATTAGTTGATCGAATACTTCATAAGGTTTTTGAAAGTTGAGAGCCTGTCTAGGTCGTCCATTAAGCAAGTCTTGTGCTTTTTTA
>Ga0172379_10001775_pt1 | contig 41260 bp, 40 predicted proteins | sample GrowelOW334metaG_FD_119756 | JGI IMG/M metagenome (GOLD analysis project Ga0172379, IMG submission 119756) | Groundwater microbial communities from an aquifer near a municipal landfill in Southern Ontario, Canada - Groundwater well OW334 metaG | ecosystem: Environmental > Aquatic > Deep... | reverse complement strand
TTGTCCGTGCTGCTCAATGGCATGAACAGGCTGATTGGTGTGGAAACTGTCGCCATTGGTGGTCTTCATTCCTGTATGATGATTCCCAGGGATCTATTCAAGAGTGCTATCCTGGCCAATGCTGCATCCATTATAGTCTGTCATAATCACCCATCAGGAGATTTAACCCCCAGCATTCAGGATCTGAAAATGACGCATAAAGTGGTCAAAGCAGGCAATATACTTGGAATAAAAGTTCTGGATCATCTCATCATTAGCCACGAAGGGTTCAGAAGCATCATTAACGAAGGAAAAATCAATAAAAGGGAGATGCAATGATGGAAAGGTTGATAATACACAATGGGAGATTATCCTATCAGATCGTGACTGACGGCAGGTTCATTAACCCTATTGATTTCATAAGGGAGAATGCTTCTAAGTTGGGTTTTGATGTTGTCGAAGAAGGTGACGGAAATTATGATTATGGTGAAAAAACAGAGGGAGTAAAGAATCCTATGGATAAAGAGAAAAGAGCATTCGTCAGCATCTATTGCAAGATTTATACGGAGAATTTCAGCGATGAACTGATTTGCCACAGAGCAACAGGCACGGAGATCTACGATTTTCTGATGAAGGATGCAGGGCAGTATTTTGATGAGAATTCCAAACCACTGCCTGGCGATGCAAACATCTGGTATCTGGGCACCAACGAGAAGTTTGGAAACCTTGTTTACAAGGAGAAAAGATGGAACTGGGGTTTTGGGGAATCATCATTTGATATTGTGGAGGCATTTGTCCAGGCAATTTATAATGATGGTCTCTTCACGGAGGAGCAATACCAGAATCTCATGGCCAAGATCGAGGAAGGTCATCAGATAAAGGACATGTATGCCATCGGCAATCACCTTTATCGAATAAAAAATGAACAAAACAGAAAGGAGAATACGAATTATGCCGTTTGAAATACTGCATTTCCGGGGATCAGACAAGATCCTTGAGGAAAAGAACATGACCAAGGAGATTGAATTGGCCATGGAATATCTGAATGACTGCCTCTATGGGAGTTATCGTAAAGGGGAGCTGCTTCGTCAGGCTTTAACCGAGATGGATTTCCGGCAGAATGGGGATCTGAATATCCTTGAGGGCCGGAGGTATTTCTACAAGGGCTTCCGGAAGAAGGTGGCCATTGATGGATCATTCAGTTCCTATGAATATATCCAGGATGCCCTGCTCAGGCTTCAGATTGGCTTCGATAAGGGGAAAATAGATATGGGAATTGTCCTGGTCACTGCCCAACGAAGTGAAAAAAGCAAACTCGGGACTACGAGGGACCTTATCTTTCAGGAAATAGAGATGCTGCATCCCACCATATCATTGCCAGTAACGATTGTCCTGTTTGATCTGGGAAGACCTGGGGAACTCTATGAACAGGGGCAAGCTTCAATAGCTCCGGTTAAGACAGATGTTCCAGCAGAGACTAAAAAGGCCGAAACCAAAGCGGTTGAAGAAACCGGAAACATGGAAGCATCTCCGGCCACTGATCAAGCTGATACCGGGATTGATGAACATTACAACGCCGAAGTTGTCGCCTACCATGAAGCTTTGAAGAATAAGAAGAAACCCCGCGCCAAGTCCAAGAAAGCAGCTCTTCAAGAACAGGCAGCAGCCTGAATCATAAAGCCTGCAACAAACTTCTTCAATAAACCAATCGGGAGCCGCCCGTCCGCTTTCATGGATACGCATCCTGTAGAGTCGTCAGGAAAAATATAATGCATCAGGCGGTGCAAGATGATTCTCCCGATTTCAATTTCATAAGCCCTTATGAATTTAACCAAGGAGGAACCTATGCCCATTGAAAAGGTAATGGAGGCACTCAACGGATATGAAGCCAAAGCAGCAGCGGATATTCGGTTGGATCACGAGATTGGTGCTGATCCCTATGAATCTGTAGGAAGGCACATCCTGATCAGAAAAATCAAGAAGCTGATCGTCAGTGAATTAAAGGTCAACATTCAGGAGGTAACCTAATGCCCACATTCAAAACAGGAAATATGTTCAAGGTACCAGGTTTGAAGATCGTGACCACCAATTCATTCCTCACAAAAGACAGAAGATTGGTCATGGGAAGAGGCGCTGCATGGACACTGCTAACGCGGATCCCAGATATTGACAGGATATTTGGAAGGATGGTCTTTGATACCTGCGGTCACTTGGGAACTTATGGCCTTCTCATGTACGGCAAATATGGCGCAGCTCAGATCAAACATCATTTCCGTAACAAAGCGGATCTTGATCTCATTGCCTTTAGTATGGCTTTCCTTGCCGATGAAGCGAAAGCAAAGAGTTATATTTATCACATCAACTATCCGGGGATTGGAAATGGGGGCCTGGATAAGGACATCGTCAGACCGATTCTCGATATACTGCCAGATAATGTCTATGTCTGGGAAAAAGCGGAGCATCAAGATGACACGAATAATCATTGAACTGGAAGGCGGCTTGATCACGGAGGTGTATTGCTCGGATCCTGATGCAGATGTTTCCGTGATGGACAGGGATGTCCTGAAATATGGTGAACTTGAAGCGGAAGATGAAGAGGAACAGCGCGCCTTGATAATGAAGGCTGAACAGGAGATCCAAGAGAAGGGACTTACTGCGATTTAATCTTGCTTGACAAGAAAGGAGGTTGCCTCATCGCATCCTCCTCAAATCCAACAGGAGGCTTATGATCTACGAGATTACTTTAAAAGGCTGTGATGATGAGACCGTATTTACCATTGAACTCACTGAGCAGGAAAAGAGCCTGATTGATCATATCTCGGAGTTGAGTCTCTTGACCAGTCATTATGAGTGTATGCCGAAGATGTATATTAGAGAAGCATCATGGGAGGAAAACCAATGAACAAAGATCTCATGAGATTCGTGCCGATGAACACCATGATCAATAGTTACCAGATGGCCGTTAAGGAGGTCGATGAAGCATTCCATCACCTGGCTGCCGCGAAGAAACACCTCAAAGATATTTACGGAGACAACGGGGGGCAATGGAGAGCGGAGGTCATAAAGGCAAACCTCTATTATGGGGATTTAGATCAAGCCGCCCAACAGAATAAAGATGCGATGAAAAAGACCATGTGGGGCTTCATCGTTGAAAAAACACAGATTCGGCATCTGCTTACGGAAAAGAAAAAGAAAGAACTGGACAGAATGATTGAGGATGAAACGCTTCCAGAAGTGGAAACAGAAACCGTTCAGGCATTCATCTCGAATCTCGCATGTAACCTTCCCAACTTATTCAAGGAAGCCTGTTGTGAAGTATTTGACATGCTTAGGCCGCCGAGATCTGAATACAAGACCAATACAGGATTTGAAATAGGGTCAAAGGTGATCATGAACTACATGGTTGATTGGTCTTATGGAAGCTGTATGCTCGAATATCGCCGGGAACAGAATTTGATCAACCTGGACAATGTATTCCATCTCCTGGATGGCAAAGGCAACACAAAATATCCTCACGATCTGGTCACTACAATCAAGACGGCAATCAGAGAGAACCGTTGGGAAGCGGAAACAGAGTATTTTCGCTGCAAGTGGCATAAGAAACGAAGCCTGCACATCACATTTAAGCGCCTGGATTTGGTTCAAGAGCTTAACCGCATAGCTGGCGGCAATAGAATAAAATCCATCTAACCCCTTTCAGATTTCATAAACAATTAACCTTTCAAAGAGGAGGTAATACCTATGTCACACATGACGACCCTTGCAAGAGTCCATGAAAGAGTCGAGAATATGTCCCGCAATCATGTTGATCAATTTATCAAGGTCAAGGACATATCATTTAATAATCTTGACACCATCAGGATTGGAGACAGAACACACCTATTACGGCCAGTTGCCCAGCAGTCCATTTCCTATCGCTTGGGGATTCCGATTAACTATCTGAGACGGTGTCCGCAGGATATTCAGGCATTAAACATGAACCATTGGATTCGAGAAGAATCCCATGAAGAGCTATTCTTCCGATTCGATGGCCAGGATGTGAGAGCCGTATTCACACCGAGATACATCCCTACCGACAACAGAGAGGTCATGCAGAAACTGGATGCCCTGAATTATGAACCTGACACCAGAGTGCAATGCAGTCTGGATGACGAATTCATGTCCCTGAGCATCCCAGATTCCAAAGAGACCTTTCAATTCAATGGCGAAAGGATGACCCCCGGCATATCGGTAAGCAATTCAGAAGTGGGACTGGCGTCATTATCCATAGCAGCATTCATGTTGAGATTGGTCTGCACAAACGGGATGATTTCCAAAACTGAAGTCTCCGCTTCATATCGGCATGTCTCAACGAAGATCCTTTCAGAATTGCCGGGAGTATTGAGCAATGTATCTCAGGAACTGGGAAGGCAGAAAGAGCAGGTCCGGTTATCACTGGAAAGCAAGGTTGAAAATCCTGAGAGCACCATCAACAATTTCAATCGGCAGTTTCTACTAAACAAGGAAGAGAAGGAAGCTGTGGAATGGGCAATGCCTCTGGAATATGGGCAGACGATGTTCAATGTCGTCAATGTCTATACCAAGGCCGCCCAGTATCAGGAATTACCGGCAGAAAGCAGCTTTCGTTTGCAGAAGGTTGGCGGGATGATCATGGCGATGGTGAAGTAGGACAGAAAGAAAGAAATGGCCGGCATGGATTTCCTGAGATGGGAATCTGTGCTGGTTATTTTTTTGGGTAATTATTTAATAATGACGGAAGCGCATACATTTTATCCAACTTGATGCTGAACCTGAATATTATTTATCCACACTTCTGCTGGATGGCGTAAAGCAAAGAGGTCTATCGAGACACCTTTCTGCAAATAAGCATTCATTATTAAGAAGATGCACTGTTTACGAATCGCTTGGCACGGCATATGCTGTATACAAAGCCAAAACAAAACATTCTCGAAAGGAGAAATCTAACCATGAAAAAAATAGCCATGACCTTTATTACAAGTCTAATTGTGATGCTTTTTTCGGTTTCCGCTTTTGCATATGGTCCAGGTTGGCAAAATGGCAACAGGTTTGATAATCGTGACAGGTATGAGAGACCACATTACCAATATGACAATCACGACCGGCGAGTGTATTATCAGCATGCCTACTATGTTCCTGTTCGTACATCTCAGCCAGTCGTATATGTTCCAAGACCTTGGATACCTGGCATAACCATTTCCTTGCCAAATGTCAGCATTCAGTTCCGTTAGGAGATAAAGGGGCAGTCATTGATTTTAAACTCAACCTGTCCCCGTATCACAATAAAATGCCCACAAACAAAAGCCCCTCGAAGAATTTTATTTCTTGCGAGGGGCTAACAAGATCCACCTATGCCGTCTTGTCATTTACTGGAGTCCATCATTTAAATCCTTGGCCTTTTACGGGTGATAATCACCGGCAAGAGACAAACTATGGAATCAGTAAGTAGCCATCAATGATGAAATCAAAATGCGAGTCCGTTTATTCTTGGGGTAATTAAAGATATTCACCAGTTATTTTGAGACGCATCGTCATTTCCTTCAGGATCGAAAAGACGATTTGCGGGTTTTCTGTGAGAATGACATCGAAATTATCACGTGAGATGCCGACAAGCTGTGTATCTGGTTCCTCGGCAATGGCTGTGGCGGTCCTGGCCGTATCGATAAGCATGGACATTTCACCGAAGTAGTCGCCTTTTTTCATGATCCGGATAATCTGACTATTTTTCAAAATATTAACCGAACCGGACAGCACATAGAACATCATGTTGCCCTTTTCCCCTTCCTGAAAGACCATATCGCCTTGATTAAAGTGCCTGATGAACTTTCGGATGAGTCTGCCGGGCACGCCGGTATCTTCAAGAAATATTCTTTTTAGAAGCAGAGCTTCTCTCTTTCTGAAGTTGACCATGATTTCAGCGCCGAACAGGGTGACAAGAAAACAGTAATAAACCCAGATGATCATAATGAATATCATCCGGAGGGACCCGAACGTCTGGCCATAGCTGGGATTGGCTCGAAGATAGCCCGCGAAAAGATCTCTCATGCCAATGATGAGAATGGTCGAGACCAGGGAAATTGTCACAAGACGGCGGAGGTTGAATTTGACGGGCAGAAATGTTTGATAAAAAACGATCATACAAAACATGGCCACGGCAAGTGATACAAGGATATTGAATGTAATAAAAAAGTGGCCATTACGCAAAACCTCATAGTTAATGGTAGAGAAAACGATCTCCCCTCCAATAAGGCAGAAGAAAAGTACCAGGATGATAGCCGCCGACAGGGCATTCATGCCTTGCGTTTTGAGAAAAGACAATTCGCTGTTGATGCTGAATATTTTTTGGAAAGCGGTCCTCATGGTATCGGTGAGAGACATTATGGAAATAAAAACGAAGCTAATGGTGATGATTCCCCATGTCGTCGTGTGTTTTGTCAAAACAAATAACTCTTTCAATGAAAATCCGCCGGCCAATGGAAATAAATGGTTGATGAGGTTTTCGATACCGTTAGTCACGCTTTGTGACAAAGGGGCGTAATTGCCCATCAGATAAGAAACAAGAAAAAGCAGAGGAATAAGTGAAAAAAAGCCGTAAGTAGCCAGCGCCGCTGACATCTCAAAACTATTGTTTTTCAGAAACGATTGTATCGACTCTCTGATGATCAGCAGGGTAAGTCCAGAGGAATGACTGATTTGTTCTTTTCGCATACTTTTTCCGCACTCATTAGGTAATGCCCCATGCATATGGAAAGCTGATAGCATTGTCGGTAGATATATATTCCCTTCCTCACACCGGCGCATAGAAACAGCGTTTCGGTGATGTCACTTTCCCTTCCTTCTTCAGCTTATCAATGATCTTAGAGACCTCATCCTTGTCCATTTCAGCTTTCTTGGCGATATCTCCAGGTCGCAGATGCTTTCCTTCCTTTTTCATTGCATCCAAAACAGTTTTTTCTTTTGAATCCATTTTTCTCTATCCTTCAATATAACGAATGCTGTGCCTTAAGAGTAGTTAACATATCCTTCAGTTCTTTTCACACTTTGAAGATTCTTATTCACAACAGAGTGCCTTCTTTAAATGGGAAACTATTTCATTTTTGATGGCAGCTTGATCGTTTCGCCGGCAACCATAAAAACACCTTTCCCAAGATGATGAATTGTCTTAGGGTCTTTCCTTGATGGATCAATCCAAGCTTTGAGCCCTTCAAGGATAAAGAGGTTGTATTTATTGACCATTCTCGTATCGATGATCTTACATTCAATATTGAGGTAGCACTCGTCAATGAGCGGGACCTTAACGCAAGCTGCAGCCATTGGCGTTAGAGCAAAGGCATTAAACTTGTCCACCTTCCGTCCAGATGTGTTTCCACATTTTACGACCTGTTCAGCCAGTTCCACTGTCGGGATATTGAGTACACATTCCTTGGTCGCCTTTAATATTTCGAATGTGTAGTTCCGGTCACTGATCACACAACTAATGATCGGCGGCTCGAAATCTATCATCATATGCCACGACATGGTCATGATGTTCGTCCGTTCTTTGTCGGCGGTTGTTACCATTAAGACCGGACCCGACTCGAGCAAGCGATAAACCTTTGACAATGGAAAAGATTTTTTCTTCATCTTGTTACCTCCGTTAATGGCAGCTTCTTGAACAGATCAGTAAAAACTTTAATGGGTTGAGCACCGACTATCTTGTGTTTTTCATTTATGATGAAGGTCGGCACCCCCGTCAGTTTGATCTTAATCCCTTCTTGCTTTGCTTCATCCAATCGCAATTTGTAACGCTTTTCTGAAATTGCCTTCATCATATCTTCGGTGTCCAGTCCGCTTTCTAACGCAACAGATTTGATGACATCCATGCTTCCTATGTCTTGGGCTTCCGTGAAATAGAACCGGAACATATTTTCATGAAAACTTTCATATTTCCCCATGTCACGGGCATATTCAGAGGCTTCAAGAGCAAGGCGTGAATTGGATAGGAGAGTGCGATTGCCAAAAACAATCCCAAGCTCTTTACCACGCTGGCGTAGGTGCTCGTACATCTGGGAAACGTCATAACCTTTGAATCTTTCAGATAGCAGTATCCCTTCATGTGGTGTCTCGGGATGGAGTTCATAGCTGATCCAGGTATCGTGGATGTCGTACATCTTCTTTAGTTGGTCGACAATGCCCTTGCCGATATAGCAGAATGGTCAGATGTAGTCGGAAAAGATTCTTATTTCGATGCTCATCTCATGCCCTCATGACAGATTTTGCAGATAACACGAGTCCTTTTTTTGTTGATCATCACTTATCCAACAAGATACCTTTTCGGATAAATGTTGGAATATCCAGAGAATCGTCATCTGAAGAAGATATTACCAATTCAGACCGGCGCCTTTGCTCAATAGTCTTACCAAAAGCCGCAAAGTGAATCTTGTCGATGATCTCTTTCAATTCCTCATAATCAAAGACTTCCAAAGCTCTTGCCGCTGTCAGATAACCATCAATGTATTGCTGGCGATCTTTAGACTCCGTATCCTTCCGTTTAATTTCATCGTAATGCTCATTTAAAACCTGAGCGAGTATGTCAATATAGCGTTGTTTGTTGATCATATTTCAGATGACTCCTTGTATGATTATTTTTTTGAATCAACCATTCCCTTCAACTCTTTGCCCACCTTGAAATGCGGTAGCTTCTTTGGCCGTATATCAACATTTTTCCCTGTCTTCGGATTCCTTCCTTTGTATGCCTTGTATTCCCTCACCGTAAAACTCCCCAGACCCCTGATCTCGATTCTGCCTCCCTTTTTCAACGCATCTGTGAAGCCTTTCATGATTTGATTGATTATGTCTTTTGCCTGCTTTCCGGTCAGATTTTCTTTACCGGCAAGAGCCTCGATAAGATCTAATTTGGTCATGCTGATTGTCTCCGTTGATTTGTTTATTATGTTGATTTTTGTGAATGATATGACTATGTTGATAGATATGTCAATGGAAATTGAAATTCAAGCTTTTCTTTGAATGGATGTTGGCTGTGACAAATAGCAGGATATTGTGAGGAGGATTATTTTCACTTAGCCTTCTAATGGATTGTTTTTTCGCCGATGCAGAGACCCATTATTAAAATAATGCAGCTGTAGGGATAATTTTACGATATGCAGAAACATGAAATTGTTATCTGGTAAGCCCTTCTTTACAAGAGCGAGGATTCAACTTATTCTTCGAAGAATTGTACTCCCGTTTTTCGCAGTTTATTCTGTCCTTGCCATTCCCACTGCCATCCGCGATATGAACATCCGGAGCAACCAATATGCCGCTGTTCTTCTTTCCGATCATGCCCTCACCAAATATGATTACTGGGCATCTCCGTCCGCGTTTTTTGGTTCATACATTACCTGGACGCACTACTTCAACAATAAGGATATGAAGGTTAAATGGTTTTTGAGGGCAAAAAGCGCGGATCTAAAGAGAGTGCTTAGAGATGTTAATTGCCAGACCATAGTCCTTGTGGGGCATGGAAGCGTGAATACCTGGAAGGCAACGGATGTGGTGGTTTCAAACCTGGAAGTTGAAGGAATGATGAACGGTATACCGAAAAAGAAGGGCGAATGGTTACAGCTAACTTGTGGAGAAGAAGACTTTTCTCCTGTAAAAATGGGAGAATTGGTAATGGATAAGGGAAATGTCCACACATATGACGAGGCAGCAACAACGTATATGTTTATTGCGGATGCCATTTTTTCTTTCAAATATCTAAAAAACTCGGACAAATTTCATTGAATTTTGCAGAGATTATAGATTTTTATGCTGCATCCTTTAAATCAACAAATTGTTTACCTCTGTGAATATGTTGGTTTAATCAAGAATCAAGGATTTCGTTTCCGATATTAATATGATATGCTTCGCTTCACCAATAGAATTAAATGCAATTTGCGGTATATGGAGAGACCATTCGATTTGACTCAAGGGAGGTTTTAAATCAATATATTAATGTCAAAGCAGAAGAAATCGCAGTTCATGAAAGTGTACAGTCATCAGAAACAGTCACAAAATAACCATTAAAACCGCTTTTCACAAAGGAGGACCAGAGCATGAAAGCTAAAAAGCTGTTGGGCAAAAAAGAAGTGGCAATGTGCAACGGAACGGTATTTGTGGATCAATTTACTGATGGTATTCTTGACCCCAGGAAGCCGATGTTGGGACCTGTTAGGGATAATGGTTATATCGTGGCCAACACTGCGCCTGGATGTTGGGGGCCGATGATTACTCCAGAATTAAAAGGCGGCCATGAAGTGACTCAGCCGGTAGCGGTAGAGGGTGCCAAAGTAGGAGATGCGATCGCCATCAGGATCAAAGATATCACGGTTACTTCGTTAGCTACCGCTTCAGGGAATGACAGTGCGGTTGCAGATCGTTTTTTGGGAGATCCATATGTTGCCAGGCGTTGCCCTCATTGTGACATTATGTACCCGAAAACAAGTGTTAAAGGGATTGGCTCTAAGGCGATACGATGCACTAAATGCGGCAAGGAAATTTCCCCTTTTACCTTCACCAATGGATATACTATCGTTTTCGACAGTAATTATTCTGTGGGAGTCACTGTGGATCGTAAAGCTGCCGAGAAAATTGCACGTCAGGCCAACCAGTATTCATCAGTTCCCGCAAATTCGGTTCAGCACCCCATTCTCACCTTTGCTCCTCACGATCTGGTTGGGATTGTCGCTCGCCTGCGTCCATTTATGGGTCAGTTGGGGACAACTCCGTCTATTCCCCTGCCTGATTCCCACAATGCCGGCGATTTTGGATCATTTCTTATTAACGCTCCTCATGAATATGGCATTACCGCTGAACAGCTAGAGAATCGCACTGACGGCCACATGGATATTGATGCTGTCCGGGCAGGAGCGATCCTTGTTTGCCCGGTTAAAGTACCTGGAGGAGGCATCTATGTAGGCGACATGCATGCCCTCCAGGGCGATGGTGAGATTGCCGGTCATACGGCTGACGTTGCCGGTACTGTCACCCTACAGGTGCATTTGCTCAAAGGTCTGAAACTTGAGGGACCTATTCTCTTCCCCGTCCTTGAGGATTTGCCTTTCCTGGCGCGACCGTTATCAGCAGAAGAGAATAAACGGGCTGAATGTTTAGCTAAATCTTGGGGTATGAGCGCTTTGGAAAAGTCAGTCCCGATCTCAATTATTGGAACGGGACCTAACCTGAACGCTGCCACAGACAATGGTCTTGCACGCGCCGCCAAGTTGCTTGACATGACGCTTCCGGAAGTATTGAATCGAGCCACGATCACTGGTGCAATAGAAATCGGTCGTCACCCGGGAGTGATCCAGGTTACTTTCCGGGTACCGTTGGATCGTTTGACCCGATTGGGATTGTCGTCCTTTGCAAAGGATCAGTATGGGATAGATTGAGATCCAATCTCAATCATGATTGTTTTCATATTGGAAGAACAACAATGGAAAGATCATCAAAACCCCGTTTCTCGAAAGAATGCGGGGTTTTGTATTTGATACTGAATCCTTTCTGGTGTGTTGATAGATAGGGAGCAGGAAAGACAAGAAAAACAAAACTGCAAATACAAAGCGAGGGCGGAGTGATTAGGCCAGATCAATGAAAACCGTTTGAAATGCGCATATACATGACAGTCAATTTTCCCTTGACAGCCTGGACACGCTCCTCCTAAGCAATAATAGACATATAGGTAGAATTGGTGTAGCTTTACTCCGGAAATGAACAGTGAATGTATGTGTATTAATAAGCGAGGAGGCAACTATGAACTTTGACCCAACACCAGAGCAAGAGCTTCTAAAAGACAGAATTACCGATTTTTGTGAAAATGAATGTGCTGTAGAACTGAAATCTATGTTGGAGAGTGGAAGTGTATTTCCTTCTGGTCTTTATAAAAAGATTGCCGCCAACGGTTTTTTTGGAATCCCGTTTCCCGCCGAGTATGGGGGAGCCGATGGAAATATGATGGATGTCATGATGGTTACTGAGCAAATGTCTTTTTACAGTCATGACTTGGCATTGATCTACATGGTTCCAGTCGTTTTCGCCGGCATGTTTCTTCTTGCCAACGGTACGGAAGAACAAAAGGCAACTTTTCTTCCCAGGATCATCGCCGGAGAACTGAAATATGCATTCGCCATGACGGAACCGGAGGCAGGTTCGGACCCAAGAGGCATGACAACCTATGCCGCAAAATCTGGTGACGAATATACTATAAGCGGAACCAAGTACTGGACAACGGGGGCTTCCGTAGCCGATTATATCATCATGGTAACGTTGACTTCACAGGAAAAAGACCAAGCCCGTGGGATGACTGTTTTCATCGTCCCGTCTTCATCGGAACACCTTGAAATCACTCCCATCCCCAAGCTGGCGGGAAATGCTTACCCTTCCTGTCAGTTGGTACTTGATCGGGTTACTGTTCCAGCCGAAAATATAGTGGGGGGAGCGAGAGCCATTAACACCGGGTTGTCACAATTAAGGAAGACTGCTGATATTGAGCGATTATGTATTGCTGCCAGTTGCATCGGCACAGCTTCAGCCATTTTGAAAGACTGCGTCGCTTTTGCAAAAAGTCGGATTCAATCAGGCAAGCCCATCATACAATTCCAATCAATAAGCCACGATCTTGCCGATATGGCAACCAACATAGAGGCCATGCGCTGGATGACATATCATGCAGCTTGGCTCAGATCAGAGAATAGAGAATGTTTCAAGGAAATCAGCATGGCCAAACTATTCTGTTCCGAAATTCTGAACACGATTGTGAAAAAAGGCATGCAGATCTTTGGCGGTCGTGGATATTCCATGGAATACTCTATGCAGCGTTACTTAAGAGAGAGTTTCCTCTCGTTTTATGCAGGTGGAACATCAGAAATCCAAAAAAACTTAATAACTCGATACCTTTGAGGGGTAACAGATAAATTCTGAAAGCTACTGACTTGCTTTAGCAGTGGGCGCAGGATGCGTCAGAAATATCTTTCATCCATAACCTTTTGGGGGATAGTAATGTGAAAATCACACAGCGGTACTGCTCTTCCCCGATGGTACCTTGGCCATAAGTGATCATCAATTAGGATGCCCCTTTCTTTCAAATACAAGTCCTCACATAGGTAAATTTGGCCAGCCAATGAATCCCATTCGAAAGCGCGCATACATCTGAAAGCCAATTTCTCCCTTTTGGAGTGGATCCACTCCTTCCTGAAAGGGAGCGTTCGACATTTTTCGGGGAAATACGCTATTTCGAAGGGCATTCATTATGAGCTGTTGCCATTTTTCCCATGATTTACCAACTTGGTTATTGGTCTTTATTAGCACAAAATACCCATGGTGAAAATTCAATAGTGCTGATTTTATGATCTAATTATCTCTTTTCATTCTTCATGAAATAAAGTAGGATTGCACGAAATTTTGGTAAATACCAACCAAGCATATTAATTGTTATGTGGGCTGAACAAGATGAAAGTATATAAGTATCTTCAGGAACAATATGTCGATTCTTTTATAAATAAGGGGCAGATACTTTTTAGATCACTATCATACTTTAAGGATTATGAAGACTGTATTCGTGGGGATAAATTTGAGGGAACAAAAAAATTTAAGCCTATAAATGGACTGGAAATAACTAAAGCCACTGGCGAACGATTAATTCTCCCATATTCATTTGAGTCAACTGTTAAAACAGATGATATTTTTGTGTTTTGTACCAGTATGGTATTAAGTGAGGAACTTGCACAGGAGTTTGAGTCAAATGTATGTATTGAAATAAATGTTGACGATTTTTCCTTAAAACTCAAAGCTGATCTATTTTCTATGCAAAAGGTAACACACAAGAAGATATTGTCTCAGAATGTTGAATACTATCCAGAGACAAAGCCACCAATAGTAGATTGGGCATTGCCTGAGAAAATAATTATGTCCAAACTTGATTGCTTCAAAAGACAAAAGGAATACCGATTTGCATTCTGCTTTGGTGATGCATTCAGTATTGGTTCAACAACACATCGCCTTGTTAAAACTAGTAATGATAAACAATTTGTTGCATCAAACTACAGTCATCAAATATTACAATTGGGAAGCATAAGCGATATTTGTAAAGTACATAGAATCACATAACCCGTCGCTCAAGCCGATCGCAGCCCGCTGGGCTGCTCCAGCTTAGCTTTTCGTTGTCAATAAAAATGATGGAAATTGACTTAATGGAAATTGACTTAAGCGCACAACATGATCTTGTAAATATAGAAAATGAAAATGCTGAGATATTCAGGGTTTTAGAAATATCCAGACTATTTGATTTATTTGAATCAGAACTACTATGGTTAACGGCCCCTAAATTATGGGATGATCCTTATGAAAACTTCTTAAAACATATTTATGGAATATCAGCATATGAAGAATCTGTTCGAATAAGTTTTGAAGGGTATTCTAAATATTTATTTGGTCAATGTTGGACACTTAATGAAGAAACAGATGCTATATGGAGGATATACTCACCCAATAAGGATAGAGTAAAAATTAAGACGACCATAGCAAAGTTACAAAAACAAATTCAAAAGGTAAAAGACTCAGGATTTTACTCTTATATCGGAAGGATTATATATCTGCCCGAGAATGAAATTATAAAACGCATAACTGATGGGATTAAAGATCCGTTTAATTTCCATCCTGATAGCTTGATTAGAAAACATTATCTAGTAAAAAGAAACACTTTTGCATACGAAAACGAAGTCAGGATAATGGTAAGTTTGCCAAGACCACCAGATAATTACAAAAATGCGATATATCAAGATCATGAAAATTTAGATCTTTGCTATTTACTCTTAGATAATGCCGTTGAACTTATTGATGAGATTGTCTTTGATCCTAGAATGCCAGATAGTTTGGTCAAAGCCTATACATTATATCTTCGCGATAATTTCAAATTTAACAAGGATATCTATAAATCAAATATCTATTCAAAGCCGATAATTAAAGAACAGGTTAAATCAAAATATTGGTAAGATGATATTTATAAATGTTTGATGAATAGAATAAAGAAAAGGAGATGATATCAATTTCATTCACGCATATCTCACTTAATAGGGAAAGTATAAAACGCCAACAAATCACTCCAGCCGACCCGTAAAAAGCGCGGTACAAATAGCACGGTCAGTGGCCGGGCGGATGACCTCTAACGTTAGGCATATCGAATGATGTTTGATTATAAAAAATCATTTAATGAATTACTGACTTCAAGAAATGGAATCGAAGTAGATTCTATTCATTTTGTATCTGACGAAATATATATCAAAGATGAAAAGGAAATATTGTCATATGTTGGATTAGAATCATATGTGCCCATATTTTTCTTTAACAAAGGAATTCCATATCCCCCCGGAATGGGGCGGCAGACATCAAAAAACTTGCGTGGTGCAAATATTTGCACACGGAAAGATTCAAAAATTAAGCACGTTATCATTTTACCAGAAGAGGTCATAAAAGGAACAAACCACAATACAGAGTCTCAGGACAAGATAAAGTATCTGCTGCAATTGTGTGCATTACTTCATGAGCTTGGCCATGTGGAAGACATGCAAAAATCGATTAACTATTCTTTCGGCGATAAACCTACGGTTAAACTCTTAGAAGCAGAAGCTTATGCTTATACTTATACTTTGAATTATCTTAATCGCGCAGGTGCCACAAAAGCACGTAATATGCTTGCCGATGCCCTTTATAAGTTGAATCAATCAAACAGAAAATATGATAATAATCTCTATCAACAAATATGTGTGTCTATTGGCAAAGGTCGCTTAAAAAAATGGATAAAAGCCTAAAAAGGCAATACAGCCGATCGCTATGCTCCGGCTGATATTTTCGTTACTTTGTTTCGAACCGTTATCCTCAGTTTTGATGAATGACAACTGCTCAGCAGTTGTAGATGGACACAATGTCCAGAGCAGGTCATAATTTTCTGAATTGCAGTCAATTCCTTCAAATACAAGTCCTCACATAGGTAAATTTGGCCAGCCAATGAATCCCATTCGAAAGCACGCATACATCTGAAAGCCAATTTCTCCCTTTTGGAGTAGATCCGCTCCTTCCTGTATTTGTTGGGCTGATAATTTTCCATGGTGTAGTAGATTTTAAATGGAAATTCTGATAGTGTTTCCATGTGTTGAAAGGCAGTTGACAAAGTTCCATCCCGTGCAACCATGATGGAGGGATACATGGACTGGCTGACAAAACCCCGTTACTTAAAAAAAGGATCGGGGTTTTTTTATTATGGATCTGCAGTGGAGCTCGGTCATTTAACCCTTGTCGATGCCTCTCTCTGCGAATTCAGTAACAGTTGTGGCTATTCTCGGTATCGCGTGGCTGTGGGGTGCGAGCGCGGGGAGGATACAAGCACATGAAGCGTTTTGCAAGAGGCTCAGAGTGGCGAAAATGGGATCTCCACGTTCATCCGCCAGGCACCAAACTGAGTGACGGATATGGGCTCAGTGACGGAAAGCCGAATTGGGATCGGTTCTGCCAAGTCATCCATGGCTCCGATGTGCAAGCGATTGGCATCGCTGACTACTTCTCACTCGACGGCTTCTTTGCCTTCAAGGAGAACTACGACCGTCTCTACCCGCACTCCGAGAAGGTCTTCTTCCCGAATCTTGAGCTGCGACTAAACGAGGCCGTGAACCGCGCCACGGAAGTCGTCGATTTCCATGTTATCTTCCCGCCCGATCTCTCTCGCGAGAAGGCGACGGAGTTCCTGGGCGGGCTTAAAACTCAGAATACTGATGAAAATGGCAAAAAGCAATCCTGCGCACAGCTCAAGACCCACGACGACTTCGAGAAGGCGACTATATCACGCGAAGACATCGAGAGCGCCGTCAAACACTTCGTCGGTAAGAAGGCGGTTACCACCGATTACTTCCTCCTGATTGCCGCCGTCAACAGCTGTGGGATCCGCGCTGACACGAGTAGCAAGCGCAAGATGAATCTGGCGGATGAAATCGACAAGTGCGCTGATGGGTTTTTTGGCAACCCGATGAACACGGACTACTACCTGAATCCAAAGCGCCTTGAGGCCCCTGATCAGAGGATAGCTCCTAAACCGGTCTTCGCTGGCTGTGATGCCCACAGCTTCGATGACTTGGAAGCTTGGTTGGGTACTGAAGTGACAGGGAGCAACAAGAAACACGTAACTTGGGTCAAGGCAGATCTGACCTTCGAGGGTCTTCAGCAGACCTTGATTGAACCATCCGAGCGGGTTAGGATTCAGGCCACTGCACCGGACAAGAAGGAGCCCTACAAGGTCATCTCAAGGATCACCTTCACAGACTCAAGTGACTTCCCATCCGAGGTAGTCTTCAATCCCGGCCTTAATGCGATCATCGGCAGCCGTTCATCAGGCAAGTCGGCTCTGCTCGCCTACGTGGCGCACGCAGTGGATCCTGGCTACGCAGTCAGGCAGCAGGTCGCGGCTACCGGTATGGATGAGAGCGATGTTGGTCCGGGGGCATCGGTAACATGGGCTGACGTCAGAAACATCAAGTACGCAGTCGAGTGGGCGGCGTCCATGGCCACAACCGGACAAGTGATCTACATCCCTCAGAACTCCCTTTATGCGATCAGTGAGCGGCCAGACGACATCACAGCCAAGATTCAGCCCACGGTGTTTCGCTATGACCCCGACTTCGAGGCGAAGTTCTGTAGGACGGAAACTGATGTTGAGGGCCGTAATGAGTCCATTCGGGACGCCGTCACAGACTGGTTCTCGCTGGCTGCTGAGATTCGAACGCTGACTGAGGAGATTCGTGGCCTCGGCGATCGGGAGGCAATCACTCAGCGGCAGACTGAGCTGACTGAGCAGATCAAGACCCTGCGAGAGTCTTCAGCTCTAACCGTCGAGGAGGTAGAGCGATATCAGCAGGTGGTGGGCGACATCGGCAAGAACGACACCCGCCTCAAGGAAATCGAGCGGGAGCAAAGAGACCTGGGGCCATATGTTGTGCCTTGTGCGGAAGAGGGAATGTACGAGGCGACAGACCAAGTCGCGGTCACTATCAGCATGACCCCGGCTCCGGCAATCATGCCGAGCGCCCTGCAGATCAAACTCCAGACCCTGCTCGACGCTGCGCAAGAGCCTTTGCTCGACAGTGTGAAATCGGGTCTTGCGGTCTATCGTGTTGCTCTGGATACCGAGCAGCGGGAGATGACTGAAGCCAACGAGAAACTTCGCAGCGACAACAAGGAACTGATCGAGAAGAACGTTGCGAACGTTCAGATCGCTGCTCTGGTAGAGGATCTGAAGGACCAGAAGGAGACTCTGGCCGAGATCGACAAGAAGGCAGCCTTGTCGAAGAAGAAGAAGGATGAGCAGCGCAAGCTGCTGACCTCAATCGACGTCCACATCAAGGCGCGCGATCTCCTGCTGAAGTCGCTCGCCGATGACTTCAACGCTGCGCACTACACGCTTGACGACATAACGTTCACCATTGAGGTCGATTTCGACCCCGAGGATCTTGATCGAATCTCTATCGGCTTCAACAAGCACGAGATCAGCCCCTACATAGTTAGCCAGAAGCGCGTCGATCTGGGCAAAGTGCTTTCGGAGTCTGGTAAGTTTGTTGAGTACATGGGTGCGGGCAAGCAGAAGCTGAAACAAGGGGAGCATGCTGCCACCCTGGTGAAGACAGTCCTGACGGCAACAAGGGATGTGCGGTTCGTCGCATCTCTAGAAGGCGATCGCATTGGCGGCTTCCGCAGGTCATCAATGACGCCAGGCAAACAGGCGCTGTTTGCCCTGACTCTGATTCTCGCCGAATCTGGCGAACCGTGGCCGCTCCTGATTGACCAGCCGGAGGATGATCTCGATAGCCGTTCAGTCTGCGAGACCATCGTCAAGGACTTGATGAGACGGAAGCGCGAACGCCAGGTCATCATGGTCAGCCACGACGCCAACTTGGTCATCGGTGCGGACTCTGAAGAGATCCTCGTGGCGAATCGCCACGGCGACGACCGGCGCAACAAGGACGACAAGATGTTCTCATACTTGACCGGCTCTCTTGAACACAGCAAGCCGAAGGATCCGAAGGTGAAGCTGGTGCTCGACTCTGCCGGGATACGTGAGCACGCCTGTGAGATTCTTGACGGAGGTGCTGAGGCCTTCCAGAAGCGCAAGGATAAGTACCGAATATGATCGGGACTATATTCGTTTCCCTGTCGAACCAGGCGCTGAAGCGCATCGTAGCCCTTCCTGGCTACCACCACATATTTCCGCCGTTAGCCGCAAGCGCAGATATGCCAAATAGTTAATGATTGCATTATTGAGCCAAGAATTACTGATCGACACATAATTGTTGGGCAAGGAGAGTGAAAAATGAAATCACCTCATAAACTGTTTTTTGCGATTCCTTTCGATTCGGCAACCAGGAATTTGTATGAAAAAGTCAGTCTGACAATAAGAAATCGAAATCCTGATATTACAACTGTAATTGGTAATCAAGAAATTGGTCCTTCACCAAGCTATTCAGACATCGCATCATTCAAGGCACAAAACCGAGAACTAACCAAACAATTTGTGAATCAGATTAGAGCTGCTGACATTGTTATCGCCGATCTAACTCATAATAACCCAAACGTACATGTGGAACTTGGCATAGCTTTAATGGAGAACAAGAATATCTTACGAGTGACAGGGCGATCTGTCACAGAATTGGGTTTTGATATTCGAAACCTAGAGGTGTACCAGTACAAAGATGAGGATCAACTCACTAAGACCATAGCCGACTACTTGGACATTTTCTTAGAGATTAAGAAGCTTCCAATCACAAATCAGTTTTCTCAGCTATATTTCAAGGAACCTCGACTTATTGAGCTTAGACCTTTACGGAAACAAGTTGAGCTTGACGCACATTCCAACTGTCCACCAGACTTTAAGATGAGGGACGGGGCGGTTAAAGCTGAATTTGAGATCCTTAATGCGAAAACTACAGATGATTGGTTTGGTATCTATTTTCGCGTTGGTGTAGACCTCTTAATGGGTGGTTACCTTGTGTATGTGCGACAAAACGGGTTACTAGAAATCGCGGTCTATCCTGGTCCCCAAGTTCTACAAGTCGTTAATATTGGACAACCAATGTCAGGTAGGCAGGTGTTGACGATAGAATTTGAAAATGACTACGCTGAAGCGCAAATAGGATCGGTAAAACTAAAAATATCTAATCTATCACAACAAACAATCGGCCAAGTATTTCCAGCAGCCTGGAACACTGATGTTGATTTACACTCATTTGAGATGATTTGCCGAGACACTATTGATTAGTAGATCCCGTACCAAAGGAGACAAATATTGATTCATTTTGAAAAGGCCCAACAAAGCAATCCAGCAGACATCTTACAGCCACCGCTGATTTCGTCATTAGCACAGAGAGAATATGAACAGATTACGAACCTGTTATGACAAACTTCAGAAGATATTGGGACACGCTACTGAGCCATACGAATCGGTGGCATTGGTCGAAGAATATCGTCAGTATTGGAAACCAGAGGAAACGCGGGTCATCCTCCTCGCTGAATCTCACGTATTCACGAGAGATGCAGATCGACTTATAACAATACCTCGGTTGCCCCGTCTTCCCGGATACCCTACCCAATATGCAAAATTTGTCTATTGCCTTGGTTATGGGGAAAAGCAATTGACTGAGAATACTTTGCATCCCAAGAGGGATGGTACACCACAGTTCTGGAAGATTTTCTATAGCTGCAACAATTGCATTCGTGATTCTCGCGATTTCACGCCGATTCTATCAAGAACGAACTATGAACAGCGAATTAGGAATAAGATCGAATTGTTAGTGTGCCTGAAGCAGAATGGCATATGGTTGGTAGACTCAAGTATCGTTGCCCTGTATGATAACGGAAAGAAACCAGGATACAAAACCATGGAATCCGTCATAGAACAGTCATGGCAAGGCTACGTGCGCGGAGTAATCGAGGAAGCAGCTCCAGAGCATATCATCTGCGTTGGAAAAGTGGTCTCCAATCTTTTAGAGGGGGAGATAAAGAAAATGGTCGGTAGTCATTATACGACATTATATCAACCCAATGCTTATCTTTCCTCGGAACACCATATGAGAAGCTATAAGTCATATAGCAGAATATGTTATAGAAGACAAAAACAGTACTGATAAGACGCTGGAGCCAATCGGCAACAAAGGGCGTTGCCTCTGGCTCAGCTTTTCGTTAAGTTGACTTATGAAATATGAAAAACCCCAAAAAAAGAATCCACATAGGATAACTGTCAATCAACACGTTTTCCCAGTTAAGAGTATTGAACGCTTCACTGATGAGAATGGGACAGTGGAAGTGAAGCTTATTACTCGAAACAAAATGATTAGTTTGCGACCTGATGATTCACTATTTTGTGCGAGGAGATGTTGGGATCAACGTGCCGAGGCTGGGTACATGAAGAATATTGAAGATTTATTTCAGAACTTAGCTGTAAAAGTTATCAATAGCAAAACGATACATCTGGGAGATGAGGATAACAGGATTGCAACTGATTTTTTTGCCCTTTGGCGTCTTCGCGCCTATAGAAATGCAAATCCAATACAAGATGTGCAACTCAAGGGCATTGCCGGCGAACAGCTCACGAAAGATGAAGAAGAGCATCTGGAAAAAAGTAATATAGTTTTTGCCAGGGGAGATAATGCTTCGGTCCCCAGCCGATTTATGAATGGAATAAATATTCAAATGGGCATTGATGGAATAACAAGTCAATTGGGGAAACTAAAATGGGGCATCGTCAGTTCAATAGAAGGCGAGTTTATCGTCCCTGAGACATTTTCTAACTATACCATTCTACCGATTTCGCCTAGAAGCATTTTGTTGGGCGATTCTGAGAATTTATTAATTCCCAGAAGTGGGGTAATTATAGTAAATCAGTTAGCTGTTTCATTTTGTCGAAATTATTACTTTGCGAAAAGAATATCAAATTGTCCAATAAAGGAAATTTAACAAGGGCAATTCACCGGAGCGCTATCGCACCCGGTGGTCTGTTCGTTACACGTCTCAAGTCGAAATTCACGACGTCCAGACTGTTCAAAGTCGTATAGGTAGATGTACACAAGCCCGTCATTATTGATATTTTGTCGTAATCAACCTTACTGATAACAAATACAAAGCGAGAAACTAAATTTTATTTCATTTTGCTGAATTGCGGTCGAAACATGCATATTGGGGAGATTGATTTTTCCGAAGATCAAGGGTATTTTTGCCTTCTGGAGTAGTCCCCATTTCGACCAGACACCCTGAAACTGGAAAGAAGGTGCCCATGGGATCTGTCGAAATCATTACATCGGTGCAGCGTCTTTGGCTATGGTCACTGGGCGAGAAAAAGGTCTTTGTTGAGGAGGCCGAGCAGCCAAGTATGAGGCCTCATTTATAATAATTGCGTAGGATAGTTCTTCCTGAATTATGCCAGAAAACGGACAAGAGACGGATGAGATAGATCAAAATATGATCGTTCAACAAGGAAGGTTAGGCAACCCCGCTTTATCGCTTTCATAGGTAATAAAATATCACACCTATATTTTGTGGTCATTATTTAATTGACATACAAGATAGTATTTCTTATATTTTCCACGCTAATATTGAACAGAAGGCGAATGATCTACCCGCCAAATAGAACCAATGTTGTGTGCGATTGCACGAATGCTGAATGCGGATTGACGGCGGTGATGATTAAGGACTCGGTATGGAATTTTACGAATCTGGTCTTACATTTTTCAGGGCATTAGAAGGCGTGCGCAAAGGACTGACGCGGTTTGCTGGTCCGTCGCGTGTGGCTTTACTGTTCGCACGCAGTAAAAGTGACCAACTTCGCGTGTGTGATTATTATGGCTTACTGAATGATCATAAACCCGCGATCAAGAAGCTTTTTGTTGATAACCCTTCATGGAGAGACAATGCTGAAGACACTTCGAAATGGCCACCCTTTAATTACGCCCAAGTTTTCGTAAATCCAGGACTCCATGATTTAATTGCTTTAGGTCAGAGGTCAAAATCACTTTTCTACCAACTATGGATGACAGAGCTTCACCCTGGACTGTGCAATCCAGGTCCAATTGAGAGATGGTTACAACAAGCTGCGTGGCTCTTATCGCATGACCTATCAGTTGGACCCGCTGGCACGTATTCTGAGGCCAGTAAAAATGCACTTGAAGGGTATGCCCCACAAGCGGTTCTTCACCACATTAACAGTACACTCAATAATTTCTTGAAACGTGAAACTAAGATGCAGGCCTCATTGATCGTCGATTCTATTCTAGGCATCTCAACATCAGTGGAAGAAGGAAAAATGCCCGAGGGGACTATTTGCTTTCTTGAGAGAGACCAGCTAGATCAGGTATCATTTGCTGCCAGATTCACGGATGAGGACGCACCTCAGCTTCGCTCGCACAAACACGTTGGCAAGGCACTTGCCGCTGTTGCTGATTCTGGATACTTTCTTATAGGTGATTGCAAGCTTATCCACGGCATTGGTCAGGGCGCACTTCCGGACTATGCCCTTATCGCTAAGTTTAGAAGAAAGCACGGTGATCTGAGCCTTGGGTCTAAGAAGGTCTGTGCATTCTCGCAGGGACGGCTGCTGGCTTACGCTCAGTATCCTGTCTTGCACGAGCTTGATTCGGCTTTCTCGCTCGTTGGAATTGCCCCTGAAGAACAGGGAATTGTGCGAAACGTGCTTAAGTTTATTGTGGATGAGGCGGTGAAGGAAAAGCATGGTTGCACTATCGTTCTTGATTGTGGCGATAATATTGCTGTGTCTGGCCAAAGTCTTGCCACTCCGATCGATCTTCGGGTGCAACAGAATCTTAGTTTAGCCTGCCAAATGTCGCGGGCAGATGGTGCATTAGTAATAAGAAATCAAGTATACCTTTCAGCGTTCGCATGTATTTTACATGGATCGCGTTCGCTGGGAGAAGACCTCTCCAGAGGAGCGCGTTTCAACTCTGCGGTGCGATTCGTTGAAAATAACAAAAAGACCATGATTATAGTTGTTTCAGAAGACGGCATGGCAACGGTCTTAGCCAACGGACTTCGGGCCACGCCCATAATTGACTACGTCCCACCGACGTGGGCCACAGGAAATGCACCAACTTTGGATGCATGGCTGAAGGAAGCACCGCGAGCATGAGGCTTTTTGGGACACTCATTTTCCGATAGGATACCATGATGTACATTTGCTTTGCTTAATTCTTATTTGTCCAAGATCAGCCCTACTGACAACAAAGCGAGAGGAAACGTTTGCCGAGAGATTATTGAATCCTGGTTGAAAGTGCCACATATATCGTTTTCCCGCGCATTCCGCCCGGCTTTGTCCAACCAACGGAATTTCCCTTTATCAGACATCACTATCCATAAAATCGATCACCGCTAACGCATCCCGAACAATAGGTTCTATTCTATGGATTCCTTTCCCGTAGGCATCAAAAATATTTCTTGACATAATGACATATAAATGTCATTATAAAATCATGGAAGCCAAGAAATACACTATCGAAGAGCTTTGCGATCTTACAGGATTCTCAAGAAGAACAGTCAGATATTATGTACAATCCGGGATCATTGACGCACCTGCGGGTCGGGGGCGTGGTGGGTTTTATTTCGACAGTCATGTTGATAAACTGCGGCAGATCCGTTCCTTTCAGGAACAAGGGCTTACACTCCAAACCATCCAGTCTCGTCTCGTTGAAGATAAATCGTCGGAGATAACCTCACGCCAAGGTGTCTGGGTGCGTTATGATGTTGCACCCGGAGTAGAAATCCATATCAACAGGGAAAGAGAAACAACCGAAGGGCGGCGGATTGTGGAACTGATCCGGTCGGCCCGCGCTATCATGAAGGAGGAAGAATCATCATGAGTGATGCACTATGTGGAATGTTTGCAGGAGATCATCCCATCCCGTTGACAGGTGTTGAGATGCAAGCCCAGATTATTGGCAGGGGTGCCAGAGTGAAGGTCATTCAGAACTTTCTGAATGTTGAGGACAAGGCAATTGAAGCCATCTATAAATTTCCCTTGCCAGAGGGGGCTGCTATATGCGGGTTCCGTGCGCTTATTGATGACCGCATTGTCATAGGTGAGATCGAAGACAGGGAGACAGCCTTTGCTTTATATGACAAGGCACTGACCAAAGGCGATGGGGCCTATCTTCTGGATGAGGAGCGTCCCAATATCTTTACCCTGTCTGTTGGCAATCTACCGCCGGGTAAAAAAGCTGCCATAGAGTTAGAATATGCAACCCTTATAGAAACCAATGGCAGGGAAACGCGGTTTTTCTTGCCCACCACAATTTCTCCCCGCTATGTTCCCGTCGATATGCCAGAACAGGAAGGCATCCCGATAAAAGAGATAATTAATCCACCCTTTCAGCTTCAAGTTCCTTATGGCTTGAGCATAAGCATTACCGTTCACGGAGCTGATCAGATCGAATCCATCCAGTCTCCTTCCCATCCTATAAATATTGCTTTTCCCCAAGAAGGAACAGGCAGCCCTGATCATAATATTATCGTGACCTTTGCTGGAGAAAAAGCGGCGATGGACAGGGATTTTATTTTGACAGTACTTTATCGGCAAGCGTTTTCTAATCGGGCGTGTTGGTGCCGCTATCAAGATGACATCTTCATCCAGGTGGATCTTTGCGAAAATGCCGGGGAAAATCTTAAAAATGTTGATGAAGCAACCAAAACGGAATCGAGAGAGATTGTTTTCGTTCTAGACTGCTCCGGATCAATGGAGGGAAGCTCCATTGGTCAGGCCAGAAAAGCCATTGATATTCTACTGAAGGCTTTGCCGCAGGACACATTATTCAATATTTATCGGTTTGGCAGCACCTATGAGAAAATCTTCCCTACATGCGTACCCTACATTGAAGAGAATCTAAAAGCTGCGTTGTCATACGTAGCAGACATCAATGCTGATTTAGGTGGAACGGAGATTTTTGAACCCCTAAAGGATCTGTACAAATCCCCGCCAGCCAGGGGAAGTAAGCGACATATTATCCTAATTACGGACGGGGAGATCGCCAACGAAGACCAGATTATAAAACTGATCAAGACGGGGGTCGGGCACACCGTCTTGCACAGCGTCGGAATAGGCTATGGTTCCAATGAATATCTGATCAGTCAAGCGGCGCGGACAGCAGGTGGGGCATGTGAATTCGTAGCCCCTGGAGAGCGGATTGAGCCCAAAGTGCTGCGGCTATTTGAGAAGATAGCATCCTGCTCTGTGCGCGACATTCATGTGTATCTGGACAGTGACATCGACCAGGCGCCGGCCCACCCATTCCTTCTCCAGGGAGAGGCAGTGACAATATTGCTAAAAACAAGTGAAGGATCATTCCTGCCGGAAAAGTTGACAGTCAGCGGCACAACGGGCAAGGGTGATCGCCACTGGGAGATCCCCATGTTGGGAGCGTCAGGCAATGATATGCCAATTCCCGTTTTGTGGGCAAAAGAAAAGATTCGGGATATTGAGGAATTTGCAGACACAGAGGAGGGTTCACGACAATTAGAAAGGAAAAAAGAGCAACGGACAAAGAATATTATTGCCATTTCCAGAAAATATGGCGTGATCAGCCGGGAGACCAGTTACGTCGCTGTCGAGAAACGTCCCCCTGCAAATGCGGAAGATCAGGAAATAGTGCTTAGGAAAGTACCTGTAATGCTCACAAAAGACTGGGGCGGCATCCCTATTGAGTCCGGGGAAAGTTGTCGTATTTGCCAACCAGCTGGAGTTTTCGCTTCTCTCAATAGGCCTGCCTTTTTTAGCATTGTAAAGCAGGCGCTTTTCATGCCCTTTAGCCCTTCCACCAGAGATGAAGATGATGCTGACTTGGAGATTCCGACCTTTCTTCGACGTGAGTCATCAGTATCAACGAGTTCCATCTCATCATCTGCTGTTAACGAAGAAGAACTAATAACTATTCTCTCCTGCCAGCAATCACAAGGCGGTTTTATCTGGTCAAAAGAGCTTGCAGAGATGTTTGGATTGTCCCGGGAATATTTATGTGAAATGGCCGAAAAAATAGCCGTAACGGCAAACTGTGACAAGTATATGCTTTTTTATACGATGCTTACGATTGAGCTTTTGGAAAGAAAATTCAGTAACGACAAGTCATCTTGGCGGGCGATCGTGGAGAAAAGCATGTCCTGGCTAAATGCCGAGTTACAACGTTGCCAGCCTTCTATAGACGGATTGGATCTGGAAAGCTGGATCAGGGAGAGATATTATGATTTAACTGAAAGATAGAGCTACCCGGAAATCTTAAATTAAGATTATTATTTGGGAGGTTATGTAGTTGCTGTCAGTTATAGAAGAAGTAAGGGATGTGAGAAATGGATGATCAAAAAGGAAAGGTGCATACTACATTGAACGTGATTCTCTCACGGATTTGGCATTTGCAACTTCAGGTATTCAGTTGATGAAATTTAAGAAATATGCAAGACTACAAACGTTAGTTGAAATGCCTTTGAGCCGTCGGGAACTAAACGGCAAACCCCAAAAGATCTCAACCTACAGTGTCGGAACGTCGAAGCAGAGATAGGTACAGAGCACAACCCAAAACAACATCCATTAAGTATATTATTAACAGAGGGAATGCTTTGATTTCTTGTAATTGTTTTTGAAAAGATGGATTCAGAATTGTTAAAGAAGCTGGTTATCTCTAAACAGAGAGTGACTGATCATGGTGAGGTGTACACCGACAAGCGGGAAGTTAATGCCATGCTTGATCTGGTGAAACAGGAAACAGAGAGAATCGATTCCCGGTTCCTGGAACCTGCCTGCGGCACAGGTAATTTTCTGACAGAAATTCTGGAGCGGAAGCTGTGCGTCGTCGAATCCCGTTATAAAAAAAGCCAACTGGACTATGAGCGAAATGCCGTTCTTGCTGTTTCCTCCATCTATGGCATCGACATTCTGGAGGATAATGTCGTGGAATGCCGCAATCGGCTTTTTGAAATCTTCAACAAGAAATACAACAGCCTTTTCAAAAAAAAAGCAAAGGATGCATGCCGGAATGCGGTACGATTCATACTTGAGAAAAATATCATCTGGGGTGACGCCCGCACACTGAAGACGGTGCGCGATAAACATCAACCGATTGTTTTTTCAGAGTGGTCACCAGTCAATGGAAGCATGCTCAAGCGGAGGGATTTTGCCTTCCTTGAATTGCTACCCACGGATAGGGATAGAGATCTGTCTCTTTTTTCTGCTCCAGAACGTTCGCTTTATTCTGATCTCGGGGGTGAAGCATTTCTTCCGTCCCCGGTGAAAGACTATCCCTTAACTCATTACATGAGGGTTGCCGATGTTGAACATCAATAATTACAATCCCGATGTGCTGACCTGTCTCGCCAATCTGAGTAACGATGAGGTCTTCACCCCGCCGCAAATGGTCAATCAGATACTGGATTCATTGCCTATGGAAATCTGGAGCGATAAGAATGCAAAATTTCTCGATCCGGTATGCAAGTCAGGCGTCTTCCTGCGGGAAATAGCCAAGCGGTTGAATATAGGCCTTGAAAAAGAAATTCCTGATAAGAAGAAAAGAATCAACCACATTTTCAAAAATCAGCTATTCGGCTTCGCCATCACGGAGCTAACGGCCCTGCTATCCCGAAGGTCGGCGTACTGCTCCAAGACAGCGAACGGGAAATACTCCGTCTGCAGCTCTTTCAACGATCAGCAGGGCAACATTCGTTTTGATCGGGTTGACCATACCTGGGTTAAAGGCAGATGCGTATTCTGCGATGCAAACCAGGAAAACTATGAGCGAGGTGAAGAACTCGAAACCCACGCTTATCAGTTTATCCACACTAAAAATCCTGAGGAGTTATTAAATATGAAATTTGATGTGATTGTGGGAAATCCGCCGTATCAGTTGAATGATGGGGGGTTTGGAAAAAGTGCTTCGCCAATCTATCAAAAATTTGTACATCAAGCTAAAAAGTTAGGACCAAGGTATTTAACCATGATCATACCCTCGCGGTGGTTCGCGGGGGGAAAGGGGTTGGACGATTTTCGCACCGAGATGCTGAACGATGACAGAATACGAAAAATCGTTGATTTTGAGGACGCTTCGGAATGCTTCCCAGGCGTGGATATAGCTGGCGGGATCTGCTACTTCCTGTGGGAAAAGGATTCATCCGGTCCGTGCGAAGTTGTGAATATTCATAACGGCACCCAGGCTGTCTCGGTACGAGCCTTGAACGAGTTCAGGAAATTCGTAAGACACAGCCAAGCTGTCCCTATCATACGTAAAATATTGGCTAAAAAAGAAAAAACCATGAGCGAGCAGGTTTCAAGTAGAAAGCCTTTCGGCTTGCCGACAAACATAAGACCTCAAAAAACTGGCGATATTACCCTCCGCTGGCAAAAAGGCGATGGGCCATACAATCGGAAAGACGTTAGTTCTGGTCTTGAAATGATTAACGAGTGGAAGGTCATTACTTCCTATGTGGGGTATGATCACGCGGGCAACCCTGGCAAGGATGGAAGGAGAAGGGTGTTTTCCAAAATAGACATTCTCCCACCCGGGACAATTTGCACCGAAACATACCTTGTAATCGGAAGTTATAAGAAGGAAATGTATGCGAAGAATCTCGTCGGCTATATGAAAACACGTTTTTTCCGCTTTTTTGTAGCTCAGTTCATGTATTCGCATCACATTACTAAAGATGCCTATTTTTTTGTTCCTCTTCTGGACATGGGCACCAAATGGACTGACGAACTGTTGTATAAACGCTATGGGCTCACAGGAGAAGAAATAGCTTTTATAGAGTCCAAGGTCCGCCCAATGGAGTTGGACAATGAGTAAGGAATTCTTCCCCCCACGGCCTGAATCTAAACCTACCATTTATGCTTACGAGGATACAAATCCTCAATATCAGGGCTTGCTCAAAATCGGGTACACCACGGTGGATGCTCAAACACGTGTGGCACGACAGTATCCGACGCTTCGGCCCGGGAAGCCACCGTATAGAGTCGTTCTTGAAGAGTCCGCCATGCGCAATGACGGCACGGTCTTCTCCGATCATGATGTTCATCGCTATTTGAAAATTGTCGGCGTAAAAAATCCTGAGGGAGAGTGGTTCAAGTGTTCGTTTGATAGAGTCAAGGCGGCAGTCATTGCTGTTAAAACAGGCCAAATGAACGAGGAAAACCGTTCCCTTGATTTCAAGATGCGGCCTGAACAGGCGGCGGCGGTCGAAAAAACTGCCGCCTATTTCAAGAGTTTCAGGAAGGAAAACAAGGACAAGCCCCCGCACTTTCTCTGGAACGCAAAAATGCGATTCGGCAAGACCTTTGCCGCCTATCAGCTTGCCAAGATAGTGGGATGGCACAAAATTCTGGTGCTGACTTTTAAGCCTGCTGTGCAGAGCGCCTGGGAAGACGATTTGAAATGCCATATTGATTTCAAAGGCTGGCAGTTCATTTCACCAGGAGGCCTGACCTATGAGGATGCAGATAAGAAGAATCCATTGGTCTGTTTCGGGTCTTTCCAGGATTATCTGGGAAAGAACAAAAGCACGGGCGGGATTAAGACAAAGAACGAATGGGTTCATTCAACCAATTGGGATTGCGTAATCTTCGACGAGTATCATTATGGAGCCTGGCGCGAAAACGCCAAAGAGCTTTTTGAAGCGGAAGACAAGAAGGAAATCGAATTCGGAAAGGGCGAAGGCATTGAAGATTTTGATGAAGAAATTATGCCGATTACGACGGATGGCTATCTCTATCTTTCCGGCACACCATTTAGGGCCATCGCGTCAGGTGAGTTTATAGAGGAACAGATTTTCAACTGGACCTATTCGGATGAACAACGGGCCAAAGAGGAATGGCGAGGCGAAGATAACCCATACGCATCGCTACCCAGAATGGTTCTACTGACCTACCAACTGCCTGATTCGATTCGCGAAATAGCTATGCAAGGTGAGTTTAGTGAGTTCGATCTGAATATCTTCTTTTCCGCATCGGGTATTGGGGATAAAACGAAGTTCACTTATCAGGATGAAGTGCAGAAATGGCTGGATTTAATCCGAGGCGCATTTCTGGAAACCACCATCGATAATCTGAAACTGGGCGCTAAAAAGCCCCCGATGCCATTTTCGGACACCCGCCTTTTGAATGTTTTGTCGCATACATTCTGGTTTCTGCCAAGTGTAGCGTCCTGTTATGCAATGAGGAACCTTCTCAAAAAAAGGCAAAACAAGTTTTATCACGATTATCATGTGATTGTAGCTGCTGGGAGCGAGGCCGGTATCGGTGTTGCAGCATTGCCGCCTATACAGGAGGCAATGGAAAATCCTCTGGAAACCAAGACAATCACCCTTTCCTGTGGGAAACTGACCACCGGGGTTACAGTCAAACCATGGACAGGCATTCTTATTCTGCGGAACTCCTCTACTCCCGAGACTTATTTTCAGGCTGCCTTCCGCGTCCAATCACCCTGGACCATCAAGAATCCGGACAGCATATCACCGAACCGGGAACAGATCATCAAAGAGGAATGCTATGTTTTTGACTTTGCCCCCGATAGGGCGTTACGACAAATCGCCGATTACAGTTGCAGGTTGAATATCGATGAGACAAATCCTGAAAAAAAAGTTGAAGAGTTCATCCATTTCCTGCCTGTACTTGCCTATGACGGCAGTTCCATGAAGCAGATCGATGCCGCTGGCATTCTGGATATGGCCATGAGCGGAACGACTGCGACCTTGCTGGCGCGGCGGTGGGAAAGCGCTTTGCTGGTGAATGTGGATAACAGCACCTTGCAGCGTCTGATAGCCAACAAGGAAGCCATGGTTGCGCTCATGAGTATTGAAGGCTTCCGAAATCTGAATCAGGATATAGAAACCATTATCAACAAGTCTGAAGCAGTGAAAAAGGCAAAAAAGGAAGCAAACGATAGAGAGCTTTCCTCCAAAGAGAAGAAAGAGCTTACCGAAGAGGAAAAAGAATACAAGAGCCTGCGAAAACAAATTCAGGAAAAGCTCATCAAATTCGCCACCCGAGTGCCAATCTTCATGTATTTGACCGACTACAGGGAACGGTGCCTCAAAGATGTCATTACGCAACTTGAGCCTGGACTGTTTAAGAAAGTCACTGCCTTGTCTGTAAAAGATTTTGAGCTGCTCGTCAGCCTTGGGGTATTTAATAGTGCCTTGATGAATGATGCGGTCTATAAATTCAAACGCTATGAAGATTCCAGCTTGAGTTATACCGGCATTAACAAACATGAAGACGAAGGAATCGGACTTTACGACACAGTGTTGAGTCCAAAGGATTACCAATCTACATTTGAGAATCTGGCTGAACAGATATAGGCTGAAATAATTATTCTGGCTGTCTACGTTTAGGGAAGCGAAGTTGGAGCACGTTCAAAAAAGTTGGCTATTTTTTTTATCCGGTAATTCTGTAAATTGTGCAAGAATGTATAATAGATGTTGCATTTATCGGCTTATAAAAATCAGCATATACAATATTCGTCGGACAATCACAAAGGCACGCACATCACTCATTGTAGGAGGATGTTATGAATGAGAGTAGTTTTTTTAAAGTAGGCGGAAGGTATAGAAATCGTATAGGTTGGTATGAAGTGTTAGAAGTGAAAAATAATACATTAAGATTACGTTTTGAGGATAATAACGAAGAGAAGTGGGCGAACGATTTAGTAATTTTAAAAAGAATATGGGATAACATTCAAAATGAAGAATCTATATCGAAGCCTTATAAAAAAGAGGCCTCAAATAGCCTATTCTTCAAAACCATTGGATATTTGGTTAAACACAGTTTTATTGAGGCTATTATTCCTCAAAAAAGTAAAGATGGGTTTGATGCTAATTATTTTAGAATAAAGGGAAAGAAGCCAGGAAAATCAATGCGCGGTTATTACATTCATAATGATTATGAAGTCGATAAATGGGGAACAGAAATGCGATTAACATTCGATAAACCGAACTGCGATCTTGATTTTGGAAAAATGTGTAATATCGTTAAAAGTCCAGAAGAAAATAAACTGCGAATCAACAGTAATAATTTATGTTATGACTTGCTTAACAGGGGCTTTGATTTAGGGGACAAACAAGATATTCATATAATTGAGTCGAAAATTCCGGACAATAATCTTAAAGATTTTAGGGAAGGATTAAATATTTAGCTTAAATACGATGGAAAAGAATATCTTTAAGAAAATGCATATTTTCTTAAAAGAATATTAACGTAGATCGTTCTTAAAGTAACTCATAAATAGAAATGAAAGAGATACAACGAATCACATCCGTAAGATTTTCTAGATACAAGGCATTTCGTGACTTCTCCGTGTCGTTGGATCGCTTCAATATTCTTGTTGGCCCAAATAATTCCGGAAAATCAACAATTCTTGGGGCTTTTCGTATACTGGCTGAAGCGATACGCAGAGCGAAGGTAAAATCACCAACTTTTGTTCGAGGACCACATGGAAATACAAGAGGGTATGAAATAAACTTAGGCAACGTACCTGTCGCTACAGAAAATGTGTTCTATAACTATGATGATAGTCAACCCGCTAGTATCTCTTTTCGCATTTCAACGGGTGATCATCTTACTCTTTACTTTCCAGAATCTGGTGTATGCAATCTCCTATGTGAGACTTCTGATAGACCCGTGATCTCGCCATCTTCCTTTCGCCAACATTTTAATGTTGATATAGGATTTGTACCCATACTTGGCCCAGTTGAGCACAATGAACAGCTATATCTGAAAGACGCAGCCAGGGAAGCTTTGATGACCCATCGTGCTTCTCGAAACTTTAGAAACATTTGGCATCACTACCCTGAATCTTTTGATGACTTTCGGTTATTAATCCAGACAACATGGCCTGGAATGGACATTAAAAGGCCAGAGGTTGATCTTTCGCACGATAAGCCTTTGCTTCGCATGTTTTGTCCAGAGGAAAGAATAGATAGAGAAATATTTTGGGCCGGTTTTGGTTTTCAAGTATGGTGCCAAATGTTAACATTTATAGTGAATAATAAATCGGCGACTCTTTTCATTATTGATGAACCTGATATATACTTGCACTCAGACCTGCAACGACAGCTTGTCAGTACATTAAGATCTTTAGGGCCGGATATTTTAATCGCTACACACTCAACAGAAATCATATCAGAATCTGACCCAAATGAAATTCTAGTTGTTACAAAGAAAGCTCGTTCAGCCAAGCGTGTTGGTGATCCAGCACAGTTGCGATCGATCTTTAACACCTTAGGATCAAATCTTAATCCAATACTGACTCAGTTGGCACGTTCCAAAAGACTGGTTTATGTTGAGGGAAAAGATTTCCAAATTATGGCACGGTTTGCTGCAAAACTTGAGATACGTACTGTGGCTTTGCGCTCAGATTTTGCTGTTGTTCCAACAGAAGGTTTCAATTCATTGAAGGCTAGGATATTTACAGAAGGTGTGAAAGCTACACTGGCATCCAACATAGCCGTTGCTCTTGTGTTCGACCGTGATTACAGATCAGATGCCGAAGTTGATGAAGCGTTATTGGAAATGAAAACCTTTTGTGACTATGCACACATACTTTCAAAAAAAGAACTGGAGAACTTCCTATTAGTTCCTGATGTTCTAAGCAGAGCAATTGCTCAACGAATATCGGAACAAAATAATAGAACTGGCAACCATGTGTCATTTAATGAGGATATCCAGATGCTTTTGCAAGCAATAACAGACGAACTTAAGCATGATGTTCAAGCTCAATATCTAAAGAGACAGCAGCCATATACAAAGTCTCTCAACAGATCCCTTGATGATTCGACAGTGACTATCCATTTGCTGTCGGCTTTTGATGACAGATGGGGGAACCTTAACACACGACTCGACATGGTTCCTGGAAAAGAAGTGCTTTCACGGCTGAATGTCCACCTACAGAGGAAATACGGAGTGACTGTAACACCAAACCTCATAATTGAGGCCATAACGGAGTCAGAAATCGATAGCGAGATTAAAATGATTATTACATCGCTCGATGAATTTTCCAAAATTGTTGTGAAATAATATTCAATATTTGCATCTGGTAATGTCTTTGCTCGGGTCATTAGAAATGTCGGATACAAATCAATTTGTAATCTTCATTTTATTTCTCAAGTGGCATCTGCTGACTCGTGACGGATAGTATCAAGGTTAATGAAAACGTGTATTTTCTTAAAAACCAAAATAGAGTAACCAAAAGCATCCTAATTGTTCGTTAATTAAATGGAGGACACATTATTTATGAATTATCTCATGTATGTTCTTTCATCATCAGTTGTCACATTATTATTGATTTCAATTGGATTATTTCTATTTAAAAAAACAATATCTGAAAGACTGAAAAATGCCATAAAATATGAGTATGATACGAAATTAAAAAAATTAGATGACGAGCTCAGGAGGCATACTGAGATTGAACTATCTAAATTAAAAAACAAGTATTCCATGGAGCTTGAACTAATGAAAATGAAACTCGGTCCATATTCTGAGAAGCAATTTGATATATATAATGATCTATGGACGAGTCTTTGTGATTTAAAATATTCAATGTTGGTACTTTGGGAAGGAGCATCTGACCAAAATTTCAAAAAATTTTCATCCAACCTTGAAAAAACGACAACCAAACTCGAAAAGTCAGCTCTAGTTTTTGACGAGACTGACTATATTGAACTCATGAATATATTAAATAAGTTCGCAAATTATGAAATGGGGAAGAAGACTTTAATTGAATACAGAAGATCCCCAAATTTTACGCCATATGACAGTGAAATAAGAGATATGATCAGCAATAATCTTGCAGTAAAACGACAGCTTTTGGAGTATTTGCCTCAAATTATGAACCATTTAAGGAATCGAATTAGCTTTAAAATACCAAACAATCCTACTAATTCAATTGAGACAAGTTGTGTCTAAAAATATGTAACACTATAGTGTTTGATAGGTTACTGTTTTTACTCATAGCATTTATTAATCCACAAGAGTGTTAAAATATATCTAATAACCAAGAATCAAAAGAATATTTTTAAGAAATCGTGTATAAAGGTAACTTCTTATTTCAAACGATATTTTAAGAATGAGTACTTTCTTAAAAATGAAACGATAATCTGGATATGGGTAAGGGAATTATTATCCTTAATCATTCGGAGTACGAGGAATGAAAGAATTTATTGATATGCATTGGAAGGCTGAGTGGCTCCGGGAATATGGATTACCTGATATAGGCTATCCGATGCCCAGTGATGCCACTGGAGAAGTTTTGAATGCTGGGGGAGAAATTGGCTTTGCACAAATATTATTCTGGCTGCAAGACTTTAGCGCTGAACAGCAAGAAGGATGGCAAGAACTTGAACCAGCTATGCAGAGGCTCACAGAACTGTTGGCCCCAGATGATTCTCGTGAAGTGTTGACTGCTCAAGGAGATACATGGTTTCTTGAATTAGGTCCTGTTAATCTTTCTTCCATAATCATTACTATTCAGCGACGTGACAATCTTATTGCTGCAATAGCTCCAAGGCAAGACTTTAGGCTTCGGGTAGCCGCATATCATCCATTGGATGCAAAGACTATAAATTATCTTTTAGGGTTGTCTACATTGCCAGATAATGAAGGTAATGTGTGTATGCGTCCAAATAACTGGGAGTACGCTCTCGATCAAGCAAGCCACCCAATGTCTGCTTTTTATGCATGCGAACGTGGAGAAAGTTATATGTCGTTGTGGGAATACGGGTTGGGTGTAACAGCGGATGGGTCAAATAACGAAATCTTCGTTCGCCAGAAAACATTGGAACCAATTGCTCCTAAATTTGTCGCTACACAGATAGGCATATTTTATGAGCTATGCCCCGACCTAGATCAATAAGGAGTTTTGTTGATATAAAAGCAGCTGACGTCAAGCATGATAAGGATTAGTAATTTATATCCTTGTGTGAAATAAATCATTTGCATAGAATGTTAAAGAATAACCGCCTAAGGACAGGAGGCTAAAATGGGAATATTTTTACTAAAATCCGGCAAAGATCTTTCCAATGGACAGCTCATTGAGGCACTTTCTGTAAGTTTGGACTTGGAGAGTTACTTGGAAAGTTGGCTTCAAAGGAGTCCTGGTGCGATTACCGCTATTCCAACCTTGTGGATAGGTCGCCAAGCCTCAGCTTTTGTTGAAGATACTACAATCTTTCCAGATTTACTAGGTGTTGATGATTCTGGCAGCTTGTTGATCCTGGAATTAAAAAAAGGTAGGGCACCTAGGGAGGTAGTGGCTCAATTATTGGAGTATGCTGCTTGGGCAAACAATCTGAGTGATGAGGCTATCAAGGATATTGCGACTAATTATCTATCCTCCTCGAAGGACTTCCAAGGAAAATCTTTTGATGAAATATATATGGATGTATTTGAGGTAGAGGAACCCCCCATTCTCAATAAGAAGCAAAAATTGTTCATAGTTGCTGAGGATATACCCCCAGGAATTGCCCGAGTATGCCGTTTCCTGCGTAGCAATCATGGATTGGATATCAGTTGCATCTCTATATCTGCGCATAAAACAAAGAACGAAGAGATTTTGATAAGCACTGATTTTATCGTCGGTCAGGATGATCTGATTAATCCGCCATCGAAAGGGGACCGCTGGTCTGATTCTAAAAGCATCAAAGAGGTTGTTCGAGAGGCAGTTGACGAAATGACAAGCAAAAATCCGACGCTTATTTTTACGCCTAAAGAGGTTACCGAACATATACACGCAAAGTATCCAACTTTTAATCCTGCCACAGTTCGCTGCCAGCTAACTTCAGATTGTGTGAATCATACATCCCGCAAGCATTATCCTGGAGGTCAAGACAGGCTTTGGCTAGTTGACCGTGGCAAATTTCGTCTCTTTGATCAAACAAATGATAAGATCGCATAGAATTCATCCTTCTCCTGAATATTAGGTACAATATAGGTTTACCGAAGAATTGCTTAAGAAAACGGTATTTTTTAAGAAATCGTGTATTTTCTTAAAAACAGAAATAACTTTCTTGAAGTCAATGATGGACCGATTTTGAGAATTATGAGAGAGCACAAACGGTAATGCTTAAGATGATGGCTGTCGGCCCATTTCAGGCCAACTGTTATATACTGGGATGTAAAAATACCATGGAAGGGGTTGTCATTGACCCTGGGGGTGAGGCATTTCGCATTGTGAAAGAGGTATCCAAGGCTGGTCTCAGGATCAAATACATCCTAATCACCCATGGGCATATGGATCACACAGGTGCGGCGAATGAGCTAAAGGGTATTATAAAGGCCCCTGTATGGATACATAGCCTTGATTCTCCCGGACTTGGTTTCCCACCTGATGGGACACTTTTTGATGGACAGGAAATTGAAGTCGGCACATATAGGATTAAGGTGATCCATACACCTGGGCATTCTCCCGGCGGTGTATGTCTTTATGCGCCAGGTGTTGTCTTTACTGGGGATACACTTTTTTCCGGTTCTATAGGACGCACCGACTTTCCTGAAGGCGATCATAAGAAACTGATTAAGGGGGTAATGGGAAAAATATTTCCCCTAGGAGACGAATTGCGAATATATCCAGGGCATGGGCCTGCCTCTACTATAGGTCAGGAGAGACTGACAAATCCATTTTTCAGGTGATGATCACAAAGGATCATGCACCTCTGTACCAAACATAGTCCATAGAGAGGCATGGAAAATAATTTTCCCTTTCTGCAGTTTAAGGCATGGACGAGAGGCGATCAGCAGCCCTGCAGCGAGGAGGTTAGTCTGAAATGCCTGAAAAGAATGAACATACAGGTGGTGTGAGAGATCTTTCGCGTCGTGATGTTCTGGAGTGGTTGGGCAGGGGAGCGGTACTTGTCCTCGGAACGGATCTGATGACTGCCTGCGCTTACGCTGCCGTGGCACCCAAGGATTTTTCGTTTCAGCCAGGAACAGGTCGTGGGGGCGTTTTAGCGGAGTGGCCGGTTCGTACTGTAGATACTCAAAACCTTGTCTCAATTTTAGCACATTGGCGTTTGGAAATCAGCGGCCTAGTGGAGGAGCCTAGAAGTTACACATTTTCCGAAATCCTGACGCTCCCACGCACGGATCAGGTGAAGGATTTTCATTGTGTAGAGGGCTGGTCGGTGCACGACGTGCCGTGGAACGGGGTAGCTCTCTCCGATATCTTGCAGCGATCGCGTCCGACGAAGAAGGCTACTCATGTCAACATTCGAACCTTAGGTGGTCGATACAACGATTCTCTGCCCCTATCGGTGGCCATGGAATCGAGGACAATGCTCGCCTACGGGATCGCCGGGTCAACGCTTCCACTGGATCACGGGTTCCCCTTGAGGGTCGTCGTGCCGAGGCTATTCGGTTACAAGAACGCCAAGTACGTGGAGCGGCTGGAACTCGCCGATAAGCCGCTAATCGGGTACTGGGTTGCGGCCGGCTACGATTTGGCCGGGCTAGTGCCGCAGAACCGGCTGCGCAGTGGCCACTATTGAGCGGATTTCAAGGGGGGGGGTGATTATGAGATTAAACAATTGCCGCAGTGGTCACCACTTCAAATGGACATCTAAAAAACATTTTATTTCAAAGCAGCATGGTTACCGAGACAGTTTAAAACAATGATCTTTCGTCTCACATTAAAATTATCAAAAAAAGTCGGATTTACTTCTTTACCGGCTCTTCCATCCGACAAGAATTTGAATCCCTTGATGGACTGGAATGCAAATTTGTTCACAGTGCAGCGCACCCAATATATAATACTGACAAACACTGCATCACTATACTCCATGGTCATGCATGGTCGGGGGATTACTAACGACAGGCAGTTTATTCAAGGAGTATTGTCCTATATGAAGGAGTTCATGACCATCGATGGGAATAAAGCAATATTTGAAAAGTTCATCGAACCGGAGGTTAAGAATATATTCTTCTCTAAGATGGTTGATCGGCGAGTCTCGGGATCAATGAACGATCTTATATTTCAGGCGAAGATGCATCTTATCGATGGGCATAAATCGCCAATGGATGTTTCATTTCTGCTCAATGAATCTCTGATGTCGTATTTAAGCTACAGTCGTCCCAAAATTGAATTCCAGAAATTACATATTAGAGATGCAGTTTCATTAGGTAATGGGCAAAAGGAGAATAACGTGATTTACATTAACGTTGTTCGACCACCCAAAACAATGTTTTGATTTTCGTCCCAAACAAATATTGCCTCTTCTTTGAACATTTTATTGGTCTCATCTGAGCAATACGGTATGAAAGCCGCTACAAAAGCGCATCGCCCCGGATTCTTGACTTCAATAAAAATTCAGTGACATCTCAACATGATTTAGGTTATTGATCAGCAGCAGTCAACTAATCAGACATCTCTCCTTTCCTTGTGGGCTAAGAAAATGGACAAAGACCTTATCAGGACCTACCGTTTATTTTTGAAAGATAGCATCCGCAAGGTCATCGATTTTTCTCAAACTGATCAGAATAAAAGAATTGCACCTCCTCCTATTGAAAAACCATATTCACCAGAAGCCAAAAGAATTGACCTTCCCAAATATGATCAGTTGAAAGACATCGGCAAGATCGATCTTAAAACGGCTATCAAAAACCGTGAAAGTCGGAGATCCTATAGCCATAAGCCTCTATCCCTTGAAGAATTATCTTTTCTTTTGTGGGCTACCCAGGGGATAAGGGAGAAACTTGATTCCGGCCATGCCTTAAGAACTGTTCCATCCGCTGGATGTCGCCATGCCTTTGAAACGTATCTCTGTGTCTTGAACATCCAGGATCTCGATCAGGGAATATACCGCTACCTTCCCCTTGAGCACCAACTCCTTTTTGAATTTACTGAGGAGAACCTGAATAAAAAAATCCGTCATGCTGTTCTTGGCCAGAGATATCCAGGAGAAGCAGCGGTGACTTTTATCTGGACAACCATCCCCTATAGAATGGAATGGCGCTACGGGCTTGCCGCTCATAAGGTCATTGCCATTGACGCCGGCCATGTCTGTCAGAATCTATATCTTGCCTGTGAAGCCATTGGAGCTGGTACCTGTGCCATTGCCGCTTATGATCAGAGAGAGATGGACAAGCTTCTCAGAATTGATGGGCAGGATGAATTCACGATTTATCTTGCCTCTGTCGGAAAAAAGCTTTAATAATCAATACCAAATTACTTTACAACCAAAACAAAGGAGGAAG